>Ga0302325_10014307_pt1 | contig 16894 bp, 13 predicted proteins | sample Palsa_T0_2_FD_201948 | JGI IMG/M metagenome (GOLD analysis project Ga0302325, IMG submission 201948) | Peat permafrost microbial communities from Stordalen Mire near Abisko, Sweden - Palsa_T0_2 | ecosystem: Environmental > Terrestrial > Soil > Palsa > Peat permafrost | place: Sweden: Abisko... | reverse complement strand
CGCCCTCGAAGTCGACCCGCTCTGACTGAGGAGGAAGTTGAATGCTCTGGCCGGGGCCAATGATCGCAGATGGTGGCTTTAGGAACAGGAGCGGCGCCTGCGGAACTTCGTTGCCAAGTTCCGCCGCATGGTCACGGTAATTGCGTCCGATACAGACGATCTTCGACGGCATGACCGGAGTGAACAAGGAGGCGCTCCCAAACGGAACCGGCTCAAAGGCAGCCGCGTCCACTTCTCCCGGAAAAACCGTCGACAGGTCTTCTTCGGGTGGGGGCAGAAGATACTCAATCCAGTCGAAGCCGGCGCGTTCGATGACCGCTCCATACTGAGGGCCAAAGTCGGTTTCAAAGCGGCAATATCGCATCGGGCAAGCCTATATGATTTTCAGTTTACGGCCTTGGCGGGAGACTTTCCGTGGCCTCCGCCGAGCGTGCGCTTTCATTCCCATCGCGGTCGATCGCCGCGACTGAATACGCATATATGCGCCCGGGCACGGCAGTGCGGTCGCGGAAGTTCGGTGTATCGAGCGGCGCGGTCCCGGAAATTCGCTGGGCCGTTCCCCCTCCGTCGCTGCGGTAAACCGCATAGCCCGCCAGATCGGGCTCGGTGTTGGGCGACCAGGAGAGGTCGATTGCCCCTTCCTCCGGCGCTGAAACCGCCGCTAGGCCGGAGGGCACGCGAGGCGGGAATACATCCTTAGTTTCCACGACGAGCTCAGGGCTGATTGGGCCTTCCATGTCGATCGATTTGCCAGCCAGCACCACAGTATTGATCCGGGAGATGCGATAGCTGTAGCGGACGTCAAAGGATGCATCGGGATCCAGCGCCTGCCCAGTGTCTGTGGCGCCAGGCAATCGCACGATCAAATCCTGGTCCTGGACCAACGGAGGAGTGGCGCTGCCAAACGGAGATTTCGCGTTGTTCTCGGACTTCACTGGTTTGGGCGGAGACAACAGCGTGCGATGGATCGATACTTTATGTTCGTCCCCGGTCAGCGAAGCAGGCTGCCAGCGAAGCAGCACCCCATCGGTCGCCACTGTCGCGCTCGTTCCGGTGAAGGCTGGCGGTGCCGCGCCAGCCGCCGTATAAGCCAAATTCGACCCTCCTGCGGAACGTCCATGGCGGTTGCGAACCTCGATGGAATAGATCAGTTGGCGTATCGAGCCCTCCCCCAGATCGGCTGGCAGAGGGTCATCGTAGCTGGCAGGCTTGTCTGGCGGAAAGCTTACGTCCGCCTCCGTCGCGCACGGACCGTCGTCAACCCTGCGGCAAATATGGACTGCTTGCGGCCCCTTCAGTGCCAGTTTATCGGTCGTGCGCCGCGGCATCGTCCATTGCAAATGGACATGGTTGGCGATCCGGTTCGCGGAAAGATCGGCGATCGGTGTCGGCAACTGGAGACTTGGCGCCGCCGGCGCGCCAGTTTGTCCGCACCCCAAAATCGCCAAAGACAACAGGCCGCAGCCACAAGCCTCGGCCACGCGAAACAAAGAAGTGTGCGGCATCGTGCGGAGACGAGAAAGACGACGTAAAGCATTTCCCGTATAGATGCCAATTAGCGATAGACGTTCGGCTGGCCTTTTCCTTAAGAAAAGGCCAACATAGCCTCCGTTGGAAGGTTCACAGTAATACGGGAAATGCTCTAACATCGTCTCTCAGCCTAGCAGAGAGAGGACGTGCTTCACCTCTACGTGCTTCACTCGGCGAGCACGGCGCGCAGGCCCTCGCCAATCCTGGGATTGGCGAATTGAAATCCAGCCGCTTCCAGCCTTGCCGGGACGACGCGAGCGCTCGCCAACAGCGCCTGGTCGGCCATTTCTCCAAAAGCAAGTCTCAAGCCAAAGGCGGGAACCGGAAGGATCGCCGGACGATGTAGTGCTGCTCCTAGCGCATTGGTGAAGTCCGCATTGGTCACCGGAGTTGGCGATACGGCATTGATTGCTCCTCGAATCCGCTCGTCCTGAACGCAATATCTAAGTATTCCCACCGTGTCGCGAAGCGTCACCCAGGGCATCCAGGCGCGGCCATCGGCCAATTTGCCTCCCAGTCCCAGCCGGAACAATGGCAACAGCTTGGCCAGCGCGCCACCGGCCTTGGACAAGACAACGCCGAACCGCGTGTGGACCACCCGAATTCCGGCGTCCTCCGCGGCCCGTGCCGCAGCTTCCCAGGTGATGCATGTCTCCGCCAGAAACCCGCTGCCCGGAGCCGAGTCTTCGGTCAGAATTTCGTCACCACGATCACCGTAAATCCCAATGGCCGAGGCACATACAAGCACCTTCGGCACCGGTCTTAAACGGGTGAGAACATTTACCAGGGCAAGCGTGCTCAGCACCCGGCTGGAGACGATCTCGCGTTTATAGGCTGCAGTCCAGCGTGGCCCCGCAACCGGAGCTCCTGAAAGATGGACGGCCGCCTGCACCCCCATCAGACCGCTCAGATCGGAGATCGGCATGCTTGCCGAAGGGTCCCAAACTATCGAACTGGCTGCCGAGGGCGAGTTTGCTCCGTGGCGACTCGGTCCGCGAACCAGACGAACGACTTGAATCCGATCCGTTGCACAACTTCGTACTAAAGCATTACCGATCATTCCCGAAGCCCCGCTCACCAGGATTTTCGGGCTTCCAGTTGACTGCTGCTCCATTTCGGGCCTCGAAGTTGCATTGTATGAAATAAAAACAATCGGCAAATTAGCTTTCACTAAAATGGAATATATTTCAGTTTGAGTAACAAAACGTCAGCAAAGTGAGTCCAAGTTATAAGGGATATCAAAGTTCATCCGATATCCGACCTCCAGGGGGCAACATGGAAGCTGCTAAGGAAACAATCGAAAATATCGCAGGCGAACCCGACAGCGAAGTAGTCAAGACGATTACCAGAAAGACCGAGATCGATCCAGAGAGCGCGGAAGCCTTCATCGCCGAAAAGCATATCGGGGAGCGCATCAAGAGACTGCGGTTGAAGAAATCAATGGGGCTGGTCGAACTCGGCCGCCATACCGGTCTCTCCGCAAGCTTCCTCTCGCAATTGGAAACCGGCCGGGTCGTGCCGACGCTGAGAAACCTCGCGCGCATCGCGATGGTGTTCAGCAAGGATCTGTCTTATTTCTTTGAAACCGAGCCAAACACTCTCTTTCGCGTTCACAAGCAGAAAGAGCGGGTGCGTCTGCCCCAGACCGGCGTCGACGATCCGACCTATTATTTCGAAAGTCTCGGCTACATGGTCCCGGATCGCCAGTTAGATCCGTATTATGCGGAGTTTGTGCCGCTGAAAAAGACGGTTGAGGTTCGTCCGCACGTTCACTCGGGTTTCGAGTTTCTCTACCTTCTCGAAGGAGAGTTGGAAATCCGCCACGCCGACAAGGTCCACGCGATTGAAGCGGGAGATGGAGTTTACTTCGACGCAAGTACGCCGCACGCCTATCGATGTCTAGGAAAAGTCTCCGCGATCGCCATCATCGTCACTATGCACCAGCAAACCAGTCAGCAGCCCGCCATGAATCTGCGCAATACCGGACCCATGATTGGTAGCCGATCGCAGACCGTAAGCTCTGCAGCGCGCGCAGCCGCCCCTCAACCGCGTATCACGACCCAGTAACAAGCAGTCATGCTCGTTGCTGCTTTCGAGCTATTCCGAAACGCTGGATTGGGCCTCGGCGACGATTTCCGCCGAGGCCTTTACTTTGGGGGTGCGCTTTTTCTTCACAGGCACTACCGGTGGCGGCGGCGGAGGCTCGAGCGAAGCGTCGAAGTAAAGCAGCCGCGCACAGCTTTCGCAGGTCATGAGTTGTCCGCTGCGAACCTGGTTCCAAATCTGAGGCCGAAGATACATCTGACAGGCCAGGCAGCGTTGGCCCTGGACTCGCGCCAACCCGGTTTTTCTCGCCGAAGAGGCAATGCGGTCGTAGGTTGCCAGGATCGAAGCATCGATGTGTTCGCGATGTTGTTTGCGCTCGATCCGAAGCGCCGCGAGTTTTGCTTCCTGTTCGATCGAAGCTGCCCGCGCGGTATTCTTTTCCGCCTCGATAAGCGTCTTCTGTTCGGCAATCGCTGCGGTGGCATCGCGTTTCGTTGTTTCCAACGACTCGATTCGCTCCATGGCCTGCAACTGCTGGGTTTCGATCTTCGATATCTCCGCCTGGGCGAAGTCGATCTCATGCTGCAGCGCGCGAAACTCGTCATTCGTCTTGACGCTGTTGCTCTGGCCGCGGTACTTGAGGATTTTTTCCTGCACGTCCTTCAGGTCGCTGTCCAGCCGACGCCGCTTGGTCTCTTCTGCGGCAATCGATTTTTCAGCTTCTTCGAACGCCGCCTTCTGCCCACGGGCCTTTTCTTCGAGCGAAATCAGGTATTTTGGCAACTCTGAAATGGAGTGGAGCAGGGAAGTTATCTGCTCGTCGATTTTTTGCAGGCGGATTAAGTGTTCGAGTCCAGCATCCATGCGGTAGACCTTCAGTTTAGCACGGCGGTTCGCGTTGCCTTCCGGCGACTATGTAGCAGCTACATAACTGGCCTGCGCGGGCCTCCCAATCCTGCGATTGAATTGCAGAATTTCCATTTTTCAATGGGACTTCATGATGAACTCGAATCCCACTGCTGGTTCTGAATCCCGGAACCGGTTTCGCTACTCTAAGTGGGAAATTGGGATGGAGACATGAGCACCACAATCGACGCCGCGAGCGAAGCGCGGGCGGCCCAATCGAGTCAGACGCAACTTGCGGCGCAGAGGCTGTCCGATGCGGCGTGGAAGCCAAAATACAATCCCTGGGCAATCGCCGTCACCGTCACCCTTGCGACGTTCATGGAAGTGCTCGACACCTCCATCGCCAACGTTGCGTTGCCGCACATCGCCGGTGGCCTCGGTGCGTCGCAGGACGAAGCCACCTGGGTACTCACCTCCTACCTTGTATCGAATGCCATCATCCTGCCTGCCAGCGCCTACCTGACCTCGTTTGTCGGGCGCAAGCGCTTCTATATGATTTGCGTGGTGTTGTTCGGCCTGAGCTCCGCGCTTTGCGGATTGGCGCCCTCATTGCCATTGCTGATTTTCTTTCGCGTTCTGCAAGGCATTGGAGGAGGCGGTCTCGCGCCTAGTGAACAAGCCATCCTGGCCGACACGTTTTCCCCAAAACAGCGTGGCCAGGCCTTTGCGGTTTACGGGTTGGCGGTTGTCTTTGCGCCGGCCATCGGCCCGACCCTGGGTGGCTACATCACCGACAACTTCGATTGGCGATGGATTTTCTTTATCAATGTCCCCGTCGCCCTTGTCTCGCTCTTCCTCACCAATCGCATGGTCGAAGACCCGCCGCACATCAAGCGCGAAGTCGTAGCCATGCAAAAGCGCGGCCTGAATCTCGACTACCTCGGATTCGGTCTCCTCGCGCTCGGCTTCGGCTCGCTTGAGTTCGTCCTCGATAAGGGCCAGGAGGACGACTGGTTCGGCTCCCGGCTCATCACTGTGTTTATTGCACTGTGCGCGGCTTCGCTCATCGCTCTTATCTTTTGGGAAATTGCGCAGATCCGCAAGAAACATCGGCCGATCCTCGATCTCACCCTCTTCCGCAACCGAACGTTCGCTATTTCCTTCACGCTCATGTTCGTGCTTGGCTTCGCGCTCTTCGGCACTACCGTGCTTATTCCTCAATTCACCCAAACTCTGCTCGGGTATACGGCGGAGCAGGCCGGCCTGGCCATCTCTCCTGGCGGCTTCACCGTGATGCTCATGATGCCGCTGGTCGGCTTCCTCGTCGGACGCGTCGACGCGCGCTACCTCATTGCCTACGGCTTCGCCAGCACCGCGGCCGCGCTGGCCTTCATGCACACTCTCAATCTGGGCGTCAGTTACAACTACATCGCGATGCTGCGCGTGCTGCAGGCATCCGGCCTTGCCTTTCTCTTCGTACCGATCAACACGATCGCTTATACCGATATTCCGCGCGAGAAAAATAACGACGTTTCCGGACTCACCAACCTTGCCAGAAACATCGGCGGCAGCGTCGGGACATCGTTCCTCGTGACCTGGCTGGCGCGGCGCGGGCAGTTTCATCAGGACCGCCTGGCTGCGCGAATGGACGTCAACTCCCTGACGATGCAGCAGCGCATCGACAGCATGGGCAGGTATCTGCTCCATGCGCCGCATGGCCCCCACTCTCTCGATCAAGCGAAGGCTATGGCGCAAGGAAACATTTATCAGCAGTTGCAGATCCAGAGCTCGATGCTCTCATACCTCGATGTGATCGCGGTGCTCGCTGTGGGCTGCATTTGCATGGTTCCGCTGGTCTTCCTGATGAAGAAGCGCAAGCCTGGCGGACCGATGGCGGCGCATTGAGTTTGCCGGCCCGAGCGATGATGCTTCATGAATTTCTCGACGCCTACTCATGTCGGCCCATCGCTCCGTCGGAAATCCTGTTAGCCTGTCACTTGTCTCACCTGGAGGAACGACATGGCCACCGAACCCGAAGAAGATTTTGAAGATGGAAATGAAGAGGACTTCGAAGACGGCGAACTCTCTCACGAGGAAGCCGAAGAGCGCTATTTGGCGATCCTGCAATCGGCTACCGACATTACCGCCGCTGCCGTTTCCAATGCCGGTGCTCAGGCTCTTGAAAAACCCGATCAGGTTGCCGAGCTGTTCACCAAAGTGTTCGACGCGATCGTGAATTTGTAGCTGCGACAGCCCTGACGTCAGGCGCCTTTCAACGACGTATTGAGTGCTTCGGACAGTTGCGCTTCTTTGCCTTCATCGAGCTTGCTTCCACCCGCTGTCAGATAAAACACGTCGATCGCGATCTCACCTTCGGTGTCGATCAGCGCGACTTCGATATTGCAATGGTGTTCGGCCAGGGTCTTTGCCACTTCACGCAACAACCCCGGATAATCCTGAGCCACGATCTGCAGCAGCGTGCTGTGCGCCGAAGAAGTATTGTCGAATTCCAGCCGTGTTCCCGTATTCACCTTCGCGGGCTTGCGTTGAAATGCATGGCTGCGCCGACGCATCAGCGTCTCCAGCGGCGTCTTCATCGCGATCACGTCCGCAATGCTCTCTTCAAACCGCGAGATTTCGCTCTCGTTCAGTTCCAGGGTGCGAAACGTATCGGTGAACTGGAATGTGTCCACAATCAAACCCGCTTCATTCGAAAAGGCGTCGGCTTTGACGATGTTCATGCCCCACGCCGATAGCGCGCCCGCCATGTCGGCGAAGAGCATGGGCCGATCCATGGTGACCAGGGTAAGTTCGCAGAGCTGACGGGTGGTGCGGAATGCCAACTGCACCGGTTTCTCCTCGAGCTTCAGCGACATCTTGAAGTGGTTGCGAATTTGTTCCGGCATCCGGCTCTGCAAGTAACGCTGCGGCAATCCTTCAAGAAAGACCCGCAGCTCGTCTTTACGGTCCGGCACCAACGCCAGGATGCGATTCATCAGGCCGGTATCGGTCTCGACGTGATAGCGCACCTCATCGACGCTGCGGTCCAGCAGGTTCGAGCTCGAAATGTAAAGCTGCCACAGCGTATCGGCCTTCCACGGAGTCAGCGCGTCGGGATGGACCGCCTTGATATCGGCATATGTCAGCAGTGTCAGCATCTTCAGGTTCATCTGGCTGCCGATCGATGCTGCAAAACTTCCTACATTTTCCGCGTCGAAGATGTCCCGCCGCATGGCCAGCGACATCGCCAAATGATTGCGAATCAACGAGCGCACTGTCTCCCGCTCTTCGGGATCGAAATCAAGCCGCGCCACAAGGCTCTCCGCCAGTTCGACACTCGCTGCGCAGTGGTCTCCGTTGCGTCGAGCTTTGCCGGTATCGTGCAACAGCAGCGCAAGCAGAAATAGATCGAGGCGCTCGATCTGCGGCAACAACGCGGCAAAGCGCTGGTCACCCTCCGACCGCGTCTGCCTGAGTTGATGGACGTTTTCGATCACCAGGAAAGTGTGCTCATCGACGGTATAGCGATGATAGGAATCTCGAATGACCAGCGCGTCGATTCCGTGAAACTCGGGGATCAGCAGTTCGAGCACGCCCAGCGCATGCATCGTGCGCAGCGCATGTGCCGCATGCGGCCCCAGCAATATCTCGCGGAGGCAATTCCACAGGAAAGGTCCCTCAGGCATGTGGACCGCCAGCACCGGCAGCGACTCCGCGATGCGGTCTTCGGCATATTGCGTGAGTGTATAGCCATGCGTCGCGATTAACGCGAATACCTTTAGAATGTTGTCCGCATCATTGACTGGCGAAGTCTCGTCGAGATCGATGCGGCTCTGTTCGAGGAAGAAATCAGTCCCCGCGATCGGAGTCCGCCGGCGACGCACCTGGCGGTAAAACGACTGCCGCGCCGGGGGAAGGCTCTCCAACAGCAGAGTCGCCCGGCGGAAGACCGCGCGCGCGTGCCGGTAATACGTCCGCATCCAGTAAGCGGGATCGGCGGTGCCCCGGGTTTCGAGGCCGATGCTCAGCCCCGCCGCTTCATCCTGCGCATGCCAGTCCAGGGTGTTGTCGTCGCGGTTGCGCCGGAAGTGCAGAAAACATCGCGTCGCCGCCAGAAAGTCAAACGCCGACTCCGAGTCGTTGCCGCCGCTATGGGCCGGCGCGGTGCTCTCTTTCGGCCACGCCTGCTGCTCGCGGAGATTGCGCAGCAGTGTCAGCCATTGCGCCAACTGATAATCGCGAAGGCCGCCCGGACATTCCTTGATATTCGGTTCCAGATGAAAGATGGTGTTCCCGTACTTTGCGTGGCGCGCCCGCGCCATCTCCGCCAGCCGCTGAGTAATCGTGTTCCATTCGCGGAGCACCAGCGTCGGTAGCAACTCGCTCTGGAAGCGCCGGTATAATCCCGAATCGCCGGTCAGGAAACGGCGATCGAGCGCGGACACGATAAACTCGATATTTTCCGGATCCACCCGATCGCATTCTTTGAGCGTCCGCGTTGCCGGACTGGCGCGGAGTCCTATATCCCACAGAGCCTGGTTGCAACCGCGCACCGCTTCACGAAATTCACGTTCCGCATCTTCGTTCACGAAAATATAGAGCAGGTCGACATCGGAATAGGGGAACAGATGCCGCCGGCCATAACCACCCGTCGCCAGCACCGCCAATCCGGTGCGGTCGGCGTCCTTGCCCGCGCACTGCTTCCACACCGCCTTCAACAGCGTATCCGCCGAGATGGCGCGGCGGCGGATCGTAGTCGCGCCATCGCCCGTCCGCTCAAAGTTCTGGCGAAGCGACAGAAACTCCTGTTGGTACGTCTCCCTCTGTTGAGTGAGAAATGCGGTGTCGGCCATGCGTTCGACTAGTTCTCCCTGGTGGTCCTTGTTGGATCATCCTTCCGGAATCACCACTGACGTTGAGGCGCTGCGTTCGCCGCCCCATTTGGTGGCGAATTGCGGTACCCTGGAGGCGTCCCCCTGTCCCCGCAAATCGGTTGAAATAAGGCCTCGCCTCGAGCTCTGGACCTTTCCAAAGACTCTGCGTCGGGCAAGCCGGCTGAAGATGAAATTAATCTGCTTGCAATAGAGGTATCACGGCGGCCGCCATTTGCACGGCTAAAAAACGATTCTGAGACCATACCCTGTTCTTACTGCTGCATCCCGAAACAGTTTATGGACGGTCGATCAGAGCGCAGTTTCCCCGCGTTCATCGTTGCGAATCCGAATGGCTTCGTCGATTTTCGAGATGAAAATCTTGCCATCGCCGATCTTGCCCGACCGCGCCGCTGAAAGAATGGCCTGGACGGCCTTCTCCACCATTTCGTCCGCGACCACGATTTCCAGCTTGATCTTCGGCAGCAGGTCGACCGTATATTCGCGGCCCCGATAAAACTCGGTATGCCCTTTTTGCCGCCCATGCCCTCGAGCTTCGAGAATGGTCATGCCTTCGATTCCTACTTCCAGCAAAGCGTCTTTTACTGCGTCGAGCTTCGATGGCTGGATGACCGCTTCAATCTTTTGCATGTGATCTCGTGTTTCTGGATTTCCTCCGTCGCGGGCAGGAAACCGATTTCCAGAAGGTCAGACTAACAGGTTCGCTTCGCCTTGAACCTTACCTTCCCCGCACGGGGACTATGGTCGCCCCCGCGGTTCTACGTCACTCCGGCACGAGTTTGCATCTGATCGCGCTTGCATAGCTTTCTTGTGAAAATTAGCGTAAATATTCTAAAGTCAAGTTCCCGTGGATCGAAGGGCCGAGAAAACCTTTCGCCCCAAATGCCACTTCCTGCATCTCAGAGCTGACGCCAAAGGATGCGGTGGCGAAAAGGAAAACGCGAATGCATTTCCACGTAACACGGCAATCCGACCGAATGACGCCAACACGAAACCCGGGTGGGGACGGCGGCATAACACTCTCTGTTGCTTTTCCCCATTGGCATTTCTAGCAACGAGAAAAATAAGCGGTGTTCGGAAAAAACCAGTGGAATGAGTTAGTTCGGAGGTATATTGGGTGTATGCAGTTGATCAGCTCAGATCGGTATCTGTTCGGTTCGCTGGAAAGCAGCGGCAAGAACCGCGAAAAAGTTCGCGAAGCAAACTACGGATACGAGCAACCGGAGGGCGTCTTCATGACATCCCTCGATTTTGCGGTTAACTGGGTTCGCAAGAGTTCCGTATGGCCAATGACTTTCGGGCTTGCCTGCTGCGCAATCGAGATGATGTCGATGGGCGCATCGCGCTTCGATATCGCCCGCTTTGGCGCCGAAGTCTTTCGCCCTTCGCCTCGCCAATCCGATCTCATGGTGATTGCCGGGAGGGTCTCGCAAAAGATGGCCCCGGTGATTCGCCGGCTCTACGATCAGATGCCGGAACCAAAGTGGGTAATATCGATGGGCGCTTGTGCAACCTCGGGTGGGGTCTTCAATAATTATGCTTTGGTGCAGGGAGTCAACCAGGTCATTCCCGTGGACGTATATGTCCCCGGATGCCCGCCGCGCCCGGAGCAGCTTATGTACGCCATCACTCTGCTGCAGGAAAAAATCCAGCGCGAACGCGGTAGCATGAAGCGTACGTTGAATATGTAGATGTTGAAGAAGCGGCGTTGAATATGAAGAAAGTCGCGGAAGTCGCGAAGTTTTGAAAAAACCGCGTTGCAGCAGCACCGGGCGCGTGTACCATTCAAAGTGCTGCAGCTTGAAGTAAGCTGTTTGAAGTTACGAAGTTGTAGTATTACCAGCAACCACAGTATGGGTCATTTGCAGTCGGCTCATTGGTTTTAAGGATTACACTTTCCATCAAGATTGCGGAGGATAGACGTATGTTTTCTAGTCCCAAAGGTTCCCTGAGCCGAATTCTGCTCGTAGCGTGTGCCGTAGGGCTCGGATCATCGAGCTTATACGGACAGGATTCGTCGGCACCCAAACCCGTGGCCGCCCCGGCGGCTGCCCCCATTTCCAAGATCGACATTTTCCTTGGGTATTCGTACCTGGCGCCCCATGGCACCATTAGCACCCCACTGGGAAATGGCACTCTCAGTCCCAATACCTATTCCTCGGTAGACTATGGCGCGATCGCCAGCGGAGCCTACTACTTCAACAAGTACATCGGCGGCCAGGTTGAGGTGGGAATTCACCCCGACGGTCAAAATGATGGAGCGAGTTCGTATTCGGCTGGCATCATCGCCCGCTATCCTACCGATGAAGGCGTAACCCCCTTCGTTCACGCTTTGGCTGGCGCCGTCAGGCTTGGCGGACCGAATTACGAGCCCATCGCCTACCACGTCTACACCTGGGGCCCGGCCCTTACCGTCGGTGGCGGCCTCGACTACGGTCTCCCCTTCTTCGATCATCGCTTCGCGCTTCGGCTGTTTCAGGCCGACTATGAGTACTGGCACGCCTCGTTCGGTCCCCAGATTATCAGCGGTGGTCGCGCCAACCTGAACAATGCCCGCCTTAGCACCGGCATCGTCTTGAAGTTCGGCAGCATTATACCCCCGCCGCCAGTCACCTATAGCTGCTCGGCCAACCCCTCGTCGATATTCCCGGGCGACCCGATCACCGTTACCGGATCCGCCCTCAATCTCAACCCGAAGAAGACCGCGACCTATACCTGGTCCGGCTCGGGCGTCAAGATCACCGGCGATTCGACTACCGGCAGCGTCGATACAACCGGCCTCGCCGCCGGCAGCTACACCGTTACGGGTCACGTTTCAGAGGGTCCCAAGCCGGGTCAGTTCGCCGATTGCACCGCCAACTTCACCGTCAAGGAATACGAGCCGCCCACGCTCACTTGCTCGGCCAATCCTTCCACCATCAAGCCGGGTGATACTTCGACCATCACCTCGGTTGGCGTAAGTCCGCAGAATCGTCCGCTGACCTACAGCTACTCCGCTTCGGCTGGCACGATCAGTGGAACCGGAACGACCGCAACCCTCACCACCACCGGCGCGCCGGCTGGCTCGATCACCGTCACCTGCAACGTGGCTGACGACAAGGGCCATACGGCAACTGCAACCACCAGTGTCAACATCGAGGCTCCGCCGCCGCCAGTTGTCGCCAAAACCCAGACGCTTTGCACGATTAAATTCGAGAACGACAAGAAGCGTCCGGCCCGCGTCGACAACGAAGCCAAGGCCTGCCTCGATCAGGTAGCTCTCAGTGCACAACAGACAGCGGACGCCGGCGTGGTTGTAGTTGGCGAAGCCGGCCCTGAAGCCGCCATGCCCGAGAAGAAGCACAAGGGCAAGAAGGCAATGCACGAAATGAGCCCCGCCGAACTGGCTGCCCAGCGTGCCGTCAACACCAAGGACTACCTGGTCAAGGAGAAGGGCATTGACGCTTCACGTGTCTCTGTCCGGACCGGCTCCCAGAGCGAGAACGAAGTGGAAAATTACCTCGTCCCGGCTGGCGCCACCTTCGACACCGATGTCCCTGGAACCACCGCGGTCGATGAATCCACGGTTAAGCCGCAGGTTCGTACCCCGCTCCCAACCAAGAAGCCGGCCCACCACAAGAAGGCAGCTGCTGCAGCTGCCCCGGCACAGTAACCAAGTGGCGTCCACCTAACCGGAAAGGGCTGACCGATAACTCGGTCAGCCCTTTCTGCTGTCTCATAGCGGTATGCTTATAGAGGACGGGCGGTGATCGCCAAAGAGTTCCACCTCCTCACCTCACCGACATTTCAGAACAGCAGGAATATGAAACACACAGCGCTACGCCTCTCTGCCCTCTTCGTCCTATTTCTCGCCTTCAACTCTGCCGCAAAAGCCGCCTCCACTCCAGCGTGGGAGCCTGTCGGCCCCGCCGGAGGAGATGCCCGCAGCTTCGCAGCCGATCCTTCCAATCCGAAGCACCTCTACATGGGTACGCTCGACAGTTGGATATACGAGAGCCAGGACGGCGGTTCCACCTGGAAGCGCTTGTCCAAGCTCAGCAAGTCGGAAAATCTGGTGCTCGACAACCTCGTCGTTGACAGCTCCGATCCAAAGACGATCCTCGTCGGCGCATGGATTCTTAGCCGCCCCGAAGGTGCGCTTTTCATAACCCATGACGCCGGAGTGACATGGAGCACGGTCCCCGATATGGACGGTCAATCGATTCGCGCTCTGACGCCGGCGCCGTCCAATCCCAAAATACTCGTAGTCGGCACCCTCAAAGGCGTCTACCGCAGCGACGACAGCGGCCAGCACTGGAAACAGATCAGCCCTGCCGGCAGCGGAGAGATCCACGAAGTCGAATCCATCGCCATAGACCCGGTCGATCCAAACATCATTTATGCCGGAACGTGGCACCTTCCGTGGAAGACCACCGATGGCGGTGCGAACTGGCACAACATTAAGCAGGGCGTAATCGACGACTCCGATGTCTTTTCGATCATTATTGATCCCAAGGCTCCCACTGTCGTGTACGCTAGCGCCTGCTCCGGCATCTACAAGAGCGAAAACGCCGGCGAGCTCTTCCATAAACAGCAGGGGATTCCCAACACGGCCCGCCGCACACGGGTTCTCATGCAGGACCCCACCAACAGCAGCATCGTCTTCGCCGGCACCACCGAAGGACTTTATCGAACGATCAATGCGGGACAGAGCTGGGAACCCCTTACCGGCCCCGAGGTCATCATCAATGACGTGTATGTCGATCCGTCCAACGACAAGCATGTCCTGCTCGCGACTGATCGCGGCGGAGTCTTACAGAGCCAGGATGGGGGGACCACCTTCGTCGCTACAAACACAGGTTTCTCGCAGCGGCAGGTCGAAACTCTCCTCGTTGACAGCAAGAACGGCAATACTGTCTACGCCGGAGTCCTCAACGACAAAACATACGGCGGCGTCTTCGTCTCAGAAGACGGCGGAGTCACCTGGAACCAGCGCAGCAACGGCCTCGAAGGCCGCGATGTTTTCACCCTGCAACAGGCGTCGAATGGGACCGTCTATGCAGGGACGAACCACGGCATCCTCTCCCTGAGTGACACTGGCTGGGACGCGCGCGGCAAGGTCGTCAACACCAAAGAAGAAGAGACGACCGTAATTCAGAGAAAGAAAAAAGTAAAAGTAACGAAGACTGTTACATTACCGCCAGTCATGATCGACAGCCGCGTCACCGGCCTCGATCTCACGGGTCCGACCTGGTACGCTGCCACCGCTACCGGAGTCTTCACCAGTGTCGATCAGGGTGCGACCTGGCAGGGCGGCCCGGTGCTCGACCATTCCGACTTTCTCCGCGTTGCTTCCGATGGCGACTGGGTATACGCCGCCACTCGCACATCGATCGTTACGTCGCAAGACCGCGGCAAGACCTGGCAACCCTCCTCTTTGCCCGCCGACGTCACAATCCTCCGCTTCCTCGTCACTTCCTCCGACGGCGAGGTCTGGCTGGGCGGCAGGGACGGCATCTTTTACAGTAGCGATCACGCTCAGAGTTGGACCAAGCTTCGCAGTCTGCCCTTCAACGATGTCGATGGCCTCGACTTCAATGCTGAATACAAGCGCCTCATAGTGACTTCAGCAAATGGGACACTGATGATGGCCATCGATCCCGTCAAGAAGGATTGGAAGTGGTGGGACATCGGCTGGAATGTCCACACCGTCCATAGCTCCAACGGCCGATTTATCGCCGCCTCCCTCTTCGACGGAGTCGTGCTGCAACCGAAGGCGTCGGGTACCGAAGTCGCGACCGGGGACAAGTGAGCTCCCTCGGAGTGAGCATGCACGATACAGTTATCCGGCGATGATCCATCTGCGCCCCGCGACGAAGGCAGATCTCCCGGCCCTGTTTAGTCTGGATCAAATTTGCTTTGCCGCCGGAATCGCCTACTCTCTTCGCGAATTTCGCGCCCTCTTGCGGTCGCCACGGACACTCGCCATTGTTGCCGAAGAGGATGGCAAGCTTGCTGCATTCGTCATCGCTCTCTTCGTTCGATCGCAGGGGGAAGATGGTGGCCACATCATCACCATCGATGTAGATCGAGATTTCCGCCGTCGCGGAATAGGCCGCCTGCTGATGGAACAAATCGAAACCAAATTCCGCACGGCCGGCGCACAGTGGCTCCGGCTCGAAGTCGCCGAGAATAACCCCGAAGCGCAAAGTTTTTACGCGAAATTAGGATTCCAGGCAGTTGGCAGGATCGAGGGCTACTATCAAGGCGCCGTCGCCGCATTGCTAATGGAAAAGCCGCTCGCCTGAATCGCCGACCAGCATTCCGGGAGACTTTCACCGCCATTTTCACCGCCATTTTCACCCCCATTTTCACCCCCATTTTCACCCTATGACACGCCGCCGCCCCGCGGGAAGGCAATGGGTTTATCCTTGAAGAGATGACCACGTTAGAGTTTCGTCCTCAGCGCCACCGCTTCCAGACCGACGATCCGCGCCTGCATCCGATCGCCGACAAAGTGCTCGCCGAGCAGCGCCTCAGCTTCGACGACGGCGTCACCCTCTATCGCTCCGCAGACATTCTCGCCGTCGGCTGGCTCGCCAACCTCGTCCGCGAACGCATGCACGGCAACATCGCCTACTTCAACGTCAATCGCCATATCAACCCCACCAACGTCTGCGTCGCCGCCTGCCGCCTCTGCGCCTTCGGCCGCAAAAAGGACACCGCCGGAGCCTACACCATGGCCCTCGAACAGGCTTGGGAGACGGCCGCCTCCGGCTACACCGAAGCCGTGACCGAGTTCCACATCGTCGGCGGCCTCCATCCCGACCTGCCGTTCGAATACTTTCTCGACCTCGTCTCCGGCCTCAAAGAGCGCTTTCCCCAGGTCCAAATCAAGGCATTCACCATGGTCGAGGTCGCCTACCTTGCCAAGCGCGCCAAGCTCCCCATCGCCGAGACCCTGCGGCGCATGAAGACCGCCGGAGTCGACTCCTGCCCAGGTGGCGGCGCCGAGATTTTCGCCGACCGCGTCCGCCACATCATCTGCGATCACAAGATCGACGGCGACGAATGGCTCGAAACCGCCCGTCTCGCCCATCTCGCCGGACTCAAATCCAACGCCACCATGCTCTACGGCCACATCGAGAACGATGAAGACCGCGTCGACCACCTCGTCCGCCTCCGCACCTTGCAAGACGAAACCGGCGGTTTCCAGACCTTCATCCCGCTCGCCTTCCACCCCGACAACACCGCGCTCGACCACCTGCCCAAGAGCACCGGCATGACCGACATCCGCCAGATTGCTGTAGGTCGCTTGATGCTCGACAACTTCCCCCACGTCAAGTCCTACTGGCAAATGGTCTCGCCCAAGATCGCCCAGATTTCGCTCCGCTTCGGCGCCGACGATATCGATGGCACGGTCGTCGAAGAGAAAATCTACCACGACGCCGGAGCTACCACACCACAAGGAATGCGCCGCGAGGACTTAGTCCGTCTCATTACCCAAGCCGGCCGCGAGCCGGTCGAACGCGATACTCTCTACCGTTCGGTCACACGGACGGAAGAAGCATTTACGGTTGCGGTCTAATCGATAAAGTCGG
>Ga0302325_10014306_pt1 | contig 16894 bp, 17 predicted proteins | sample Palsa_T0_2_FD_201948 | JGI IMG/M metagenome (GOLD analysis project Ga0302325, IMG submission 201948) | Peat permafrost microbial communities from Stordalen Mire near Abisko, Sweden - Palsa_T0_2 | ecosystem: Environmental > Terrestrial > Soil > Palsa > Peat permafrost | place: Sweden: Abisko... | reverse complement strand
GCCCAGGCCCAGCGCGAGGACGGCGGCTGGATGTTCAACTGGCTGGCCTGGTCGCCGGCCGCGGAACGGGACTGGCGCGGCTTCCTCACCGTTGATGCGCTGCGCGTCCTGCGCGCCAACGGCCGCTGGGGATAGCGGGTATTGACCCGTCGGGCCAGGGCTTGGTGGGTTGGGGTATGGCTGAGCCGACGGTGTTAGCCGGGCGTGCCCAGATCGGCGCCGAGCTGTACATCAGCCCGAAGACCGCCAGCGTGCACGTCACCAGCATCCTGCACGCTTTCGGCCGGGTTTGGCATGGTCCGAGCCTGAACCACCTCGGGGTGGAAGTCGCGGACACCGGCGCGGTCGACGCCGACCAGGTCCGGCTGGCCGAGGCGGGTCTGGCCTTTTTCGAGGAGCGGGACACGACCTGCTGCTACGCCCGGCAGGATAAGTTCTGGGTGAAGGGCGCCCCCAGCGAGGAGCGGTGGGAGATCTACAGGGTGCTGGAAGACAGCGCGACGTTCTGGGGCCAGTACGGCGGCCAGAGCCGGGATGGGGCCGAAGCCGCTCTGGGCACCGCGCCCGGCGGTCAGGCTGCGGCGCCGGCCGGGCAGGGATCGCCGTGCTGCGGCGGCCGGCAGGCCGGCAGGCCGGCGGGGCAGATGATGCGTCCGCCGGTGTCTGCTGCGCGTGACCGGACCCATCGCTGTGGGGACGGCTGATGGCCGAGTTGGGATGACTGATATCCCCGAGGTGCTACCCATAACGCGGGCCGCTCCCAGCTGGCCGCCGCGATACTGGATCAGCAGGCGGCCGGGCAGGTCCGGGTGACCTCGGCCGGCTCCCAGGCCGCTAGCGAGCTCAACCCCGCCCTCGTCCCGGCCGTGGCCGAGATCGGCCTGGACATCTCCGCGCAGTTCCCCACGCCGCAGACGGCCGGGAAGGTGCAGGCGGCGGACATCGTGATCACCATGGGTTGCGGTGACGCGTGCCCGGTCTGGCCGGGTAAGCGCTACCCGGACTGGGATCTCCCCGACCCGGCCGGGCTCACCGTGGAGCAGGTCAGGCCGATACGGGATGAGATCGGCGCGCGCCGAACCCGGATCCACTACGATAACCGGAACGGTCTTCGCGTCTTCGCGTCTTCGCGTCTTTGCTGCTTGAGTGGCCCCTGTGACCGCTGTGGTGCTGCGTGGGTTCGTACTGCTTGACCGCCGCCTAGTCGAGAGGCGAATGGAAGTACCAGAGCTGGCCTTCGGGGTCGCGCGCGCCGTATTCGCGTACCCCGTAGGACTGGTCGACGGGTTCCTTCAGGATCACGGCGCCGGCCTGCACGCTGCGGGCATAGTGCGCGTCGGCGTCGTCGACGGTTATGACTGTCATGCTGGTGACCGCTCCCATGGAGCGGGGTGACTGGTAGTCCGTCGCCGCCGGGTGCAGCCAGATCGTCTGGTCACCCGCCTGGAGCTCGGCCAGGACCACGCGGCCATCGGCGTCGCGGGTGATCGGTCCCGGGGCCAGCCCGTAGACGCGGACGATGTACTCGTGCGCCGCGGCCAGGTCGTCGTAGACCAGCAGGCCGGTCACGCTGTGAACGGTGGTGTCAAGCATGTTCATCTCCTCGAGAGCCGAGAACAGATTGTCGCTGGCCGGACGGTCCTGCCGGTCAAGTTCATCCGCCATGACGGTCAGGCGGCGGCAGAGCCGAGCGGCGATAGCGGCCTTATCCCTGGTGTGTTCCAGATGCCGCCGGATCGAGGCGGCCAGCTGCCAGCCGGGTTCCTCGAGCACCGACGCAATTTGCTCAAGCGGAAAGCCGAGGCCGCGCAGCAGCCGGATCCGGTACAGCCGGGCCACGTCGTCCGCCGTGTAGAGCCGGTGTCCTGCCGTGGTCCGCATCGACGGGCTCAGCAGGCCGACGTGGTCGTAGTGATGCAGCGCCCTGACCGTCAGGCCGGTGGCCTTGGCCAGGGAGCCGACCTTCCAGGCCTGCTCGTTTCCGCTAGCGTCCATGATCCGCACGCTAGACCCTGACGTCGCGTCAGGAGCAAGCTACAGCTGGCCGACGTCGGTGATCTGCAGGACGGCCGAGCCGGCCTCGTCGGAGGCGGCCAGGTCAACGACCGCGCTGATGCCCCAGTCGTGGTCGCCCGCCGGATCGGCGAAGATCTGCCTGACCACCCAGCGGCCCGGCTGCTCGTCCATGATCAGGAAGGCCGGCCCGCGCGCGTCCGGCCCGGTGCCGATCTCGTCGTGCATCTCGAAGTACGGCTCCAGCGCCTCGGCCCACGCGTCGGAATCCCAGCCGCAGGACGCGTCCAGGTCGCCGAGCTCGGCGTAGTGGCCGAGCGCGGCCAGCCTGACCCGCTGGAACAACGCGTTACGCACCAGCACCCGGAACGCCCGGATGTTCGTGGTCACCGTGGCAGGCCGCGTCTCCGCCTGCCCGCCCGAATCCGAGGCCAGCGGGTTGCGCAGCCGCTCCCACTCATCGATCAGGCTGGAGTCGACCTGGCGGACCAGTTCGCCCAGCCACTCGATCAGGTCGGTCAGCTCCTCGGTCTTGGCCTCGTCGGGAACCGTCTGGCGCAGGGCCTTGTAGGCATCGGCGAGGTAGCGCAGCACCAGGCCCTCGGAGCGGGACAGCCCGTAGAAACCGACATACTCGGTGAAGGTCTGCGCCCGCTCGTACATGTCGCGGACCACGGATTTCGGCGACACCTCGTAGTCGGCCACCCAGGGGTGGCCGCGGCGGTAGATGTTGTACGCGCCCTCGAGCAGGTCCGTCAGCGGCTTGGGGTAGGTGACCGAGTCCAGCATGTCCATCCGCGTCTCGTATTCCACGCCGTCCGCCTTCATCTGGGCCACCGCCTCCCCGCGCGCCTTGAACTGCTGGGCGGACAGCACCTGACGCGGGTTATCCAGCGTCGACTCGATGACCGACAGCACGTCCAGCGGGTACGCAGGGTCCGAACGGTCCAGCAGCTCGATGGCGGCCAGCGCGAACGGCGACAGCGGCTGGTTCAGCGCGAAGTCGAACTGCAGGTCCACGGTGAGCCTGACCCGGCGGCCCTCTTCGTCCGGTTCGTCCAGGCGCTCGACCACGCCGCCTGCCAGCAGCGCGCGGTAGATCGCGATGGCCTGGTGGATGTGCCTGCGCTGGGCGGCGCGGTCCTCGTGGTTGTCGGTCAGCAGGTGCCGCATGGCGGTGAACGCGTCGCCCGGACGGTCGATGACGTTGAGCACCATCGCGTGCGTGACCTTGAAGCTCGACGTCAGCGCTTCTGGATCGGCGGCGACGAGGCGCTCGAAGGTCGGCTTGCCCCAGGAGACCATGCCCTCGGGCGGCTTCTTCCGCACCACCCTGCGCCGCGCCTTCGGGTCGTCGCCCGCCTTGGCCAGGAGGCGTTCGTTCTCCACCACGTGCTCAGGGGCCTGGACGACGACCCGGCCGGACGTGTCGTAGCCGGCCCGGCCCGCCCGCCCGGCGATCTGGTGGAATTCGCGCGCCTGCAGCAGCCGGGTCTTGTTCCCGTCGTACTTAGACAGGGCGGTGAACAGGACGGTGCGGATCGGCACGTTGATACCGACGCCGAGGGTGTCGGTACCGCAGATGACCTTCAGCAGCCCGGCCTGGGTCAGGGTCTCGACCAGCCGGCGGTACTTGGGCAGCATGCCGGCATGGTGGACGCCGAGGCCGTGCCGGACCAGCCGGGACAGGGTCTTGCCGAAGCCGGGCGAGAACCGGAAGTCACCGATCAGCTCGGCGATGGCGTCCTTCTCCGCGCGGGTGCAGACATTGATGCTCATCAGAGCCTGCGCCTGCTCCAGGGCAGCGGCCTGGGTGAAGTGCACCACGTAGATGGGCGCCTGGCCGGTGCTGAGCAGCTCTTTCAGCGTCTCGTGCAACGGCTCCAGGACGAATGAGAAGACCAGCGGCACCGGACGCTCGGTGGATTGGATCACCGCGGTCGGCCGGCCGGTCCGCCTGGTCAGGTCCGCCTCGAACCGGCTGACGTCCCCGAGGGTCGCCGACATCAGGACGAATTGCGCCCGCGGCAGTTCAAGCAGAGGTACCTGCCAGGCCCAGCCGCGATCGGGGTCCGCGTAGAAATGGAACTCATCCATCACCACCTGGCCCACGTCCGCGTCGGCTCCGTCCCGCAGCGCGACGTTGGCCAGCACCTCCGCGGTGCAGCAGATGATCGGGGCCGAGGCGTTGACGCTGCCGTCCCCGGTCATCATGCCGACCTGGGACGGGCCGAAGGCGTCACACAGGTCGAAGAACTTCTCCGACACCAGCGCCTTGATCGGCGCGGTGTAGAACGACCGCTGCCCGGCCGCGAGGGCGGCGAAGTGAGCTCCCGCGGCGACCAGGCTCTTGCCCGACCCGGTCGGGGTGGACAAGATGACGTTCGCGCCCGACACGACCTCGATGAGGGCTTCTTCCTGGTGCGGGTACAGCGCCAGCCCGCGCTGCTTCGACCACCCGGCGAAGGCGTCGTAGACGGCATCGGGGTCGGGCGTCGCGGGCAGCAGGTCAGTAAGCGTCATAGTCATTTCCATGGTGCCTTGCCCGGATGACTACCTGGGTCATCTCGGTCCCTACGGCTGGCCGTGTGTCCGGAACAGGGTCTCCACGGTGAACGGCAGCACGAAAAGAGAGTGGCAAAGATAATCAGCAGCAGAAAGAGCCACCGTATTCCAACCAGAGCCTCATGGCTGCCGCCGGTCGTGGGAAGCGTGGATGGCATGCTGGGAGGCTGGCGATCAGAAGGAGGATCAGCGATGACTCACCCTCCCGGCACGGAGTCCGCGTACCAGCGCACGCCTCTCAGCGCGGAGGAGAAGACCCGGGCCGAGGCGAACTTCGTCCCCTACGTCGTCCAGATGCTTGCCGCCAGCGGCCGGTTCAGGGTCAGCGCCGACACGCCGGACCAGGTGGAGCTGTTTCAGGGGGTCGCCCGCAGGGTGACCGCGATGCTGCAGCAGCCCGTAGTCAGCTATGCCAACGGCAGGGAAATCGTGATCACGTTCGGCCAGGAAGAGGCCCCCGGCCTCGCTGGCCGAGGCACCCTGGAAGCACCGGAGTAACTGCCAGGTTCCCCTTTGAGCGACCAGGCGGGTCTGCGCTGACCGCGGCGGTAGTGCCCGGCCATGGCGCTGCTCGTGCCTGGAGTAGAGCATCTGGGCCATGGTGACGAACGCCGCCGTAAAAACGGTTACCACGGCCACGTAGGTCAGCCGGTCGTTGCCGATGAGCACTGCGCCCACCAGGAGGACAGCCGCGATGACCACGCCGGCGCTCCACGCGTCGGCCTGCTTCGACGCCCGGCCGGTTCTACGCCGCGGTTCACCGGCGGCCCGACCGGCGACCAGGTCGGCGGGGATGTCGGCCGTGATCAAGGCGAGTCCCGCGTAGGTCCGCGAGGCGAACGTCTGGCCGACTCGGGCATCGAATTCGTCCTTGGTCAGCCGGCCCTGCACGAAGGCGGCTTTGAGTACCTCGATGACCTGCTCACGGTCGGCGTGCGACGCCCTGAGGTGGCCTCGGTCCTGTGATGTCACCGGCGCCTCCCCGCGAATGCAAACAAGAAAAGCGTAACCCGGCGACCCGGGATGGCTACACCCGGCCCGTGCCCTCTCAGGGCCGGCGCACGCCGCTCTGAGGACCGGGCGCTTCGGTCTGCCTGGCGGTTTAAGGCACAGCCGAAAGGCTTTGCGGCCCGGGTCCGCCGCTGGCGATGCTGGTAGCGGAAACCACAGCCGGTGGTCCACTCCGGACCTGGCGCGGGAGCGCCTGAAGGAGGCACTCCGTGCCAGGTCGCGGGGCCGATGCGGCGGGCTGGCCATGGTCCAGGCTGAGCATGGCCAGCCCGTTACCCGCCGTCCCTATCCGGCCTGGAGCAGCTCCGTGCCAAGCGGAGTGAGCAGGTGCAGGACCGCGCCGCCTTGGCGCCGGGTGACGATGAGGCCGGCGCCGCGAAGGACCGACGCGTGCTGGCTGGCTGCGGCGACCGAGATACCCGCCCGGTCGGCAAGTTCGCTGGTGGTGCATCCGTCCGCGATGCTGGCCAGGACCGCGGCCCGGTTCCGGCCCACCAGCGCGGCCAGGGCGGCGCCCCCGGGCCGCGGGCCACCCCACAGGCGGGCGTGACCGGTTCCCTCGTCGGCCGGGGGCAGCACCAGCCAGGGCGCGGCCTTGCTGTCGTTGAGGTGTTCGTGCAGGCTAGGGCGCTGGCCGACGAATACCGAAGGGATCAGCGCGATGCCCCGGCCCGCCAGGTACATCTCGGTCCGGCCGGCCATGAGCACCTCGAGGACCGGCGGGCGCCAGCGGATCCACTGGTTCTGCAGCGAGGCCAGCAGCCGGTCGCCGCCCTCGTAGGCCAGCGTCCGGCTGCGAGCCATTTGCTCAGCGTGCAGGCAGGCGTGGATGCGGGCCCAGTACGGCTGGACCAGCGCCTGGTAGGCGGCCTGAGTCGCGTCGGCCAGCGGCTCCCGGGCGCCGGGGTCGGCCATCGCCCACGCGGCCGCGGGCAGCCGCCGATGGCGGTCGGCGAATTCCATCTCCGCGAGCAGATGCTCGCGCGGCACGGTCAGCAGGGCCTGGACACCGCCCCCGATCGTCGGCGCCTCTCCGGTGAGCGCGCACAGGTCCACTCCTTTGGAACCGGCCGGGATCATGGCCATCAGCGCTTTCATCTGCGGCGTGACCTTGCCCTGGACCTGAGTGCGCCACTCGCTGAACAAGGCCCGGGGCTGCAGCGGGCACCTGAGCAGCGACAGCGCCATCACGGTCTCGGCCAGCGGGCCCAGGGTCGGGCTGACCCGGATCCTGCTGAGATCACCGGCCGTGAAATGAATCCGCCAGACCATGCCCTTCAGCGTCGCCCACGACCTGGTCACGGATCAAGCCCAAGGCATCGCTGACCCCCGCCGTTTGCCGCCAAACGTGGGGGGAAGTGTGGAAAGAGCAGGTCATGCTCACTAGAGGGACTAGAGGGAAAGAACTATGGCTCGTAAGGCACTTAGCTTGCTGCTTCCCGCCTCCGTGGCCGTGCTGGCCGCCAGTCAGTGGCGGGAGCTAAGCCGTTACTTCAAGCTCAGGCAGATGTCATCCGGCGGCGGCCACCCGGAGAACGTGCCGGTCGAGGGACACCATTCCTACCCGAAGGGCCCGGGCAGCGGCGTGCCGGACGGCACTGGTGATTTCGACTCGCCCAGTCGCGGCGGCGGCCCGGTGTCCGAATGATTCGACCTGCCGACCCTAACGGACCCTAACGGAACAGCGCGCTGTACGCGTTCAGCGCGGGCTGGCCGCCGAGATGGGCGTAGAGCACGGTGGAGTCCCTGGCGATCTGGCCGGTCCGGATGAGGTCAATGAGCCCGGCCATCGATTTGCCCTCGTATACCGGGTCGATGATCATGCCCTCGAGCCTGCCGGTCAGCCGGATCGCGTCCAGCGTGGACTGAACCGGGATGCCGTAGAAGTCGCCGGCCCAGCCGGGAAGGACGGTGATCTCGTCGTCCCGCAGTTCCCGGCCCAGGCCGATGAGCTCGGTGGTGTTCCGCGCGATCTTCTCTACCTGCGCCCGGGTCTCGGTGAGTTTGGCTGACGCGTCGATGCCGAGCACCTGCCGCGGCCGGTCCGTCCCGGCGAAGCCGGCGATCATCCCGGCCTGGGTGGAGCCGGTGACGCTGCAGACGACGATGGTGTCGAAGAAGACTCCGAGCTGCTGTTCCTGCTGCTGGACCTCATAAGCCCAGTTGGCGAAGCCCAGCCCGCCCAGGCGGTGGTCGGAGGCCCCGGCCGGGATGGCGTACGGCTTCCCGCCTGCCGAGCGGACGTCGTCCAGCGCCTGCTCCCAGCTGGTCTTGACGCCGATGCCGAAGCCCTCATCGACCAGCCGGACGTCGGCGCCCATGATCCGGGAGAGCAGGATGTTGCCCACCCGGTCGTTCACCGCATCAGGCCAGTTGACCCAGCTTTCCTGAACGAGCCTGGCCCCCAGCCCTAGCTTGGCCGCGACCGCGGCGACCTGTCGCGTGTGGTTGGACTGCACGCCGCCGATGGAAACGAGCGTGTCCGCGCCCTGCGCCAGCGCGTCGGGCACCAGGTATTCCAGCTTGCGGGTCTTGTTCCCGCCGAAAGCCAGTCCGGAGTTGCAGTCTTCCCGCTTGGCCCAGATCTTGGCTCCGCCCAGATGGGCGGAAAGGCGTTCGAGCGGGTGCACCGGGCTCGGGCCGAACATCAACGGATAGCGCGGGAAATCACTCAGCGACATCAGACCTCCTCCGGGGCGGCAGGCGGGCCGGCCGCCCTCAGCGGCCGGGAAGGGTGCGGGCGCGCTGATCCACGCCCAGCTCACCATAGGGGTAGTCGCTGACGTGCGGGTCGCTGGCGGCATCGAGCGCGGCCCTCTCCGCCTCGGTCAGGTGCAGCTGGGCCGCGCGGAGGTTCGTCTCGAGCTGGCCCATGGTCCGCGCGCCCAGGATGGACGAGGTGACGGCCGGGCGGTCGGTCACCCACGCCAGCGCGACCTCGGCCATGGACACGCCCCGGTCTTCTGCGACCTTCTGCACCGCGTCGATGACGTTCCAGGTGCGGTCGGTGCCACGCCGGTCGTAGGCTTCCATGCCGCGGTTCGGGTCATCGCCCAGCCGGGTGTCGCCGGTCGGGCGCTGGTCCCGCTGGTACTTGCCGGACAGCCAGCCGCCGCCGAGCGGGCTCCAGGGCAGCAGCCCCATTCCGGCGTCGAGCACCGCGGGCACGATCTCCCACTCGATCTCCCGCGCCAGCAGGCTGTACTGCGGCTGGAGCGTCACCGGCTCGGCGATGTTCATGGCGCGGGCCAGCCACACGGCCTTGGTCAGCTGCCAGCCGGTGAAGTTGGACAGCCCGTAGTAGCGGATCTTGCCCGCGCGGATGAACCCCTCGAGCGTGCGCAGCGTCTCTTCCAGCGGCGTCAGCGGGTCGAAGGCGTGGACCTGGTACAGGTCGATCGAATCGAGTCCGAGCCGGGCCAGCGAAGCATCGAGCGCGCGAGTCAGGTGGCGAGCCGACAGCCCGGCGCCGTTCGGCGAGTCGTCCATCGCGAAGCGGCCCTTGGTGGCCAGCACCACCGGCTCGGTGACGTCGGCCGGGCGGCTGGCGAACCAGCGGCCGATGATCTGTTCCGATACGCCGTGGCTGTACACGTCGGCCGTGTCGACCAGCGTGCCGCCCGCCTCGACGAAACGGTCCAGCTGTGCGTGCGCGCCATCGGAGTCGGTCTCGGCGCCGAACGTCATGGTGCCCAGGGCCAGGCTCGAAACCGCGCAGCCGCTGCCTCCCAGAGTGCGATATTCCATGACGTCAGGCTACCGAACCGGGCCGCGGCGAAACGTTCAGAACAAAACGTAGAGCTTGCGGATGGTCTCGTGGATCTGCCAGGTGCCGGCCCAGCCGCGCGGGAAGACCGCGGTGTCACCCGGGCCGATGTCGGTCGGCTCGCCGCCGTCCGGCGTCACGGTCATCCGGCCGGACAAGATGTGCACGAACTCGTTGGCCTCCAGGCTCCACCGGGACGGGCCCGCTGTGCATTCCCAGACCCCGGTCTCCTGGTCACCCTCGCCGGACCACAGCGTCGTGCCCGAGGTCTGCATCGGCTCGCCGGTGGCTTCCGCCAGCGGCCCCCAGTCCTCCAGCTTCGCGTCGGCGGCGTCGGCCAGGTACGGGGTGAGCGGGATGGCGGTGGTCATGGCGTGGAGATCCTCTCCGGGAAGGGCAGGGCGATGGGATCGGTAGCGAGGCGGCTGTGGCCGCGTTCGTCGAAACGGTCGAGACCAAGCGGGGACACGTCGAGTACGTCGGAGGACCCGGTGAGCGCGACGTCGGCCGCGGCTTTCGCGACGCCAGGTCCCCACATCATGCCCGCGCCGGCCGCGGAGGCCACGGTGACCCCGGAAAGGCCAGGAGCGGGACCGATGATGGGCAGGTGGTCCGGGGTGTAGTCGATCGTCGCGGCCCAGATGCGGCGCAGCCCGAGCCCGCCGGTAACCGGGACCAGCTGGGCCAGCCGGGCCCGCATCTTGGCCAGGTAACCCTCGTCGACCTCGCGGTTGTCGCCGGGCGGCTCGTCCGGGTTGCTCATCCCGAACAGCAGCCCGCCTTCTTCTGGCCGCCAGTAAAGTCCGGCGGCCAGGTCGAAGACCATCGGCACCCGGGAGGGAGCCAGGTCCCGATGCCGCTCGGTCACCGCGACCTGGTGCCGGGCGCCGCCCGCCGGGATCGCGATGCCGGCCCGAGCGCCGACGGCGGCGAGCTTAGGCCCGCCGGTGAGGACGACCAGGCCCGCGTCGATCGGGCCCTGGCTCGTCAGCACCTCGGTACCCGAGCCGCCGCGGCCGGAGGTCAAACCCTGGAACGCGACGTGCTCGGCGACCTCGACGCCGCTGCGGTTCAGCGCCACGGTGTAGGCCGTCACGTTGCGCGGCGGCGAGATGTACCCGTCCTGGGCGCAGAACGTGCCGCCGAGCGTCTGCCCGGGGGCCAGCGTCGGGTTGACCGCCTCCACCTCACCCGGATCGAGCCAGCGCACCGGAACGCCCAGGGCGGACTGCATCGCCATCCGCTCGCGTGCTGCGGTGACGTCGCCTGGCGTGAAACAGGGCAGCAGGTAGCCCTGCTCGGTGAACCCGGAGTCGGTGCCGAGTTCGTCCCGCTGGCTCAGGTAGAACCGCCGGGACCACTGGCCGAGCCGGACCGCTTCCGGCGTCCCGCCCTGCATCCGGACGACGCCGGCCGCCCGGCTGCTCGCGCCCTGGCCGAGGAAGCCCTTCTCCAGCAGCACGACCCGGGCCAGCCCGGCCCGGCGCAGGAAGTAAGCGCACCACGCGCCCACCGTCCCGCCGCCGACCACCACCGCGTCCGCGGGGCCTTCAACGCTGCTCATCGACCCACCGTCCTCATTGGCACACCGTCGATGCTGGCATAGACTGAACATTCAGTCAACACGCTAGCCCCCCGGGACCTGGAGGTTCCACGCGATGTACGGGTTGTCGGAACAGGACCGTCAGATCCAGGCTCGGGCCCGCGAATTCGCTGACGAGTTGATCCCCTTTGAAGATGAGGCCGAACGATCCGGCGGTCAGCTTCCCGCCGATCTGATCGCCGCCCACGCCAAACGAGCCCGTGAGCTGGGCCTGCACTCGACGAACATGCCGAAGGAGCTGGGTGGCGGCGGCTGCTCCGCCCTGCAGCAGGTGCTCGTGCAGGAGCAGATGGGCCGGGTGACCAACGCGCTCGGCTGGGTGGCCGCCACCCCGCCGTCCTGGCTGCCGGCCGTGGCCACCGCCGACCAGATCGAGCGCTACGTCAGGCCCTCGATCAACGGCGAGCGGGAGGAGTGCTACGCGATCACCGAGGAGAGCGCGGGGTCTGACGTCGACGCCATCGAGGCGACCGCCCGCCGAGCCGGAGATCAGTACCTGCTCAACGGCGTTAAGTGGCACGTCACCTCGTTCAACACGGCCGACTATGCGTTCTTCCAGGCCCGGCTGGCCGGCGGACCGCACGACGGTGAGCACGCAATGTTCCTGGTGGACCTGCCCAGCCCCGGGGTGCGGGTGGTCCGGACTCCGGCTTACACGCACACGATCAGCCACCACCATCCCATCGTCGCGTTCGAAGACGTGCGCGTCCCGGCCGTCAACCTGGTCGGGGCCGAGGGCGACGGGATGGCCTTCGCCTATGAGTGGTTCAGGTTCGAGCGGCTGATGGTGGCGGCCCGCTGTGTCGGCGCGGCCGAGCGGCTCACCGCGGAGATGGCCGCGTTCGCCACCGCGCGGCGGGCCGGCGGCCAGCCGATCAGCGAGTACGGCCTGGTGGCCGGGATGCTCGCCGACAGCCTCACCGAACTGTTCATGGCTCGGGCGGGGACGTATGAGACGGCCCGCGGCATCGACCGGGGTACCGAGGTGAAGGTGTCGCACGCGCAGTGCTCGATGGCCAAGCTTTACGCCTCCGAGATGGCCGGCCGGGTCGCCGACCGCGCCGTCCAGGTCTTCGGCGGCCGCGGCTACATGCGCGAGAACGTGGCCGAGCGCTTCTTCCGCGAGCTACGCGTCGAGCGCATCTGGGAAGGCACCAGCGAGATCCAGCGCATGATCATCGCCCGTCAGCTAACCAAACGCGGCCCCGCCCTCCTAACCTAAGCCCCAACCCAACCCCCCGCCCACGCGTAGCCCATGATCGTGGCCAGTTTCTGTCGTATATGACCAAAATCTGGCCACGATCATGAAACGCCTCCGCTTTAGCCGAGGAAGTAGCCGGCGGGGAGGTTGGCCTCGATGACGGCGAGGACCTCGGGGTCGTCGGGAGCGGTCCGGGGGCGGAACCGGGCGGCTACCGTTCCGTCCGGACGGACCAGGAACTTCTCGAAGTTCCACTGGATGTCGCCGGCCTCGCCATTCGCGTCGGGCACATCCGTCAGCGCGGTGTAGATCGGGTGCCGGTCGGACCCGTTCACCTCGATCTTCTCGAACATCGGGAAGGTGACCCCGTACGTCGCTGAACAGAACTCGGCGATCTCCTCGGCCGTACCGGGCTCCTGCCCGCCGAACTGGTTGCACGGGAACCCGGCGACCGCGAACCCCCGAGAGGCGAACTGCTCGTGCAGCTTCTCCAGCGCGGTGTACTGCGGCGTCAGCCCGCACTTGGAGGCGACGTTCACCACCAGCAGCGTCTTGCCCTCTAGCGCGCCGAGCGAGGAGTCCTGGCCGGTCAGGGTCTTCACCGGAATGTCAAGAATGGTCACGGACCTACGTTATCGGTCCAGGCTGACTACCGGCTCCAGAGGGATCGGCCCAGGTAGCCCCGGGCGATGCTGGTGACGTAGGAGTACACCGCGTCCTCGGCGGGCGACAGCGGCCCCGGGGAGGCGTGCGGCGAGGAAAGCCCGCGCTGCACGGACTCGCACGCCGCCCAGTCCTGCCGGTTGGTGATGTCCCAGAACTCCACCGCGTAGCCCGGATCGAAGTCGGGCCGGGCCACCGCCTCCGGGGCGAACGCCCAGGTGCACTCGATCCGGGTCCGGTCCGCGGCGACCGGGGTCAGCCGGTGCGTCATCACGTAGTCCGGATGCAGGCTCAGCAGCACGTTCGGGAAGATGTTGACGTAGATGACGGTGCGCAGCCCCTGCGCGTCGAGCCCGCGCAGCGGTACCCCGCGGCTGGTCCCGTCCAGGGACATCGTCGTCATGCCCTCGCGCAGGTCCATCCAGCCGCCGATCCAGGCGCCGTCGGCGGCGTAGTTCTCGCCGCTCTTCGGCGGGCTGACCCGGCACAATTCGGGGTGGATGGAAGGGCAGTGGTAGCACTCGTGGTAATTCTCGGTGAGGATCTTCCAGTTCGCCGCCGAGTCGTAGCTGTGCTGGCCCGCGGTCACCAGGCGTTCCGGCTCGTACGGCGCGACCAGCTCGTCCAGCTTGGCCAGCGCCTCGTCCAGGGAGCCCGAGCTCCCGCCCGAGGAGTCCACGAAGACCAGGCCGTGCCACTCGGTCACCGGCAGCTGCGGCAGGCCCCACTGGCCGAAGTCGAAGCCGGACTGCCGCCGGAAGCCCGCGGCCGCGTGCAGGTCGCCCTCCAGCGAGTACGTCCACGCGTGGTACGGGCAGATGATGGCATTGCCCTGCGCGGACTCGCCGCACGGGAGCAGCTCGTGGCCCCGGTGCCGGCAGCTGTTCGCGAACGCCCTCAGCACGCCGTCTTCGCCGCGGACCATCAGCACGCCGCCCTGCCCGGTGGCCTCGGCCCGCTGGTCGCCCGGCCGGGGCAGTTGGTCGCTGCGCGCCACGCAGATCCAGCCGCCGCCGAAGAAATTCCGCTGCTCCCACCCGAACACCGCGGGGTCGACGTACGCGGCCCGCGGCAGCATCCGGCTCTCCCCGAACGGCCGGAGCGCCTGCTCCAGCTCACCCCGCTCCACCGGAGCAGGAGCATACGCCGCACGAAAGTCTTGACTGACCATACAGTCAGATTAAGCCGACCGTCTCGCCCTGTCCAGCGGCCGGCTGTACCTGGAGCTTGCGGATCACCTGCCGCGGTACGGATACTGCTGAATATGGGCGACCGTAATGTGCTCGGCGGCGAGCTTGAGCCATGTGGGACCGATCCGCTGACTGGTTTCTACCGGGACGGCTGCTGCACCACCGGGCCTGAAGACCTGGGCAGCCACACCATCTGCGCGGTGGTGACCACCGAGTTCCTCGAGCACCAGCGCCGCATCGGCAACGACCTCAGCACGCCCATGCCGCAGTTCAGGTTTCCCGGTCTGGTGCCGGGGGACCGGTGGTGCGTGACGGCCGCCAACTGGCTGCAGGCCCACCGCGACGGTGCTGCCGCGCCCGTGGTGCTCGCCTCGACCCATCAGCGCGCGCTCGAGATCGTCCCGCTCGAAATCCTGCGGCCCTATTCCGTCGACGTCCCCGCCGACCTCGGCGCCCTCGAGGAATAATCAGCCGTCCTGAGCTCCTGCCACGCGGCGTTCCGCCACCACGACTAGGCCGTCATCGACGCCGCCCCACCCGCCCCCACTCGCCCCGCCTAGCTTCGCCAGACTTCTCCGCTGGCTGCGTCTACCCCTCCCCGCTCCGCCGCGCTATCTTGGGATACCGGCCGGTAAGAAGCTCCGGCCCCAGTGAGGGAGCAGACAAGTGGCGAAACACACTGGGGCACGGAGGCGGGAGGGCGGCTTCAAGCGATTCCTGCGCCGGCTCTTTTCGGTTCGTACCGGTGGCACCTTGGGCCCGGCTGCCTCGGCTGCCGAACCGCTGCACGTCGAGTCCGGCCCGAGCCGGCACCACCGGACCTCCGCCCGGAAGTAACTCCGCGTGCGGTACCGGGCACCCCGGGGGGAAGGTGCCCAGCTGGGCCACGTCGTAGCCCTGCGGATAGCTGCGGATGTTAGGCAGCTGGCGCGCGTAAAGCGGCTCTTTGCGCGCGGGCAGGAATCGCACCGTCAACGCGCGCAGCCGCAGTGCTCCCGTGGCCAGGCCCCGTTCCCAGCGGGCCGGCCGGCGGTATCCGAAGGCGTCGAGCAGCGGGTCATCCATCAGGGCCTTGGCGAATCTGTCCATCACGGCTCTGGGGGCAAGACGGTTGAGCGGGAACGTCGCCATCAGCCGCAGCGTCGCCTCAGACACCGCCAGCGCGCCTTCGTCGAAGCCGAAATGCTCACGCTCGTAGGAGTCCAGGAAGGCCGCGAACTGCTGGTCGGTAGCCGGGATGTCCTTGATGCCCATGTGCCGGCCGAGCTCACGGTAGTAGTTGGCGCTGGCGGTGCGCTCAGCCGGGGTCAGGCGTCGCCAGCCGTATTTGTCGATCCAGCGGATCGGCATGACCACGAAGGCACACAGCACGTAGAGCTTGTCGGCGTTGGAGATGTCATACGCGCCGTGCATCTGGTTCATGCGCCGCACGGCGGTGCGGCCGCGCGGGCTGGCCAGCCCGTGTTCGAGGATGGTGTCGAGGATCAGCGCGGTGTCGTCGTACCGCTTCTGCGTCCGCCGGGTGAACTCGCCGGTCTCGGACAGCAAGCGGCCGATGCTCGGGACGGCATAAGTCCGGTAGAGCGCGAAGGACAGGGACTGGTTCATGTCCCACGGGAACTCATGGGTGGCCAGGATCCGGTAGATCTGCTCGTAGTCGCGGGCCGGATCGAGCTGGCTAATGCGCCGTGACCAGTGACGACGATCCATGGTCCGCTCCGCTATGAGATCGGTTGTCCGTAACCCGGACTCTACGCCCGACAGGCCGGACCCGGAACCGCCTACTTCCCGCGAGCCCGGCGCCGGCGTATTATCATCGGCCGTCACCTGACGGCCGGAACTGACGAGGGAGATAGCTCATGGCGTTCACCGAGGATGAGGTTGCCTACCTGAAGTCACAGCCGCTGGCCAGGATCGCCACCGTCGGCGCGGACGACCAGCCGGACGTCGCCCCGGTGGGCTTCGAGTTCGACGGGACCTACCTCTGGGTCGGGGGTCGTGCGCCCGAGCGGACCAGGAAGTTCCTCAACGTCCAGGCCGGCCACTCCAAGGTCGCCCTGGTCATCGACGACCTCGTGTCCACCAGCCCGTGGACGCCGCGGTTCCTGCGGGTCTACGGGACGGCCGAGCTGGTCGAGCGGCCCGGCCAGTTCGGCCCCGGCACGTACATGCGGATTACCCCGGAGATCTCCTGGAGCTGGAACCTGGAAGGCCGCCCCTTCGGGGATGACGCGCAGCAGGCCGGCCCGCGGCGGACCGTCCACCGCGGCTAGCCGCGGGGCATCGGAACCTCGGCAACGGCGTCGGCAGCAGAAGAACCCGGAAGAACGGGACGTCTCGTTCCTTCGAGCTGGTCGCCGACATCGCCCGCGCCTCCCATCCGGCCGCCTCAAGCATCGCCCCCTGACCCGCGCCGCTTGCCCGCTCATCCGTACCGGCGCAGCTCGTGGAAGAACTCGTCGATGACGTGCAGCTCGCCGGAGCGGGCGACCTCGTCGTAGACGTACTTGCCCACCGCCAGGTCGAGCACGCCGAGGCCGAACGGCGAGAATACCGCCGGGCGGTCCGCCGGGATCCGCACCCGCCCGGCCATCACGTCGTCCAGGGTGCCAGCCAGGAAGTCCCGGCTGCCGGTGAGCTGTTCGGCCAGATGCGGCGACGTCTCGGCCTTCAGGCAGTGCTCGACGTCGTCGACGATGTTGGTCGAGGCGAGCAGGATCTGCGGCGCGAGGTCGCGCAGTGACACGTGCAGGACCAGCGGGTTGTGCGCGAACCAGGCCAGGTCGCTGACGTGCGGCTGGCCGGCGACGGTGGCGAAGACCACCAGGTCGCTGGCGCGGAGCAGTTGCCCGGCGCTTTCGTGCACGGTGATCCGGCCGGCG
>Ga0302325_10014305_pt1 | contig 16894 bp, 19 predicted proteins | sample Palsa_T0_2_FD_201948 | JGI IMG/M metagenome (GOLD analysis project Ga0302325, IMG submission 201948) | Peat permafrost microbial communities from Stordalen Mire near Abisko, Sweden - Palsa_T0_2 | ecosystem: Environmental > Terrestrial > Soil > Palsa > Peat permafrost | place: Sweden: Abisko... | reverse complement strand
GCCGTTAAGGTGTTTGAACTGGATCGTTGGCTTCCTGCACTTCTTTCATGTATGACAACCCGGCCCATTCATCATGATTAACGCCCCTAAACCCGGATTCACCTGCCTTTTCTGCGAAGGTAGGGCCTAGACAGCTCGCCAAGGGCGGGCACTTTGCCAGCCTGGAAACAGCCGAAGCTTTTTTCAGAAGAGGTTTGCGCGGGCTTCAGATCGCGGCAGTAGGATCCTTTACAAACGAGGAGGAAATATACTATGTCTGACACTTCGCAGTTCAACATTGACCGTACCTATCCGGGCCGGTGGACGATCACCTTCAGCAACCCGCCCATCAACGTATTTGTTCCCACAACGATCGTCGAATTGGGAGCGCTGATGACCGACCTCGAGGCGGACCCGTCCGTGAAGGTCGTAGTCTTCCAGTCGGCGAATCCCGATTTTTTCAGCGCCCATCTCGACGTAGCCAAGGCAGCGGAACGGCCAGAGGCACTGGGCCTTTGGCGCGACTTTGTGCTGCGCCTCTCGTCCACGCCAGTCGTGAGCATCGCCAAGATTCGCGGCCGCACGCGCGGCATCGGGAACGAGTTCGTGCTGGCCTGCGATATGCGCTTCGCCAGCCGGCAAAGCGCCCTGTTCGGCCAACCCGAGGTCGGCGTCGGACTGGTCCCGGGCGGCGGAGCGCTGGAATGGCTCCCGCGTTTGGTCGGCCGCTCGCGGGCACTTGAGATCGTGCTCAGCGGCGACGATTTCGATGCTGATATCGCCGAGCGATATGGCTGGGTGAACCGCACGCTGGACGATGACGCCCTCGACTCGTTTGTCGATGCGCTCGCCCGGCGTCTGGCCTCGTTCGACCATGAAACGCTGGCCGCGGCGAAGGCCCAGGTCAATCGGTTCGGGACGCCGACAGCTAGCGAGCTTCAGTCGAGCAACGACCTGTTCTTCCCACTGCTGGCCTTGCCAGGGGCGCAAGCGCGCCGTGCCAAGATCCGTAGTATCGGTTACGGCGTTCGGAGCGATTTCGAATTGAACTTCGGCCGGTACCTCCCTTCGTTCGGGCGGGCGGACGACGATCACAGGGATACGCCGTCCGGCTGATCGTCACCCTGGCTTTCTGAACTCGGCACTCACGTTCGACGTCCGCCAGTTCCCCATTAGGATTTTGAGTCGCAGCGAGTCGCTCAAGATTGAGCAGAATTTCACGTTTTAGTAAGTCGTTCCGGCTCGGCACAGGAGAAGTAGACATGAAACCCTGGAAAGTAGCTTCACTGATTCTGATTGCTCTTGCGGTTGCGGCCGCGGGATACGGGCTGACTCTCGTCCGACGAGGCTTCAGCGCACTTGGGACACCATCAGCAATTGAGGAGTTCGCGGCCACAACGGCACGCAAAATAGCCGTGCCTTCTGCGTATCGCCAACTTCGCAATCCCATCATGCCTTCAACGGAGAACATTCGGGGAGGCATGGAGCATTTCGCCTATCATTGCGCCCCGTGCCATTCGAATGACGGAGGGGGCCACACGGTATTCGGCAAGGGCCTCTATCCGAAACCGCCCGACTTGCGCGCGGCCGGGACGCAGAACAAGAGCGATGGCGAGCTCTACTACACAATTGAAAATGGAGTTCGTTTGAGCGGCATGCCAGCCTTCAGCGGAACGCACACTGTCCCGCAAACCTGGCGCTTGGTTTGGTTCATCCGGCACTTGCCTCAGATCACGCCCGAGGAACTCAATGAAATGAAGGGGTGGGACCAGAAGAGTGAGGCGAATCCGGCGCATTTCTGAAGGGCGGCGAACCGCCCAGAATCCAGCGGGAAACACACCACCACGAGAAGAAACACCATGAAAAATCCCAGAACTACTCGAAAAGAGGGCCCGATAGAAGAACGAGACGACAGATCGCGCCGTTGCTTTCTCAAGGCGAGCTCGATGTTGGGCCTGGCAATCGCGTTCAGACCAGCAGCGATAGCCGAGGCATTTGCAGATTCGCAATCCAATTCTGCTCAAAAGGAGAACACCATGACCCAGACCAGTGCTACACAGGCAGCCGACAAGACGACTATTCGTCCGTTTCAGGTGAGTGTTCCGGAAGCGGAACTTGCAGAATTGCGCAGGCGCATCAACTCGACAAGGTGGCCTGATCGGGAAACGGTCACGGATGAATCGCAAGGCGTGCCGCTGGCGACAATTCAGGAACTTGCCCGCTATTGGGCGACAGGCTACGATTGGCGCAAGATCGAGGCGAAATTGAACGCCCTGCCGCAGTTCATCACCGAGATCGATGGGCTGGACATTCATTTCATTCACGTTCGTTCGAAACATGAAAATGCGTTGCCGCTGATCGTCACGCACGGATGGCCCGGGTCAGTCACCGAGCAGCTAAAGATCATCGATCCACTTACCAATCCTACGGCACACGGCGGGAACGCATCGGACGCCTTCCATCTGGTGATTCCGTCGCTGCCGGGGTTCGGGTTTTCAGCGAGGCCGACGACTGCCGGCTGGGGTCCCGAGCGCACCGCGCGCGCGTGGGTCGTGCTGATGAAGCGCCTTGGATACGCACAATTTGTGGCGCAGGGCGGCGATTTGGGCGCGGGCGTCTGCACGGTGATGGCAAAACACGCACCTGAAGAATTGCTGGGCATTCACACCAACTTCCCTGGGACTATTCCATCCGACATTGCGAGAGCGCTCCAGTGTGGCGATCCTCCGCCATCCGGCCTGTCCACCGACGAAAGACGGGCCTATGAGCAGTTGAACAATCTTTTTACGAAGAAACGTGCCTACGCACAAATGATGGCGACTCGCCCGCAAACGCTGTATGGATTGGCGGACTCCCCCGTCTGCCTGGCAGCTTGGCTCTTTGACCACGGTGACGGTTATGGCCAGCCTGCGGCGCCGATCACGTCGGCAGTGCTCGGGCGCACGATTAATGGATACCCCGCAGGTGACCTGACACGCGACGATGTACTCGACGACTTCACACTCTACTGGTTGACGAACACGGCGATTTCTGCGGCTCGTTTCTATTGGGAACTTCACCTCAATCTTTATAACGCAGCCAATGTCTCCATCCCAGCTGCCGTAAGCGTTTTTCCTGGCGAGAACTATCAAGCCCCGCGAAGTTGGACGGAGCGGGCGTATGACAAACTCATTTATTACAACAAGGTCGACAAAGGCGGGCATTATGCGGCGTGGGAACAGCCGAGGCTCTTCTCGGAAGAAGTTCGCGCGGGCTTCAGATCACTGCGCGCCTGAGCGGTCTGAGAGGGATCGGCGCACGCTCCAAGCGAGCGCTGTCCAACCTCGCACGGGGCGCGCTACCTGAATCGGCGGGCCGCGCATGGCTTTCGGCGTCCGGACCCTGGCGAGCCCACAGCGCAGAGGAGATGGCAATGAGGCTTCAAGCGAAAACGGCCCTGATCAACGGTGGCAGCGGTGGTATCGAGCTCGCAACGGCGCGTCTGTTGCGGTGAGTACATGGAGGTGATTATGGATCAAGCGGAACATTTTGACGCCTTGGTTCTCGGAAGCGGCCCGGGCGGAAATCTACTCGCGTGGCACTTGGCGCGATCCGGACAACGGCTGACTGGCGACAAGGTCTTCATCGATGTCGGTTCGCATGCGGCGATGCCGAGCATTCCCGCGCCGTTGGCGCGTAACGGCCGTCAGTGGAGGCAGATATGAATGTGAAGCTGAATAGAGAGCTGCAAGAGCTATGCATCAACACGATCCGAATGCTGTCGGCCGACGCTGTCCAGAACGCGAACGCCGGTCATCCCGGCATGCCGATGGGCGCTGCTGCTATGGCTTACATTCTTTGGACGCAGTTTCTCAAGCATAATCCTCGGAACCCGCAGTGGTTCGACCGCGATCGTTTCGTATTGTGTGGCGGACATGGGTCGATGCTGTTATACAGCCTGCTTTACCTCTCTGGTTACGACCTGCCCCTCGAAGAGATCAAACATTTCAGAAAATGGGGGAGCAAAGCGGCAGGTCACCCTGAGCGTGGTCTAGCGCCCGGCGTCGAGGTCACCACGGGACCACTCGGGCAAGGATTCGCAAACGGCGTGGGCTTGGCGATTGCTGAGGCTTGGCTCGCGGCGCGCTATAACCGGCCTGGACACAAGATCGTCGATCACTACACGTACGCGATCTGCGGCGATGGCGATCTGATGGAAGGCGTCAGTCAGGAAGCTGCCTCATTGGCCGGACATCTGCATCTGGGAAATCTCATTTATCTGTACGACCAGAATCACATTTCCCTCGCCGGAGCCACCGAAATCGATTTTACCGAGGACGTGGCAAAACGCTTCGAAGCCTCTGGCTGGCACACTCGCGTGGTTTCGGATGGCAACGACACCCAAGACGTGGCACGCGCAATCCGCGAAGCCCAGGCCGAGGCTCAGAGGCCATCATTAGTCCTGGCGCGGACTCACATCGGCTATGGCAGCCCTCACAAGCAAGACAACTTCACCGCGCATGGGGACCCGCTGGGAGAAGAGGAATTACTAGCCACCAAGAAGGCCTTGGGGTGGCCACGCATGGAGAAGTTCTACCTGCCCCAAGACTCGGTGGAGTTTTTCCGTCAGGCGGTCCCTCATGGCGCGCAAATGGAGGACGAGTGGTGGAAGAAGTTCGACGCATACAGGCAAGCGTTTCCAAAGGAGGCCGCCGAGTTCGAGAGCATCATTAGCGACAAGCATCCGCAAAACTGGGACGTCGATCTCCCCAAATGGAAGCCCACCGATAAACCGATGGCAACTCGCGCCGCAGGCGGCGAAGCGATGAATGCTCTGGCCAAACACATCCCCAACCTGATCGGCGGATCAGCGGATCTGAACCCGTCGACCAGGACGCCCCTTAAGGGTCTCGGAGATTTCCAATCACCTGAAGTGTCGGGGCCGGGAACGCTGGGTGCAGTTGGCGGGGAGTGGAGCTATGCCGGGCGGAACATTGCTTTCGGTGTTCGCGAGCACGCTATGGGAGCCGCCGTGAATGGCATGGCCGCACACGGCGGTGTGCTTCCCTTCAGCGCGACGTTTTTCACCTTTTCCGACTACATGAAGCCTGCCATCCGCCTGGGGGCCTTGAGTCATCTCAAAGCGATCTACGTGTTTACGCACGACAGCATCGGGCTCGGGGAGGATGGCCCGACTCACCAGCCAATCGAGCACCTCGCCGGCTTGCGCGCAATTCCAGGGCTTACGGTCATCCGTCCTGCTGATCCGAACGAAACCGTGGAGGCGTGGGCCTTTGCAGTTCAACATAACGGCCCGACGCTGTTAGTGCTGACGCGGCAGACAGTCGCACATCTTGACCGCGGCGGGGCGAAAGACCCCGGTGTCGCACGCGGGGCCTATGTGCTCGCGGACGTCGACGGCGGTTCTCCGGATGTGATCCTCATCGGCACCGGCTCCGAAGTCAGTCTCTGTGTGCTGGCGCGGGAGAAACTGAAGGATTTCGGAGTGAAGGCACGCGTAGTCAGCATGCCGAGTTGGAGCCTGTTCGAGGCACAGGAGGACGCTTACCGTGAAAGCGTCCTTCCGCGAGGCATCAAGAAACGCGTCACGGTGGAGGCCGCCTCACCGATAGGATGGCATCGCTGGGCTGGCGACGAGGGTGCGGTCATTGGTGTGGAGCGCTTTGGGGCGTCGGCGCCTGGCCAGGAGGTTCTTGCTCATCTAGGCTTCACGGCGGATCACGTCGCGGCTGCCGCTCTTCGGCTCTTGGGCAAAAATAACGAAGCCGATCTGGAATACGGATCTGAAGCAACGTTGGTGTCGGCGTAGCGGCCAAAGTCTCTATCCTTTCGTCTGTGAATCGACAGCATTCCTGAGCAGTCGTCTGCCGGGTTGACCTGGATTTTTCACTCAAGACCTGAACACGTTAGCGAGGAGATTTCATTATATGAACGCGATAGCTTCCACACCTATAGACGCTGCGGCGAAAAGCGTACCCAAGTCCGGCAGGCTCTTCTTCCTGGACCTCAGCGGCGGCCGCGTACTGTCCGCAAACCCTGATGGCTCCGATTTGAAGACCATCATCAACGAAGGCCGGAGGTTGCCCGATGGGCTGGTGCTCGATGTCGCCGCTGGGCACATCTACTGGACCAATATGGGTGATCCCGAGAGGAACGATGGCTCGATCATGCGGTCCGATCTCAATGGCAAGAGCATGATCACCATCGTTCCGCCTGGAGGCACGTTCACGCCGAAGCAGCTCCAGCTGGAGAAGAGGAGCGGCAAGCTTTACTGGTCGGACCGGGAAGGCATGCGGGTGATGCGGGCAAACCTGGACGGGTCGGAAATCGAAACTCTCGTGGATACGAGCTCGGGCGATTCGCGGCCGGGATCGGATCCGAGGAAATGGTGTGTCGGCATTGCGGTGGACACTGACGGCGGCAAGTTCTATTGGACGCAGAAGGGTGGTCACGACGCGGGTTTCGGTCGAATTTTTCGGGCTAACATCCAGGTTCCGCAAGGTCAGTCGGCCGAGAACCGCAGGGACATTGAGCCTCTTTACGACAATCTTCCGGAGCCGATCGATCTGGACCTCGATCCGGTTAATCGGACGCTGTATTGGACCGACCGAGGGGACCCGCCCCGTGGCAACACGGTGAACCGTGCACCCATGGACCCGGAGGCCGAAAATGGCAAGGAGCCTGAGATCCTTTTCACCCATTTGATGGAAGGCATCGGCCTGGCTCTGGACCTGAAGGGCGGTCGAATGTTCATTACCGACTTCGGCGGCTCGGTCTACAGCGCCAATCTCGATGGGTCGAACCGGAGGACGTTGCTGTTTGCGGAAGGAAACCTCACCGGCATTGCATACGCGGAGGTGCCGTCCGGATATTGAGCCGCTCAACACCTTGTATGTGACAGGACGGCGGTCCGCTGGGCATCTCGCATCAATGGGCTCGTTTTCCCGGAACAGAATCCAGATGACCGGTGGCCCTCATCAAGCAGTTCCTCGCTGCTTAAGGCGGCCACCTAAAGGAGATAAATGTTATGAATGCACCGGAAAACTTCGATGCCTTAGTGCTGGGCGGCGGCACAGCCGGCAAATTGGCGGCGTGGACGATGGCCAAAGAAGGAAGGCGAACCGCCGTGGTCGATCGGAAGTATATCGGCGGATCGTGCCCGAACATTGCCTGCCTGCCGAGCAAGAATGTCATTTATTCCGCCAAGGTCGCCTCGCTCGTTGGGAGGCAGCGGGAGTTCGGGATCGAGACCGGACCGATCTCGATCGACATGGCAGGAGTTTACGCGCGCAAGCGCGATATGGTGGACGACATCATCCAGGTTCATCTCGACAACTATCGCGCGGCCTTGGACAAAGAGCGCGGTGACGAGCTCATGTTCGGCGAAGGCACATTCGTCGCGCCTCGCACCGTTCACGTCAGATTGCGCGATGGTGGCGAACGTACGCTGACCGCGGAACACGTGTTCGTGAACCTCGGAAGCCGAGCCACCATACCCGACACGCCCGGCTTGCGCGAAGCCAAGCCGCTGACCCATATCGAAGCACTGGACTTGCAGCGGCGTCCCGAGCACTTGATAGTCTTGGGAGGCGGCTACGTCGGCCTGGAACTCAGCCAGGCTCTGCGGAGACTGGGAAGCCGCGTGACGCTGATCTCCCGCGACTCGCAACTTGCCTCCCACGAAGACGGCGACATTTCGCTAGCGATTCTGCAGCTGTTTCGGGACGAAGGCATCGATGTGATGTTAGACACCGACGTGCTCAGTGTCAGTGGCCTTTCGGGCCGACACGTGAGTCTTCAGGTCCAAAGCGGCGAGGGCCCGCGAACCGTGGAGGGAAGCGACATTCTCATCGCGCTTGGACGCACTCCTAACACGAGCGGCATCGGGCTCGACAGGGCGGGAATCGAGGTTACCGAAAAGGGGCACATCCGCGTGAACGATCGGCTAGAGACAACCGCCTCGGACGTCTGGGCGATGGGAGATTGCGCGGGCAGCCCATACTTCACGCACGTATCGGAGGACGATTTTGCCATCATTCATGAAAACCTGAACGGAGGCCGGCGCAGCACGCGGGACCGCCTGGTTCCGTCCTGCGTCTTCATCGATCCGGAACTGGCGCGTGTCGGCCTCAACGAGTCGCAGGCGCGGGAACGTGGATTAGCCTACCGTGTAGCGTCCGTGCCAGTCGCTTCCGGCTGGCGGCCCTGGACTATTTCTGAGAAACGCGGGTTCATGAAGACGCTCATCGACGCACACAGTGACCGCATTCTCGGATTCACGGCGTTCGGGCCGGAGGCCGGCGAACTTATGGGTACGGTTCAACTCGCGATGCTGGCAGGCCTTCCGTATACGATTTTGCGGGACGCAATGTTTGCGCATCCGACGATGACGGAAGGGCTGAAGGCCTTGTTCATTAACGTGCCCGAACGTCTGGAGAACTATGCCAATCAGCTCCAACACGCGCGAACGGCCGCGGATTGAGCCGAAGACCGAAAAAGGTACGTTGAGTGCTGCCGATAGCCTGCGTCTTCACTGGCCGGAGTATCTGATGGAAGCAGGAGAGGCGGGCCTGTACCTGCTCTCTGCGTGCACAGTCGCGACCTTGTTATGGCACCCCGCTTCGCCAGTCCACCAATCCCTCCCAAGTGACGCTGTTCGCCGGATGCTGATGGGCTTGGCGATGGGAGCGACGATGATCGCTATCGTGCGTTCACCGTGGGGCAAGCAATCGGGAGCGCACTTCAACCCCGCGGTCACAATCACGTTTTATCGATTGGGAAAAGCAGCGTTGTGGGATGCGGTGTTCTACTGCGCCGCGCAATTGCTGGGCGCGGTGGCCGGAGTGGCACTCGCCTCGCTTGTGCTGCAAGGCTCGCCGGCTCACAAAGCGGTCCGTTACGCCGCCACCGTACCGGGAGTTTACGGCGACACCATCGCGCTGGTTGCCGAGCTGGCGATCTCGTTTATCTTGATGTACGCGATCCTGTTCGCGTCCGATCACGAGATCCTGGCGCCTTATACACATCACTTTGCCGCCATCTTGGCTGCGATATATATCGCCTTCGAATCTCCCCTATCCGGTATGAGTACGAATCCCGCCAGAACGTTCGGCCCTGCACTGTTTTCCAGTTACTGGCACGCTCTTTGGATCTATTTCATTGGGTCACCCTTAGGGATGCTGGCGGCGGCCGAGGTTTTTCTTCTGGCCCGTGAAGGCAACAGTCCGTATTGCGCGAAGCTGCATCACCACAACGAGAAGCGCTGCATCTTCCGCCACTCCGGACGGACCCCTTGATCGTCGTTCCCACTCCAGGCAACCTATGCGTGAAGAAAAGACAACCGCGGAGCGACGCGGGCATATCGCGGCTAGGGATCGGGTCAACGCGATTGCGCTTGCGCCGGCCGAGGACTTCCGCCGTGACTCCGGGGTTCTCGGAGCGGGATTTCGACACCCCGAGGCGCAAAACCTGATCCAAGCCGCTATGAAACGCGGATTGCAGACCCGAGACGCCGAAGTGGACCTGGCCCGGATGCGGGGCGGGCCTGGCTGATCCGCAGAGTTGAATGAAGACGATTTCTTGAGCATCGAAGCAGATCGGAGTATTGTTATGACGAATCTTTCCTATTTGATTGGCGCTACGGCACTCATCTGCGCCGTCGGCGTGATTGCGCCAGGAGCGGGAGACGAAGGGCGAATGCCTGATTTGAATGGCGCGGTGGCCTGGCTCAACTCCGCGCCACTGAGCAGTAAGGCCCTGCGGGGGAAAGTCGTTCTGGTCAACTTCTGGACGTACTCGTGCATCAACAGCCTGAGAGAGCTGCCGTATATGAAAGCATGGGCTGCGAAATACAAAGATGCCGGCCTGGTGGTGATCGGCGTCCATGCGCCGAAGGCTTGAAGGTTGTATACCCGATCCCGATCGACAGCAACCATGCGATTTGGCGGGCATTCCGCAACGAATACTGGCCCGCGGACTACTTCGTCGACGCAAAGGGACGAATTCGTTACCACCACTTCGGAGAGGGTGAGTATGTCGCGTCCGAGCGCATTATCCAGGCGCTTCTCAAAGAAAATGGAGCCACCGGTCTGGACGAGAGCACGGTACGTATAACGGCTGACGGGGCGGAGGCGCCACCGAGCGAAGAAGTGCGATCTCCCGAAACCTATGCCGGCTACGCTCGGGCGGAGAACTTCGCGTCGCCGGGAGGGATGGCGCAGGACTCACGAAGACCTACGGCCTACCGGCGAGGCCCGCCTTAAATCACTGGGGGCTCGGCGGATCGTGGAAGGAAGGCGTCGAGAGCGGCAAGCTCGAATCGGCGCCCGGCAAGATTGTATTCCGGTTCCACAGCCGCGACCTCCATATGGTCTTGGGCCCGGCGAATGACGGAACGCCCGTTCGCTTCAGGGTGAGGCTGAATGGCGCCCTACCCGGCGACGACCATGGATCCGATTCCGGAGCCGATGGAACGGGCGATGTTCGACAGCCGCGGATGTATCAGCTCGTCCGGCAGGAGGGGCCGATCAAAGACGTGACCTTCGAGATCGAATTCCTCGATCCCTGCGTCGAGGTCTTTTCGTTCACGTTTGGCTAGTAACGAGCTTGGCTTTACCCGACATGGGATGACCACGATTCTCCCTTCCACGTGCCGCTGCAACTCCATTATTGCTGAGAATCGCTGTCCGGTCTTTGAAAATTTAAGCCCACACGTTGTCACCTGTTTCTTGGGGACGCTCATCCGAAATTATTCCCCGCTTGGTTAACAATCCGGAGAAAGTGCCCGCACCCAGTTTCTCCATTCGCATGTTCGTATTAGGTTCCGGGGATTCATCTGCAACGTGGCAACCTCCCTTGTTTCGCACTACTTCGGTGGTGCATTCTCCAACGAAATTCTCCGTTTTCTGCTATGAAGACCGTACCTCTCGGGGAGCCAAGAAGAACAAAATACCTGTACCGGACCGTCCGTGCCTGGCCGCGGGGCGCGCAAGCTCATCTCAACAGAATGTTCGGCGAGCCCGGTCAGTGGCAGGATTCTCGACTCCCGGTACCAATCCGTTGTAGACGCGCACTAGCCAAGGGGGGACCGCGTCCAATCTGACCGACTTTCGTGCCATAGTGACACCCTCCGCTGAGAGGGCACACACCAGCGGCACACTGCACGGTGCCACTCAACTGACTTGGTGGGGTTGATTCAAAATGACGACTGATCGGGGTTCAGTCAACTGAAGGCGCGGATCGCCGATGAGCCATAATTCCTCGGAATTTCGAGAGCCATCAAGCCGCGCGACTCTCCTCCATCACCCGTCAGCGCACTTGCCGACTTTCTCGAGGGCCAGTTCGGACATCTTGTGTACCAGTTGTGTACTTGCTAGCAGAATTGGATTGTCAGAAGCGCTTTAGAATGACTGAGATTTAGACCGCTAACACTTTGCCATGTGGGCAAACGGTCTACGCTCAAACCAAGCCGCCCAAAACCAGGAAGCTATTGATTACAAAGGATTTGGCGCGCCCCCCAGGACTCGAATCTACCGACCTTTTGATCCGGAGGCAATGTGGCCAGGCGTAACTGGTTGATTTCACGAGCCGCTACGCACCCGTTCAGCCGCTTTTCAGACTGCCCGCCGGAGAAATTGCTAGGGAAACTGCTGGGGAAGTTTTCCTCCCTCACAGTTCTCGTCTGCGAACCCGACATTCCGTCAACCTCTCGAAGCCTGCATGACCAGTGAACGCGGTTTATATAGCAGCCCTATTAAATGGATTTGACGATCCCTCTCGGAGCCCATGGCGCGCAAGAGAACGCCGGGGGAAACATTCTCGGAATTTCCTTCATCCACGCGAGGGTGCGCTACCGTCTGGAGCAAGCCTATTGTGCCGATTTTCCGGGGCAAGCCGAACAGCATTCCGGCATCGGTCGAAGAGGTTCGGCTTCCGCCCCAGAATGCGCACTCTAGATCGAGGGAGGTAAACAATCTCGGAAATTCCCCGACTTCCGAGTAACCCAATCGCAAACCCACGCTTCGTGTCTCGTCGGCGTCACGCACATGTCCTCCCCCAACCCCGTTGGACCCGTTTCGGGCAAGGATTCTCGGAATATTGGGAGCGCCCAGAACGGGGGCGATCGTCCCTGATTGGTCGGCAGAGAAGATCCGATGGCAACGCGATGAATTAAATCCCGTCAGATCCTCCTGCCCACGAGCCTCCGAAGTTGCTGGGTCTACCCTTCAGCCATTCTTCCCCACCACGAGGGCGCAGGTCTCTATTCGTAGCAGCTCGATCTCTTAGTGGGCGTCTTTTGCCGAAGGTCACTAGACTAGAGGATTACCGACGACATCTGTCTCAGTGAGCGACCGGGAAAACTGAGCATTGCCAACGAAATTCCGAGAATCGTTGCCCCTGTAGATAATGGCTGGAGATAATGGATAGACCGCAACATCCTGTGTCGAATTCGGAGTCGCTTGAGCAACCCTTTGTCGGGCCCGGGGCTGACGTGGCGATGTGGCCACTCGGGTATCTCTTCCTCTCTGTCCTGTTCTGACCTCCCTCGGACACGACTACGGGCTATGAAGCCGGGGGACAGTCGTTCGTGGCGCACTCGCAGTTGCCCCATCTTTCCCCCTCCTTCCCCCCGGTGATTCCCCGCGCCAGACCCAACGGGTGGGCCACAATTCTCGGAATTTCCCGCCCGAAACCGCCCCAGCCAAACCTCCGACGTCTTCCTGCAAGGGTGTGAAAAACAAACCCTCGGGGCGATATTTCCGGAATTTACTGCTAGTGTCGCCTACGAAATGAACGGGGCACAAACTGCACTCAGTCCCGTTCTCAGTCTCAAAGTTCGGGCTTCCACGGGGCACCGGGATGCAAATTGACCACCAGTCAGTCAAACTCGCCAAGCTGACTGACTAGAGGTACCCAAAATCAATTATCACGGTCATCAACCACCACAAGAGATTGAATCCCGTCGCTCCTTCAGTTCCCAGGGCCTCGACGAGACGTAATAAGCGGCAGGAAAATGAAGCCGAGTAACGGCAGCATCGCGCCAACCGTGGAACTGCGGGTAGGTCGTGGAGATCCGTCTCAATACGAGGGTGACGGGCGGAGCAAACAGGATGCTGGACAGGAAGAGACTCGGTACCTGGTTTCAGTCTCGATATCGGAGGCTCGCTCCGACCCCGCCGACCTCAGTAAGCAGGGTCGCATCCTCGATCAGTCGGCACTGAGCCCCTGTCTGCCTGGCGCGCGCCATGATGGTTTCCGGCATGACGTCGCTCTCGCGGGACGGGATCGTGTTCTCCACCCACGGTAGCCCCGGCTCTCCTGCATCATTCCGGAACTGCTTGAGAGACGTACTCAGAAGCACCTCCTCCACCTGGCTTTTGGAGAGTGCGGCTAGAACATCAGGGACTCCCACCACCGCCAGCCCACCCGACCGGTAGTCTCCGATCAGGTGCGCTACCTTTTCAGAATCATCTTTGGCGTCTTGACGGTGCATCGCTGCCAGGGTTGCGTCCAGCACCTGGCGCTCAGGCGCGTGGACGTCCAATCGCAGCACATCGATCAACTTGGCCGCGAGAAAGGGCGAAAGCAGCTTCTCGAGGATCGGAATCACCACCGGATCGCCTGCAAACACGATGTGCTCGATTTCCTCCTTACGCACCACCCGATCAAGGACTTCCACCACCTCTTTAGCGTGATGCTGGTGATAGTTTTGCGCATGCCGCTGATAGCGTGCCTGCGACCAGCCGCCCATCTGAGTGCGGCTTACCTTCGCGCTCTCGACCCGATCTTCGAAGATGATTCTGTTCAACCCGAAGACAAACAGCCGGGCGGAGTGAGTGTCCGCAACGACTGCCGCATAGCGGGGGAACTGTTTGTTGACGAGTGCCAATGTGTAAAGATGCGGTTGGTGATCGACGTAGATCTCGTGGCGTTCGAGCGGAGCGTTTAACTGGATCGTCTCGAAAAAGTCTTCCGCGCCGGCGCAGGCAAAGAGCGCGAGACCATTGGTGGAAGGCAACACTTCAGTCGCCAGATACTCCTCGATCCGGCCGACGTCTCGAACAAAGCTGGCATGTGACGCCGACTGCGGCGCAAACGTTTTGGCCCTTGTATGGAGCTCCTTCCTGATAAAGGAGGCGAAGCAGTCCCGGCCGTGATCGTCGGACTGCGTGTTCAGATAAAGGCTGATGACAGGTAGTTCAGTCGGAGTGAAAGCTGCCAGAGTATCGATTTGTTCTTCAAGCAAATTGGACATGATGGGAAAGCCGCTCTGCGAACAGAGCGCGAGACGGACCAAGTTGGCCAAGGTGGTTTGCTTGGCGCAGCACTGCTGACAGGCCATTGCAGCCGCCAAATAAAGGTCTATCCGGAGCAAGAATCTGGACACTTGGGGTTCAGCAAGCCGCGCGCTTCATTGTGCAGCTTCTGCACTCTTCCCGGGGATGCCCTCTCTAAATCAGGGGATGCAACCTCTTAAACGACTTCGACTCAATAGAAAGACGAGGTTGGCGCGACTCGTGCTCTTAGGAATAAAGTGACTCGAAGGTCGGGCCGCCAACTGCTCGTCAGGTATGACGTGCGAAAGAGTTTTCGTAAACAGGAGATTTCAATGTTTCTAGCGCTGTTTGTCGTTTTACTTGTTTTGTGGCTACTGGGATTTTTTGCGTTCCACGTTGCTGGCGGGCTGATCCACCTTCTATTGATAATAGCGGTGATCTGCTTGGTGGTGCACCTGTTCAGAGGTCGTAGCTTGGCTTGAAATCAGAATGAATGTTGGGCCGTTAGCCCTCATCTCAACATATGGAACGGCACATCGCGCTTGGTCGACATGCCAACCGTACTGAGACCAAAGTTCAGCGCGATGAAGTCGGAGGGAATGATCCTGGTTCCAAGGCACGACGTGCTTATCGAGAATTGGCATTGGCCGCGCTAGTTCACCGCTGCCCCGGAGTATGGTGCTGGCTCTTTATTGGAGAGTGAGGCTCCGACAAGCCCGCCCACCGCGGCGTCCACTATTCGTTCTGGTGATCTTCGGTGGCAACGTCCTCGCGCGCGATTCGTGCAATTTCGAGAGCGATGTCCTCAGGTGAAAGAACAAGGTCTATACAACCGGTTTGTATTGCGCTTTCGGGCATATCTGGCTGTCCGGCTGTGTCGAGTTTCTGGGCGATGGTAATGCCACCCACTTCCTTTATGCCGCACAGTGCTGCTGCCCCGTCGCCATCGTAGCCAGAGACGATTACGGCAATAAGCTTGCCGCTCCAGTGCTGAGTCAGGGAACGCAAGAACACCGTTATCACGTCGGGCCATCCCCGTGGTTTCGAGATCGGCTTTAGACGGAACTCTCCATCAAGAAGGTGTAGATCACACTGTGCCGGGATAATGAAAACGCGGTTGCGTTGGACGAGTAGTCTCTCCGTGATCAGTTCGACCGGCATCTCCGTGTAGCGCGGGAGAATCTGGTGGAGCAGGGTGGCTACGGTTCTTAGATGATTAACGATAACGACGGCGACACCGATATCCGCCGGCAAGTGGCGTAGCAACCGAGTGTAGGCGTCGAGGCCGCCGGCCGATCCACCCACGCAAACCACCGGGAAATCTTTGGAATACACGGGCCAGTATCCTCAAGCGATTTAATATGCGACCGTGAAGAGAACCAGCTTCTCCACTTCTCGATCAGATTTCAGCAAGAATGATTGTTTTTGGGACTTAGTGGCGGAGCAGTTCTGCCCCGTATCCGCCACGACGCCCAGTGCGATGCGATCAAGGTCCGCGACTCAGGACAGTGATACGGCAGCCAGATCGCTAACCTCGCCAACGAGAATATCCCCACCCGCCGCCGCCAAGTACAAACAGCACTATAACAACAATCAATATGGTCATCATATCTCGCCTCTTTCTCTATGTCAGTAAGGGCAGGTTGAGAGCCACATCGGAATGTGTGCGAAGAAAGGCAGAAACCGCAAGTCTACAGACAACCGGGTGCAGATCCTGCCTTCCATCTGCAAGAAATGCTGCGGCAGACGTGTCACGTCAGCCGGCGATTCGGATACACCGGTTATTACTCCAATGAGAGTTCGCTGGACTGTCCCGTGCTGCGCTTGACGCTGCTCTTCTTCGGCGCAGCCAAGGATGTTCCGGAAGCAGCAAAAATGGTCACCGCCGGGACAGCCTGCCTGCATTCCCGTGCAAACTACCGGCCAAACCTAACTGGCCCGGAATATTACGACGCGGGCGAACAGCGCGGGCGCTGCCGGTATGGGACAATCGTGACGGATTGCCAGATGGGTAGATGGCGGCTACAAAATTAGGTTGGTGCCGGGATGCGCAATTCCGCAAATGCTAAGCACACACTGGAAGTAGCCGCCGAAAGGGAAGCCACGCGTCATGGCGACAACCAAGCGAAAGCCGAAGCGACAGGAAGAAATCGTCGAACCGAAAGCGCAAGAGCCGCCAGCCTCCCATGAGGCCCCAGGATTTCCTATCGTAGGCATCGGAGCGTCGGCCGGGGGACTGGCGGCATTCGAAGCCTTCTTTTCTGGCATGCCCGCCGATATCGATCCCGGCATGGCCTTTGTCCTGGTGCAACACCTGGCCCCGGACCACAAGAGTATCCTCACCGACCTGGTCAAGCGTTATACCCGCATGAAGGTCTTCGAAGTGGCCGACGGCATGGCCGTCAAGCCCAACTGCGCCTATATTATCCCGCCTAACCGGGACATGGCCTTGCTCAACGGCACGCTACACTTGCTGGAACCCGCCGCGCCGCGCGGACATCGTCTGCCGATTGACTTTTTCTTCCGCTCCCTGGCCCAGGACCAGCGCGAGCGGGCCATCGGCATTGTGCTTTCGGGGACCGGCAGTGACGGCACCCAGGGGGTGCGGGCGATCAAGGGCGAAGGCGGCATGGCGATGG
>Ga0302325_10014303_pt1 | contig 16896 bp, 22 predicted proteins | sample Palsa_T0_2_FD_201948 | JGI IMG/M metagenome (GOLD analysis project Ga0302325, IMG submission 201948) | Peat permafrost microbial communities from Stordalen Mire near Abisko, Sweden - Palsa_T0_2 | ecosystem: Environmental > Terrestrial > Soil > Palsa > Peat permafrost | place: Sweden: Abisko... | reverse complement strand
CCACAAAGCATTTCGAAGATTAATATTCCTAGGGACCACCTGCATCATTTGTGAGATTGTTGAAAAGTATCCTGGAACCGGCGAACGTACCAATCAACAGACTTATTATACCCTTTGCTGGACACAACCTCTGGAGCGAGGTAATCTGGTGTTCCGCACAGCGTCCACGTGATATCTGGAACCTTCTTGGCAAACCCAAAATCTGTGATCTTCAGATGACCATGCCGGTCGAGAAGCAGATTTTCTGGCTTCAAATCTCGATAGATGATTTGATTTTTGTGAAGATACTCGAGTGCTAAGGTCACCTCAGCAGCATAGAACTTCGCTACAGGGTTGGGAAAGCGCTGGCAATCGTTTAGTAAAGCACACTTCGCTTTCATCCGGAGTTCCTACCTGTGATTTTCTCAACAGAGAAAATAACTCCCCTCCTTCTACGAAGTCCATCACAAGGTACAGGTTCTTTGAATCTTGGAACGTTCCCCAGAGAGTGATGAGGAACGGATGCTTGACTTCCTGGAGCATTCTCCTTTCATCATTGGTATGTTCCACCTGCTTCATCTTGACCACTTGCTGCTTTTTCAACACTTTCACGGCATAAAATCGTTGATTGTGCTTCGATTGGACCAGATGCACTCGTCCAAAGCTTCCAGTACCCAGCGTCCGAAGTATCTCGAAGTCTCCCAAAGAGTATTTGCCCTTCGTCTGTCTGATTATTGGAGCTTGCACAGCTGGTGCGTGTTTTGCATTGTCATTCCCAGCCCAGGTTGTGTTCTCGCCGGCTGAGGGATTCGAATGTTCGTTCTTCGAGTTAGTAGCACCGTCATTTTGAGGAGGGTTGATCAGATTGCTGATGGTTGGGAGGTTTTGCTGGTCTGCGGGGACCGTATGGGCCTGCTGATGCTGAGGAGAGAGCCCTGGCGTCATTGGCTGATGTTCACCCACTGTGGGTGGACTAGCCTGGTTGGAGGGGGCTTCGGGCTGAGATGTACTCAGATCCTGAGGGATAGTGGATTGCGTTGAAACAGTAGTCATCGAATTATCGAAGCCCCGAGAAGTGGTTGGCGTGATGGGACTGCCGGGCTGACTGGAGGTTGAAGTTGGAGAAGCTAGGTCTTTCTGGTTTTGCCCCGGCGACTCCCTCGTCCGTTTCTTCTTTAGAAACCCTAATGTCGGCATATGAATTCAGTGAAGAACACTGTTGTTGAGGCAGCAGATCGAGAACAGCAAGTCCAGAATTCAGGCCTGGACGATGCTGATGCGCTCTTGGACTAAGGGAGCAGTTCTAAAGCGGGGATCTAGACCGGAAGCAGCAGGAGGATAGAAGGCAGTATAAAGATTCTGGAATGTCTCGACTTGCTGGAAAATGCTCTGCGATTTGGCAAGCAACGCGGACCGAGAGAAATGCGGCTCGCTGCAGTGAACAACAGAACGGCAAGGTTAGCTCCCTTGTCGCAATTCGCTGGTGGTGTGAAAGTCACTGGGAGGAGGCTGTTCAAAGAGATCGCGGCTGTCGCAGAGGGTGGGCAGTCTAGACCACAGGCAGATGGATTCAATTGGGACGGTGAGGTATGTCAATGGTGGTCGACGGAGGAGAGAGGGGTGCGGAGAGGAGGAGGAGGAGGTTGAGAGTTGGTAAGAGGATGCGAGCGGAGAAGACCTCTCCTCACTGGTTGGCTGTGGGTGGTGGGGTTGTGACGATCCTTGATAGAGGAGGGGCTTAGCGTGCACTGCTAGGCCGTGCTGGTGGCCATTGATGAGGGTGGGGACGCGGGACTCCTTCAAAGGCCGAAAAAGAAATACTTGAGCACTGATAATGAAAGACGGCGCCAAACTGCGCGTGAGTTATTCGGACGCGTTGAAGAAAGAAGGGGTTGGGCTCAGACAAGCTGACAGAGAGCCCTGCAGCACCTGCTTTTTCCCGATTCACGTGTTATTTAATCTACTAGGTAATGTCCGGCTCAAGGGTCTCAACCATAAATTGACCTGCTACATGGAGGCTAATGAGGCTTGATTGGCTTGTTGCGTCCCAAGCATTTGAGGTTTAGTTTGGGGACGTTGGTAGAGCGCATACTCTAGGTAGTAAAAGCAAAGTGCTATAATGCTCCCATGAGAACTCGACGAAAATCCTGGTTCAACCCGGGCCAACGCCATTGCTATGCTATTTATCCCAAATTTCAGACCGTCAATCATTTCTGCGCATCCCGAAGTTCTCCCCACATCCTATCAATGACCTGAAACACTGCTGTCACAGCTTGCATAACATCCTCACTCACATCCTGCCCACCAAGCTTTTGCTGGATCTTATCAGGGTGCCAACGAACTCTTTCCGTTTTCAGAACCTTGCCTAGCTGAGCCTCTGTAGGCTGGCCAGCGGTTGGAGCATAGAGGAAGAACTTCTCGACTTCCTTCAGATCGATGTCTTTCCTCTTCCCACTCTCAACAGGCCACGGTATCGATGCAATCCCAACTTTGATGCCTCCTTTTCCGAGAGTCTCCCACTTCTGGGTGTATGCATCCCATCTCTCTGTCCAAGCCTTCCTAGTCTTCCGTTCTTCGCCTCTCTTCAGACTCTCTTCGACCTTCCTTCTGAATTTTTGAGCGTCCTTCTCCTCCCTTGCGGCTTCCTTCGCTAGCTTCTCTCTTTCCTTCTTAGCGGCATCCCTTCGTGCCTTTTCCTCGATGAGGTGTTGATGTGTCTTCTCATACATCTTTGCCCTTACAAAAGCTGTGTATTCCTCGTCTGTCATACGCTCCAATTCTCCGTCTGGGCCTTTCTTGACATCAGGGTAGGTGTGGATTGGTTGGCCGTAAACCCCCTCCCAGAACTGTGCCCCTTCATCATCTGCCATAGCATCGAATAGACTCTCTCTAAACGCTATTTCTGGGTCCTGATATTGCTCCGAGGATGTATTTGGTAGATGGGTATCATCGTATAGTGAGGGATCGTCCTTCTTCGACCTTGGAGGTGAGGATTTACGTCGCTTCGATCGATGATGGTGGCGGTGATGTGGCTTTCTATCACGATCGCGATGATCTCCTTCTGACGGGCTTAGAGACCTGTCATCTGGTTTCCCCCTCGACTTCGACTTAAATTTGAACTTTGACTTGATCGGGGGCACTTGCGGTTTGGTATCCTGATCTTTGTCGCGGCTGCTGAGGCCGACAGGGTCGCCTCCATCCTCGGATGTCATCGTGGTGCATCGAGCGCTTCCGGATCCAGAGGCTTCATCTGCGCGGAGGATGCTCTGAAGGTTCGTGGCAGGTTTTGCGTTGGGTCGTCGTGGAAATGTTTTGGGCTGGGGAGGAAGAGTCAAGCTCGATAAGGATTTCTTATCGCTAGCGCCAAAATTCCAGCTTAACCTCCAACCTCACTAACCACAAATGTTACCCCACAACAGCAAGTTCAGACAAACCAACAAGCACAGTTCACTCTTAGATCTGTCAAGATGGCTAACGCGGGTCTGTCGTATGGATTGAATCTGGTCAAAAAGGCCCCAGGAAATAGACCTCAACCTGCAAAACGGAAACCCCTATTTGAGGACGATGGCGATTCTGATGGCGAAGGGAACGGGGTAGAGGTCGAGGTCGAGGAGATTGGAGAGATAGGAGGTCTATCCGGTGGTCCTTCAACCTCCAAACCGTCAAGACCTGGATTTCCACTGCAGTCAAAAGGGGGCAAGCCTCCATTGAAGCCAGGAATAAAGAAAGGACCCATCAGCATGTACGGCGACCTATCCTCGACATTCAGTTCTAAAAAGCACGCAGAAACTGCAGAAGACCTGGATACCAATATCTACGACTATGATGCAGTGTATGATTCACTTAAACCAAAGAAGAAGGTCACACAGGAAGATCTGGAAAGAAAACCAAAGTACATGAGTAATCTTCTAGCTGCTGCTGCAGTGCGCAAACGAGATGCCACAATTGCGGAAGAAAAGAAATTAGCTAGGGAGAGAGAGACCGAAGGAGAAGAGTTTGCAGACAAGGAGAAATTTGTTACCTCAGCATACAAGAAACAGCAAGAGGAGAATCGACGATTAGAGGCAGAGGAAAAGCTTCGAGAAGAGCAAGAAGCGAAGAAAAGCAAAGGAACAGGCATGGCAAGTTTTTACAAAAACATGCTTGAGAAAGGAGAACAAAAACACTCGGAAGTTATTAAAGCCGTTGAACAGAGAATCAAGAATGGACCTATGGAGGAGGACGAGGAAGAAAAGGAAAAGACTGAGGCTGATCTGGCACGAGAAATCAATGAAAAGACTGGTGGAGCTATTGCGGTCAATGACGAAGGCCAAGTCGTCGACAAACGACAATTACTTAAGGGAGGTCTCAATATTGCAGCAAAACCGAAAGATGCCGTGGCGTCAAGGACTCCTCGGGAAGGCTCGTCGATGTCTGATCGAAACAGAGGATCTGGATTTGTTGGAGCTGGCGGTGGAAAGCAAGCTATGCGGGAACGTCAGTCACGGATGATGGAAGCACAGTTGGAACAGGCGACGAAGAGAGCACTCGAGGAAGAAGAGGAGGAAAGACAGAAGATTGAGAGGGCGTCGAAAAGCAGAAAGACAGAGGGCGATATTATGAGTGCCAAGGAGAGATACTTGGCAAGAAAACGTGAGGCGGAGGAGGCAAAGAAGAGAGGCGAGGGTAATGTATGAATGATGGCATAACTCTAATGATAAAGCCACAAGGAACATTCCACACGCTCCTCTACGGAAACACGTTTCTTGGCTAGGTTCGCAGTCTGGCTGATTTTACGATGAGTTTAGTTGTGGATCTTTATCAGCTATTTGATATATACACCGTAGGTCACCCTGAAACATTCCATGCCTTTGGAAGAGCAAAGAAAGCAGCTGGTGCCTTGAAGAGACCCTAACCTTCGACTCAGTTTCGCAAACTTCATCTGCTTCGTTTTTGGTGCTACGTCTGCTTTCAAATCTTCCAAGTCTTGATTTGAACTGATTAATGCTTGTTAAATACGTCTTCGGGGCGGTTCGAGAAGTTTAGTCTGCGAGTTTGAGGCTACCATTTCCAAATTCTCTATTGCTCAATGTCAGAACGTCTGTTTCCGTACAATGACCGAACGTTCCAGCTCGTCGATGTTGGTGACTAAAATGCCGAACCGACTCGGAAGCCGTACATTTTTTTCTTTATCCTCTCGACCATTGCGACGAGTTATTGACAACGGTCCTGGATCCCTCTCGGCATTAATTCCATCCTCAATCTTGCCTTTGAATTCCGATAGATCTGGATTGTTCCATTTCAGTTGCGGACATTTGATAAAGCTATCGTGCCTGCTCTGATCCGATTACGATTCGCCCTCAGGCGGTATCTCACGTGCCTTCCATTTTTGGCTCCGATATCAACAAACGATCCATGAGGGAGAGCCTTGCACGTTCATCCCGTCCTTCATCCTTCCCCCCTCCATATCGACTACCACCAACAAGAACAATGGCCACGCAGCAGGCATGGATGGATGAAGAACGAAAGCGCTATCTCGAAGAATTCACCTCGAAACCACAGTCTATGACCGACATCTGCAATGAAATCCGCCTAAAGAGCGGCGAACAGGTACACAAGGATATTATTCGTGCTATTGTACAGATCACTGGATATGGCAAGCAGCACGTCAAGGACACTGGCCTGATTGAACCACGTGTGTTGCTTCCGGACGGCACACTCACGTTCACGTCGGACTTTCAAGCACTTGTCGACCACTTCCTGGTTGAGCTCAGGGCCGGTGTCCTCTTTTTCCCTAAGATATTGCCAAACTATACTGGTTGGGTGGATAGTTTCTGGCCAGACCGACCCCAATGGAAAGACGACGGCATTGCACGGATTGAGATACGCGGCGGCATGCTTCTGATGTTCGAGGATATCAAGACCAATGGCGTCACCATCGATCTTACTGGTGCAGAGGTACGAGCTACCCATATAATCACTTTTACGTTGCAGAATGGCTAACTGGGAGCTAGGTATATCAAAGCTTTACCACAAAAGACTGCGGTAAGCACGTTCTCAATGCTTCCAGCGGCTTTAGGACATTCAAAGTCGTTTTACTTCAAATTCTGGAGCTGTGGTACGTGAAAGCTACCCGCTGCTGACTTATCTCTTCTAGATGATTGTGGAAGTAGTATCGATGCTCCCGGCGACGATATCGTATACTGCGATACGTGCCACGTAGGACACCACCAGAGCTGTTATAACATCTATCCAAGGCCGGTCAGAATAACTAGGTTCCCAGTTTCAGTTACACCTTGCTAACCTTTGCAGGGACCCAGTGATCCGTGGAAATGCAGGGTTTGTGAGGCATCGAAGCAAGCTAGTGCCCAAAGCTCTAGGAAGCGGAAGTCTAGCAGTACCCCCAAGAAGAAATCCACTTCAAAGAATGTACGACCAAAGGAGGAGAATTCGGATTACAAAGACCACCATCATAAAATGGCTTCCTCAGAAATCCAAGAGCATGGAAAGAGACGTTCGAGTCTGGATGTTGCGCTAAAGCATGGACGTTCTCAAGATGGTCGCCGAGTTGTTAGTCAGCCCGTTGTTGCTACACCTGTAGCGGAAGACTCAAAGTTCCTTGCCCGAATTACCCCTCTTAGCAGAGTCGTCCATGTCCCGGAGGAAGGGCCTACATTCAGGGACAATACCTCAGGAGAAAATCGAGCATTTAGTGTCAAGCAGCGTTCTGAGAGTAGCACACGCAGTATAAAGAACCCTTCCGAGAGCACACCTTGTCCTGAGCCACGTCTGCATCATCCCGAAATCGAAGGAACGATTCTCCTCACTCGATTGAAGGACGATAACATCTTTCGGAAGGTCCTTCTTACCGATACTCGGGATGTCAACACCCTCTTCAAAGTCTGTGCGGAGCGTTGGCCAGAGAAGTTCGGTGCTGGCGGCATCTCGAGGCTTCTATACATCGACGACGAGGGTCACCATGTGGAAATCGTCAAGAGAAGCTCGCCTGACTACAAAGAGTTCCTCAGAATGATCCAAAGACGTTGGTACATGGAAGGAAGCAAGGAAGTTATTCAAGTTAAGGTCATTCTGCTTGCTCCTGGAGAGAACCTCGAGCTGTGAGTGCTCGGTTCGCGTTCTGGACATTCACCGCCATTGTTTATGTAAGTGGAACATTCTCGCATTCTGTAGAACTTGTTTTCTTTTGCGAATGCTCATATGGAGGTGGTAAACTGTGTGCTTTGATTTTCTGCGAGACGATGAAGAATTCACTCTGCAACATACGAAATGGGATTTCTCATTCTCCCATAATGGACATATGTAGATTAAGAGATAATGGAAAACTCCGCTCTGTGAATTCCTGGGCCTAAAGCTACGACCTGTTGGCGTGGTTTACCCGTCAGTACTTGTCTCAATGATCATCCCTAAGATATTATTGTATCACACCAACACGGGCACTGGCCTTCTGCACAAGCTTGAATGCATACACGGACACTATCAATCAAGTCACAAATTTACCCAATTTCAACATGTCTACTGGAAGCATTACACTACGCACTCACTTAGATGGGGATCACGATTCACGTCAAATTAACCTGACAGAGCACGACGCCATACACACACTTTCCGAGAAATGCGCAGCGGCATGGCCACAGACGTTCCGCGCGGAAGCGGATATTAAGACCATTTTTTACCACAATAATTATAACGAAAAGTTGATTGAAAGTTGTAGCGGAATAGAGTTGATTTTCATATTATGAAAATGGTGTACAGAGGGCGTCTAGCTCAAGCTATGCATCCGGGGATCCACATCTATATTTCGAAGGAGATTGGAAATGCAGATGCTTTGGCCGGGAGCTTTGAGGGACTTGGTTTGTAGCCTAGGAAAGGTTGGCGATGCAGGTTGCGGATTGGAAATTAGGATCCTTGAGTGTGGAAAGGTCGGCGTGTTTGGAGTGAGGTCTTGGGTATTCGATTCGGAGTGCAATAGATTCTAAATGACTATTCCGGCGGGCAGGAATGAAAGGCGCGAAAATTGTACGAGGTCTTCCTGCGCATCTCCATAGCTGTGTAGAATGACCGGTAAAGAGGTGATTCATGTTAATACCATCTATAACCTCATGCTATTTTGATTCCAACTGCCCCAACCATTTTAGATGCACACATATAATACATGCCCTATTCCTACAGCCTCATCATTCGTACACTCCCTGAGACCAACGCCTTAGAAAAGCCCACCTCCACCAGCACTCCTTCCTTGTTCCTGTTGTATCCGGTTGATGTACTGTCTAGAAACCGTATTCCACGCCGCCATATATTTCTCCATGCACTGAGTGAAGCATGTTGTCTCGCCGCTCGATAATGAGGAGCCAGGTTTGGGGACGCACTTCTCGAAGCAGTGTTCATTGACTTTCTGCTCATTGTTAGGGGAAAGAATAGAAAGGAGGATAAAGAAAAATGTACCTCGATCAATTGGCGGGCATTTGTCATGGCAGCTTCTTGTCGTACTTGGTTCATGACCGCAGCCTTGGGATCTGAAGACGAGGAGCCGAAACCGAGGCCATTGCTGATGTTGTCCATTTTTGCTGGCTTCGTAAAGCTTTATTGCAAATCCTGCTCCTAGCTTTTGTGTTTGAGGGACGAATGGAGGTTGTGTGATGGTTTGGTTTTCCTGTGCTTTGTTTTCTGGTCCCCAAAAAATATGTCACGACGTCAATGAGGTCTCCGCCTTAGGCAGGTACTCCGTACAAGGCTACGGCCTGGAATTACAGGGATCATTAAGCCGCCACCATTCAGGAGCTTTCAGACAGCCTATCCCCGGACGGCATCGTGAGAAAGGCCAGCTAACGATTGTTCAATATATTTTACGAAACTTCGACCCGGGCACCGGCCTGCTTAACCCCTCGCTCCTTTGTTTTCCTTTCAGTTCTGCATTGAATCTCTACCCTCGGCTCTGCACATTCAGAGTTGAGATTTCTAGGATTAAGGGAGTGAGAAGAAGAGACAGGCATAATGCGGCTTTCTACGTCGGTATCGGCCTTGTGGCTGGTAGCATGTGCTCTGGCACATCCAGATGTGACGACCACGGATGAGAATGGCATTCGTAGCATACCTGTTTGTTAGCCTTGTCGGATCTCGAAGAAAATCTGCTAATAGGTGGTAGTTGCGAACACATTCGCTCAGCGCGGTTAGTCTGCAAACGGACAGTCAACCCCCTTACTTCCCAGCTGACTGAGACATGTAGCCCTACCTTGATTCAGATATGCAGAGTCGATGGTTTGACTTTGGAGGGAATACCATTGTGCGCGCAGACCAGTAAGCTGTATTATTATCTTGTGGGAAGCTCGCATGTTGATGTTGAAATAGATACATTCGACTTACTTCAGACCGACCCTCACAAGAAGGATGGCTATTCTCACGGGTCCCCTTAACTGCTACGAATTGGGAGGTGGGTTTAGCTTCAAAATGAATCTACCTACAACCTCAAATCTGACAGCAAAACTAGATTGAAGTCGAATTCAAGATCCATGGGCAGGGCAACCTCCACGGCGACGGCTTCGCCATATGGCTAACTAAGCAGCGTGCCACACCTGGCCCAGTCTTCGGCTCAACAGATAGGTTCGAAGGCCTAGGTATCTTCTTCGACACCTACAAGAACAACCGCCCCGGAACCGTTTTTCCCTATGTAATGGCTATGGTGGGAGATGGCAACAAAGTCTACGACAAATCGAATGATGGGAAAGAGACCGAGCTCATGGGCTGCTCGGCGAGAGGGATCCGTGGGGCTTCAGTACCGACGAAGGCGAAGTTGACGTATTTCCAAGACAAGAGCTTGAGGCTGGAATTGCAGTACAAGTCCGAAGACTCATGGGAACTCTGCTTCGAGACCAGCGAGCCGCCTACTATTCCTTCTGTTGCGTATTTGGGCTTTTCAGCGGAAACAGGAGAACTTTCTGATAATCACGATATCATCTCCGTCTCGACCAAGAACCTGTATGATACCAAGGGACGAGACTCAACCATGAATAAGCCCGGGAACAAGGGAGCCAGCAAGGGCAGCGAAAGATATAGCAAGAAGAAGGAAGGCAGCAGCTGGAGTTGGTTCTTTTTCAAGGTGCTGATGTTCTTTATGGTGATGGGAGGTGCATACGCCGGGTTCACGGCGTGGAGAGCACAGAAAGGGAGGAGTCATCGGTTCTGAGTATGGTGAGAGCCGATTGGAAGGACATGATGATGATTATCGAAAGTACATTTTGGCTGCGAGCGTGTATACCACTCCTTGGAAGGCGGATGAAAATAAAAGTTCTCCTTTCCCAGGTTCTCACTTTGTAAGAGGAGTTCAATAACTAAACCGTGAACTTCCATAAGCCACTATGGGTACGCTGAATAGTGGAAGGTTCCGCTGTATCGAAGGGAAATGAGATTTTGTAAAGGTCTATCATCGGCAAAAAGGGGGTTCTATTTACATTCCCGATCCTTATCGCTTCCCCAACTAAATTTATCTCCCGATATAAGCAGATTCCGCACACTATCTCACCAAATGGTTGTTATTTGGGACGCACGGCAAATCTGGCCTCACTAACAAATGACTGACAACGCAAATGAGGTATGCGCTTCAGCAAACTGAGGCCTCCCATTTTTTGGCTCTTTGCCGTTTCGGAACAGGCCACTTCCTTTTTTCTGATTAATATTCTCTTGTTGTTCAGTTAATGCAATGTTCAAGGGCGGTTTTGTTTCATAAGTTGTACATTAATCTGTTTTATTTTTGGGGTCTTGATTTTGTGAGGCACTTTAGCTGCAGTTCATATTGTTCATCTGCTGGTTCTGTATTTGTTTTGGTGCTTTCCCCCCTTAATTATTGAATTCGTTAACCGAGCTATAAATGCCGTGTAGCGAATCCCGAGGACAGCTTTATTTACCAAAATAAGCCGATTGTGTTTCCAATAGAGGCCTTCCCGTGGTTGTTAGTTAGAATGTCGCACATTTTCTTCCTAAGGTGTTGCGCACTAACTACAATCGACAATACATGAGGTATGCTCTGCTACAGACAACGAAGAGAGGTTTCTGGGTCTTCGGATTTCTTTTGCTATTTTGATTATCTATTCTAAAGAAGTAAGTTTTCTTGCCACTGCGTTCCAGTACATATTGAGGTAATTTGGCAATTTTTTTTGAGGGGGTTCGCTAAGCGAGGATAAAAAGGGGCTCTCGGTTTCCGATGAAGGCTGAGAATGGATAGGAATTCAAGACTTCATTGGGTATACAATATCCAACGTCTAATCGATCGTAGTGGTGTCCTCTAACCAAGCCATGCACGCTAGGCAAACCCCCCTACCCGTCATAATTAATTCAATGCCATCAATCTCATCCTTTCTAACCGTAAACACCAATCTCATGATCGCGCGTTAATCATACAATGCTTGGGGATCCTCATTATAACCATTTTGCTCTTCATGATGTAAGTGCGTTGCTCACACCCATGATTGCCATTCCGAAGAAGGCGAATGCAATGCACAGGTTTCGGTTGTGGTTTAAGCTCAAACTTTCGACGAAAAGTTGTAAAGCGACGCTGACCATGATTCCCGCAGTGACGGCGAACATGCCACCATATATTGCTTCGCCGGGTTTGTGGCCTTCTGATCCTGCGACTTTGAACCAGATGGCTGCGATGCCAGCACCAAGGGGTTGAGAGACGCCGCCTAACAGGGAGGCCCAGAACATGGCCTTGATGCGAGAGCCAAGGGCTAGATAAAGAGGTAATGCCATAGCAAAGCCTTCAGTGATATTATGTACGAAAAGGGCCATGAAGACTGCGAAGCCCAGGGAAGGATTTGCGTGGTTCGTGGCAAAAGTAATGAAGCCTTCTGGAAGCTTATGCAAGGCGATAGCAATTGAAGTCTGAAGGCCGATGCTCATGAACGCGTTTTCCGGGACATGATGATGGTGCTGAGATTCGGGATCATCCTCAACAGCTGAATCGCAGGCTTCGTCATTAGGATTACGCGAATTCGCACTGGTAGGCCTGACCGCACTTTGAACTCTGGAGGCACCATTTGCTGAATGAGGGGGGAATTCGGACGCCGAATGGGCAAATAGTCCAGAATTTGAGCGTAAGGTTCCAGGACGAGAAGTGATCGATGGTCTGGCCGAGAGATGCTTGAAGCATTCTTGACCACATGGATCCGAGTATCCATAGCAAGGTCCATTGGAGTCGCAGTTGGTTTTGGTATCTTTAACAAAAGACATCACTCTTCGTTGGACTTCGATCATGGAGGGCCTCCTATCGGTGGTCTCGGCACGTCGGCGACTTTGACCTGCACCATCTCCTCCAAACGGTTCTTCGAAATGTGGAGACTTGTTCTTTTTTGACTTGGTCTTCACCTTAGATTTTGATTTTGATTTTGATTTTGATTTCGATTTTACTTCTGCTTCTGGAGGAAGTAACAAAGGTGTCGACTCCGAAGTCTTTCCATTCGCCTGTCCAGGAGCGTTGGAGACATGTGATGGCCGGCCTCTGCTGTGAGCCGCAAAGGAGGCTGATCTGCTTTGATTATGCGAATCCTGCCCATCTTCGTGGTTATGATCGCATTCTACAACGTTTGACGGGATGTAGTGGTGGAGAGCCCTCGATAAGATCTGTATTCCAACAAAGCCAGCTGCAAAACATGCCAGAAGGACCCAAGCAGCTTTCGAAGGTGAGTAGCCGCTTCTTATTAGGTAGTTCTTCGAAGATGGAAGCATGCTATATAGGGCGGAGAATAACTGCTTCCCTCAGTATGTGCTATGAGGCTGTGGCAAGATCCTTACCATGACACCGAAACTCAAGCTCAATGACGACGCTAGGAAGACACTGCTGTCTTGTATCCTGAAATTTCTCTTGCTCGGTATGCATCGGACTAGAATATCGACACAAATGATACTGGCTCCGAGCGTGCAGGCTATTCATGTTACTTCTTGGTCTTCGAGCCTTCACAGGAGCACATACCAACCCCGCTCACAATACACATGATCCAGCCCCGAGTATCATTGTCAATGCGTCCCGCCATGATGGCAGAGATGCAGTCACCGCAGTGACCTGTAGAATTTAATTAAATCTGCCGCCACGGTCGCTTCTCTCGCGAGGTCTTTCAGCCTTGGTTGTTGATCGAGGATTTGCCTCGATCAAGTCGCATAGAATTCCCTACACAATGATCGTCGTCTTTGCCCAATCCATAAAAAGAAGGAATTCTGAGGAATTGTCGAAGTAGGAGAGCGATTGATCGGAGCAAAGGGACTTGGGAGACTTCTTTGTCACAAAGCAGTCGTCAGTGATTGTAATCGCTCTTAGGAACGGACATCAAGGTGCTCAATCGCGGGCTCGAACTAGCCCACATAGCGCGCTGCTTGCGGACAGAGGACCCTTCCGAATGCGTCAGCGATTTAAGGCCGTCGTGATTGGCCGGTATCCCCTACTCCAAAATAGATCGTTACTTCCTCGATGACTACCTATTCATCTTCATAAAAAGAGTATCAGGTATCAAAGTGTTTTGTTTTTGTTCCAAATTCCTCAGTAACTTTGTATGAAAATATTGGTGGCATCCTCGGGATGTTTGTAAGACATCCCTGTCTCAACCTCTCATGAACATCAACCTCTGGCAGTGCCACGTTGAAATGAGACGAACTTCCTCTCCTTGATCTTTTTTCTCTAAGTTTCGGCTTCTCCGATAAACCTTACCATCAACAAATCGCACAGCACTGTCTCATTAGCTTATAACTGGTCAGCCTTCTTTTCTCTGTTCACTCATACGGAAAATCCCCAGTCCAGAGATCCACGGAACGGATCAAAAGGAGCCCGAGTAATGTGGGGAAATCCCCTCTTGGAGGGGCAGATCTTATAAACACGTACCAACCAAAGGACGTCTCCCGGAAACTCTACCTTTCTTTATAAAAGATCATGCGGGTTTTGTGTTGTTCGTCTTCCTCGTTTTCTCATTTCGGGTGTGCTCATCACATCCAGGCACGAAGTCAGGGAAGTCATCAGACCATCATACTCAAGACAACAGAAAAAGCTATCAATTATTTAAAGATGCCAATGCTCAAGGAGTAAATCTGCTAATCTCTCCGAACTGGGCTGGGTATAATTCGCGCCGCATGCGCCTAGGACTCATTTCAAAATTTTCAGGCGTAACCATCGCCGGCGGATCTTCCTTCAACTCTGGGTACAGCGCCCCTATCATCACCTCCTGATTTGGAGGCCTCTCCTGGCTCTGTCGAAGCTTTTTCTTAGCGTAACTCCTGATTCCAGCTATTATGGAACATATGGTGATGAAACCCAATCCTAACGACAAGCCAATTATAGTCGCCCTTCCATAAGGTGTTCCATCGTCTAACGGAGCAGTTGCGGTCGTCGATGCGGAACTCATGTCCGAGGTCGATGATGCAGGCGAGCCTTTCGTTGTCGTGGGGCTCTCGTTGATCGGGGCCGCACTTATGGAGGGGGTTGACCTTGATGTCGGGGCGAGGAGGTATCCGTTGATGTGGAAAGCCCAGACCTCATGCACAATCGTTGTGGCCGTCGACCAAGAGTCTGCTCCGACGTTCTGCTTGATATAGGTTTCTGCTCCTCCCTCAGCAGGTAGAGCCGAGCTACACTGGGTCGGGACTGGCTGTGCCGTGGATAAGTCCCATGAGACAAAGTCGTAATTCCTATATTTCAATCGTCAAAGCTGCCCCAAGTCTCCGGAAACCCCCATAACTTACGACGGACAACATCCCACGAGCGTGGTAAATGAGTTTATCACACTGGATGCTGCTGTTGTGTAGGCCTGCGGACAGACCAGAGCAGTACCCCCCAAGATCGTCGGCGTGGCACCTGGGGTCGCAACTTGATCCCACCACGCTGTTGCTGCTGGCGGCAGGCATTGAATTGAACTCTGTGTCGGGTAGGATGGGTCGAATGCGTAGAGACCGCTGCTTGAGCTGTGAGAGACGAACAGCGTGGAGCACTCAATGCTCAGAGGCCAGGCAGTGCTCAGCGGCAGAAACGAAGTTGTGGGGCTTGAGATAACTGATTGACCAGCAAGAAGGCTCATGGGTGTGACATTGTCGTGAGCACCGGAGAGGGCCATCTCACTGCCGTGCAGCCGTCCCTCCGACCAGGGCTAATGAGTGACTTCGGGAGGGTTATATTGCGATGCGTGAGGGTTCGTAGATGAAGCTGCTCTCGAGATGAATAGCCGGTCTCAACTCATATCGCGCACCTGGGGCACAGGGAGGAGATCATGCGACAAATTGGCATTCTTGTGGTGAGCATGGCATGGCATGGCATGCCGAGAGCATTTTGTGTGCCGCTGTGCCCCCTCCTTTGCTCGGGGCTGCTCTGGGCAGTGTGCATCCCTATTTTAAGATTGGCCGCCACCAAAAGAGCAGCATCAGTCACTGCTGAGCGCTGGACGGACGGGCTGCCGGTGACAAAACTGACAGTGCTGCACAGCTCGTCTCCAAATACTGGGAGAAGTGTTCGGGGGGCGGTCGGGGGCGCTGTCGTGCCGTTGCGACTGGCTAGTGGAGTCTGGGGTGCACAGGGTTCTAGATACTTCGTACTTTAGTTGAGTTACTTGAGTACCTAAGGCTAAGGTACCTGGTTTTGGCTTCCAAGATCTCGCTTTGACAAGTCCTCGCTTGACCCTTTCGGGTTTCTCTGTCTCGGCTGCAATTGGCCCGTGACTTGAGCATCAACACCACACCTCACGCGCGTTTATCTCTCTATCGTGATCATACGCGCGCTCTGCCTTCAGCACAATAAATACTCCCCCGTCCGCCCACACACCCTCACGATGTCGAAGACTACATTAGCTATAATAGCCGCCGTCAGTGCAGCAACTGGTGCAGGCATCACGGCAGCAATGTACTCCACCCGCGCCGAGAAAAAATTACAAGCCGCACAATCCAGTACCGCAGTATCAGCAACCTCCACAACTTCTGTCCCCGCGCCTGTACCTGGGCCTCTCCCTCTGTCTGCAAAAGACATAATTCCCCCGGTCGACCCTGCAGGACTCTTCCAATATGGCTTTCCCGGTCCTGTCGCAGATCTCGCAACCCGGCCTGCACTCATCTCCTCCTTCGACCGACGCCTCCGCAACCCCTCCTGGGTAGCAGAGCACATCACAGCCGCCTCCCTCGCCTCTCCAGACGGCGACCGCAAACACTCCATCTTCCTCGAGGACCCCGCCGTCCCTGAAAAGTTCCGCGGCAAGCTAAAGGACTATTTCCGCTCTGGGTACGACCGAGGTCACCAAGTGCCAGCCGCGGACGCGAAATGGAGCCAAAGTGCTATGAACGATACTTTCTTCCTCACGAACATGTGTCCCCAGGTTGGGGAGGGCTTTAATCGTGATTACTGGGCGCATTTTGAGGACTTCTGCAGACGACTTACACAGAAGTACCCGAGTGTTCGGATCGTCACTGGACCTCTATATCTCCCTAAGCGCGACCAAACAGATGGGAAATGGCGGGTATCATACGAGGTTATTGGCAACCCTCCAAACATCGCTGTACCTACACATTTTTACAAAGTTATTTTCGCCGAGGATGGCACGACGACGGGCCCTGTTGCTGTAGGCGCGTTCGTGCTGCCGAATGCGGCGATTCCAAATGATAAACCGATTACGGATTTTGAAGTACCGGTTGAGGCGGTGGAGAGAGCAAGTGGGCTGGAGTTTGCAACGAAGCTGCCGGTGCAAAGGCGGAAGAGACTTTGTGCTGATACGGTGTGTGCGCTTGTTATTAAAGAATATGCGGATCGGCAGAAGGCTTTTGGACAACCTGGTGGAGAGGGGCCAAAGAAGGAGAAGGTTCCAGGGGTGCCCACTAGGACAAGTCCGAGGAATGCGACTTTGTAATGATGGGGGCGGTAGATGGAATTAGAGAGTAGGATAAACTCGCGAGAGATGTATTGTATTG
>Ga0302325_10014302_pt1 | contig 16896 bp, 11 predicted proteins | sample Palsa_T0_2_FD_201948 | JGI IMG/M metagenome (GOLD analysis project Ga0302325, IMG submission 201948) | Peat permafrost microbial communities from Stordalen Mire near Abisko, Sweden - Palsa_T0_2 | ecosystem: Environmental > Terrestrial > Soil > Palsa > Peat permafrost | place: Sweden: Abisko... | reverse complement strand
CAACGCCTTCGATCTTCTGCGCGACTGGAGCACGGCTGGCAAAACCTTCGACACCGTGGTGCTTGATCCGCCTGCTTTCGCCAAGTCCAAGCGTGCCGTGGCCGGCGCGTTGCGCGGGTATAAAGAGCTCAATCTGCGTGCCTTGAAGATGTTGCGCCCGGGCGGGACGCTGGTGACCTGCTCCTGCTCCCACCACGTGTCCTGGGACGAGTTTCACGGTGTGGTGGCAGCCGCCGCCGGCGATGCGCAACGCCGTGTTCGCTTACTGGAACGCCGTGGAGCTGCTCCGGACCACCCTGTGGTCCTGAATATCCCCGAGACCGAGTATCTGAAGTGCCTGATCCTGCAGGTCGACTAGCAATAAACCAGAACGCAGTCCGGTTCCACAGTGAAGGGTACGGGATTTACAGGCTGCCGAAAAACTCATGATTTGTATCAGGGCACGACTTTAGTCGGGCCGTTGAGCCCAATAAAAAGCTGGGCTTTAGCCCCTGGGCTCCGTTCTTTGCCAGGTAGGGTAGTCCTGCTTTGCCGCCCGGGATTGTCTTCGGACGAGCATTTCGTACCGGACGCGCCACGGCAGGGGCTGAAGCCCAATTCTCTTTCAATCCTTTACGGCCCGACTAAAGTCGTGCCCTGATACAAAGCTCAAACACCGTGCTCACAGGGACTTTTCTTGTTGGATATGTGGAGAGTCCATGCACGGGCTTCAGTGTCTGCGTGAGAACTCCGACGTTGGGTAGGTCCGGGCTTCAGCCCGGACATCCATCCCCAAAAGCCATCGGCCTTCAGGCCCTGAGGTACGCTTCTCTCTCCATGCCTCTGCGGAAATTCAAGGCCATCCCTCAGGGCCTAAAGGCCGAAGAACTGGCCCGGTTGATGTTCGGGCTGAAGCCCGGACCTACCCAACGTCGGAGTTCTCACGCAAACACTAAGCCCGTACCCTTCACTCCCCTAGAATAAACATCCATGCCAATCGGAACTCACGGGCAACACGCCTGGCTGGTTATCGCCTCTTTTCTCGCCGGTGCGCTCAATGCCATGGCGGGTGGCGGCTCCTTTTTATCGTTTCCGGCGCTCCTCGGTGTGGGTGTTCCGCCCATCCAGGCAAACGCAACCAATACCGTTGCCCTCTGGCCAGGTCAGTTCACCTCGATCGCCGCTTATTGGCACGACCTGAAGGCCAACCTGCGACTGGTACTCCCGGTCTGTTCCGCCGCCCTGCTGGGCGGTGTGACGGGAGCCATCGTCCTCCTCCACACCGGCCAAGCCACCTTTCTGGCCCTGGTGCCCTGGCTGTTGCTGCTCGCCTCCGGTCTCTTTGCCGCCAGTGGTCCGGTCTCCAGCTGGTTGCAGCGCACCCGCGGGAGCGTTTCCGGCGCAAGGCCCAGCCCCAGCCTCGTCCCGTTGTGGATCGGAGTCGTGGTGGTGTGCTTTTATATCGGGTACTTCGGCGCCGGCGCGGGCTTTCTGCTGATGTCGGTACTGGCTGTCTTCGGCATCCAGAACATCAACCAGGTCAACGCCTTGAAGGTGATCGCGACCACCACTGCGAACGGCATCGCGGTGATCACATTCATTGTGGAGAAGCAGATTCTCTGGAAGTACTGCCTGCTCATGATGCTCGCCGCCGCGATCGGCGGTTATCTGGGAGCACGTTATTCGCGCCGGATGCATCCCCGGTTCATGCGCTCGCTGGTCGTGCTGATCGGTCTGGGAATGGCGGCGTACTTCTTCTGGAAGCAGTATTCTTGAAGAGGGATTGTGATGAGCCACGAAGGCATCCGTTTTATCAGCGAAGAAGAGGCGCAGAGGTTGGCGCAAGAGACGTCTCATCGCGATCTACCCCGCGAAGCGACCGAGCCGTCCCGTGTACGGGTGCAAAAGACAACCGGCACAGGTATGGAAATCGACTGGAAGGACGGCCATCAAAGCAGCTGGACCTTCACCTGGCTGCGGGATGCTTGTCCTTGTGCTACCTGCCATGAGGAGCGCGGAGCGAGCGGCCGCAAGCCGGGCCAGCCGAAGCCGCAGCCGGCGGCGCTGCTGCAAATGTACAAAGCGCCGGCGCGGCCGGAGTCCGTTTCCCCCGTCGGGCGGTACGCTATCAGCTTTCGTTGGAATGATGGCCACCAGAGCGGGATCTACTCCTGGGATTACCTTCGCCGCAGTTGCCAGTGCGAACAGTGCCGTGCTGCTGGCCCGCGCTGAAGGGCGTCAGCGAGGAAGAAACGCACACAAGTGACCGCAAATTTCACAGCCATTCTGGTATGGGGGTGACTGTACTCTGATGGTGGATCAGAGTTGGCGCAGAGATCCAAGAGAGAGTGTGAAATTGCCCACCGACCTGGAAATTCAGAGCATGAAAGAATCCCCATTCGTCGATGATCCGGTCGCGCGTCCCAAGGGCGAGACCACAGGGATCTTGCCCTTCCAGGCAATCCAGGCTTTGATCGATGGGGGATCGATTATTGCCCCTCTTCTAGATAGCAATCAGATCCAACCGGCGAGTATTGATCTACGGTTGGGGAAGAAAGCCTTCCAGATTGCCGCCAGCTTTTTGCCCGGCCACAAGCCCATCGAAGGCAAGATCAGAGACCTGCTCATCCGGGAGATCGACCTCGAAGATTCCGCGGTTTTGGAGCCGCGCTCCGTCTTCCTCGTGCCTCTGATGGAAAGTCTGCGATTGCCGGCGGATGTGTCAGGGATAGCAAATCCCAAAAGTACAACTGGGCGGTTGGACATTTTCACCAGGCTGATTACCGAGCCGGGAATCGAATTCGAACGCGTCCCCAAAGGCTACCAGGGGGGACTCTATCTGGAAATCGTCTCCCGCACCTTTCCCGTCCGGGTTAGAACCGGGATGAAGTTAAACCAACTCCGGCTGGTGCGGGGAAAGCCGCAAGCAACGGATGGCAAGTTAGTTAGGCTGGCGGAAAAAGAGCAGCTGACCTTCGACGCGGATAGCAGCCCGATCGACCCAAAGATAGAAAGAGGGCTCAGTGTCTCCGTGGATCTGGTGGGGAGCGACTCGAACATCATTGCTTACCGGGCCAAAAAGACCAGGCACGCGATCGATCTGGGAAAAGTCAACGCTTACGACATCGGAGAGTTTTGGGAAGTGATTCCGCGCTCTCAGTCCGGAGACCTGACTTTGCAAGCTGGAGATTTCTATATTCTGGCATCCCATGAAAGGATCCGCGTCCCGCCCACGCACGCGGCAGAGATGGTTCCTTTCGATCCTTCGATCGGCGAGTTCCGCATTCACTACGCTGGCTTCTTCGACCCCGGTTTCGGATACGGTGATCGGGGGGAGATTCCCGGCACCAAGGCGGTGCTGGAAGTAAGGGCGCACGAGGTGCCTATCCTTCTGGAACATGGTCAGTTGGTGGGCAAGCTGATTTATCACCAGATGGCACAACTGCCGGAAAAGGTCTACGGACGTTCCATTGGCTCCTCGTATCAACAGCAAGGTCTTGCCCTCAGCAAGCAATTCAAACGCCCGCAATCTGCCGAGCCGGAGCCGGTTTCCGGCTACGCGCCGATTTTGTCTCCCCGGATGACCGACTGACGACCCTTGCTGGTTAGGGAGCGGGCTTGGCTGGAGGGGTGTGGCTGACGGGCAGAGTCCGCCAGAGCTTCTGCATACGTTGCAAGGCCTCAGCTGCGTCAACGGCGACGTGAATGTAATCGCGGTTCTCCGCCTTGAGAAAGCCCTGATGGATCGCGACCTCGAGAAAGCTCAGCAGGTGGTCGTAATAACCCGCCGTGTTCACCAGCAGGCACGGTTTTGCATGGATCCCGAGCTGAGCCCAGGTGAGGATCTCGAAAAATTCATCGAGGGTTCCGAAACCACCGGCCAGGGCGACAAACGCATCCGCCTCCTGGGCCATCAGGGCTTTGCGTTCGTGCATGGTCTCCACCAGCACCAGTCTGTTCAAACCCTGGTGCGCGACTTCGACTCCTGCAAGAACGCGGGGAATGACCCCGATGACCTCGCTTCCGTGGGCCAGCGCGGCGTCGGCCAACGCACCCATCAGGCCAACCTGCGCTCCTCCATACACCAGGCCCAGGTTGGCCTCTCCCAGCAGGCGTCCCAAAGCCACCGCCTCGGCACGGTACACCGGCCGCAACCCAGGGCTCGATCCACAAAAGACGCAAACCCTGCGTCCCATTTCCTTGGTCTTACTTTGCATACCAGAATTGCAACACATTTATGAACAGGCCGCGGGCGATACACTGGTAGAAGAGAACCCAGCCCGTCACCCGACCATCCGCCGAACGAGAGTATCAACACACCCTTCAGAGACCAGCCATTGCAACATCTGCTCGATAAATTAAATCCGCAGCAACGTGCCGCCGTCGAAGCCGTAGATGGTCCCTTGCTGATTCTTGCCGGCGCAGGTTCCGGTAAGACGCGGGTGATCACCCACCGCATCGCGTATCTCATTCAGGTACGGAATGTTGCGCCCGACTCCATCCTGGCCGTCACGTTCACCAACAAAGCCTCGGCGGAGATGGCGGAGCGGGTCGACAAATTGCTCGAGCATCGCTCCCTGGCTAAACCCCTGCTGGCTACTTTCCACTCCTTTTGCGTGCGCCTTCTGCGCCGCGACATCGAAGCGCTGCGTATTGGCGACGAGGGGCTTACCCGCAACTTTGTGATCTACGACGAAGCCGACCAGCAGGCCATTGTCAAGCAGGCGATGCGCCGCATGGGCCTGGACACCAAGCAGTTGACGCCGCGCACGGTCCTCTCCCGCATCTCCTGGGCCAAGAACCATATGCTCGATCCGCAGGAGATCTACCTGCAATCCACCGATCCTGTGAGCGAACGGATCGCGCACATCTACGAGATCTACCGCAAGGAACTGCGTAAAGCGAATGCCCTCGATTTCGACGACCTGCTGCTGGAGGCGGTTCGCCTGCTGCGTTCCTCCGCCGAAGTGCGGGAACGCTACAACCGCCGCTATCGCTACCTGCTGATCGACGAATACCAGGACACCAACCGGCCGCAATACGAGCTGATGAAGCTGCTGGCCGGCGCCGAGCACAACGTCTGCGTCGTGGGCGATGAAGACCAGAGCATTTACTCCTGGCGCGGGGCCGATATCCGCAACATTCTCGAGTTCGAGAAAGACTTCCCCGAAGCCAAGACCATCCGGCTGGAGCAAAACTATCGTTCCACGCAGGTGATTCTTGAGGGCGCCTCCGCGGTCGTCGCCCGCAACCTGCAGCGCAAAGGCAAGAATCTGTGGACCTCGCGCGAGGGCGGAGCGATGATCGGCTACTACGAAGCGCCTGACGGAGAAAACGAGGCGCTCTTTATTGCCGACTACATCGGGAAGTACATGCGCCGTGCGGGCGAGGAGCAGGAACTACCTCGGGCAGCGGTGCTTTACCGCACCAACTCCCAGTCCCGGCTCGTGGAAGAAGCGCTGCGCCGCTACGGGATCGCCTACACCATGGTGGGCGGCTTCTCTTTCTACGACCGCTCTGAGATCAAGGATTTGTTGAGTTATCTCAAGCTGGTGCAAAACCCGGATGACTCCATTGCCCTGGCGCGCATCATCAACACTCCGCCACGTGGTATTGGCAAGACCACGCTGGAAGTGCTGGAGCGGCTTAGCCTCGAGACCGGCATCAGCACCTGGGGAGCGATCCAGCGTGCGCTCCAGGAGCGCCTCTTGCCGCAACGTGCGTTGATGGCGCTGGACACCTTCCGCCGTTTGATACAAGATGCCCGCGCTCTGCTCGAGCCAGACTTCGCGGAAAAGCTGACGCGGGACGTTCTCCCGGTGCAGGAGTCGAGCGCCGCGGATGCCGAAGGAACTGATTCCGGGGATTGGGAGGACGTCCGCTTCGACTTTGGCGATTTGGATCCCGAGCCGGATCCGGAAGACCAGGCGCTTCCCCTGCAAGCGGACTTGCACCCGGTGCCCGCGGCGGATTCTCCTGTTTATGAAGGATTCCGCAAGCCCGGCGACGCGGCGACGCTTCCCGAATTGATTCGTTTTCTCATCGACCGTAGCGGCTACATCCGCTCGCTTGAGGACGAAGGCACTCCCGAAGCCATCTCCCGCATTGAAAATTTGAAGGAGCTCGCCAATGCGGCTCAAGATGCGCAGCAGCGCGGGGAGACATTGTCCGAGTTTCTCGACCACGCCGCGTTGGTCAGTGACACCGACCGTTACAATCCCGAAAGCCGCGTCACCCTGATGAGCCTGCATTCAGCCAAAGGGCTGGAGTTTCCCTTGGTGATGCTGGCGGGAATGGAAGAAGGCCTCTTTCCCCATTCGCGGACACTCAATCAACCCAACGAACTCGAAGAGGAGCGGCGGCTCTGCTATGTGGGTATGACGCGGGCAATGGATGCCCTGGTGATGACCCGTGCTCGCTATCGCCGCAGGTACGGAAACGATATGCCGGAATCCAGCATTCCCTCCCGTTTTCTCGAAGAGATTCCGCCGCATCTGCTTGAGGACCTGACGCGCGGCCAGCGTGCGTCGATCGGCGGCGCATACGGTGGGCGTTACGCTTCAGGCCGAAGCAGCGGCGAATGGGAATCGCCTGGCCACTACAGTTATGAGGACGAGGACCAGCGTCCGCGCAACGTTCCCCGAACTGCGCCGCCTGCCAGCCGGCCGCATGCGGGGCCCGGTTCCCTGGATAACATCGCTCAGTTCTTCTCCTCGCGCAAAGGGAGCGGGAGCCGGCCGAAGCTGGAGATCCCCGTCTCTACCGGTGCGACAGGCTTTCGCAGCGGCCAGCGCGTTCGTCATCCGAAATATGGTGAGGGCGTCGTCTTCCGCCGCGAGGGAGACGGTGATGATGCGAAGATTACGGTACAATTTGCAGAATTCGGCGTGAAGAAGCTAGTGGAAAAGTTTGCTCAGCTGGAAAAAGTGTAGACAAGGAAGATAATGGCCAATACTAAGAACATCGAAGACAAGTTGGAACGGAAGAAGATCAAGCGCACGGCGCGCAAGAAAGCTGCACCCAAGGCCGCGCGTACTGTACCCCGGGGTTCCAACAAGAAGAAAGCCAAAAAGCTGACGAGGGGTCAAAGCAAGCGCTAAGCAGCTTATCTTACAGGGGCCCAGCCAGGCCAGGAAATGCAGGCCGACAACATACGAGTCCCGAGGAGTCTGCGTCATAGCAAGGCCAGAAGGAACAGGACGGGTGCCCCAGGTTCGCCCCAGCGTACCTGGGCCGAAAACGATGGGGCGCAGCCCCACGATCGCGTTTACTGAATCCAGCAAATCTGGCTTTGGGCAGCAAAAGCATTCAACCGGATCTATCCGCTCCCGCTATGACACAGACTTCGAAGGGACGGCTGAGAACGGCCCTAGTAGTCACGGCTGTGACGCTTTGTATCAGGGCACGACTTTAGTCGGGCCGATGAGGTCCAGCAAAATCTGGGCTTTAGCCCCTGGGCTTTTTATTCGCCTAGTTATTTCTGGACAAGCATTTCGTGCAGGATGCGCCCTAGCAGGGGCTAAAGCCCAGTTCTCTTTTATTCCTTTACGGCCCGACTAAAGTCGTGCCCTGATACAAAGCATCAGAGCCGTGACTGCCAAAACGTTCGAAGAAGTTAATCTGGACACGTTTGACTCTCAGCTGTCCCTTCGGGACTTTCTGCAGATGGCGACGAGGGTTGCGGTCGGGCTGGATGGTATAGCAAAGGAGCCGAGACGCTGCGAAAGCAACTGTTCGCAACCAAATCGATCGACAAGCTGATCAGCGACTCGGAACTCCCCGAGCACTGTCTGCAGAAAACGCTCGGCCCCTGGTCGCTTACCGCGCTCGGCATCGGAGCGGTGATCGGTTCGGGAATCTTCACCGTGGTCGGCACTGCCATCGCGGGCGAGAAGTTCGATACCTCCTCCATTCTGAACACCCCACTACTGGATTACCTGGTTAACCACCATGCTTTATCGGGCCGGCCGGGAGCGGGGCCGGCGCTGGCTTTTTCCATCGTGCTGGTGGCCATCGTCTGCGCCTTCACCGGGCTGTGCTATGCCGAACTGGCGTCGATGATTCCCATCGCCGGCAGCGCCTACACTTACACCTACGCCACCATGGGTGAGCTGGTCGCCTGGATCATCGGCTGGGACCTCATCCTGGAATATGCTGTCAGCAACATGGCGGTGTGCGTCGGTTTCGCGGCCCACATTGTTGATTTCATGGATTGGTTCGGCCTGCACCCCAGTGCGCGTTGGATCTCGCCCGCTTTCTTGCCTTCCGGCCTCACCGACTTGCAAGGCAATGCCATCTACCAGCCGGGCTGGCATCTGGGTTTTAATCTTCCGGCGTTTCTTATCGTGCTGCTTCTGACCATCGTGCTGGTGCGGGGTATTCGCGAATCCGCCGGGACCAACAATGTCATGGTGCTGCTCAAAATCACCGCCATCCTGGTCTTTGTCCTTGCCGGGTCGCGCTTCATCCATCCCGCCCACTGGCATCCGTTTTTTCCTAATGGCTGGTCGGGCGTTCTAACCGGCGGCAGCATCATTTTCTTTACCTACATCGGCTTCGATTCCGTGTCGACAGCGGCGGAAGAGTGCCATCGACCGCAGAGGGATGTTCCCATCGGCATTCTGGCTACCCTGGTCGTCTGTACCCTGCTCTACATCAGTGTCGCCGTGGTGCTCACCGGCCTGGTTCCCTGGCAGACCCTGGTGGATGATGCAGCGCCGGTAGTCAACACCCTCAAGAAACTAAACCACGCAACAGGCTCGGAGACTCTCAATTGGGTCCGGCTGATCGTGCTCTGCGGCGCGATGATGGGCATGATCTCCTCCATCCTGGTCTTCCAGCTCGGCCAGGCGCGGGTCTGGTTCGCCATGTCGCGCGACCGGCTCTTTCCCCGCTGGTTCGGCAAGGTACACCCGCGTTATCGCACTCCGGCGGTAGCCACCGTGGTCGCAGGTTTTCTGGTGGCCATTCCCAGCGGACTGCTCGACATTGGTACCCTCGCCGACCTGTCGAATATCGGTACCCTCTTTGCCTTTGTGTTGGTATCGATCGGGGTCCTGATCCTGCGCTATCGCGAACCGGAGAGGCGTCGCGGCTTCCGCGCCCCGGGCGGGCTTTCGGTGCCCATCTTGAGCATCTTCTTTTGTGTTCTGCTCATGTCCGGTCTGCCGGTTATCACCTGGTTGCGGTTTTTTGGCTGGCTGGCCATAGGACTGGGCATCTACTTCCTCTACAGCCGCAAGCACAGCGAATTCTCCTCACTTTCATGACCCGGCCCGCTGCCCCCCGCCGAATCGCGGCCACTTGGCTGCGGTCGCTTCCCAAAGCGGAACTCCACCTTCACCTCGAAGGAACCGTTACCCCGGAAACCCTGGTCGAATTGAGCCAGCGCCATGATGACCAGGGCATGACGCTGGAGGAGGCTCGGTCGCTTTACCACTACACCGATTTCACCGGTTTCCTATTGGCGTTCAAAGCGGTCAGCGAACGGCTACGCACGCCGGAAGATTACGAATTGATCACCTATCGCATGCTGCAGCGGCTGGCGGCTCAGGGCGTGGTGCATGCCGAGGCCTACGTCTCGGTGGGCGTTGTCTACTATTGGAGGCGGATCGAGTTTGAACCTCTCTTTTACGCCATGGAAACGGCGCGAGTGCGCGCCGAGCAGGAGTTCGGGATCACTCTCTATTGGATCTTCGATGCGGTCCGCCACTTTGGCCCGGAGGAGGCGGCTCGCGTCTTTCGCAAGGCTGCGGAACTACACCAGGAGTGGCCCAGCATCGTCGGCATTGGTATTGGCGGCGACGAACGCCGGGCTGGCGCGGAGCCCTTCCGCGAGCTCTTTCAGGAGGCCAAGGATGCCGGCCTGCACCTGACCGCACATGCCGGCGAAACCATGGGACCAGAGAGCATTTGGGCTGCGCTCAATATCGGTGCGGAGCGCATTGGCCATGCGCTTTCCGCTCAGCTGGATCCGGATCTCATGGAGGTGCTGGCGGAACGCCAGGTTCCACTCGAAATTTGCGTGACATCGAATTTACGCACCGGTTGTTGTCCCACCTTGCAAGAGCATCCAGTACGCCGCTATTTCGATGCCGGCCTTATGGTGACGCTCAATTCCGATGACCCGGCGATGTTTGAAAGCGACCTCCAGGACGAATATCGCCTGGCCCACGACGCGTTTGGCTTTACCGCCGAGCATTTGCGTGAATTAGCTGCGAATTCCATCGAGGCCAGCTTCCTTCTTGCGCCACGAAAGGTCGCCCTGCTGCATCAAATTGAGCAGGTGAAATAGCCCTTTGGTGTCCACCGCCGTAACTACGTGATTCTCACCAAGCTGCGCTATGATTTCCGCATGATGTACATGGATGGTAACGACCTCTACAGGGCTCAGGGTTCCGGCGAAACAACGCCGGCAATCTCGCCTACCCAGGAAGAAGGGTCTGCTATGGCGATTGTTGGCTGGACTTCCGTTGCTGTTGGAATTGCTGCTGTGGGTCTCTACGTCGGCCGCGAGTTGCGTGCGCGTTATAAATTCAATCACCGCACGCAGTACGACTTTTTCTCGCATGCCGGGGATAGTGTCTGCTCAGCGGATTACGGCACCGGAATTTAACTCCTCCTCCCCCCACGGACTCTGATCGTCGTTACGGCGACCCCGCTCGGCTCCAGTATCGGGTCAACGGTCGCTGTGCAGCTGCGTGCAATGCGCCGCCTACGGTGGCCTGCATCACCACTTCGAGTTTCTCAATCTCTCATCGTTATCAGACATAGCCTGGCACCCTTCACCCTCTTTTGCAGGGCAGGAAATACCACGAATCTCTGGGTGCACGGTCCCCGGCGTTGTTTGCACCGGCGAAGCCCGGTAGAGTGAAATCCTGTGGTTGAAATTTGCCGGCGCTATATACTGCGACTATTCCCGCGATCCAGTCATTCTGCACATCAGGCGTGGGTTCCTGCGGAGTCGGGGCCGCTGAGTCATGCGAGAACAAGGAGGAAACCCTCCCGGGCACGACGCCTCCAAGCCGGGTAATGGGGGTGTCCGCGCCCCCGTGAAGGGTGAAAGCTCGTCCGCCAACGTTCGCGTACCCAGCGACGCCGAGACCATCTTCGGCTCCCCGCCAAATGTGGCTCCCAGTGACAGTCCCACCGTAGTTGGAACCTCGTTTCCCCACACGATGGGCGGAGATTTTACCGAAGCGGGACAACAGGTCCTGACTTCCGGCCACCTGCTGGCCCAGCGCTATGAGGTTTTGAGTCTGTTGGGCGAAGGCGGAATGGGCGCCGTCTACAAAGCCAAGGATGTTGAGCTCAGCCGTTTAGTCGCTCTTAAAGTCATTCGCCCCGACTTGGCTCGCAACCGCGCCATTCTTGACCGATTCAAGCAGGAACTGATCCTCGCCACCCAGGTCACCCATCGCAACGTCGTCCGTATTTACGATCTGGGCGAAGCCGAGGGGGTAAAGTTCATCACCATGGAGTATGTCGAAGGCGAGAATCTCGCCCACGTCATACACCATCGGACCAAGCTTCCTCCTCAGGAGGCGGTTCTCGTTATTGAGCAGGTGTGCCGGGCGCTGGAGGCAGCGCACAACGTTGGCGTCATCCACCGTGACCTGAAGCCGCAGAACATCATGGTGGAAAAGACTGGCCGCATCCTGGTTATGGATTTTGGCCTGGCCAAGACGCTGGAAGGCGAGCGCATGACGCAAACCGGCGCCATGGTCGGCACCATGGAATATATGTCGCCTGAGCAGGCGCTCGCCCACAACCTGGACCAACGCTCCGACATCTTTTCCCTGGGCCTGATCTTTTATGAGTTGCTGACCGGTCAAACGCCTTTCCGCGCCGACAGCGCACTGGCCAGCCTGATCAAGCGTACCCAGGAGCGTGTCGTTCCCGTCTCAGAATTCGACAGCAGCGTCCCGGCCGCGCTGAGTCAGATCGTGAGCCGATGCCTGGAGCGCGATGTCGCACTCAGATACCAGTCCGCGGCGGAGCTGCTGGCAGACCTTGAGCTTTGGTCGGGCACCGGAAAATCCGGGATTATCGCCGCCCGGCTCCGGCCCGGTCCACGCAGGTGGGCGGATGAGAACAAGCGGTTGCTTGCCGGCGTGGCCAGCCTGGTGCTGCTGCTGATCGCAACCCTGGTGTACTTCCTTAGCCGCCCCAGGACTACCGCTTCTCCCGAGGCAAAGCAGGCAGCGCCCGCTGCCCGGCCGAGATCGCTGGCGATTTTGCCCTTTCGCAACTCCTCCGGCGACGCCAAGGACGACTGGATAGGTTCGAGCGTAGCGGACATGCTCAGCACTGATATCGGTCAGTCAGCGCATCTGCACACGGTACCAACCGATCGGCTGCACCAGGTGCTTTCGGATCTTCACGTCGGTTCGGAAACTGCTATCGATCCGGATACGCTGCGGCGGGTGGCTCAATTCAGCAGTGCCGATGTTCTCGTCTTCGGCCAGTACGCACGTTTTGGGGATCAGATTGTGATCGACGCGACCATCCGCGACCTGGTGCATGACCAGACCGTCCCTGTCAAAGCGCAGGCGCTGGTGAAAGATCTACCTTCCGCCATCGACAGTCTGGCCGACTCCGTGCGCAAAAATCTTTCCCTTTCCGCCGATGTTGTCGAGGAACTGAAGGCCCAATCGTTCAAGCCCAATTCCAAATCTGTCGACGCGTTGCGTGAATTCAACCAGGGATCGGTGCTGATGCGCGAGGGCAAGTACATCGACGCACTGAAGCATCTGCAGTCGGCAACCAACGAAGATCCGCAATTTGCCCTCGCATTTTCGCGGCTGGCGGATGCGCAGTCGCAGCTAGGCTTCCAGAGCGATGCCGAGCAATCCTCCATCCGTGCCGCTGATCTGGCTCACAACCAGAATCTGCCCCTGCCGGAGAAGTACCTGATTAGCGCCAGCAACGCGCGCATCATGAAGGACAACAAAAAAGCGCTCGAAGCTTACGAGAACCTCGCCAGAAGCTCACCTGGGGATGTAGATGTCCAATATGAGTTGGGCACCCTTTACCTGCAGAACGGCGAGTATACCAAGGCGCGCGCCTCGTTTACCGGTGTTTTGCAATCCGATCCGAAAAATATAAAGGCTCTCTGGAGTTTAGGAGTGGTTGATAACCTGACCGGCAATCCGCAGGCAGCCCTCGATTCGCTTACCCGCGGATCGAGCCTCGCCATTCAGGTGGACAATCAGGAACAACATGCCTTGATGCTGCTCTCCATGGGAATCTCCTACCGGTTGCTCAATAAGCCGGAGGAGGCCCTCCGCAATGACCAGGAATCGATCGCGGTCAACGAGAAGATCGGTCAGAAGCGGGGTGTGGCTGCGGCCCTGAACGAGATGGCTGCGGTGCAGTGGACGGGCGGGAACCCACAAGCTGCGCTGGCCAGCTATAACAAAGCGTTAACCCTCTTGCGCGAGATCGGCATGAAGGATGAGATGGCCGACACTCTGACCAACATGGGCTCAGCGTATCAGGACGTAGGGAAACTCGATCTGGCGCTCGACGTTTACAAGCAGGCCTTGCAGATCCAGCGACAGGCCGGCGATCAAAGCTATGAATCGCGGTGTCTGGACAGCATAGCTGCTGTCTATCTGCTCATGGGAGACACGGACAACGCTTTTACTTATTCGCAGCAAGCGTTGCAGTTAAGAGAAAAGCTGGGCGTCCCGGGCGATATCGCAGATACCCTGGAGGGCCTGAGCGAAGCCTATACTGCGACTGGCCAGTACGATCAGGCCATGACGGCTTTAATGCGCGCGCTGGAGCTTAGCCGCAAGGTTGGCGAGGAGGGCCGTATTGCTTTGGTCTCTCGTCAGATCGGCCTGGTGCTTGGCTATCAGGGCCGTTTCGGGGCAGCGGTGAAGTCGCTGCAGGATGCAGTGAACGCCTACCGCCAGCAAGGGGAGAACGGGCGCAACATGGCTGAATTCCTGAATGACTTGGCGGGCGCACTGGCCCAGGCAGGAAAGGGCGCCGATTCTATCGCCACGCTTGATGGAGCGGAAAAAATCCAGCAGGCCTTAAAAAATGATTCTTTGATGGCTGCCATCCTGAACACCCGGGGCGATATCGCCTTTTACCACGGCGAGTTCAGGAATGCCGACCAATCCTACCAGTCGGCGCTGCGGCTCGCCTCCCGGTCCAGGGACGTCGAAGTAACGCTTCTGTCCAAGATCAATGTGGCCAAGGTCGCGGTTGCGGAGGGCCGTTTTCAAGAGGCAGTACGCATATTGCAGCCGCTGCTCAATGGGAAGGGCGCCGTACCTGCGAAACTGTCGTTGCAAATGAACCTTGTGGCGGCGCAAGCCGCGATTGGGGTTAAGGACTACGCGCGAGCCACCCACACTCTGGAGCAAGAGCTGATCACGGCGAAGCGGGCGGGAGTACGTTTTGACCTAGCCAGAATCTACTATTTGTTGGGGACCTCAACCAGACTGTCAGGGAATGCCGATCGCGCAACAGACTACTATCGGGAAGCGGCCCAGTTGCTGGATGCCATCCGAGGCGATTCGGGCGCGGAAAACATCATGCAGCGAACCGACTTCAAGACGATGTATGACGAATCGAACCGCTGGAAAAAATAGAAGCTCAAGGGAAAAACCTACTAGGTCAGGTTTTTCCCAAAATCTTCTACCGGACACTTCTCCCTCATTGAACCGTAGCGGTTGCACGGGACCGAGCTTCACCGGAGCTGTGTTGTTTCTGGAGAGTGAGGTTCACCGGGGGCGCACCAGGTAACTAACGGGAGCGGAAGTTGTGGTGTTTCCCGCAGCGTCCACTGCGGTCACCGTAAAGGTTTGCTGGCCTGCCTTGGACGTATTGACAAGACTGGTGATAGTGCCGGTGCTGAGCCTACCTAGCAAGTAAAATGATGTGCCGCACTGCACGATTCCGGAACGGTCGTCAGTGCAGCTGTAAGTCGCGGTGACCTTCTGACCAAACTGATAGCCACTGCTCGTGGGTGCCGGAGATAACGTGGGTCCCGTCGAAATTACGGGAGCAACCGTGTCCACATTGATGGGAAAAGTGTAGAACGAGGTCGACCAATTCCCCGCAGTATTGGTGAACTTCAGTTCTTCAGTGCCGGCGCAGTCCCGGGCAAAGTAATGCAGCAGGTATTGGCCATCCTCAGGGACGCTGACACCCTCCCCCAGAGCTGTGAAGGGGGTAGCTTTCGGTGGATTGGCTCCGCCGGGTGCAGGACAGGCGGTATTTGGTACGGTCACATCGTCAGGCACAGGCGGCCCGGGTTGAGGCACGCTCGAAGCCAGGGAAATACCGTAGGTGATGCTCTGGATCGGCGCCGCTACGAAGTTGTTTTTTGAAGCCACGGCAGGCGGCACGCTTAGGAAATTTGCTTTGAAGCTGTGGCTGTTGATCCAGAACCCGAGTCGCTGCCCGGTCACACCGACGATGGTTAGATCCTCGGGAACCGGGGCTACAGTGATGAAGGAGGAATTAGGACTTTGTCCCGGTCCGCTGCTCCTGTAGCCGCCGGGCCCGGAAAAGTTTGTCAGCAGGTTCTGCGGGCATAGCAAACCAGCGATGCTGGAGGCCGGGTCGAACACGCAAGACCCTCCGTTCCAGCCTTCACTGGCCTCCAGGAGGCCCACCCCCTGGTGGTAGATCAAGCCATTCGTGCCAAAAGTATCGGGAAGCGTAAAGCTGGGTCCGTCGAAAACTTCCGCAAAAATTTCGTTGCGCTCCTGCGATGTCGGACAAAGAACTCCGCTCTGAGCGGGATTAGTTCCGACCTGGCAGGTGAGCGTATAGAGCTTACACGCAGGCGAGGCGTCGTACAGTTCACCGGTGTGGACCAGGCAATTCGCGGTCGCGAACGAGGTGCCGTGCAGGTAGGTAGTGGAGAAGGTTGCCGGATTGAGAGGGGTATCCACACCTGTAGGCGCCGTCCCGTCAGTAATGGAGAGAGTTCCAGCGTCCTCCGCCTCGGAGAGGTCGTAGGTGAACTGTACCTGCTGGTTATTCGTCGAATTGAATGCAAAATTCTGCGTTAGCTGCTGGTCGGTAGGGTTGCTTTGGGAGATTGGGTTACCCGTCACCTTGCCCGGCCCGACAACTCCGTTCGACGTGCAGTTGGTCACCAGGTAAAGAGTGGAACCGTCAAGATAGCCGCCTGTATCCACGAGCCCGATCTGAGCTTGTACAGAACCCGCCGTGAGCAGGCTGCTGACGTTGATCGGCGGCACGCCCCCGGTGTTTGCGAACGTATCAGGATCCTGACCAGTCAGTTCGCCGTCGCTGGCCTGGGTCTGATAAGTGCCGTTGAAGCAGTTCTGTTGGGTTCCGTTGTTCTCGACAGTGCCCTTGGTGCAGATGTTGGTGGCAGTCCCTACTGCCGTGTTGAACGTAATGAAGTTGTCGACCAACACATTGCCCATCCCATCGGCGGTCGACGAAATCACTGCCGAGATCGGCGCGGTGCATGTCAGGTTCAGAATGGTGGAGTTGAAGACATCTTCATTGGCTCCATATCCGGTCCCTGCCGTCGATAGCCGGACGTTAGCCGGGCTGAAGAGCTGGATGGCGTTCTGGCCAGAAACTGTGGAAGCGGTGGCGGCGATGCACATAGCCGCAAGGCTCTGCAGGAAGACTGTACTTTTCATTTGGCGCAAACTCCTACCTCTACTCCGCTGTTAGACCAGCCCGCACAGCGCAGCAAGGCGCATCGGCTCACACCGGTCGATTGAAAAACAACTATGGGGACCGCCGGGGGGAATTGTGGGGTCGGCAGAAAAGTACGACAAAAGCCTTACGAATTGTGCGATTAGCCAACCGTCCTGTCAACTGAAAGTTTGCCCTTGAAGGGAACAGCCCGGGGCGCGATCGGAGGAGGGAACTGCTTTCCAAATCACCCGCCATAGGGCTGTTCTT
>Ga0302325_10014301_pt1 | contig 16896 bp, 14 predicted proteins | sample Palsa_T0_2_FD_201948 | JGI IMG/M metagenome (GOLD analysis project Ga0302325, IMG submission 201948) | Peat permafrost microbial communities from Stordalen Mire near Abisko, Sweden - Palsa_T0_2 | ecosystem: Environmental > Terrestrial > Soil > Palsa > Peat permafrost | place: Sweden: Abisko... | reverse complement strand
GCGCACTCTGCGGCTTCGCGAACAGCGCCGGTATTCTCGATAGCATCATTGGTAGCTGCAGGCTTGGATCAAGGCGCGACTGATCGCCTCGTTTCGGGAGTCGTGCGGGAAAGTGCGATAGACCATCACTCGGTCAGGACCTGGGCCGACGTTGACCCATTCCGTGCAGCTGTCCTTGGCGGCGCTGCAAGGTGCGGCCATTGCGGAGCAGGCAAAGAGGCATACCGTCAAAAAAGCCGACATTACGCGTGCCATACGTTTTTCGAGACCCCTTGATTGGTTGTCAGACCAGCGGCCGCGTGCCAGTGGAAATCCCAAGTGCGACGATCAGAGCATTGTCGAGCTCGCGCAGCTTGCTGGGCGCCAATTCGCCCACAAAGTCCGTCAGTCTTGATTTCTCAAGGCTCATCAGCCCGTCGCATTGGATCGCGCTTTCGTGCTTGAGGCCTTCGGCCGTGCTCACGGCGACTTGCGTTGACAGGTCCTACCGTTGCGTGAACACGGGGGCGCAAATAACCGTGGAGTAGTTCGAGTCGATCAGTGGCTGCCGGCTCACGACGACGAAGACACGTGCCGGCTTTGAGTCACCGGGAGGTCCGCGGACCCGGTATAACTCGCCCCGCCTCATTCATCCGCCGAATTCGCCTGAAAGGAAAGTGCATCGTTCATCTCAGCGTTAAGCTGAGCCGCGTGACGGTTGATTGCAGCGATCTCGCGGGCGTCCTTCCGAGCCTGGGCACGTCCGTCCACAAAGTCCCTCAGGATCTGTTCGATGTACGAAGAGCGGGAGACCTTCGAACCGGCCAGCTTGTCGATCCTGGCGATGAGGTCCTCCGAAAGGGTAAGCGGGAAAGGCTTGTAGAAACAGTCGATTGGCATTCACCCGTCGGAACTGGGACATTCACTCGACTCAATCACCCTTGACAATTATTGCGCGCCTTTGCAGTGTCGCAACACTCTAAGAAAGGCATTGAGCGCACATCGGAAGTGACGCTGACGCAACTCAGATCTCTAACGCATAACACTCAGGGAGTAGAACGATGAACATCAATATGCGGCCTAACCAAAGGCCCAGGGCAGCGAGCGGGTTCATTTGCAAATCCCTTGCGGCCCTGGCGTTCGCAGGCATTGTGTCCGTTCAAGGGGCGAGGGCTGAAGACTCCTCGGCGGTACGCGCGGCCATCGGGGGCACCCACCCTGCATGGGCTAATGAAGCCCGTCGCACCTCGTCGGCTCCTGTGACGAGTGGCACCGTGTCCGTGAGGGTCTACCTGGTCGGCCAGGACCCGGCGGGCCTATCTGACTATGCGACCGCTGTCTCCACGCCGGGTAACGCGCTCTACGCTCAGTATCTGTCCCCAGGGGAAGTGAAGGCGAAATTCGGGCCGAGCGATGCCGAGATCAGTGCCGTTACCGCCTGGCTAAATGGAGAAGGTCTGACTGTAACCAAAGTCGATGACAGCGTCGCGGGCTATGTCGCGGTAAGTGGATCGATCCAGGCCGTGGCCCAGGCGTTCGGCGTGACGTTTGCGACTTTTCTGGGCCCTGACAAGAAAGCCGACCGCGCGCCCGAGCAGGACGCAACCGCCCCGTCGAGCGTCGCCGGCTATGTGCTGACCGTCACAGGCCTCGACACGGCGTCTCATTACATGAGGCCGTTCGACACGCTGCCGCCTCCGCCCCCGAACTACTGGATCGCACCGCCGTGCTCCAGCTTCTACGGCGAGTTCATCGCCTCCGACGAGCCCACCGCTTATGGCAGCCACCAGCCGTGGACGAACTGCGGCTACACGCCAAGCCAAATTCGGAGCGCCTACCACGTCAGCGAATCGGGGATGACCGGCAAGGGCCAGACGGTCGCGATAGTGGACGCTTACGCCTCGCCCACCATGCTGAACGATGCGAACGAGTACGCGAAGGTCACTGGCGATCGACCGTTCAGATTCGGCCAGTACACCCAGTACCTGGCCAGTACATTCACGGACACCTCACCCGACGAGTGTGACGCGCAAGGCTGGTATGGCGAGGAGACGCTGGATGTGGAATCGGTGCATGGCCAGGCGCCGGATGCCAACGTCGTCTTCGTGGCTGCTGCGAGCTGCAACGACCCGGACCTGCTCGACGCGCTGGCGTTTATCGTGCACAACAGGCTGGCCAGCATCGTCAGCAACTCATGGGGCGAGCCCTATGACACGGCGACGCTCGTCACAGCGTACGACGCGCTCTTCCAGGCGGGCGCGGCCGAAGGTATTGGATTCTTCTTCTCTTCGGGGGACAGCGGCTATGAGGCCCCGGACGAAGACCCGGGATCGGACATGCTGCAGGTAGACTTTCCGACCTCCAGCCCATGGGTCACCTCGGTCGGCGGCACGAGCCTCGCCATTGGCCCGTCCGACAACTACGAGTTCGAGACCTCATGGGGAACACTGCTTGACCCGCTGGCTGCTGACGGCACGTCGTGGCAGTACACCCCGCCCGGCCTCTATCCCGACTACTACGACGGCTCCAGCGGCGGCGGCGTGAGTACGGCGTATCTACAGCCTCGCTACCAGAAGGGCGTGGTGCCGTACAACCTCGCCACCGCACTGCCGAACGGTACGACCAGCAAGAAGCCCATGCGTGTGGTACCCGATGTCTCGGCGCTCGCCGACCCGAGCACGGGGTTCCTGGTCGGGGAGACCACGCTGCAGCCGAATGGAACCTCGTATGCGTTCTCCCTTAGCCGGATCGGGGGGACGAGCGTGGCCTGCCCCACCTTCGCGGGCATCCAGGCCGACGCACAGCAGGCGGCCGGTCATGCGCTCGGCTTTGCAAACCCGGCGATCTATCTGCGGTACGGGACCGATGCCTTCCACGATGTCACGGATCACCCGTTCGGCATCGCTCGACTGGCCGAGGTCCGCAACAATTACACCGATCCGTACACCAAGACGGGACCGCTCGTCACGTACCTGCGCACGCTCGGCATCGATGGCGAAGGCGCCGAGGCACTGCCCGCAGTGGAGGGCTACGACGATGCCACCGGCGTCGGCTCGCCCGATCACTACATCGAGTCGTTCTTCGGGGCCTTTGACCGGTGAGGCGGAAACGGGGCGGCGGCTTAACATCCGCTGCCCCGTTCGCTCGAACCGGTGCGAAGCAGCTTGTCCTCAACGCGCATGTTCACGTGCCAATCGACTCCGGCGCCACGCTGCCGGCGGCGAGCCATATGCGCGCCGAAATGCGCGGCTGAAAGCCGTATCGGTTTGATAGCCCACATCTTCCGCAATCTGCGCGAGAGGCGCGTTGCTACGGCACAGGAGACTGGCGGCAAGCAGCATTCGCCACTGCGTGAGGTACTGCATCGGAGAACTGCCAACCAAGTGCTGGAAACGTTCTGCGAGCACCGACCTGGAAGTTCCGGCATTGTGCGCCAAATCTTCCAACGTCCAGGCATGAGCCGGACGCGAGTGCATCGCGTTCAATGCCGGTCCGACAATTCGATCGCCCACCCCGGCTAGCCATCCGGTTCGACCCTCGCTCTGTTCGTTCATATAGAGGCGCAGCACCTCGATGAACAGCACCTCAGCCAGCTTGGCCAAAACGCCTGCACCGCCGGGCCGAGGTGAGCGGGCTTCGGCCAGAGCGTAACGAACCGACGCTTCGAGCCAGATACCAGCGTTTGACCCACGCACATTGACTCGGAGCAGCGCGGGTAACCCCGCAAGCAGCATCCCGGCCAGCCGGGCATCGCACGCTAAGTAGCCGCACACGAGGCGTGTCGTCGCGCCACCGCCACCGTAAACCAGTTGCCGTGGACGGCGCGCCAGCACTTGATCTAGCGGAGCACCAGTAGCAGGTGGAAGTCCGGGCCGGGAAGTCATGCGATGTGCATGGCCGTTCGGAAATACTACAGCGTCACCTGCAATTAGACGTACTGGCGGTTCATTGCCGAGCTCGACATAGCAATCACCTTCCGTAATTAGGTGGAAGATCACTACCCGCTCTGCACCTGGCTCAAGCAGCGGCGCGGCCGAATCTGCACTAGGGGATTGGTAGCACCACGGCGCCGTAAACCGTGCGTTGATGAAGATGGCGCCGATCAGTCGTACGACGCGAAGAGTTTCCGACAGGGCGTCCATTACGCAGCATCCACTTCGATTCGCATTGCGACTGCGACGGCGTCTCGCGCGGCCGCAGACACCGGCGAACAGCGATTGCTATCTTCAACCAGGAGCCGTAGGCGCTCCACAGAAACGCCAGCCGCAGAGATCCGGACCCGTAGCTGAATTTCGCTCGGTCCTGCGGCCACCGGGGCGCCCGTGCTATCTGCCATACCAAACAAGCCGCGCAGATCAGAACGGCTGGTTGCCAGCACCTCAAGTGACGCCAGTTCGATCCCCTCCGCTGCGGCGTTCATCGCGATGCAGGTCGCGAGGCAGGATGCGAGTCCCGCACGGAACAGCCAACCCGGCGTGGCCTTGTCGCCACTGCCCCCGAGTTCGGTGGGCATGTCGGTTAACATCTGCGTGCCGTTGGCATGGCACGCAACAACCCGCAGGCCAGTCTGCCAACGCGCCGTTGCTGGCGCGTCATCATGAATACCGGTGGCGGGTCGGCGCTGCAAGACCGACTCCACACGCTGCACTGCTGCCGCGATGTTTTTTATCGTCATGGCTGCCATTGTGGTGACCTTGGCACATCTAATTGTGGGTGGATCGGCGCGCATTTTCCAGTGGTTCGCTGCCTCGGCGCCGGCCGGTGGGACGGATGAGCAGCAATCTCGGACGCTCGGTCAACCGCAAGACATGCCTGTGGCCAGGCCCGGACGATCAGTCAAACACGGCCGACTTGCAGATAGGATGCAGCCCTACCGATGTGCCAGAGTTCCGATCCATATCTTGAAGCCTTGGATGACGCAAAGGGCAAAGAAGCGATGGATGCAAAGCTGCAACGGCGCATTCAGCGCTATGGATGGGATTTGGCGGCAGTGGACTACGAGTCACTGTGGCAGGCACAGCTGGCGGAAGCCCAAGACGCCCTGTTGGCATTGGCGTCGCCTGCAGTGGGCGAACGGGTGCTCGATATCGCCTGTGGTACCGGGCTCGTCTCTATTGAGGCGGCTCGGGCGGTAAGTCCGAGCGGGTATGTGCTCGGTATTGATCTATCCGAAAGGATGATAGATACCGCCGAACAGCGAGCGAGGGAGCTGAAGCTATCGAATTGCAAATTTTCACGCATGGATGCCGAGACGTTAGCATTGCCGGACGCCAGCTTTGATATCGCCTTGTGCGCCCTTGGGCTCATGTACATGCCCGATCCCGAACAGGCGTTGCGGGAGATGCACAGGGTATTGCGTCCAGGGGGTCGCGTATCTCTCGCCGTATGGGGCGAACGCGCGAACTGCGGATGGTCCGCATTGTTTCCAATCGTTAGTGCCGAGGTGGCGAGCGACGTATGTCCATTGTTCTTTCGTCTCGGGCAGCATGACACGCTCGCACATTCGTGTGCCGCCGCAAAGTTTGAGGTTGTCAGACAGGGACGTATCACAACGACGCTAATCTTTGCCAATGCCAACGAAGCCTGCGACGCGGCGTTTGTCGGCGGCCCCGTCGCACTTGCGTGGTCGCGCTTCAATGATGAAGCCCGGACGCGGGTTCGCGCCCGGTATCTGGACGCGATCGACCCGTGGCGGCATGGCCTCGGCTACAGGATCCCAGGGGAATTTGTCATTGCAACGGGGTCGCGCAAAAATAATTAAGCGCAGCCGGTAAGGCTCTAAAAAGACAAGGAACGGCTATCGACTAATTCATTTAAAGAGGAATCATCATGGGATTAGTAGCAGTAGTGTATGGACTGATTTGCTATGCGGTCTTCTTGGCATCCTTTCTCTACTCGATAGGTTTCATTGGAGACATCGTTGTACCAAAGACGATCGATTCGGGTTCGGGTGCTCCTTTACCAGAAGCCCTCTTAATCGACGCGGTACTTCTCGGCCTATTCGCCATACAGCACAGTGTCATGGCCCGACAAGGTTTCAAGGCCGTCTGGACGCGAATCGTTCCGCGCCCGGTGGAGCGGAGCACGTACGTACTGATCTCGAGCCTATTGCTTGGTCTTATTTGCTGGAAGTGGCAGGCAATCCCGGCGGTGGTCTGGGATGTTTCTTCGCCCGTGTTAAGGGGGCTCCTCACGACGTTGTTCGCGCTTGGCTGGCTTGTCCTCTTGGCCTCGACGTTCCTGATCAACCATTTCGATTTGTTTGGCTTGCGGCAGGTATACCTGCGCCTGCGTGGGATTGAGTACACGCCACTGAATTTCACGGAGCGAGCCTTATACAAATTCGTACGCCACCCGCTCTACCTGGGATTCGTTATTGCCTTCTGGGCGACTCCGCACATGTCACTCGGGCACCTCGTGTTCGCGATCGCGACTACCGGATATATCTTCGTCGGAATATTTTTTGAAGAACGCGATCTCATGAAATACCACAGTGTCGAGTATGGGGCCTACCGTGCGCGGGTCCCGATGCTGCTGCCGACCGGCGCTAAACGCAGGTGACTGGGCGTATGACAGGTTTCGAAGTAGCCAGCGCTGTCGCAAGGCCGGTCAACCAAATGCGTGGGGAGAACTGGTGTACCGGTGTTTCGACGTCAACGTCTACCGACAGTCTACCGGTCGACAGACCACGTGGAGATAACTCCGTGATTTTCGTGGAGGAAAGCGCTTCAGCGCCGACTATCACCAGCAATACCTGGCGAAGAATCCGGGCGGCTATTGCCCGGCACTTTGCCGTCCGGATTCGTCCGAGAGTGCTCAGCCGTCACGAAACAAAAAGCTCTATGCGTTGAGCGCGGGCACTCCGCCCAAGTGGGCGTAGAGCACTTTGGAGCCTGCCGTGAACTCGCCCCGACGAACCATCTCGATCATCCCGTGCATCGACTTGCCTTCGTAGACGGGGTCAGTAAGCATGCCTTCCTGCCGCGCGCACAGCCGGATTGCCTCGAGCGTGCCGTCGCTGGGCAGTCCGTAGGCTGGTGCTGCATAACGCGTGTCGAGCACGACGTCCTTCGCGGTGATTTCGCGGCCGAGATCCACCAGTCTGGCTGTGTTCTGTGCGATCCGCAGGACTTGAGCCTTGGTCTTATCCGGTGTCGCTGAGGCATCGATCCCGATTACACGATCCGCGCGATCGTCGTCGGCGAAACCCACCACCATGCCGGCCTGGGTGCTACCCGTGACGGAACACACGACGATGTAATCGAACTTGAATCCAAGCTCAGCTTCCTGCGCTTGGACCTCGTCGGCAAAGCCGACGAAACCCAGACCGCCAAGCGGGTGCTCCGAGCAGCCCGCCGGAATAGGGAATGGCTTGCCTCCGGCTTTCCGGACATCGTCCATTGCCCGTTCCCAGCTAGGACGAATGCCAATGTCGAAGCCGGCCGCATCAAGTCTCACGTCTGCACCGAGAATGCGGGACATCTCGATATTTCCCACGCGGTCGTAGACGGCGTCCGAGTAGTTGACCCAGTTCTCCTGCACGAGCACGCACTTCATCCCGAGATGTGCGGCGACGGCCGCCACCTGCCGTGTCTGGTTCGACTGAATGCCGCCAATGGACACAAGTGTGTCGCAGCCCTGGGCGAGCGCTTCAGGGACCAAGAATTCGAGCTTTCGAGTCTTGTTACCGCCGAAGGCGAGCCCGCTATTGCAATCCTCTCGCTTTGCGTAGAGGTCGACCTTGCCACCAAGATGCGCGCTGAGGCGCTTCAAGGGATGAATGGGGGTTGGGCCAAAGGTCAGGGAGTGGCGAGGGAAGCGGTTGAGGTTCATCTAGATCTGCTCCGCCAGGGCAAGGGGTTTGTTCTCGCACCGAGTAGCGCTGGCAAACACGGGCGTTTCGGTCCATCGAACCTCGTCGGTGCAGGCAGCACAACGGATGATAGGAAATAAAGCGGCTACTAGGGTTGCGAATAATGCGAAGAGTGCGCACTATCATTAAGCATGAACGACGGTAATGGGCTATTAGTTGTGAGCCGAGGCAAATGAGTGCAATAAAAGTACGTTCTAAGATCGTCGCATCAGAATCACTGACGAAGGAAATCGACCGAACCGACCGGGCAATCCTGCGTTTCCTGCAACGTGATGCTTCACTGTCTAACGTCGCGCTGGCCGCGAAGGTCCATCTCAGCGCGCCTGCATGCCTTCGACGAGTCGATCGGCTGAAGAAGCTGCGGCTCATCACTGGCATTGTTGCGCTGTTGAATCCTCGGGCACTCGACGCCGGGATGCTCATAATCATTGGGGTGGTACTGGACAGATCGACCCCGGATTCGTTTGCTGACTTTGAAAGGGCAGCGGTAAAGGTCTCTGGATGCATGGAATGCCATGTCGTCACCGGTGAGTTTGATTACTTCATGCTGCTTCGTACGCGAGACAGCGATAGCTTTAGTCGGCTTCATGCCGAGCAACTGCTCCACCTGCCCGGGGTGAGGCAGATTCGATCTTTTATGGTGCTCAAGCAGGTGCTGTCGACGACCCACTTCATGGTCTAACTGGCCGGTAGTTACCCGAATGGCATTGACTAACTGAGCGGCGTTGTTGGCGAGCGGCCGACTACGTCGGAAGTCCAGCTGCGGCGATGTAAGGTGCGGCTTCTGCGGACGACGCACATAAATACGCTGCCAGTGCAACCCAGAGTAAGCGAGTCATAATCAGTTCGTACTTGATCACGAGGCTCACCGTTTGGCGGCGCCAGCCGGTTGACCCAGTCTGTCCGCAAGCCACAGCTTGATCAGCGATTGCCGCGTCACGTCGAGTCGGCGCGCTTCACGGTCGAGGGAATCCACCATCCAAGCAGGAAAATCCACGTTGACCCGCTTCGCATCGGTGCCAGCGCGCCGAGCTTTGCTGAGGTTTGCCTGGTCCAGGATCTTTCGGCCGGAATCAAATTTGCGATCAAAGGTCTTCGCTTTCATAAATCTCCACCCCTTCATCCCGTGATCGTCTCACGGAAATTAGTCGAATATTGTCGCCTCGCCGAGTGACTATCGCGGACCAGGGCTTGCCGCCGATCTTCCCGACTAGCAACCAACGGGGTTCATCCGTGGTGCGAGCGGGAATTTCCACCAAGGCGGCGTCGGCCCAAAGCCTCTGGGCTGCGGAAGTTCATGTTATCGGCAATCTCGAAATCCTCCCAACAGACTCCCAGGATGCCGCGCGTGCGCCAGTTGTCCGGCGTCCTCAGGCGAAACTCCTGATGCGGAGGATGTGGCGGCGGGGATCCCCGAGGGCAGGGCGGCTGGCGCCGATGCGGCGATCGAGTCGGTTGCGGATCGGGTTCCCGAGCTGCAGCGCGCGATCTAGCGCCGGTAGCGTTCCATCGCATCTCCGAGCGCCTCGCGCAGCGGCCCGAGCCAGGGCTCGTAGTGACGCCACTGCTCCAGGCCCTCGCGGAAGATCGGCTGACGCACCTGTTCAGAGCTTGCGGTGCGGATGCTGCGCTCGGTGCGGTGGAACTCAAGGCACGCCGGCTCGAACGGCAGTTCACAGTGGTCTAGCATCCGCCGCACGCTGCCTTCAAGATCGTCCACCACGTCCTCGTGGTGTACGCGCAGCACCCGGCCCGGTAGCACCGCGTCCCAGTGCTCCATCAGCTCGAGGTAGGTGCGGTAGTAGCGGGCGATGTCCTCGATGCTGTAGACGAACTCCTGGCCGCGCGCGAACAGCTGCTTGAGGTTGCCGAAACAGCATGCCATCGGCTCGCGGCGCGCGTCGATGATCTTCGCGTTCGGCAGGATCAGATGGATGAAACCGATGTGCCGGAAGTTGTTGGGCATCTTGTCGATGAAGTGCGGCTTGCCGCTCCGGTAGACCTGCGTGTCCGCCAGATACTTCTCGCCCAGCGTACGGAACTCGTCCGCTGACATCGTCGCCAGACAGCCCGGATAGCGCGGGTTGTTCAGGTCCGGGTTATAGCCCTGCAGATCGAGAACAGCACGCGACACGTTGGAGAGTTCCTGCGTGCCCTCGACCTGCGAATGCGAGGCGAGGATCTGCTCGAGCAGCGTCGAGCCGGAACGCGGCAGCCCGAGGATGAAGATCGGCTCACGGCCGGCGGCGCCATAACCGTCCCGCTGGCGGAAGAACTCGCGCGTGCAGATGTGCTTCTGGAGTGCTGTATTCTGCTCCAGCAGCTCGGCCCGGTAGCGGCTTTCGGCGCGCTTCAGCGCGTTGCCGCGCTCGTAGAAGCGGTACGAGACGTCGTACAGCTTGCGGTCCTCGTAGGCCTTGCCGAGCGCGAAGCACAGGTGGTAGCGGTCGATCGCGGCGGTCGCCGGGTCGGATTCGGCTGCCTCGAGCCGCGCGATCTCCTCGTCGGAGAATGCGTAGTTCTTGAGATTCGCGAGGCTCCAGTAGGCATCCCCGAAGTTCGGTCGGATCCTGATCGCCTGCTTGTAGGCGTCGATGGCTTCTGGACGGCGGCCCAGCGTCTTATGGGCGTGCGCGATCGACAGCTGCAGGTCGGCCGCGAGGCGTGAGCCCGGGCTGGCATCCGCCAGCACGCCGCTGAAGCCGCGAATGCCGCCTTCATGATCACCGAGGGCTACGGTCGCCGTGGCGTGCAGCGTGCGGTAATCGATGTTCTTCGGGTCCAGTGCCAGCAGCTTGTCGAGTTCGACGATCGCCTCGGCGTCCTTGTGGCGATCGAGCAGTACGCAGGCGTAGTCGCGTCGCAATTCGATGTAGTCGGGGGCCATCGCCAGGGCCGCTGCCAGCAGCACTTCGGCGTCATCGAGTATGTCGCGCGCCACGCCGATGCGCGCCAGCAGCCGCATCGCCTCGACATGATCGCCGTGGCGCAGCAGGAAGGCGCGAATCAGCTTTTCTGATGCCGCGAGCTCGCCCTCGAAGAACATGCCGGTCGCGGTGATGACCTCCGGCGGCAGTGTTTTCAGCTTGCCGGCGTGCGCGGCCGCCACTTGGCGGTGCGTTTCATCACCGACCATGCGGTACAGGCCCTCGAGCATGCTCCAGGTCGGGGGCAGCGCGGGGTTGATCTGCACCGCACGCTCGTACGCCTGGATCGCGCGCGGCGCATCCTTCAGCGCGACATAGCAGTGCCCGCGCTCCTGGTACAGCCGGCTTGCGCCCGGGTGGTAACGCTCCATGTCCGCGAGCGTGTCGAGCGCGGCCGCGTTCTGGCGCGTCTGCCGCTGTGCGAGGGCCAGCAGGTACAGCACGTCCCGGTTCTCCGGATAGCTCGCGCGCAGCGCTGCGGCGGCGCCGACCGCCTCGGCAAAGCGCTGCTCCCTGACCAGGCCGCGGATCCTCTGCACCTCGAGTTCCACGCTGCTGGGTGGTGCCGCCACCGGCGGCGACGTCACGGTCATGGCTTTATCCAACAAAAAAGGGTGGACAGGACTGCCCACCCTTTAATTGTACCGCAACCTCTGCGGCTGGCGTGCCTGTCGGGGATCAGAGCTTGATGCCGGCCTTCAGGCCAAGTACCCGCGGACGCAGCGGCACCTGGGCCTCGACGTCCTGGCCCGAGGTCGTGAACGTGCTCGGGTGTGAGTTCGCCAGATTCTGGCCGAAGATCGTCACGTCCCATCGGTCCTTCGAGATCCCGAACGATGCGTCATAGGTGTTGTACCCGGGCATAACGTAGCGCAGCCAGGTGGTGGTCGGTACGGTCACACCGGCACCCGATTCGAAGCTGCTCGGTTGGTTGCCCATCGAGTCCACATGGCTCATACCAACCTGCGCAAAAGTCTTGTACTGGTTGAAGATCCAGTCGTAGTGAGCGCGCAGGTTGTATTGCAGCCTGGGGGAGAATGCCGGCGTCGAGCCGAGCGCACCGAGCGGATTCTGGATTTCGACATTGGTTGGGCCCGCCCGCACCTGCGTGATGCAGGCGCCCGCAGCCGTGGGATTGGTCGGGGTCGTCGGCGTCACGCCGCTGGACCGGATGCACGGCGAGGTGGTCTGCGTGGTATCGTTGTCTGACAGGTTGGCCATCAGCGTCAGGCTCTCGGTCGCCTTGAAAGCGAGCTGCAGCTCGCCGCCCTTGACCTGGTAGGTCGGGCCCGTGATTCCGAAGGTCGTATTGCCGTACACCGGCGGGTTGTAGATCAGCGTCTGCACGTTCTTCCAGTCCATCACGTAGCCCGACGCATTGACCAGGACGCGGTGCTGCAGGAACTCCGACTTGATGCCGATCTCGTTGTTGGTCAGCGAGTCGGGTCCATAGCTCAGGGGCTTGTTGAACTGGAGCGCCTTGGAGTCGCCGGCGGCGGTGCTCGCCGGGACGCCATTGGCCAGCGGCACGCCGGCCCCATTGACCCAGATCTTCACCTCTCCGGCTTCCGTACGGTTGAACGCGCCGGGACGATAGCCCTGCGAGAACGTATAGTAGCCCATTGTATCGGGCGTGATGTGCCAGGTCAGGTTGGCGCGACTCTTGAACCCGGTGTAGGTCGCGTGGTGATCGGCGTAGTTGATCGGGTCCGCGATGCAATCGCCGTTCGGTATGTTGTCGCACCTGGTAGGACTACCGTACTGCGAGCCCACCTCCTGTTCGGTGTACCTGAAGTACCGCGTGCCGCCGGTCAGCGTTAGTACCTTCGGGATCAGGTCGTAGTCGATCGACGTGAACGCCGCGGTCTGCTTGTAGCCGCGCTGCAAATCCTCACCGAAGTTGATGAAGTCGTTGCGAGTCGTCGGGTCGATCGCCGCCTGGACCGGGGTGACGTTGCCAATGCAGGTTGCACCACCGGCGAGCGCTGCCGCAAGATTGGCCGGGGTACAGGACGGGATCGTCTTCTGCTCAAAATTCATGTCGTCCTTGACCTGGAAATCTTCCCAGTAGACTCCGACCAGGCCGCGCAGCCGCCACTCGTCCGGCGTCGACAACCGGAATTCGTGGCTCTGGTGCGTGCTGACGAAGTAGTCAGTCCAGCCCATGATTGGGGAGTAGCACACCTGCGGGCTGCCTGCGCCGCGCGCCGAGCCGCCGCCGCCGGAGCACGAATAGTAGAAGCCGCCCGCGGTGCGGGAGTAGTTGGTGTAATCCATCTGCGCGTCGACGTGACGCGTCAGGTACGAGCCTGTATAAATGGCCTTGAGGTCGCCGATCTTGCCGTTGACCGTCCAGGCCGTGGTCTCGGCCCGGTCCCGGTTCCAGGACGGCAGGAACGATGTCTCCTCGAGCGGCCCGAGCGGCTGGAAGTTCAGGCCGACCGGCATCTGCACCGGCATGCCTTCCGCATCCATGTACTGGTAGGTCTGCTGGATCAGCACGTTCCAGTCCTCGTTGACCTTGTAGAGCGCCGAGGCCCGCATTCCCTGGTAGGTGGTCGGATTCTGCGCGCGCTCGGCCACTGAGTAGTTGTTGTAGGTCTGAAGGGTCGCTGGGTACGTCGAGCCATAGGCGGCAGGGCCCGGATCCAGCAGCCGATTGCGGGTAAATTCCGATGGAACGTTGTCGATGTAGCCGCCGCGACGGTCGCTGTAGAACACGCCGCGGACCGCGAGTGTGTCGTCGATCACCGGTATGTTGAGCACCACATTGGCGCTCGAATTCGGGTCGCCGTGCGCGGTGGTGCCGTAGCCGCCTTCAGCGCGGCCTTCGGTGACGTCCAGCTTGGGCTTGTTGGTGATGTAGCGCAGCGCTCCGGCCTCGGCGCCGCCGCCAAACAGCGTGCCCTGCGGACCCTCGAGCACCTCGATGCGCTCCATGTCGATCATGTACACGTCGAGATTGCGGGCCGGGAAGGTGAGCGACTGTTCGTCAAGATAAGTCGCCACGTTCGGGAACGGATCGATCGAGGCCGAGGACTGGCTGCCGCCGAAGCCAGCCGACAGGCCGCGCATGTAGATGTTGCCCTGGCCCGGACCGTTCTCGCTGATGGTCACGTTCGGCAGCAGCTTGATGACGTCATCGAAGGTCGTCACGTTCATCTGGGCGAGCTGTGCGCCGGAGATCGCCTGGATCGTGATCGGCACGTCCTGGATGGACTCGCTGCGACGCTGGGCGGTGACGATGACCTCTTCCAGGCTGGTCGACGCGGCCGCGGTATCGGTGTCGTCACTGGCGGCGTAGGCCCCGCCGGCGTGCACTCCGAGCGCCGCCAGGATTGCGGCAGTCAGTTTTTGATTAGTTTTCAAGAATCTCTCCCTGAGATCTGTGTGACGTAAGAAAACAACAATCGCAAGACCACCAAGATTCGCGAACGAGCATCCGGCGTAGCTATGATTTTTACGGATTTCGTCTCGTACGCGGGCGTTGCAGCACCAGCGGGGGCACGATGTTGCAAGCGCCGTTTTTGATGCTACGTCCTCACGCGACATTCTTGCAACATAACCTTCGGGCCCGGCGAAGTTTTAAAGGTTCGACGTTGCACGTTCGCGACAAATTGGTTGCACGTTTGTGACAAGCTGCGGCGAGCCCTGAGAATCGAGCGCCGGCGAGATCTGAGCTCGCCACCACGTCGGGGTGTAGCCGGTGCGAGCAGATGGTTTGAAGGAGGGGCTATCGCTGACACTCCAGGTCGTTTCCCGGGAAGCGCACGGGATGCCGAGGTAGAGCATTGACGCGCCCGCGGCAGCGAGATCCTGCGTCGGGCAGCAGCGCCACGGGCGTCAGCCCGCCGCCAGTGTGCCGCCCGGCCTGTACCTGCAGCAGCGCGGCGAGCGGAGCTGCGCCTGCGCCCTCGGCGATCTGGTGCGTGTCATCGAAGCCGATGTGCATTGCGTCCGCGATCGCATATCCGTTGACCTGCGCGAAGCGCGCCGGGTCCTTCAATGAAACCAATCCGTTCGCAGTGAAGTTCACCGGACCGAAGGGCGTCGCTAGCTACATCCTTGGGCATCAACCGAAGTCATTCGATTGGCGAGCCAGAAACGCAAAGCCTCACACACTGATAGAGGGTGCCTGATGAATTCTATGCACGCGCCTGTGAGACTCTGAATCAAATTATTGAGATCGGGAATTAGCGCGATCACGGATTACGCTTGTGGGCAGGCGACGAGCGGGTTCATCCATGCTGGAGACCGCCGCGGCCGACCGCGTCGAGGTACTTGTTGTCGTCGACAACGTCATCGACACCCTATCTCTGGTGCCCGGGTACGTCGAAAACGAATGGCCGTGGCTCACCGACTATCAGCAAAAACAGCTGCGAATTCCGCAGGCGATTTGATCGCACATCGCGGTTGTCTGCGCGCGGCGACAATGCGTCGCGTGATTGAACATTCCTCGTTCCGGAGTCAACGCCCGCCGTGCCGGGCCGTTGAGTTGCGGGGGACGAACTCAAGAAGACCCGAACCATGCATAGAAAACCGCGCCATTACGCCTCAGGAATCCCTAGACATAATCTTGCCTGGGGACTCATGGGTGCGTTGTGCACGCTGCTCGCGGCGTGCGGGGGCGGGAGCGGAGGCAGCGACACCGGCGGCCAGGGCAGCACCGCGACCACTCCGACACCGCCAACCACGCCACCAACGACGCCACCACCCGTCGGCGTCGCCGATGCGGCCCGACTCCTGGACCAGGCTACCTTCGGCGTCACGGCCGCCGACGTTGCGCATGTGCAGAGCGTGGGCATCGATGCATACCTCAACGAACAATTGGCGTATCCGCCGACGCAGTACACCGGATACACCTATACCCCGCATACCGCGCCGGCCGGCTGTATCGGCGACGGATCCAATCCGCCCGATGCGTCCAGTCTGTGCGCGCGCGCTCAATATTCGCCGTTTCAGGTGCAGCGCGATTTCTTCACCCATGCGCTCAATAACCCCGACCAATTGCGCCAGCGGGTGGCATTCGCGCTGTCGCAGATCATGGTGGTCTCGAGCGTCGAGATCTACGAAGCGTATGGGCTCGCCGATTTTGAAAACATCCTGCTGAACGATGCGCTCGGCAATTATCGGACGCTGCTGCAGGACGTGACGTTGAGCCCGACCATGGGCCACTACCTCGACATGGCGAACAGCGCCGAAACCAATCCTCAGAACGGCACCGTCCCCAATCAGAATTACGCGCGCGAAGTATTGCAGTTGTTCTCGATCGGGCTGCTCACACTGAATGCCGACGGCACGCAACAGCTGGACGCCAGCGGTGCGCCGATTCCGACCTTCGATGGCACCACCATCGAGGGCTTTGCGTCGGTGTTCACCGGCTGGACCTACCCGCCGCTGCCAGGCGCGAGCTCGCAGTGGACCAACCCGATCAATTTCGACGGCACGATGGTGGCGTTCCCCGAGCATCACCAGACGGGTACCAAGGCGCTGCTGAACGGTTATACGGTGCCGGCGGGTCAGACGCCGGAGCAGGATCTGGCCAACGCACTCGACAACATCTTCAATCATCCGAACGTCGGTCCGTTCATCGGCCGGCAGCTGATACAGCATCTGGTTACGAGCAACCCGAGCCCGGCCTATGTGGCGCGCATCGCCGCGGTATTCGCCAACAACGGCCAAGGCGTGCGCGGGGATCTGGGCGCGGTGGTGCGCGCGATTCTGACCGACACGGAAGCGCGCGGCGCGGCTCCGGCCACCAACCTGTTCGGCCATCTGCGCGAGCCCGCGCTCTTCATCACCAGCACTCTGCGCAGTCTCGGCGGCCAGTCCGACGGAGTGCTGCTGCGCAGCGCGAGCTCCGCCATGGGCCAGCCCATGTTCTCGCCGGAAACCGTATTCAGTTTCTATCCGCCGAGCTACCAGATTCCGGGTACGCAGACGGCGGCGCCGGAATTCGGCATCGATAACTCCGCGACCGCGCTCGCACGCGCCAATTTCATCAATACCGTGATCACGCAGGGCGGCGCCAAGCCCGATCCCACGGTGACTGGCAGTACCGGTACGATCATCGATCTGACCCCATTTGCGAGCGCCGCCAACAACACGGCGCTCATC
>Ga0302325_10014300_pt1 | contig 16897 bp, 15 predicted proteins | sample Palsa_T0_2_FD_201948 | JGI IMG/M metagenome (GOLD analysis project Ga0302325, IMG submission 201948) | Peat permafrost microbial communities from Stordalen Mire near Abisko, Sweden - Palsa_T0_2 | ecosystem: Environmental > Terrestrial > Soil > Palsa > Peat permafrost | place: Sweden: Abisko... | reverse complement strand
CGGCCCAGGGGGTCGGGCGGGGGGGCGGCGCGGGCCGGGTTGTCAGCAAGCCCGGTCGGAAAGCCAGCGACCATCGAGACCGTGGAGTGCTTCGCGCCGCCCCGGGGACCCGGCTGGGCGTTCGCGCGGGCGCCGGGGAGCCGGGTGGGCCTTCGTGCGGGCGCGGGGCCATGAGGCCCCGCGCGGCCCGCGAGGCGCGTTCTGTGACGGTCGCGTGACGAGGCCGTGGCCGCCCGGCGCACACGTCACACGGCCGTCACGCTCGACCGCTGCTCGACGGGGGGTTGGCGAGAACCTGGTCAATACGAAGGATTCCTCGCCACACCCCCCGCCCTGGGGCCCCGCCCGACCGAGGCCCTTGGCGAGAAACTGATCACCACGGAGGATTCCTCGCCACACGCCCCGCGGGGCGCCGCTGTGACCGCCGGCCGCCCCGATCAGGCGCGTCGATATCACGGCCGCCGTTCGGCGCGAGCCGTGGCCGACGGTGGTGATTACCGACCTGCATGCCACACCGCTGAATCACACACCCCGCGGGGCGCCACCCGCCGCGACGAGGGAGTGGTATCGATCACCACCCCACGGATCCGCCCTGGGCCGTCGTTCTTGATACCAAGCCCGGTCGGAAAGCCAGCGATCAGCGAGACCGTGGACTGCTTCGCGTCGCGCCGTGGACCCGGGTGGGCCTTCGTGCGCGGGCCGGGGCCGCGGGGCCCCGCGCGGCCGGTGAGGCCGGTTCTGTGACGGTCGCGTGACGGGGCCGTGGCCCCCCGGCGCACACGTCACACGGCCGTCACGCTCGACCGCCGCCTCAACGGGGGGTTGGCGAGAACCTGGTCAATACGAAGGATTCCTCGCCACACCCCCCGCCCCGGGGCCCCGCCGACCGGGGCCCTTGGCGAGAAACTGATCGCCACGAACAATTTCTCGCCACACCCACTGCGCACCCGAGCGCCAAGCCAAACCCGGAAACCCCGGAAATGCGAGCCGCGGGCCGTCCCACCCCCTCGAAACTGGCGCGCTGGCGTTCAAATCGCCGCACCCCGCCCCCGGTAACAATCCCCCCGCCAACGAGACTAACCAGTACCCACACCGAAAGGCCCGCCATGTCCAACCCCACCACCCTCCCCGACAACGCCCAGCGCGCCACCTTCGCCGCCGGCTGCTTCTGGGGCATCGAGACCGCGTTTCGCGAGGTCGAAGGCGTCCTGCGCACGTCGGTCGGCTACACCGGAGGCCACGCCGTCGACCCGACCTATGACCAGGTCTGCCACGGCGGCACCGGGCATGCCGAAGCCGTCGAGGTGTGGTTTGACCCGGACGAGCGGCCGTACACCGACCTGCTGAAGGTGTTCTGGGCTATCCACAACCCGACCAGCAGCGGCCACCAGGGCTGGGACGTCGGCAATCAGTACCGTTCGGCCATCTTCACCCACACGCCCGAGCAGCAGCAGCTCGCCGAGGCGTCCCGGCGGGCCGAGCACGAGTCACACGGTCTGCCCATCACTACCGAGATCGTCCCGGCGCACGCGTTCTACCCGGCTGAGGACTACCACCAGTGCTACTTCGAGAAGCACGGCGGGGCCATGCACCTCGCCACCAGCCTGGTCTAGCTCAGGCGGGCGCGGCTTCGCTGGCCCGAGACGCGGCGAAGGTCTGCACATTGTCGCGTCCGGCGGCCTTGCCGGCGTAGAGGGCGACGTCGGCCTGGCGGATCAGTTCGTCGACGCTGCCCGACGTCCACTCGGCGACGCCGATCGTCACGGTGACCGCAGGGATCGTGTCAGCGCCGGGGTTGCGGGCGGACGAGGCGATCTCGGCCCGCATGCGCTCGGCCACGAGCCGCGCGCCCGCCGCGTCGGTGGAGGGCAGGATGACCAGGAACTCCTCGCCGCCCCAGCGCCCGATGGAGTCGTCGCTGCGCAGCACGCGGCTGAGCGTCGCGGCGACCTGGGCAAGCACCCGATCGCCGGCCTGGTGGCCGAACGTGTCGTTGACGCGCTTGAAGTGGTCGACGTCGGCCATCAGCACCGACAAGCCCATGCGGTGGCGCTGCTCGGCGGCAAACACGGTGCGCAGCGTGTCCTCGATGGCCCGCCGACTCTGCACCTCGGTCAGTGGATCGACGTGGGCGACGCGGTCGAGTTGGTGATTCAGCGCGGTGACTCGCCGGTAGCTGGCGAGCAGCTTGGCCGCCAGCCCGATGGCGATCAGTCCGGCAAGCGCGAGTGCGGCCACCGCCACCCAGGCCAACGTCTTGCTGGTCCCCTCCACGGTGCTGTACAGCGAGCGCTCGGGCACCGACACGATGATCCGCCACGGGGTTCCAACCACCGGCGCGGCCACGAAGGCCTGGGCCCCCCGCGTTGATTTGTAGCTACCGAGGGTGCGGCCGACGCTGGCGGCCGCGAGCCCGGGGTCGAACCCCTTGAGCGACCCGGTCGCACCCGGACTGCTCAGGCTGGTGGCGATGGTCTGGCCGTTCGCATCGACCAGGTAGACGCGGTTGCCGGCCGTGGTGATCATGTGACTGAGGTAGGCGCCGAGCGGCGTGTGCGCGACGTCGAAGGCGCCGCTGAACACGCGTCGCCCCTGGGGGGACGGGAAGGGCGCCGCGAACGCGACGACCGGAAGTCCGCGGGCGGCGGAGGGCACGACGTTGGACACCGCGGCGCGGCCTGCCACCGCGGAGGCCAGGTGCGCGTACTTGCCCGTGATGACCTGCCCGAGCAGCGCCGGCTTGGCCGGCTGGACCTGCAACACCCGGCCGCGCGAGTCGAGGAGCACCGCCGCACCGAAGCCGAGGTCGGAGGACAGGCGCCCGAAGGTCTGTGCGCTGATCGAACCGGTGGCGAACTGGTCGACGGCCAACGCGTTCTCGCGGGTGAAGATGCCCTGAACGTAGAGCGACGCGAATTCCGCACCCTGGGTAGCGCGCGCCACGAGCCGCTGGGTGATGGCGTCATGAGCCTGGCTCTGGGAGCTCGACAGCGACCCAGCCAGGATGGTGATCGACACGATCCAGGCGACGAGAAAGAGCGCCACCGTGATACCCCGCCAACCGATGGTCAGCTTCGCCCGCGCAGACATGATCACTTCGTCGCCCGCGGGGCGGGCGAACTGGAGGCCAACGGCGTATGTCGGCCTATGCGGCTACTGGCCGCGGGTCCTCGTGCACCGAGCGGGTGCTGGGCACGGCCAGGCGCCGCAGTGTGGCGACGTGTAGCAGGACCGACAGGGGCACCGCGAACACCGGAATGAGCACGAAGGGAATCCTGCTGACCAGCGGGTTGGACGCTCCCAGCGCCGCCGGCCACAGCGGCGTCGGGGAGGTGAGGGCGCCGAGCGTCACCGCGACGACGAGATCGCCGATGCCGCACAGGTTCCAGACGACGGCGCGGCGCCGCGACCGCGCCATGCCGTCGTCGACCCGCACGGCCACCCACGCAGCTGACAGCCCGACGGCGACGTCACCCAGTCCGGCGGGCAGGGCGAAGATCGCCGGGAGCCGCCCGTCGGCCCAGGCGACGAGGAACACCACCCCGGCCACGCGGTAGGTCTGCACCGCGATGAGCGAGCGCACCGACAGCGACTCGAGCACTCGGCGCAGCGAACTGGGCCGCCGCATCAGCCAAACGCCCACGACGACCGGCGTGACGATGCCCAAGGCGATGAACGGAACGACGCGATGCGCGGTGGCCGCGAACACCCCCAGCCCGGCCAGGACGACGTCGGCGGCCAGCCACAACGACAGACCGAGCGCGACGCGACCGCGAGCCTCGAGGTCGGCCAGGCGCCAGAGCCCGGCCAGCGTCGAGCCGACGACCAGGGCGATCGCTGCGGCGACGGCGAGCCAGAGACCGAGCGGCACGTGCACGGCGGGACCGTACCAGTATTTCCAAGTGCTAGCACGTGATTATCCCTGTACAGTCCCGGGCGTGAGGCGCTACGACCAGTACTGCGCCGTGGCCCGCGCCCTCGACCTGTTCGGCGAGCGCTGGACGCTGCTGGTGGTGCGAAGCCTGCTCATGGGCCCCCTGCGCTACACCGATCTGCGCGACGCGCTTCCCGGGATCGCCACCGACCTGCTGACCACCCGGCTGCGCACGCTGGAGGACGCCGGGTACGTGCAGCGCCGCCAGCTCCCCCGTCCCGCGCCGGCCACCGTGTACGAGCTCACGCCGGATGGGTGGCAGCTCGGGCCGGTGGTCCTATCTCTCGCCAGGCTCGGGGTGGCGAGCCTCGGACCGCCTGCTCCCCAGGACGACGTCAACCCGGATGCGCTCGTGCTGCTGTTGCGGGCCAGCTACCGTGCGACCGATCCGGCCGGCGATCCGTCGGCCAGCTACCAGGTCGGGCTGCAGCTCGACGACGAGGCCTATTGTCTGGACGTCCACCCCGCCTGGGTCGACACGCGCCGCGGACCGGCGACCGATCCGGCCTACACGGTGTGGACGAGCGCCCGCACGCTGGCGGAGATCCTCTCGGGAGCACGGCCGGCCGACCTGGCAGTGGCGAGCGGCGACCTCGAGCTCGATGGCCCGGCCGACGAGCTCGACCGCTTCGTGGCGTGCTTCTCGTTTGTCGGCGCCGGTCGATCCGAGCTGGCGCTGACGCCGCTACCCGAGTAGGCCCACGGTCGCGTGTAGCTCCAGCACGAAGAAGGCGAACATCGCCACGGCGTACACCCCCGAGACGACGCAGTAGGTCACGTAGGCGGTGTGACGACGCGACCGCGACCGCCGGCCAGTGATCGAGGCACGCAGATGCAGCCAGGCCCGGTGACGGAGATTCAACTCGCCGGTGGCCGCTTCGAGGGCCAGGTAGCCGTCGGTGGGCAGCAGCGGCGTCAGGTTGCGCACCAGCACGAGAACGAGTGACAGGAGGATGACGAAGGCCGTCCCGGACACCTCGCCGCGCGTGGCCAAGGCGACCGCCGAGGCGGCTCCGCCGACCACCAGGTCGACAAACGGTCCCGCCAGCGCCACCATGATCCGTGGCCGTCTGGCCGGCAGGCGGTAGATGTCGGTGCAGTCGACGTAGGCCAGCGGCAGAAACCAGGCCCACAGCATGATCCCGGCCTCCCGGATGCGCACGCCGTAGGCCCGGCACACCGCCGCGTGAGCGAGCTCGTGCACGACGACCTCGCCGAGCAGGACCGCCGCCACGACGGGCCAGGCGATCTGGATCCCATTGGGAAACCGCGACACCCCGGCGACGAGCAGCGCGATGCTGGCCAACGCCAGCGCGGCGAGACAGCGGCGGACGAGGCGGGGGTGGCCGACCGCCAGCGCCACCGGCCCGGCGACCACGGCGTCGATGCCGCCGCGCACCCGCAGTCTCGGCGTCCGCAACAGCCACCGACGCCACCATCCGCCGGTGGCCGGTCCGCCGCCGCGTGAGAGCGTGAACGCACCGGCCCTGCGAAGCGCGTCGATGGTTTCAAGCACGGTCCGGCGTCGGTGCTCAGCGCGCAGCGGATCACCGCCGTCGCCGATCCGCTGCAGGATCTGTGCCGCGCTGGTCTGGCCGTCGAGCGCGTCGAGCAGGCTCGCGGCGCCGGGGCTCAAGCGGAGATACCGATCATCGCCGCCCAGGTAGACCATCGGTTGACGGTCGGCGCCGGTCAGGCGCTCGGCCGACGGCGACAGCGCCAGCGGCAGGGTCAACCAGCTGTCGGTGATGACGGACCGGGCAGGTGGGTGGTTAGGCACAGCGGTCTCCTGGCGTCGGACGGGCGAAAGGGCGGGAAAAGCCGGACGGGAGCGTCGCGGGGTGACCGCGACGCTCCCGTCCACAGCGGCATCACACGGCGGGCTGAGCGACCGTGTCCAGGGTCGGAGCCTGGACCGTGGTCAGCGGTCCGTGGAGCCACCACGGGACGAAGACCAGGGCGGGAACCACCGTGGCGCTGCGGACGCTGGGCAGCGCTTCGATATCGAGATCGTCGGCCCAGCCGCCGAGCTCGTCGAGCGTGTCGAGGCAACTGTTCATGTTTTCACCTCCTCTCGAATCTCCGGGAGGGCAGCGCCGGGCGACCTACGCGAGCGCAGGCACCAGCCGGCAGGACGATCGATGGCCGCGTCGCAGCGCGTACAGCCGGTCACTGCGATGACCCGACCGATGTGTGCGGTGCTGCCGTCGCGGGCGAACCCCCGGACCACCCCGGCTTCCGCCTCGGGCGATCCGAGCACGTGCCGGGTTACGGCCACGGCCGCGCGGGCGCCGAGCCGCACCCGGTCGACGTCGGCGCCGGCCTCGACTCCCGTCCCGGACTCGCGCGCAGCCAGCGCGCCGGCGTGCTGGCGCTGGCGGGCCTGCCAGCACCAGTCACATCCCGGGCGGTGCGCGACGACCGTCGGGCCGACCCACAGCGAGGACTCCGCGCGCCGAACGGTCAGGTGGGTGAGCCGCCGCGCCTGCAGCGCCACTCGCAGTTCGTCCCGCTCGCAACCGCCACCGCCCAGCAATCCGACGACGGCGGCCGTGGCGGCCCGGTCGACCAGCTCACCAGTCGCGACCGCCTCGCCGTCGATCACCGCGTAGCCGGGTAGCGTCGCGGCCCGGCCGATCAGACTCGCCACGCGCCTCGCCCACGGGTCGAAGGCGACGATCAGCACGCGGTCGTTCACCACAGCGGACTCGGCCACGGGTTCACCTCCTCTGGCGGGCGCACGGGAAAACCCATCCGCCGCGGTGCCTCGCACAGGCGGCGACTGTCGAGGTAGCGCACGCCAACGTGCGCCAAGAAGGGGATCAGCGCCGGAACGATCACCCTGACCACCCGCACACCGGTCCCGCGCAGCTCCACCGGCGTGAGCTCCACGGCCACGACGTCGCCTGCCTCGCGGGCCAGGATCCCGACGATCCGGCGCAGACGCTGGGAGACCGTCCCGATGAAGTCACCCTGGCGGCGCGTCGCCGGCGGGCCGGGGTTGACCCCTCCAGCCGGGCGCTCGCTCCCCGGCGCCGGCGCGGACAGGTCGAGGTGAGCGAATGCCTCGTCCGGGACGTGGGGGTGCGCCCGGTCGCCGGCGCCGTCACCCCACGTGCAGGCGCGCACCACGGTCAGCTCCCGCAACGCCTTCAGCGCCGCGCGAGCACCCGAGTCAGAGCATCCGGCCCCGACGGCGGTCGGGTGTCCCGAGCCGGGAGGAGCCGGCAGGACGGCCAGCACAGTCGGAACCCCGAGATCGGAGGTCGCGTCGAACAGGGCGATCCGCTCGCGGTCCTGGTCGAGCCGCAGCGTGCTCAGGACGTCGCCCCAGCCCCAACCGGTATCGGACTCGCAGTTGGGCCAGTAGGAACCCCAGGCGGGCTCGGCGGGCAGCAGGCGGCGCAGGGCGAGCCGCTGCAGCCAGGCGATGCCCACCCCGTCGCGTTCGATCAGCTCGAAGCAGGCCGCCAGCAGCGCCGCCGGCTCGGTCTCACCGGCCGCGCACCCGGATGAGGTCTGCAACCAGAAGCGCTCACCGGCATGCCGTGGGACCACGCCCAGCTGGGCCATGACCGCGGGCACCCACACGTCGCGACCGTCCACGAGCGACCATCCCCGCCGCCAGCGCAGCGGTCGATCGGGGTCCCACGGCTCCAGCGGGCAGCCGGGGGCGGACAGCTCGTCGGCGCTGCACCGTGAGGCGTCGGTGAGGTCGAGCGCGTCCGACCCCAGCTCGGCGGCGGTGGCGGTCAGCCAGCGCCGCTCGTCGCAGGCCGCGGCGGCATATCGTTCCAGCGCCTCGATCACCGCGATCCGGGCCGACACGGCCGGGTCGGCGTGACAGCCGAGCCCATCGAGCTCGCCGCCGAAGCGCTGCTCGGAGGAGGCGGACCGGAGCACTCCGACCTCGCCGAGCCGGGCCAAGGTCACGGTGTCGCCGCCGCGGCTGTACCCCGACCCCAGCTGTTCGAGGCCGGAGATCACTCCGCCCACCGGCGAGATGCACTCGGCCAGCCGAGCATCGAGGTTCAGGGGGTCGCCATCGGTCACTCACGGTAAGAGCCGCTGCCCGCCTGACTGATACAACTCGCGCAGTAACGATCTGGACTGACGCGCGACTGGTGTGACATGGAGCGGATGGCCTCGGCGCCGCCTACCGTGCAATGGAGAATCTCGCTTTGCGGTCGCTTGGCCGTGGAGCGCGACGGCGCGTCGCTGACCCAGCCGCTGCCGGGACGCCAGGGACGGGCCCTGTTCGCCTACCTCGTGCTGAACCGCTGGCGCGACATGACCCGCGACGAGCTCGAGGCCGTCGCCTGGCCCGTCGATCCACCCGCCTCGCCGCGCGCGGGCCTGAGTACGCTGCTGACCCGCCTGCGCCGGGTCCTCGGCGACGACGCGCTCAGCACCGGGGGCGGCGACGTCCGCCTCGAGTTGAGCGGCTCCGCCTGGATCGACGTCGAGGCGGCGGCGAGCCTGGCCGCCGAGGCACTGCAGGCGCTGCACGACAGCGAGCACCGCCCGGCGATCGACCGCGCCCGACAGGCGCTGGCCCTGACCGAGGGCCCGCTGCTGCCCGAGGTCGACGCGCCCTGGCTGGAAGAGCGACGGCGCGAGCTGGACGAGCTGCGCCTGGCGACGCTCGAGGTGGTGGCCGACGCCGGCCTGGCGCTCGGCGGGACCGAGCTGGCGGCGGCCGAACGGGCGGCGGCAACGCTGGTGCGGCGGGCGGCCTATCGCGAGACCGGATACGCGCTGCTCATGCGCTGCCTGGCCACCCGGGGCGACACCGCCGAGGCGCTGAGGGTGTTCGAGCGGCTGCGCGCGCTGCTGCGCGACGAGCTTGGGACCATCCCCTCGCCGGCCCTCATCGCGCTGCACGGCGGACTGCTGGCCGGCAACACGATCCAACCCCACCGTCCGCCAACGCAACCCCGGGTTGGCGCAACGGACGGGTTGCGCGAGCGCAAGCACGAGCTCGCGGTGATCGAAGAAGTCCTGGCCGATGCCCGGTCGGGCGCCGGGGGCCTGGCCGTCCTGCGAGGCGTGCCCGGCATCGGCAAGACCGCGCTGCTGCAGGCGGCCGCGGCCAGCGGCGCCGCGCAGGACCTATCCGTGCACGAGGCCTGCGCGGTCGAGCTCGAGTCGGGATTCGAATGGGGCGTGGTGCGCCAGCTGCTCGGCCCCGGCGCTCGCGCGCGCGGCCCGGAGCCGGCGGCCCGGATGCGCGGAGCGGCGGCGCTGGCCACCGCGGCCCTGCGGGAGGAGTGGGAGGCGCCGGCGGCCGGGCCGACCCCGGATCGGTTCGCGGTGGAGCATGGCCTGTACTGGCATGTGGCCGAGCTGTCGGAGTCCCGGCCATTGCTGCTGCTCGTCGACGACGCGCAGTGGGCCGACCTGGCCTCGCTGCGCTTCCTCGCGCATCTGGCTCATCGCCTCGGCGGGCTCAGCGTGGGGCTGGTGATCGCCCTGCGCGAGCACGCGGATCCCGAGCGGCGCGAGCTGTTGGATCGACTCGAGGTCCTGGCCGGTCAGCGCTGTCTCGGCCCGGCGCCGCTGACCGCCGATGCGGTCAGCGCAGTGCTGGCCGGGCACCTGAGCGTCAGCCCGGCGCAGGAGTTCGCCGACGCCTGTCTCGCCGCCACGGGCGGAATCCCCTTGCTCGTGGCCGCCTTGGTGGCCGAGATCGCCAGCGCAGGGATCGCGCCCGACGCGGACGCGGCGCACCGGGTCAGCGCGATCATGCCGGCCAGCGTCGAACGCTGGGTGGGTCTGCGCCTGGCCCGCCTGCCGACTGAGGCGCGCCAGCTCGCCGAGGCGATCGCCGTCGTCGGCCCGGGCATCGACCTCGCCTGGGTGGCCGAGGTGGCCCGGCTGCCGCTCGGCCTCGCCTCGAGCCTGGCCGACGACCTCGCCCAGGCGACCGTGCTCACCGATCGCCGCCCGGTCGCCTTCGCCCATCCGCTCATCGAGGCGGCGGTGCGCGACGCCATCCCGGCCGGACGGCGGGCCGCCCTGCACCGCGCGGCCTACGAGGTCCTGCTCCCGGCCGGCGTGCACCGGCGACGGGCGCTCAACCACGCGCTGCTATGCGAGCCGAGCGGAGACGCGGCGATGGCCGACGCGCTGCGGGCCGCGTCCCGTCACGCCGACCCCCGGACCGCGGTCGCCATGCTGCAGCGAGCGGCGCGCGAGCGCCCCGACGCCGCCGAGGACCCACAACTGCTGCAGGATCTCGGTAGCGCTCAGCTCACCGCCGGCGAGGACGACGGGTTGCGGACACTCGAACGGGCCCGCGAGCGGACCACCGATCCGCGTGATCGCGTGGCCATCGACCTGCAGGTGGGCATCGCCCGTTACGAGCGCGGAGAGCTGGACGCGGCCGCGAGCACGCTGCGCCGCGGCGGCGAGGAGCCGCTGGCCGACGATGACGAGCTGCGGGTGTCCCTGCAGGCCGCCGAGATGACCGTCGTGCGGTCTTTGGTGGCCCCGTCCGAGGAGCAGGCCGCCATCGGCGGGCGTCTCGATGCGCTGCTGGCCGAGCGGTCGCCGGGCCGCACCTCGGTCGAGCGCCTGGTGCTGGCCCAGGCGGCGTTTCGCGGCGCCCAGGCTGGCGACGTCGAGTCCAGCGAGGTGCTCGGGCTCGGCCGGCGGGCGCTGCCGCCAAGCCAGGATGCACCCGACCGCTTTGACGCCCTCGCCCTTCCCCTGGCCGCGATGGCCATGTATCTCTCGGATGAGTTCGAGGACGTCGAAGCCCGGCTAAGCGCGGAGATCGAACGCGCCCAGCGTCAGGGCGAGCACATGACCTACGCCACGGCGTCGTTCTTCCGCGGCTTCCCGCGGTATCTGCGCGGCGACCTGCTCGACGCGGCGGCGGACTTCCAGAGCGCGCTCGACGCGGCCGCCGAAGGCTGGGCATTTGCGCTGCCCTCGGCCCACGCGCTGCGGGCGATGTGCGCGATCGAACGCGACGAGCTGGCCACCGCCGCCCAGCTGCTCGTGCTGCCGGGAGGCGACGAGCGCTGGTCCACCCACCCCACATTCCCGGTGCTGCTGGCCATCCGAGCCCTCTGGCACAACTGCGAGGGTCGCCACGCGGAGGCCGCCGAGATCATCGCCGCGGCCGGCGCGCGGCAGTCCGAGCTGGGAGCCGTGAACCCAAGCGCGCTGCACTGGCAGGTCGAGGCGGCCCGGACGGCGCTGGCCCGGGGCGACACCTCGACCGCCCAGTCGCTCAGTCTCGAGGCCACGCAACGGGCTCGCCGCTTTGGCGCACCTCGCGCGCTCGGTCTGGCGCTGCGGGCGGCCGGCATGACCCACGCCGGGGTGGAGGGCGTGGCCTATCTGCGCGAGAGCGTCAGCGTGCTCGAGGGCTCGGGAGCCATCCTCGAGCTCGCGCACTCACGCTACGCCCTCGGGGTCCGGCTGTGCCGCGACGGCGAGCGAGGACCGGCGCTCGAGGCGCTCGACGGCGCGCTGCAGGGGGCCGAGCGCTGCGGCGGGTTGCGGCTGCGGCGCCTGGCCGCCGAGCAACTGGCCGGCATCGGGGCCAGGCCACGGCCGGCGCACCTGAGCGGCCGGGAGTCGCTCACCCCCACCGAGCGGCAGGTTGCCCTCCTCGCCGCCGAGGGCGTGTCCAACCCCCATATCGCACAGCGCCTGTTCGTCACCCGCCGCACCGTCGAGACCCACCTCAGCCACGCCTACGCCAAGCTCGGCGTGACCGGTCGCGACGAGCTGGCCGGCGCACTCGCCGGCGACTGATCGCCGGGCCCGCGGCCGCCGCCGCCAACGGGCCACCGCAAGGTTCTCGCAGGGGTTTCGCAAGGCCGGTTTCGGAGGCTGGTCGGCGTCCAGTCCGCCAGCCCAAAAGGAGCCACCCGCCATGACCACCAGCACACCCAGCCCGAACCTGCCCCCCGCCAGCCCGGTCGTTCGGCTGCACGCGCACGAGCTTCACCGATTGGTGACCGGCGCCGCCGCCGGCAACGAGCGCTGCTGGGAGCAGCTCGTTCAGCGACTCTCGCCGCTCGTCCGTAACGTCGCCCGCGGGCATCGTCTGTCGCCGAGCGACATCGACGACGTCTGCCAGAGCACCTGGTGCGCGCTCGTGGCCCACCTGTCGGCCCTGCGCGATCCCGAGCGCCTGCCGGCGTGGCTGGCGACGACCGCCCGACGCGAATCACTGCGCACGCTGGCTCGCGCCCAGCGCCAGCTCCCCTACGGCGACGACCTGCCCGAGCCCGAGCCCGACACGGCGTCGCCGGATGACCAGCTCCTGCGCCGCGAACGCGACGTGACATTGTGGGCGGCGGTGGGGAGTCTGCAGCCGCGGGACCAGACGCTGCTACGGCTGCTGGTCGCCGACGAGGACGCCAGCCCCGAACGGTCCTACCGCCACGTCGCCGACGCCCTCGGCGTCGCCGTCGGCAGTGTCGGCCCAACGCGCGGCCGTGCGCTGGCGCGTCTGCGCGGCGTGCTGGCCGACAGCGACGCGGTCACTCCATTGGCGGCCTGACGTATCGCCGGATGGGTCAGCGCGCTCTAAGTGTCACACCATGCGGCCGACCTCGGCACTGTCAGTCGGGGCCGCCGCGAGACACCAAGGAGAAGACGCTATGTCGTTCATCGCCACAGGCGGCGGAAACATCTTCATCGGCAGCGGTGCCACCCAGGGCTGGGTGTTCACCTGGAATGACTCGGGCTGGCAGGGAGACACGCTGACCCAGCCGCAGCCGCTGAACACCGGCGCGTCGCTGTCCTACACCGACCCGTCGACGTCGCGGAACCCCAACGGGACCTACTCGTTCTCGTACTCGATCACCAATCACGGCCCGAATTCCACCCAGTACAACCTTCAGACCGCCAGTAACTAGGAGCCTTCACATGGAACTCGCAGTTAGCTACGACGATTTCGGCAACATCACCACCCTGTTTGACCCCAAGGCGCTGAGCAGTGACAAGGGGACCCTGCGCTATGTCCCGGCTCCCGGCGAGAAGCATTACGTCCTCGAGGTGCCCACGGAGCTAGAGGGCACCCCGTTCGGTGAGCTGCCCGAGCTCCTGCGCGTCGACGTCGCCGCCGCGCACCCGCGCTTCGAGACCAAGGTCTGAGCACCTCCCGGCCTGGGCGCCACGGCGCCCAGGCTCGGGAATTGGGCGACCGGAGGCGGGATTACGCTGTCGGGATGACGGTGGGATCGAGGCGGATGGCGCGCGGCCGGTGAGTGTCGCCGATGCCCCCGAGGAGGCGCCCGGGGTCGAACGGCTGCTCACGCTGTCCGATGGGGTGGTGGCCATCGCCCTGACGCTGCTCGTCCTGCAGCTCGCGGTGCCGACCATCGACGGGGTGAGCGCCAAGAACGCGCAGTCGGCTCACTACCTGTGGACCCAGCTCAAGCACCGAGGGGGCGATCAGCTCACCGCCTACGTGGTCTCCTTCTATGTGATCGCCCAGTTCTGGCTGACCCACCACCGCGTGTTCCGTTCCATCCGGGGCCACGACGAGGGACTGGCCTGGTGGAACTTCGCCTTCCTGTTCACCATCACGATCATGCCGTTCAGCAGCGATCTGATCGGTCGCTTCGGCAGCAACCCGCTGGCCATCGACCTGTTCGCGCTCAACCTGCTCCTGGCCAGCCTGAGCACGCAGGGCCTGCGGGTCTACGCCCGCCGCCACGGCCTGGAGAGCTACCAACCGGATCCGCACGAGCTGCGCAGCAGCTACTTCCGCGTGTGGACGGTCAACGCGATCATCGTCTTCACTGCGGTGCTGGCCTGGTTCGACGCCAGCCTGGCCATCTTCTGCTGGCTGCTGCTGTTGCCCGCGCAGCGGGTGTCGGGTCGACTGGCCACGCGGTTCCCCGGCCGGCCGGCGCCGGCCTGACGCCTGACCGCGACCGAACCTAGGAGGCGACCATCAGCCGCGGGGCGATCTGCTGCTTGCGGCTCATCACCCCGGGCAGCTCGATCACGCCGTCGCCGTTGCCGGTACCAAAGGTGCGTTCAACCGGCCCGCGATCCCCCGCCACGAGCAGGTCCGTTCCCTTGCTGAGGATGTCGGTGATCATCAGCGCGCAGAACAGGTAGCCCTTTCGCTGCTGGACCGCCGCCATGCCGGTCAGCAACTCGTCGCGGCGCTCGAGCAGACCCTTCCCCACCGTCTCGATCTGGGCGATGCAGATCTTCTGGCCGGTCGGCAGGTGGTACTCCTTGGAGTCGCGCGCCACTATCTCCTCGGCCGGCACCTCGGTGACGTCGGAGGTGGTCTCGAACATCTCGCGCCCGAACTCGCGCGCGTCGAGCGCCAGCACGCGCTCGAGGTACTCCACCGCGTCGCCGTCGCGCTCGGTGGTGGTCGGCGAGTTGAGGATCACCGTGTCCGACAGGATGGCTCCGAGCAGCATCGTCGCGGTCGGGCGGCTCGGTTCCATCCCGTTCTGACGGAAGCGCTCGATCACCAGGGTGGCCGTGGACCCGACCGGATCGAAGGTGGCGGTCACCGGCACGCGGGTCTCGATCGAGCCGATGTGATGGTGATCGAGGATCTCCACGATCTCGGCCTGCTCGACCCCCCGCACGCTCTGGGCCTGCTCGGCGTGGTCGACCAGCAGCACCCGTCGGGGCTGGGGGCTGACCAGATTCGCCCGGCTGACGATGCCGACCGGGCGACGGGACTCGTCCACGGCGATGGCGGCGCGGTAGTGGACGTCCTTGACCTCGGCCGAGATGTCGGCGATGAACCCCTCGGGACTGACGGTCAACGGGTCGCGATCCATGAGCGTGCGGCACGGCGCGGCCAGGGTGATCATCCGAGCCGACACGTAGGTATCCAGGGGCGAGACGACCACGGCGGTTCCGGCCTCCCGCGCGAGCTCGAGGATCTCCGGCGACGGCCTGGCCCCGTTGGAGACCACCAGCAGGGCGACCCCGAGCTCGATAGCCAGTCGCTGCGCGCCCGGCCGGTTACCGACTACCACGACGTCGCCGGCGGCGATGCCGGTGGGCGATCCGACCTCCATCGAGTGCGCCCACACCCGCCCGGCGACCTCCCGCTCCTCGCCGGCCAGCAGTTCGCCCTCCAGCACCGACAGAACCGAGCTGATCGCCGTCGGCGCGTCCTGCAGGCTGGAGACCTGGCGCGACTCGCGGATGTAGCGACGAGCCAGCGTACGCTCGGTGACCACGCCCACCAAGGCGCCGTCATCGTCGACGATCGGCACCAGGTCGACGTCCTGACGGGCCATCGCCAGCCCCACCTCGCGGACCGGCTCGCTGTGCCCGGCGGTGCGAAAATCCTCGCGCATCACGTCACGGACCCGCAACATGATGTGAGGAAGAAAGACCGGCTCGGGCGCGCCGCTGCGCTCCAGCACCCACCGCGTCTGCGCGTTCAGCTCACCCAGGCGGACCGGCACGTACTCGTTGCGAGGATCCAGGCGGCCCTTCAGCTCGGCGTAGCCGATGGCCGAGGCGATCGAGTCGGTGTCCGGGTTGCGATGCCCGGTGACGTGAATGAGTGACACGCCGGCAACTTAACGTACCCGCGAGCAACGTCCGGACCGGAAGGTGAACGGAACCCACCGACGCGTTCGCTGCGAGTCGGAGCGGACGCGGGACCTCCTAGCCAGCCGGGAACGTCTCGTGAACGACGAACCTCGTGACCTTCGGCGGCGTCGGAAGCTCGACCCCGGAGGCCGCGACGGCAGCTTGGATCCGCGGACTCCCCTGGTCTGCGTGACGAAGCGTGGTCGAGGCTACGCGAGTCGCAGCGAAGGGGTTGAGTTTTTCTCCGCGTTGTAGATTCGTGAGTGATGAGCGACATCGAGACCCGCGCCGACTGCGAGCGGCTCGTGCGAGCCTTCTACGGGCGCGCGTTACACGACCCGATGATCGGGTGGATCTTCGTGGACGTGGCCAAGCTCGACGTTGAGGCCCACGTGCCGCAGATCACCTCGTTCTGGGAGACGATGCTGCTCGACGCCCAGTCCTACGCCGGCGGGGCGTTTCACCCCCACGCCGCGCTGAACGCGAAGGTGACCCTACGGCCCGGGCACTTCGAGCGCTGGCTGCTGCTGTGGCGGACCACCGTGGACGAGCTGTACGCCGGCGAGCGGGCCGAGCTGGCCAAGGCGGCGGCGCTGCGGGTGGCGGGAGGATTCCAACGACGCCTCCAGGCAGCATCCGGGGCCGCGCCCACGCCGGCGGACGGCCTGGCGATCACCCTGCACGGCCCGGCAGCGAAATAGGCCGCCGCCGCACGGGAGCTATTCGCGGTAGCGCAGCCCGTCGAGCGCGATGTCGAGAATATGGTCGACCTTCCTGCTGCTGGCCGGTCGCCTCGGTGATCCTGGCCATCATCGTCACCGAGTTTTCCGAGCCCGCCGATCGGGCGCGCGCCATGAGCGCCTACGTGTTCGTCGCCGTGGCCGGCGGCTCGCTCGGCCTGCTGGCCGGCGGAGCCCTGACCCAGGCGCTCAGCTGGCACTGGATCTTCTTCGTCAACCTGCCCATCGGCATCGCCACCATCCTGCTCGGCCGGGCCCTCATCCCGGCCGACCACGGCCTCGGACTGAGCGACGGAGTGGACTGGCTCGGCTCAATCCTCGTCACCGCGTCACTGATGACCGGGGTCTACGCGATCGTGCAGGCCACCAGTCATGGCTGGGGCTCGACTCAGACGCTCGGCTGCGGCGCGCTGGCGATCGCGCTGATGGCCGGCTTCCTCGCCCTCGAGGCGCGAATCGACAACCCGATCATGCCCCTGCGCATCCTGCGGGTGCGCAGCCTCATCGGCTCGAGCGCGGTACGCGCGTTTCTCAGCACCGGGATGTACTCGACGTTCTTTCTCGGCACGCTGTACCTCGAGCACGTGCGGCACTACAGCGCCCTGCAGACCGGCCTGGCCTTCATGCCCTGGACGGTGACCGTCGGCATCCTCTCGCTCGGCGTGACCGC
>Ga0302325_10014299_pt1 | contig 16897 bp, 12 predicted proteins | sample Palsa_T0_2_FD_201948 | JGI IMG/M metagenome (GOLD analysis project Ga0302325, IMG submission 201948) | Peat permafrost microbial communities from Stordalen Mire near Abisko, Sweden - Palsa_T0_2 | ecosystem: Environmental > Terrestrial > Soil > Palsa > Peat permafrost | place: Sweden: Abisko... | reverse complement strand
ATCGCCGCCGTCGTCGTCGTTTTGCCGTGGTCGATGTGCCCAATCGTCCCAATATTCACATGCGGCTTATTCCGCTCGAATTTCTCTTTCGCCATCTGGTCTCACCCTCGGATTAGGACTTCGCGTCAATTCCGCCGCGACGATCGCTTATTTATTCCTTCTTTAATCAACCACTAAAAAATCTACGGCAGCCTTCCTTGCGGGCCGCGCCATGGAGCGGGGGACGGGACTCGAACCCGCGACCATCTGCTTGGAAGGCAGAGACTCTACCACTGAGTTACCCCCGCTCATTCCGTTCACAACAACCGCTAAGCGATCTGCGAAGTTTGATTCTTCCTGGCCGAAACTGTCTGGCACTTCGCTCCGCTTCACCACGATCTGGAGCCTGGGACCGGGATTGAACCGGTGACCTCGTCCTTACCAAGGACGCGCTCTACCAACTGAGCTACCCAGGCGCGTTCCGGTCTCCCGCATCGCAAAATCCAAATCAGAAACGTCGCCGGGCCGTCGCGCTTCCATTTTTTGCTGAACTCGTGTCGTGCCAGTTTCGTTTCGAGATCTTGCTCTTGTTCTGTCCGACCATTCGCAGCTTGCTTCGCGAGTCAGTGGTGGACGGGGGAGGATTCGAACCTCCGTAGCCCGCAAGGAGCGGCAGATTTACAGTCTGCTGGTTTTAGCCACTCACCCACCCGTCCCGTGAAATCTTCCGGGACACAACTGCATCCCGCTCGTGCGACAGATCTGATCGGACCGCTGTACGGGGCACTTCGCAAATGCGGAAAGGGCTCGTGTCCAGAGACACCAGCCCTAGCGCTCATGTCGCGAGGAATTCCGTCCGCAACCCTGCTGAATATTTTCCCGGTACGTCAATCTCAGCTGGCGGAGGGAGTTGAACCCCCGACCCTCTGATTACAAATCAGATGCTCTACCAACTGAGCTACGCCAGCACTGGCAAACCGAGCAAAATTATCACACAGGCAATCGAATTGCAAGAAGGTTTCCAGGCCCACCGCAAAACCATCGCCAATCGGCACTTATCCGCTCTTCCTGATGTCTGGACGTGTCCGATTATACATCAATAGACGCGGTTTTGGCCAATTCGCTTTTCCGAATCACCTATTTCCCCGAGGGAGGCGGGGCAGGCTCTGCGGCGGGCTCCGCGAACTCGCTGTCCGCGAGGTCCACGTTCTGCTCGATCTCGCTGAATTTGATGGTAAACGCGGATTGTGCGCTGATTTGCTCCACGCTGAAGGGCAACTTGATTCCGTCGACGTCCCTGTAGTCCTTGATGTTGACCTCGAATTCCATGGTTCCGTCGGGCGTATGACGGTGATTCACGCTGTGCACCAACAGCCCGCTTTGGGTGTCGAAGTACAGTCGATCCGCGTCGCCCCCAGAGAGTGGCACCGCCTCGATTACATAGGTATCGAGGTCGCCCACCTTTTCCGTTCCCGTAGCCGTCATCTTCGAATAGATTTTCTGGAGATCGAGCGCATGATAGAAGTTCGACTCTCGCCTCTCGTCCTCGAGCTCGGCGCCCGTAAGCACTCTCAGTCCATTTCGCGGATCGTCCGACCACGCCGTCGCGCCGTCAAAGCCCTGGCGGATCACCGCCCCACCCAAATGAATCACCACTAAAGTAGAATTTGGCGCTTTCATTCGAACTTCGATCGTCCCGCTCAGGTTGTTCATCGTGGCGATTTCGATCGTGCCCTTCGAAACGCGCGAGTGCAATTTCTCCCACGCCGATCTTCCGCCAATCGCTTCGTAATAATGGTTCAGGATCCGCTCGGCGCTCGGCAGCGCCGCACTCGGAGTGGCCGCGGCGGGAGCACCCGCCGTTTTGGAAGGGGCTTGAGCGCGTGCGACACCGCTCGTCGCGACGCCGAGCGCCAGCAAGACCACAAGCCTCCTGGCCAAGGTTTTCACTTGGCCACTCCTGTTTTCCGCGCCCAGCCATCGCGAAACCCGCTTTCTCGCTTTGCCGACTTCATGATTCTCCTACGCGGCCAGGGACGCTGCCGTTACACTATCCCCTTCGGGAGAGTTCGATCGATTCAGGGTCTACCACCATCATTCATGATAAGGCCATTTTAGCGAGCGAAGACAAAATACATGCCGACCAACTCAACCAAACGCGCGCTGATCGTGCTCGCCGTGCTGCTCGCCCTGACTGTCGCCGCACTCGGAACGTTCTATTACTGGCAGCGTCGCCCGCTTCCGCCCATGATCTCCGCGGTTCCGGGCGTGCCGATCTCAGGCCCCGAGCCGGACATTCTCAGCGCGCTACCCTCGGACGCGCCGGTAATCGCGTATGCAGACGTTGCCGCGTTGCGGAAGTTGCAAAACTCCCCACTCGCTGCCGTTCTTGGGCTCACGTCGCCGGGCCCCCAAGCCGACCGCGAATACGCTAACTTCGTCCGCGAGACCGGCTTTGACTACGAGCGCGATCTCGATCGCGCGGGGATCGCGCTGTGGCCGGCTGGATTTGGCACGCCGGCGAATGTTTTGGGCGAGGATCGCGTCATTTCCATCGCCGACGGCCGCTTCGATCAGCAAAAGATCAAGGCTTACGCTCTTCGGACCGGCAAAGTCTCGACGAACGGCGCGCACGAAGTCTTCGAAATTCCCGGGAGTCCGCCGGTCTCGCTCGAATTTCTATCGGCTACGCGCATCGCTCTGGCCGGAGGCAAAAACGCCTCAGCGCTTCTCGCCGCGATCAATCCCGGGGGCTCTGCGACGCGCGACGCCGCCTTGCAATCGCGCATCGAACGCGTTGCCGGCGCGCCGGTTTTCGCCGTAGCGCGCACTTCGAATCTGCCGTCGAGCTTCTACGCCAATTTTCGCAACGCCCCGCAACTCGATCAGCTGATCCGCAGCATACAGGCGTTGACTCTGGCGGGCCAACCCGACGGCGACAACCTGAGGGTCGCGCTCGACGCCGAGGCCGATTCCATGAAAAACGCGATGCAGATTTCGTTCTTGCTCGAAACCGGCCGCATGGCCGGCTCTTTGGCCCTGTCGACTCCCGACGCCCGACGCCAAATGACTCGGGAACAGATCGCCTTCCTTAACTCCCTGCTGAGTGGCGCGAAAATCACCCATCGCGAAAAACTCATTCGCCTCACCTTCACAATTACGCCCGAAATGCTAGCAGCATCGCCCGTAAACACGGTCTCCGCGTCACCCGCGAGGGCTGCCCTACCCGCACACGCTCCAAGCCGATAATCGAATTCATAGCAGCGGGGAGTTCCCTCGCAATTCCAGCGTCGAACCTCTCAGAATGCATTGCGATCAAGGAACATATCGTCCCGCTTGCCTTGACCCAGGAAGGGAAGCGAAGCGATGGATCTGCTTATCAGGTTGAGAGGATAAACACGGAGATTCGAGAAACTCAAAGAACGTGAGGAATTCAGTTAGTCCGCGGAGGCAGTAGCCGTGGCCGCTGTACTGAGGTAGCGCCATGGATTCACTGGCGTGTTGTAAATCCGAACTTCGTAATGAAGGTGTGGCCCCGTGGAACGTCCGCTGTCGCCTTCAAATCCGATAATATCGCCGCGCTTGACGCGGGTTCCGGCGTGGGTCTGAAAACCGGAGAGATGCCCGTACCAGGTCGTGACTCCGAATCCATGGTCGATCACGATCAATCGCCCATATCCGGCGCGCTGTTCCACCACTGCAACCACGCCGTCTGCCGTCGCTCGCACGCCGTCGCCGTAGTGCGAAGCGATGTCCATGCCGGCATGGAACGCACCTTCACCACTAAATGGATCAAGCCTCTCGCCGAAATGCCCGGTAATTTCTCCAACCACGGGCCACAGTGTCGGTACAATTCCCAGGCTGCTCAATTGCGATTGCGGCAATAGTCTCGCGCCGCCGTTGGACATCGCCACCGCCGTCACGTTCCGCTGCAGGTAGCTGAATTCATCGACCGAGTCTTGGTATTCGACATCGGTTTGCGCGCCGTCGTCGCTGAATGCGAAGGGCGTCTGCCGGAACCGCGTGATCCCGTAAGCCATGGCGACTTCGCTCGCCAGCGACTGCAACGAATCAAGTCGCTGATTGGTGTCCTTCACTTCCACCTGGAGTACTTTGTATTGCTGCTTCAAGGCGTCCTGTTCGCGCCTCAGCGAATTGTAGCTGGAAGCCTTCCAAAGCATCCGCGAGTAGGATCCGGTCGCCGCAAGTACGGTCACGCCGCCTACTGCTGCGAGAATCGCCAGTGCATGCAGGACATAAAACGGCACGCGCAGCCTCCGCATCCCGCCAGAGGCGCTCGAAGCAATAAAAAACGTATAGTACTTATCTTTCATTTCTATTTTTTCCGGTGATCTTTTACTTCCGTGGCTGAACGCTGCAATCCCCCGACTGCAACTCGCCGAATTCCTAGTGTCTCACTTCGATACCACAGCCGCAAAGCCTCTGGATTCTAGCACCGGTCGCTCCATGGTCAACCTTTAACTTACGTTTTCCACAGGCTCGCCATGAATTCAAAAGACTTACTCTTTTTCACGGCGATGATTCAGCTTTCTTCCTGACCGAAACATACCGTAATGTCTGTGAGCGTTACAACTGTCCAAAGGTTCAGGATGGAACAAGAAAGTCAACTGGTCGAAAAAATACTCCGCCGGCTGCCCTTTACTGTAGTTTCGCCATTGCCACGTCTGCGCTTGAACGCCCCGCGACCGAAGTCGCGACGAGCTGCTACGCCAGCGAGGACTGACGCGCGCCGTGGGCCAGCTGCACTTCGGCTCGGCCCTGGCGACGATGCCGCGATCCTTTCGCGCTTACCCAAAGCTGACCTGGTTCTAAGTTGCGACGCTTTTATCGAAGGCGTTCATTTCCGGGCCAACACACATCCACCCGAGTCGGTTGGCTACAAATCTCTGGCGCGAGCGACGAGTGATCTCGCCGCCATGGGAGCGGTGCCGCGGTACTTCCTGCTGACCTTGGCCCTCCCTAAGTCACGCACCGTGCGTTGGCTCGACGGTTTCCTGAAAGGCATGAGCCGGGCTTCACGCGAACTCGGCGTTGCTATCATCGGCGGCGACACCACCCTCAGCCCCACGGTGTCGATCAGTATTACGGTGCTCGGTGAAATCGCTCCCGGAACAGCCGTCGGGCGCTCCGGCGCACGGCCTGGCGACCTCATATATGTCAGCGGGAAACTCGGCCGCGCCCAGCTTGGCCTCGAACTCGTTCTCGGCGGCCACGCCCTTGACCCGCGATTCCGCGCCGAGGTTCAGCCTCAGCTCTACCCAAAGATTCAAGTCGAACTCGGTGCGTGGCTCGCCGGGAAACGCCTCGCAACCGCGATGATGGATATTTCCGACGGCCTTTCCACGGATCTCTCCCGGCTTTGCTCCGCCAGCAAAGTGGGCGCGAGAATCTACGCGAACAAGATTCCCCGCGTCCTGATCCAGCCCTCCGCGCGGAAGAAACTCAGCCGGCGCAAGCTGGATCCCCTCGAGATGGCCTTGCACGGAGGCGAAGACTACGCACTTCTTTTCACCGTTTCGCCGAGCCTCGAGAAAAAGCTACGCAAGGCTCCAAGTTTCCGCAACCTAATCGCCATCGGCGAAATCATAAAAAACAAAACGTTGTTGCTTATCGATGGCGCGGGAAGAGAAACGCCGTTGAAACCGCTTGGCTGGGATCCCTTCTGAATTTGTGGCGTGGATTTCGCTCGGCGCAGCACAGCAAAAGTAACGCAAACTTTACCGCGGGTGCTCGGTCGCCGTGGCAGAGCCGCCGCTGACGTGCGTGCTCGCGGGATCCGCTAATTTTGGTACCGGCTTCGCGACGGCCGGAGCGGGAGCCGGTGTGGCTCTCTCCTGCAATCCTTGCTCCGCGGCATCGGCCGGGGGCGCGGTGTCCGGCACATCGACAAGCACTTGCTTTGTTCCGGCAATTTTTTCCAGGGGCACGACGTTCGGGAATGTCTCGCTCGGCATGCCTTGCATGGCTTGCTGCATGAACTCCAGCCAGATCGGCAGCGCCGCTTTCGCTCCCGTTTCTTTTTTCCCCAACGACACGCGCTTGTCGTCGTTTCCCACCCACACGCCCGCCGTGAGTTGCGGGGTGAATCCGATGTACCACGCGTCCGTAAAATCGTTGGTCGTTCCGGTTTTTCCCGCCGAAGGGCGGCCCAATTCCTTGGCGCGCACCCCGGTGCCGAACTGCACCACCTCTTCGAGCATCGCCACCATGGTTCGCGCCGTTTCGGGCGGAATCACGTCCGTCACCTTCGGCCGCGGCTCCTCGAGTACCGCGCCGTCATACGAAGTGACGCGCTTGATGTAATGCGGCTCGATGTGAATGCCATCGTCGGGGAAAACCGTAAATGCCGACACATGCTCCATCAGGGTCAAATCCGCCGCGCCTAAAGCCAAGGGCAGATATGGCGGCAGCGGGCTGGAAATTCCGAATTTTCGCGCTAGGTCGATCACATTCTGCACGCCGACGTGTTCCAGCAGCCGCACCGCCGGCACGTTGCGCGAATCCGCCAGCGCCCGCCGCAACGTGATTCGCCCTTCGAACTTGTTGTCGTAGTTGCGCGGGGAATAATTCTGCCCGCCGCTGCGGAACGTAACCGGCTCATCCACAACCACATCGAACGGGCTCATCCCCGATTCCAGCGCGTCGGCATATACATACACTTTGAACGAACTTCCGGTCTGTCGCAGAGCCTGGCTCGCGCGATTGAATTTCGACGTCTCGAAATCGTAGCCGCCGACCAGCGCCTTGATGTCGCCCGTGGGATTATCGATCGCCAGCAAAGCTGCTTGCGCTTCCGGCACCTGGTCCAGCTCCGCGCGCACGGTCATCCCTGAAACTTCCTTCACTGCCAGACACACCAGATCGCCCGCTTTCAAAAGCTTCTCGGGCGATTTATTCCCGGTCCACGCGAAATCCGCCGGTGTCAACAGTGCGCGGTACGTCCCGATTTTGACCGAAGCAAACGTCGGGGTAACGCTCGTCACCAACCCGGTGACGTAATCGCCTCTCTGAATCGTGTTCCGCCAATCATCATTTTGATATTTATCGAGTGGGCCCAAGTTCTGCCGCAGGATGTTCGGCAAATTTCCACGCCAGCCGTGACGCCGGTCGTAGGCATGTAGCCCATCGCGAACCGCCGCATCGGCGGCCTTCTGCATCGCGATATTCAAAGTCGTATACACACGCAGCCCTTGCTCGTGGACCGCCGCTGTTCCGTACGTGTGCTCCAGGTATTCGCGCACCTCTTCCACAAAGTAAGGCGCCAGATCGTTTCGCAATGACGCCAGGTGCAATCCCAGGGGCTCGGCCTCGGCTGCCTCCGCCTGCGCGCGCGTGATTTTCCCATCGTGCGCCATCAGCGACAGCACCAGATTCCGCCGCGCCTTTGCCCGCTCCGGATGATTGACCGGCGCGTAAATCGGGCCACGAATGATTGCCGCGAGCGTGGCCGCTTGGCCGAGCGTCAATTTTTCAATCGGTGTGCTGAAGTAATATTCGGAAGCGGCTTCAAAACCGTAGTTCCCCGCTCCCAGATAAATCTGGTTCGAATACATCGTGAAAATTTGTTCTTTCGTGTAGTGCCGTTCGATCTGGATCGCCAGCAAGGTTTCCTGAATTTTTCGTTGGGCGCTGCGGTCCGAGCGATTCAGAAAAAGGCCGCCGGCGAGCTGCATGGTCAACGTACTCGCGCCTTCGGCCAGGCGATGCTTGGCGATGTCGTGCCACGCGGCCTGCAAGACGCGTGGAATATCCACGCCCCAGTGCTCCTCGAAATGCTGATCTTCCGTGGTGAGAACCGCGTCCTTCAGGACCCTCGGTATTTGCTCGTAGGTGACCAGGATTCGCCGCTGCAGGGCGAACGTGCCGATCGATTGCCCATCATCGGCGTACAGTTCCGTGACCACGTTCGGCCGGTAATCCTGCAACGCGCGAATTTCCGGCAGGTCGCTGCTGTACACAAACACCAACCCCACCCCGGCTCCGGCCGCAATCGCGCAAATCACCAGAAACGTAAACGCGAGGCGACCGAACACCGTATCGCCGGTTATCCTCATTGTGGCGCGATAAAATCGTTGCATTCCTCCGTCATTCTATCGCATACGAACCGACGCCGCCCCGCGGGTTGTTGCCGTAGTGTTCCCAAACGAAGCCAGATCGATTCAAACTGGGTAGAATGCAGGCGCGCGCGTCGTTGTTTTGTGCAAACCGCGCCGCTCTTGCGTTACTATTTCGCCGGAAACCGCAATCGAGGACGCCGCCGATACCATGGAAGCCGACCCACTTCTTTTTCGCGATCTGACTTTTATTTTCGTCGCCGCTATTGCCGGCGGCTTGCTTGCCTGGCGCCTCAAGCTCCCGTTGATTCTGGGCTTCGTCCTTGGCGGCATTTTGATCAGCCCGTTTACGCCCGGCATCAAGATTTCCGATCACCACGCTTTCGAAGTCTTTGCCGAGGTTGGTGTCGTCCTCCTGATGTTCTCTATTGGCGTGGAATTTTCCATCCCCGACCTGATGCGCGTGAAGTGGATTGCACTCGGTGGCGGCACGCTCGGCATTCTTCTTTCCCTGGCGTTAGCGCTCGGCGTTTCGTGGCTGGCCGGATGGTCTATGATTCAAGGCATCGTCATGGGTGCGACGATATCTGTCGCCAGCACCATGGTCCTCGCGCGGCTTCTCGCCGACCGCGACGCCATGGGCACCGGCTATGGTCGCGTAATGATCGGAATTACCCTGGTCGAAGACATCGCCGTGGTTTTCATGACCATTATCATTCCCATTTTCAGCGGCCCCGCCGAAGGCCGCTTTGCGAAAGCTGCCTGGACGCTCGGTAAAGCAGTGCTGCTGCTAATACCGCTCGCGTTTCTGGCCATGACCGTCGTTCCGCGCGTGCTGCGCCGCGTTTCCCGCACCAAGGATCCCGAACTTTTCCTCCTCGTCGCGATCGCGATTTGTCTCGTTTCCGCCAGCGTCGCGCAGGCCTGCGGATTCTCCGTTGCTCTGGGCGCCTTCCTCGCCGGCCTCGCCATCAGTGGCGCTCAGGATCTTCACCACGCGCACACCACTCTCATTCCGCTCCGCGACGCGTTCGTCGCCTTGTTTTTTGTTTCGCTGGGGACTCTCGTCGTGCCGCAGGTAATTCTCGACCACCTCCCGCTCCTCGCCGTGATGCTCGCTCTGATCATCTTCGGAAAATTCGCCATCTGGTTCGGTGTGATGAAGCTCTTCCGCTATTCGCTCTGGACGTCCATCGCCGTTGCCGCGGGTCTCACCCAAATCGGTGAACTCTCGTTCATCCTGGTGCAAGTGGCGCGGAAGGCAAACCTGGTGGGAGAAGAAGTCTTCACCACCACGTTAGCCGCGTCGTTAATTTCCATTTTTCTGAACGTACTGATTGTCCGAGGTGTTTTCCGCTGGATCCAGCCAAAACTGGACGGCGAGCAGGTATTAACCGCCGCGCCCACAGCGAGTTCACCTCACACGGTGTAGGCGCCGGTCGTTGCGGCGAAGGTGCTGTCGTTTTGCCACTTGTTACTGGGGTCTGTGAATCAACTACGGGAAGGTGACTTCTGCCAATTGTCCAATTCGGATTCGCGTGTCGGTCCCAGCGCCGCTTGCGCCGCGACCGCATTCTCATAGCACCTGATCAGGGTCCCAACCTGGGTCATATCGATCAGCGCTTGGACCCGCGCGTTGGCTCCCACTACCGCGAGCTGGCGGTTGGTCCGCTGTGCGGTAACGTAGGCGCCGACCAGCGCACCGAGCCCAGCAGAATCCATAAACGGAACATTCGTAAAATCCAGAATGACTTGCTCGGCCGTTTCCTCGCGGGTCGCGGTCTGAAAAACAAAAACCGAATGAATATTCAGCGAACCTCTAAGCGTCAGGATTTTCTGCCCTCTGCGGTCGCCGTCGGCGGTAACAATTGTCAGAGACTCGTGCGCCATGGATGCCGATTCTAGCGAAATCCGCGGCACCCGATTGTTAATATTTGGTTACAACCGAACCACTTCCGGCGTGCACCGTAACCTCGATTCACGAGCCTCGATTTTCCAATTCCGTTTTTCGATTTTCCGTGCTCGCCTATCCGACGATGGCGTCGGCCTCCACCTCGACCAGCATTTCAGGCTGCACCAGATGGTTCACCTCGATCATCGAAGTCGCGGGCCTGATCTTCCCGAAAATTTCGCCGTGCGCGCGGCCCACTTCCTTCCAGTCAGTGATGTGCGTGACGTAAATCCGGGTCCGCACAACGTCCGTAAGCTTTGCTCCTGCCTTAATCAACGCCGACTCGATATTTTTCAGCGCTTGTATCGTCTGGCCGTAGGGATCGCCGAACGCGACAATTTCGCCCGCGGCGTTGAATGCCGTCGTCCCTGAAACATGCACGTAGACTCCGACGCGCACTGCCCGCGAATACCCCACCAACGGTTCCCAAGGAGAGCCCGAAGAAATATTCTGACGCTGCTGCATTTTTCCCCCTTTAGAGATCGAATCGCGCGCGCAACTCCGGCGCCATCACCGGACACAAGTCTTCGCGCCTCCCAAAAACGCGAAAACGTATCCGCGCTATAAAATCGTAGACAAAATCACGTAAGCCGCGCGGCACAACGCCCAGAACCACCGCTACGACTTTCCAGCCACCGCCCAACCGTCGCAGGATATGCAAAAACGCGTTGGATCGCGCTAGGAGTCGGTCATCTGCGGTAATCACCACAACGCTATCCGGCAGCGTTTTCCGTTGCTCGGGCTGCACCAGCCTCTGAAAAGTTTCCCCCTGCAGCGCCGCAAATCGAAACGCCGTCCCAGCGCGATCGTGTGCAAGGACGAAAGTAACAGCGCGGTGGCACAACCCACAGTGGCCATCATAGAAAAGCATCTCGGGTTTGGACGCGACTTCCACCGGCTTTTTGACCCCCGGCGCGCGACAGCGACGATGCCACGCGGAGACTGCCACAAAAAAGCATATCACGCTGAATAATCTCGCGGCGTTGCGCACCGACGTCGCTGCGCTTCACGGTTCCGGAACATCAATCCGTTCGCTCTTGCCACAATTTGGCGAATTCTCTACTCTGGACTGGCCCCAATTTGAAGCCTGGCAGGAGTGGCGCACCCAAATGAAGTGCAATAACATCCTCGAAGCGATGGGCAACACGCCTATCATTCGCCTGAACCGCCTCGCCAAGGATCTCCCCGCTGAAGTTTGGGTGAAGGCCGACTACATGAATCCCGGCGGCTCGGTGAAAGACCGCATCGGCGTCGCCATGATCGACGAAGCTGAACGCACCGGAAAACTGAAACCCGGCGGCACCATCATCGAAGGGACCTCCGGCAACACCGGCATGGGGCTTGCGCTGGTCGCCTGCGTGCGCGGCTACAAAGTTGTCTTCACCATCACTGACAAGCAGTCTCGCGAAAAAATTGACCTGCTGAAAGCGTTCGGCGCGGAAGTCATCGTCTGCCCCACCGCCGTCGCGCCGGAAGACCCGCGCAGCTACTATTCCGTGGCCTCAAAACTCGCACGCGAAATTCCAAATTCGTTCTATCCGAATCAGTACGAAAATCCCATGAACCCCGAAGCGCACTACCGCACGACGGGCCCGGAAATTTGGAGGGACACGGAAGGTAAAATTACGCACTTTGTCTGCGGCGTGGGCACCGGCGGCACAATCTCCGGCGTGGGCAGATATCTCAAGGAACAAAATCCCAACGTCAAAATTATCGGTGTCGACCCGGTCGGCTCGCTCTATTACGAAGCTTTCAAAACAGGAAAAACCGGCAAAGCTCTGACTTACGTCGTCGAAGGCATCGGCGAGGACTTTTTTCCCGGCACCATGAACATGAAAATTCTCGACGACGTATTCCAGGTGAACGACGAAGAGTGTTTCGTCTGGGCGCGCCGTCTCGCCAAGCAGGAGGCGATCTTCACCGGCGGTTCGGGAGGTGGCTGCATTTCAGCGGCCCTGAAGCTCGCGAAAACCTGCAAGCCAGGCGACATGATCGTCGCCTTCATGCCCGATTCCGGTTCGCGTTATATGTCCAAGGTATACAACGATGGCTGGATGCGCGAGCACAGCTATGTCGACGCGGAAGTCGCGCTATCCGCGGCCGACGTGATTCGCGTGAAGCGCCAAAACGGCAAGACGCGCGACATGATCGTCGCCGGCCCCTACCAGACCGTCTTCCATGCCCTACAAACGATGCAGCAGCAGGACATCTCGCAACTTCCCGTCATGGAAGAAGGGAAATCCGTCGGCACGGTTTTCGAAGATCAAATCCTGAATCTCGCCTTACAGGGAAAAGATCTTCGCAAATTGGTCATCCGCGAAGTGATGGGCAACCCGCTCCCGCAAGTGGCCGCCAATTCACCCATCGAGCGCGTCACCCACATCCTCAGCCACGACAGCCCCGCCGTCTTCGTCGAAATGCCCGACGCAAAACTCGAAGTCCTAACAAAATTCGATCTGATGGACACCATCGCTGGCCTGGCTACCCAAAAACGCTGAAATCCGCACGCATCTTCGATTTCCGCGCGACCCGCACCGCGTCCCCGCTCAGTTCATCGTCAGGCGAGAAAAGCGGTCTCCCACCTGCTTCGGACGGCGGACGCCGGGATGTTATAATGAGGGACTTTTTGCCCGCTGCCGGAACGATTAGCGGCGCAATGTCATCCCCAAATTCGAATCGAGGCGGAACAGAAGCGGTATGCGAATCGAAGATTTCGCTGAACGGCTAGCTCAAAAAATCATCGTCGCTGACGGGGCCATGGGATCGCTGCTCTATGAATCCGTCGGCCCGCAGCGGTGTGTGGACGAGCTGAATACCACCCACGCCGAAGCCGTCTTTCACGTTCACCAGACCTATATCGAAGCTGGCGCGCAAATTATCGAGACCAACACGTTCGGCGCCAATCGCAACAAACTAGCTAACTTCGGAATGGCCGATCGCGTTGCCGAATTGAACCACCGCGCCGTAAAAATTGCCCGCGAAGCGCGCGAGGCCGCGAAGCACGAAGTTCTGATCGCGGGGTCCATCGGCCCGCTGGGAATTCAACAGCACGTGCGCGACTTGCCGCACCACGACATCCTTGCGATTTTCAAGGAACAGGCCGGAGCGCTCGAAGAGCGTGGCGTGGATCTTTTCGTTCTGGAAACATTCAGTGACATCGAAGAACTTGTCTCCGCCATTGACGCGATTCGCTCGTTCTCGAGTCTGCCCATCGTGGCCCAGCTCACCTATTCCGATGAAGGCAGCACCTTCGGCGGCACGCGGCCCGAAGATGCTTGGCAGAAACTGAACGGCAAAAACATTCAGGCCGTCGGCGCGAACTGTACCATCGGACCCCAACTCTTGCTTCCGGTGCTGCGCGAGTTGGCGGCGGTTTCGAAGCTCCCCTTGTCCGCCATGCCCAATGCCGGGTTTCCCAAGCGCATCGGAGATCGCACCGTGTACCCGCGCTCTTCGCCCGAGTATTTCGCGCTGTTCGCGCACGAGGCCGCGGAAGTCGGTGCGCGCATTCTAGGCGGATGCTGCGGCACCACGCCCGATCACATCCACGCCATGGCCGAAGCCGTCAAAAAAATCAATCCCGCCAGATCAACGAGCGCCAAAAGCGCACTATCCGCGGGGGCCGGACCCTTCGAGGTATTTGAACCCGCGGAGCGATTCCGCCGGATCGCCGCGCGCGAGCCCGAGAGTAAGCTCTGGAAGAAAATTCAGTCTGGAAAGTTTGTCACCTCCGTGGAAATCGATCCTCCGAAGGGCGTATCCATCGACCGCATTCTGGACCAAGTCACTCGCGTGATGGGCAGCGGCGAAGTGGATTCGATCGACATTAACAGTGGAACTCTGGCGCGCGTGGGAATGGATGCCATGGTCCTTGCCGGTGCGCTCGAAGCTCACGGCTTTGAAACCATTCCACACGTGACGACCCGCGACGCGAACATCATCGGATTGCAGGCCACGCTGCTTGGCGCGTGGGCGGTCGGTGGCGTGCGCAATATTCTGGCGATAACCGGCGACCCGCCATCCCTGGGCGATCATCCCGAAACCAGCGGCGTGTATGAGGTCGACTCGATCGGCCTCGTAAAGGTTTTGGCGCGGCTCAATCAGGGCACGGACTGGGCTGGAAAAAGTCTCGGCGGCGCCACGAATTTCACGATTGGAGTCGCGGTCAATCCAGTGGCCGAGAATATGGATGAAGAGTTGCGTCGATTCGAGGCAAAAATTGCCGCTGGTGCGCACTTCGCGATGACCCAGCCGATTTTTGATCCCGAGCACTGGCGCGTATTCTTGAAGCGCTTGGGCGGAAAATCGCCCGTGCCGATCATCGTAGGCCTTTGGCCGCTTACCAGCTACAAGCAAGCCTTGCGCCTGAATAACGAAGTCCCCGGCATCGTCATTCCCCCGGCTACCCTCCGCGAAATGGAAAACGCCGGTGAAGGGGCGCGCGAGCGCGGCTTTGTTCTGGCGCGCCGCATGCTCGAATGGGCGCGAAGTGCCCGCCGCGAAAGCATCGCCGGCGCGTATTTGATCGCTCCGTTCAAACGCTATGAGGAAATTCTGGAAATGTTTAGATAAGCTCGCTTCGCTCAGGCAGTCCAATCTCGTCGGACGAAAATATCTAGAAAAACCAGAAGCGCTTTCTTTTTTTGGTCGACGTGCCGCCGGGTGCGAGACCAATATCTTCATCGAGCTCCGGTACCCACGGGAGCGACTTCCCTTCGAACGCCGCCAGCGGATTATCCACCAGCACCGCGCGCGCCACATCCTCGCCCCACGTTTTCGTAACGTGATCGAAGGTTTCCCTCAATCGCAACGGTCGCGATGTGGTGTTGTGTGCATCGCTGGCAAGAAAATGCACCGCGTTCAGTCCAATCCACTGTGCCGCGGCCTCCTGGGCTGGTTTCCCAAACTTTCCCATCACCGATTGCGCCGTTATCTGGACGTAGCAACCCTGCCGCAACCAACGGAACAGCCTTTCCGGCTTCGAGCGAATCAGCGGATTTCGTTCCGGGTGTGTGATGATCGGCAGAATCCCAGCCAGATGCAATTCATGTAGGGTTTGATCGGTCGAGGGCGGAATCGCATAGTCGGCGAACTCAACCAACAAGTACTTCTTCTGATTCAAGGTATAGCGGCTCGGAAGGTGCCGGATTTCCTGTAAATTCTCGTAGCTCAGGTGGAAGTCACAACCGCTCGCGATGATTAGCCGTCCCTCAAAACGCGCTTGAAGTTCGTCGCGGCGCTTCATTACCAATTCGGGAACGAATGGGTATTTGGGATGTGCGTGTGGCGTGCCGATAACATGAGTGATCCCGTCCGCGATGGCCATTTCTCCCATTTCGATGGACATTTCCAGCGATTCGGAACCGTCATCCATCTCCGGAAGTATGTGGCAATGAATGTCAATCATTTGAAATGAGGATAGCGCACGGAGAAAGAGATGACAACGCAGCGGACGCCAGGGTGAACGAGAAAATCAGGGGGAATTGGTGCGTCTATTGCTTGAATGCGGCTGAAACCGGATGGAACAGTTTCATTCGGGGAAAATGGATCGTCGCAAAACCGGTACGACGCTCAGCGGCTGCGCACGAAATTCGCACGGACGGTTTTTAAATTCCAAGGACGTGGCAATTTGGTAGTCACCCCATCGAACCCGCCCAAACGAGCCTTCATTACCGGCGTGACCGGGCAGGATGGTTCCTATCTGGCCGAATTGCTGCTCGCCAAAGGGTACGAGGTCCACGGTATCAAGCGGCGTTCCAGCAGCTTCAACACCGAGTGGGTCGATCATCTACTCCCCGACTGGCACGAGCGCGACGCGAAATTCTTCATGCATTTCGCGGATCTTTCTGACGCGACCAGCCTTGCCAAATTGCTCCACCGCATTGTGCCGGATGAAATTTATCACCTGGGCGCGCAAAGCCACGTGCGCGTCAGTTTCGACATTCCCGCCTACACCGGAGATATCACTGCGCTCGGCACCGCGCGCTTGCTCGAGGCCATTCGCGAAACCGGAATTCCTGCGCGGTTTTACAACGCCGCCAGCAGCGAAATGTTCGGGCAAGCCTCGGAGTGCCCGCAGAGCGAATCCACTCCGTTTCGTCCGCGCAGTCCCTATGGCTGCGCGAAATTGTACAGCTACTGGATGACCGTCAACGCGCGCGAAGGCTACGGCTTGTTCGCCGTGAATGGGATCTTGTTTGATCACGAATCACCGCGGCGCGGCGAGATTTTCGTCAGCCGCAAAGTCACCCGTGCGGTCGCGCGCATTCTCCACGGCTTGCAGTCCAAGCTCTATCTCGGAAATCTTGATGGCAAGCGCGACTGGGGCTTCGCTCCGGAATATGTGGAAGGAATCTGGCGGATGTTGCAGCAACCTGAACCGGAAGACTTCGTTCTCGCCACCGGCGAAACCCATTCGGTTCGGGAATTCGTCGAGCGCGCGTTCGCGCAGGTGGGCCTCGACTGGCGGGCTTACGTCGAAGTCGACCCGCGATATTACCGGCCGACGGAGATCGATCGTCTGCAAGGAGACGCATCCAAAGCCCGCGACCGCCTTGGTTGGGTGCCTCGCATCAGGTTCCGCGATCTAGTGAAGCTCATGGTGGATGCGGACGTGCGGCTTCTGGAAGACAAATTGAGCGGCCAACTGGAGCGCCGCATGTCCGTCGGAGGCGGAGAATGAAGCCGCTCGAATCCCCCAACCTCGCCATGGGCGTGTTTCATGGGCGCCGGATTATCGTCACCGGCGGCGCTGGTTTTTTAGGCCGGGTGGTGGTTCGAAAGCTCCGCGAGCGGGGCTGCCCCGACGTTGTTGTGCCACGCAGTGCGACCTGCGACCTCACGCGCCTCGGCAACATTGAAAAGATATTCAACGAAGCGCGCCCACACTTGC
>Ga0302325_10014297_pt1 | contig 16899 bp, 11 predicted proteins | sample Palsa_T0_2_FD_201948 | JGI IMG/M metagenome (GOLD analysis project Ga0302325, IMG submission 201948) | Peat permafrost microbial communities from Stordalen Mire near Abisko, Sweden - Palsa_T0_2 | ecosystem: Environmental > Terrestrial > Soil > Palsa > Peat permafrost | place: Sweden: Abisko... | reverse complement strand
CGGAAAGGCACGTTGAACTCGAACGACAGCCTGGTGTTGATCGGGCTTTCCTGTTCTGGCAATGCTTTCACGTCGTGGAAGTCCTGAAGTCGAACGTGCGGCTGGGGAAATCAACGAGCTGGATGCTGCCGCTCGATCTGCTGATTTTAATCGTTTGCGCCTACGGGATTTATGTGAGCACGGACTGGCTGGTGACGTGGCTCCAAAACCGTCCCACGGGCTTTATCAGCGTCCGGTATTTGGGATGGTTGAGCGGCTGGCTAATGGTGCTGCCCAACGCGGTGCTGGCGTTTTATTACGGCTGGCGCGGCCAGCCGGAAACCGTGTATGCGTCACAAGTCGGCGATTGCCACGTGTCCATCCCCTTGTGCCTCGGGGTCTATACGATGTTCCATACGATGGTGATGCCCGCGTTCTTTTACGTGGGGATGTGGATCCTGCTGATTTCCACCGTGCTGCACATTTTGTTCGTGGCCATTTTCGGCCGGTTGCCAAAGTTCTTTGGCTGGTTGCTGGTGGCCGCGTATGGCTATTTCCTGTGGAAAGGACTGCTGGGATGAAATGGCGAAATCAATCTTTCTTGAGAAACCTCGTGTTGTCGCCCGAAATAGCCAGGGGGTTTGCCCGGATTTTTTCGCTCAGCTCGGCAAAGGGAATCTGCGCGTCCAGCCAGCGCGAGTTTTTGGCGATGGAATCCATGCTCTCATGGGTGTTGTTGCAGATGAGATATATGCCCGCGCCCAAAACCATGAAGACCTCGTGGCCGGTGCCGACACCGTGGCGGGCAAACTCAAAGTCGCCCACACCATAATTATCAGCATGGAGTCCTGAACGCAAGACGCCGAGATCTTTGACAAAATTTTGGAGGAATTCGTCGTTGCGAGGGCCGATGTAAGCCAGGACGCGGGCCTTGTTGTGCACGAGAGAGACGACGGCCCATTCGTCGAAAACGGTTTTGCCGTAACGGGAATCCATTTGGCCGGCGCAGGTTTTGATTTCAGAAAACATTTCGTCCAAAGTCATAATAATTTTCGAAAAGTAAGCAGGTTTGTTGCCGGGGAACAAGAAAATTGGAAATTATCTGACTGGCCAATGCTAGGGCGAAATGAGGATGCGATAAAAGCGCGCCGGGTCGGTGGCGTTGGGATCGGGGATGACCAGGGGATTGGTGGAAGGGGCGTTGGTCGAGTAAATGGGAATCCAACTGCCGGAGATCAGGTTGGTGGTCATGAGCACGGTATAATTTTGCCCGGCAAAGACGTTATTGATTTGCAGGGGAAAGACGTTGGATGAGAGCAGCATGGCGCCCGCCTGAGAACCCGAGGGCGTGGTGATGGTGGTGGTCGTGGGCGGGCCGAGCACCAGGGAAAGCTGCTGAATGGCCACATCCGAGGCGGAGTCTTCGGCAGCCACGGTAAAAGTATAAGTGCCGTTGGTGCCTAGCACCACAGTATTGGTGACCACGCGCGGCTTGGGGTGCGGGGGATAAAAAATTGTGACGTTGGTGGTCAGGATGGAAATGGGCGTTCCGGCCAGCGTGCCGTCCGGGTAGAGCACCAGGCCGGGCGGCAGGTTGGTTTGTTGAGGGCCATTGACGGAAATAAGATATTGGTTTGTGCCCTGTTTATTTTGGACCCAGACGACGGCTCCATTCGTACCCGCGTAAGGAAAACTGGAGGCCAAATTCAGCGAGTTGCCGGGATAGAGCGGAGAGAGGCTTCCCACTGCCTGGGCAACGGTGTTTGAAGCGCCACTCGGACCGGTCATGAGCGTTCCACTGCCAACGGTATAGGCCTGGGGGTTTTGGCCGTTTAAAGTCATGGATAATTGGCTGAGGCTGAGGACGGTGGTGTAGTTGGTGGCGTTCTGGGTGGTGGGCTGGGCGGTCCAGGTGAGTCCGTTGCCATTAAATTGGATGGGGAGGCCGTTGGTGTTATAAATGGGGCCGGAGACATTCACGGAAGCGGTGATGTCGTTGAAGACAATCGTTTGGCCGGCGCTGCCGTTATTATTGGCATAAGTGCAGTTGGTGGCGAATGGATTAGCCTCACCACCCGCGATGACAATGCCGAAGGAAAAATAGGTCTCGATATAGCCGACGAGTTTGGAATTGGAATAAATGGCGGTGCCGGGCGGAAAAGTATTGGTGCCCCGCTGATATAGGGAGGTGAGCGCGATGCCATACGCCGTGGACCAGTTGGTGATGTCATGGCAACTCAAAGCCTGTAGCGAGGTATCGTAATAAGTGCCGACAGTGGCGTCGGGAAGATTGGTAGTGAGGACCTGAATTTCGCCGCAGATCAGAATGGAAAAATTGATGCCGCTGATACTGGCGTCAGAAACGGGAACACTTTGAGTGGCCGGGACATTGGTGTAGCCAAGACTGGCCAGGCTATTCGAGCCGAGGCCGACAATCCAGGTTTGTCCCGGGCTGACGTTTAACGAATACGCGCCGTTGGCAGCGGTATAGGTGCTAAAAGCCTGAGAAGCAGGGGTGTTGGAGGAAATGGCATAGACTTGAACACCGCCAATCGGGTTGCCATCAATATCCGAAACGGTGCCGCTGATGCTGTAAGGGGCGTAGGTAAGGGTAAAATTTTGCTGGATGGCCTGGCCAACGTTCGTGATAGTGGTTTGAATGTAACCGGGGCTAAAGACGTAAGGATTGGTCAGGCCGGGATTGTTGGTGGCCAGGATGGACACATTCCACAGGTTGGTGGAGACAAGCAGAACGTACTTCCCATTCTGGTCCGACATGGCGAAGGATTGGTGGCCGGCGTTGTCGCTGGCATAGAGATAGACGCCGGGCATGGGAATGGCCTGACTGTTGGAGACGACACCGTAGAAAATGGCGGTTGCGCGGGGCAACGCGTTGGTAATTTTGATGCCGTTGTTCGTGATATTGTAAAACGGGTATCCCTGGTAAGTGAGATAACCTTTGAATGCGGCGGCAAAGGGATTGACCTGGGCCTGCCAAAGATTGTTGCCAATGATCGGCGCGCTGAAGTTGCCGTTGGTATCGGTAAAATAAAAGGAGAGCAAACTGTTCGAGGCAACGAGCATTCCCGAAAGGCCGGACAGGCCAGTGGTGGCAGACGCGGCATCAACCACTTTGCCTGTGATATTGGTCGTGGCCGGGTTGAGTCCAAGCGAGACACTGTTGGTCTGGTTCGCGGAAAGTGTCAATCCAGGCTGCGACGCGTCGGCCATGAAATTGCTTTTGGCAGCGGCGAGAAAGTAGCTACCGGGCGGCGCGCGGAGGTAAAAATTACCATTATTATCGGCAACGGTGCCGGCCTGCACAACCAGGGGATCGCTTTGCGCGACGCACAGCAGGACGATGGCGTTGGGAATGTTCGTAGATGTGGGAAACAACGAGGCATTCTCGACGTTGCCCGTGACCCAGGTGGAGTAAAATGAATTGGTCACGATAAAGAGATTTGTGACGGGCGAAAATTGGCCTGATGGGCTGGAGATTTTGTAGAGATAGTGAGCGGCAAGGGTTTGGGCGAAGTCGCCATTTTGAAAGTTCAAGGGCGCGATGATTTGCCCCGTGTTGTTGGTGATGTCACCGGGAAGGAAATTGGTCACCGTAACCGGAGTCGAAGTAGCGGCATTGGTAAAGACGCTGGCGACGCCGGCTGCGAGCTGAAATTGCTGAACCAGCAAGTCCTTGGAATCAATGATGCCATTGGTGTTGACGTCGAGGAATTTTTGGACGACGACATTGGTAACGCCGTTGGTCAGGCCGTTGATTTGGAGGGTAATCAGGCCATTGTACGTGTTGCTGACCACACTCGGGCTATTGGTAAAGGTGATGACGGCGCTGGCGGCACGGACGCCGGCTGGACCAGCGAGTAAAGCGGAGACGAGCAGGAATGGCAAAAGCCAAACAGCCAGGATACGCCAAAACCCATTGCGAGATTTAACGGGAGTTGGGAGCGCGGCCAATAGATGAACGTTTGGGAGAATTGGTTTAGTCATTCGACTTTACGGTCGCGGCTATAATTGCATCAGAATACGTTAGATAACTGAGAATTAAACAACCCTAGCGGACAAAAGTTGCGAACAAAATGGAAAAAAGCGGACAGTGAAAAACGGAGGTTTTATGGCGCATTCCCGCGCACACGGGAGTTCTCTCCAATAATGACTGTCGAGTTTAGGGTGTCCTCGGGAGCAGGGGCGGGAGGAGTCAGCCCAAAAAGCTCGCGAATGAATTTTCCAAGGGTTTCGTTGGTAGGCCCGTAACCGCCGTGATAGATGTAATATTCCAAATCATGCATCAATTTGTCGGCACTGGCGTAGCGGCGGCTGAGGTCACGAGTGAGACAGGATTGAAGGATTTTGTCGAGGGCGGCATCAATGCGGGGGTCAAGCGAGGTAAAGTCCGGGATTTCCATTTTCATGATGCGCTGGCGCGATTCCTCGGCGGTTTCCCCTTTGAAGATGTTTTTGCCGAGCAGAAGGTGGGCGAGCACAACCCCGGCGGAAAATAAATCGGAACGGCGGTCGGTGATTTGGAAATCAGCCTGCTCGGGGCTCATGTAATCGGCCTTGCCGGCGACGACTTCGCCTTCCTGGTCGCTCAAAAATCCACGGGCTTTGGCGATGCCGAAATCGGTCAGTTTCACGTCGCCTTCATAGGCAATCATGATGTTTTTGAAACTGACGTCACGGTGGACGATGCCCAGGGGTTTGCCGTCTTTATCGGCTTTGGCGTGGGCATAGGCAAGGCCACGCGTAATACGGCTGGTGATGAAGACGGCGAGTTCACGGGGCAGCGGGCGTTTGCGCAGGGCGAGCTGACGGGTGAATTGCTCCAAATTGACGCCGCGGATCAATTCCATGCAAATGAAATAGACATCGTTGGTTTCGCCGAGATGGTAGGTTTGAACAATATTCGTGTGAATCAAATCGGCGACGAGCTTGGCCTCTCCGATAAAATTTTCGATGAACATCTTCTGGCTGGCAAAATTGGGGCGAATGATTTTGATGGCGACGCGTTTGACAAAATTACGCGCACCGTGCTGCTCGGCCTCATAAACCACGCCCATGCCGCCTTCGAAGATTTTGCCGACGATGTCATAGCGGAAATCGCTTTGGATCGAAAACAGAGCCATGACTGGATGTTCGGCAATTGCGCCTCGAAGTCAAGTCCGGGAATGGCGAAATTGGAGCGGAGGGCCGTTGCCGCCCGGAAGGGTTGGGGGGTGTTCCTGACTGCCGAACGCCAGCCCAAACAGTGTAAGGGAGGCCCAAAAAGCAATTCCTTGTCAATGTGCCAGTTAGGGAAAACCCCAAATTTTTATGTATTTTTTGCTTGCAGGATTTTGGGGAAACATTTTAATTCGAGCCAAGTCGAATGACTTTTTTGTATTAACATAACAACATAACCACGAACAGGAAGGACACCAATATTATGGCAAAAGCACTCTCAAAATCACAGTTGGCCGCTGCAGTCGCTGAAAAGGCTGAAATTCCGAAGAAAAAAGCGGCGGAAATCCTCGAGTATATCGCCGCGCTGGCTTATAAGCACGCGAAAGACACTTTCACCCTCCCGGGCATTGGCAAGCTGGTTTTGCGCAACCGCGCCGCGCGCGTGGGCCGCAATCCCAAGACCGGTGAGACGATCCAGATTCCCGCCAAGCGAGTGGTAAAATTCCGCGTGGCGAAGGCCGCCAAAGACGCAATTTTGGGCGCAAAGTAGGATTAAGCTTAATTTACGGCAACGCGTCCTTAAGCAATTAAGGACGCCTTTTTTATTTAAGAGCGCGTCGTGCCGTATCTTCAACCCTTGTTCCGCCAGGTTTTCCAATAGTCTTCAATTTGCCGGCAAAAGTGGCCGGTTCGTTCGCGATAGAATTTCCGGCCAAGTTTCAAGGCCGCCGAATGGAGTTCCTGCTGCCGCGAGTCAATGAGTTCGTGAAGGATGCTGGCGTTTTGTGTTCCCTTGAAGTGGTTGGTGACAAATTTCCCGAGCATGAATAAATCGTGATCGTCACCCAGGACGCTGCCCAAGGTTTCGAGCTGCTTCGTACGCTCACGCAAGCGGCGCGGGCCGGCCGGACAGAGGAGACGCAACTGGAGCCAGAGGTCTTTGACGCGTTTGCGCCATTCGTGAAACTTTTCCGGCGACTGGCTGTCACGAGGCGTTTCACAGGATTCGCGGCCACGGCTATAAACCCTCTTTAAACCCGGCGCGACGACTTTCCAGCCCTTTGCATCAATTTTCAAATTGTCCAGACGCTTTTTGGACGTGGTCAAGATGCCTTTGAGCGCCGCGACGGAGTGAGCCAATTTTCTTTCCTCGGCGATACAATTTTTTTGCAAAGCGGCTTTGATTTCGGGAAAGGGAGGGAAGGGAAGCTTGCGGTGGAAATATTTGGTTAAACCGTCGAAGGCATTTAGTTTGACCTGCGCGTCTCGAAAATCGGTCAGCAAATTTGCCGCCTGGCGGAGCGCCCGGGTATGCTCGGCATAGGTGTTTTTGCCAATCTCCCGCCGGATGAGCCGCAGGACGGACCGCAACTTTTTGATTTCTTTGCGAACTTCGTGAACGGCCTGGAACCGGGCGCCCTTTTCCAGGGTTTCCAATGCGTCATCCAACCGTTCGGAGCATAACCGCCGCACGGCTTTGGCCACAGATTCCTTCTTTTTAAAACGAAAGGGCATACATAAATCGCAACGAGCGCTTCGGAATTTTAGGTTAAATAATGATTCGGCGAAATAGAGTTTTTGTCAAATCCGTTTGGGAAGTGATAAAGGTTCCAGGGATTATTCGCATGTGTTTTTAATATTTGACAAGGCCTGCCGATGAATACAAATTGTATCGGTGCGCATCATTAAAGAAGCGTTCCTGGTGACGGCCGGCAAAGAAAATCCGTTGGCCGCCCGTCATCTGGACGTTTGGCGCAAGACGGTCAAAGCAGCAAAATGGCGCAAGATAGTGGATTTGCGGCAAAGTTATCCCGACACCGATGCCGTAAGGGTTCGCAGCGGGCGAACAGTATTGGTGTTTAACATACGCCGCAATGATTACCGCCTGATTGCCGCGGTGCATTTCAACCGCCAAATCGTCTATACGCTGCGCTTTATGACGCACGCTGAATACAGCAAAGAACGCTGGAAAGATACATTATGAAAACGACACGCGGACAAATCGAATTTTCACGGCTGCCCAAAGATTATGCCGGCCTGTGCCGGTTGTTCATTCCCCGCCCAATTCATGACAAGGTGGATTATGAAAACGTGACGGAAATTTCCGACGCCATGGCCGGGCACGACCTGACGCCGGACCGGGAAGATTATTTTGATTTGCTTTGCCGCCTGATTGAAGACTACGAAAAGGAACAGGGCTTGCCCGCGCCGAAAGTCAGCGGCCTGGACGCGTTGCGCCACCTTTTGGAAGCGAACGGCATGAGCGCGGCGGATTTAGCGCGCTTGCTGGGAGTTCATCGCACGCTGGGCGGGATGATTTTGCGCGGAGAACGGCAATTAACACTGGCTCACGTCCGCACGCTGGCAAAACGTTTTAACGTGTCCGCCGATTTGTTTCTGGCGTGAAATGCTCTCTTTACCGATTTCCCCACAAAGATCACGAAAATTTTAAAACGATCCAACCAATGCCGCGCCTGTGACAACGTTCGCACCGACATGGCCCCGAGGGATATACCCAAATCCCCCCCTTTGCGTCCGGGTGGATTTCCATTAGACTGACAGGTATGCAACTGGAGAAACTTACAATTAAATCACAAGAAGCGTTGCAGGAAGCGCAAAACATCGCGCGCTCTTTTTCCCACCAGGAAATAGACGGGGAACACCTGGCCCTGGCGCTGATTTCCCAAACGGACAGTTTGATTCCCGATTTGCTCCAACGGGTCGGAGTGCCGCCGGAGCGGCTCAAACCGGATTTGGAAAGCGAGCTGGCGCGACGCCATAAGGTGCAGGGCGGCGAGGTATTCATGGGTGCGACGCTCAAAAAAGCGCTGGATGCGGCGCAATCGGAAGCGAACAAGCTCAAAGATGAGTATGTCAGCACGGAGCATTTGTTGCTGGGGTTGATGGATGAAGGGGGATCGTCGCTCAAGAAAATATTCCAAAAACACGGCTTGAAGCGGGATTTGATTCTGCGCGCGCTGGCGGAATTGCGCGGCAACCAGCGTGTGACGGACGCGAATCCCGAAGACAAGTTCCAGACGCTGGAGAAGTATGGACGCGACCTGACGGCGCTGGCGCGGCAGGGGAAGATTGATCCGGTCATCGGGCGGGACGAGGAAATCCGGCGGGTGATGCAAGTGCTGACACGGCGCACGAAAAATAACCCCGTGCTGATAGGCGAACCGGGCGTGGGCAAGACGGCCATTGCCGAGGGTTTGGCGCGGCGCATTGTCAGCGGGGACATTCCGGAATCGCTCAAAAACAAGCGGCTGGTGGCAATGGATTTGAGCGCGATGATTGCCGGCGCGAAGTTTCGCGGCGAATTTGAAGAGCGGCTCAAGGCGTTTCTCAAGGAAATCACGGCCTCGGAAGGCAAAATTATCCTCTTCATTGATGAATTACACACCCTGGTGGGCGCGGGCGCGGCGGAAGGGGCGTCGGACGCGGCGAACATCATGAAGCCGCAACTGGCGCGCGGCGAACTGCGTTGCGTGGGCGCAACCACGCTGGACGAATATCGCAAATACATCGAAAAAGACCCCGCGCTGGAACGGCGCTTCCAGCCGGTGATGGTCAATGAGCCGACTGTCGAGGCGACGATTGCGATTTTACGCGGACTGAAGGAGCGTTACGAAGTGCATCACGGGGTGCGCATCCAGGATTCCGCCCTGGTAGCGGCGGCGCAGTTGTCGCAACGCTACATTACCGACCGGTTTTTGCCAGACAAGGCGATTGACCTGGTGGACGAGGCGGCTTCGCGCATCAAGATGGAACTGGACTCCAAGCCGACGGAACTGGACCAACTTGACCGTCAGATATTGCAATTGGAAATCGAGCGGACGTCGCTGGCAAAAGAAAAAGATTCGGCCAGCAAGGAGCGACTGAAAAAGCTGGATGTGGACATAGCGAATTTGAAGGATAAATCGAAGGCGCTCACGGCCCAATGGCAAAATGAAAAAGCCGCCGTGAACGCGGTAAGCGTGGTGCAATCGCAACTGGAGCAGGCGAAAATCGAATTGGAACAGGCGCAACGCAAAGGGGATTTATCAAAATCGGCGGAGATTCAGTATGGAAAAATTCCGGACCTGGAAAAGAAACTCGCCACCATTGAAAAGCAATCCGCCCAGCCGACACGCAGCTCGTTGCTGCGCCAGGAAGTCACGGAAGAGGACATTGCCAAAGTCGTGGCGGCGTGGACGCACATCCCCATTTCACGGATGCTGGAAGGCGAACGGCAAAAACTGGTGAAGATGGAGGAACGGCTGGCGCAGCGCATCATCGGCCAGAAAGCCGCCATCAAGGCCGTGTCCGACGCGGTGCGGCGCGCTCGCAGCGGGTTGCAGGACCCCAACCGGCCCATTGGCTCCTTTATTTTTCTCGGCCCCACGGGCGTGGGCAAGACGGAGACGGCGCGGGCGCTGGCGGAATTTTTGTTTGATGACGAGAACGCCATGGTGCGGATTGATATGAGCGAATACATGGAAAAGCACACGGTGGCGCGGCTGATTGGCGCGCCGCCGGGCTACGTGGGTTACGAGGAAGGCGGGCAATTGAGCGAGGCGGTGCGGCGGCGCCCCTATTCCGTGGTGCTGTTTGATGAAATCGAAAAGGCGCACCCCGACGTCTTCAACGTGCTATTGCAGGTGCTGGATGATGGACGGCTCACAGACGGCCAGGGACGCACAGTGGATTTCAAGAACACGATTTTGATTATGACGAGCAACATCGGCTCGCCCATCATCCAGGAATATTTCATGGATGGCAAAACGACCGCGGGCGCGCGGCAGGCGATGGAGGACAAAGTCATGGCCGAGTTGAAAAGGCATTTCCGCCCGGAATTTCTGAACCGCGTGGACGATGTGATTATTTTCCAAAGCCTCGACGAGGAGGAATTGGAAAAAATTGTGGAAATCCAAATCAGCCGCCTGGAAAAACGGCTGACGCAGCAAAACCTGACTCTGGACGTGGACGCGAGCGCGAAGAAATTGCTGGCCAAGGAGGGCTACGATCCGCAATTCGGCGCGCGACCGCTCAAGCGGGCGGTGCAGGACCAATTGCTCAATCCGCTATCCATGCGGCTGCTGGAAGGCGAGTTCAAGCCGGGAGATAAAATCAAGGTGACGGCGAAAGATGAGGCGCTGGTTTTTCAGAGGAAGTAAATTTTTAGGAGACTATATATCTGACACCACCAGCTCAAAATTACGGTTCTCCCTCACCCCGGCCCTCTCCCGCTGGGAGAGGGAGAATAATAGTCAGGTTCTTTGCGATCACTGAATTTTCTATAGTGGTAATGGGAATATAATCCTAATTTTTATTCGGTTTTTAGCTATTTAAGCGCTTGCACACAATCGTCCTTAACCGCACCGGCCCGATGAGGCCGGATTCGACTAGAGGATCGTTCTCGTGCCACAGTTCATGCGTCGTGAAGGTGAAGCGGCCAGTGGGACTGGACTTGCCATCCAACAGCCACTGCGGCCAACTTTTAAGCGTGCCATCCGAATTACGTTCGGCGTCAGACGGCAATTGCTGATCGCCGATCAGGCGGTTGCCCCATAAGTTGGCCACCGCGACTTCCAAAGTATTTTGTCCTGCGCGCAGCACTGAAGTCACATCCAGGCAAAACGGCGTTTTCCAAAGAATGCCCAAAGGTTGGCCATTCAATGTCACATCGGCCATGACGGCCACGTCGCCCAAATCCAATTCCATGCGATGATTCGCAGCCAATAATTCTGACGGAACATCAAACTCACAATGATACACGGAGGTACCGGAAAAATACCGGACGCCGGGGTCAGTATGCATGTTTAAAGGAAGCAATGTTTCCAATTGTATTTGGGCCGGCGCACCCCAACCGTCGGGAAAGGTCACCGTCCACGGCCCTTGAATAGTGAGCGGTTCAGGAACATCCGGGATGACAGTCACGACGGCTGCGCCAGACGAAAGCAGGCAATTATATTCGCCGGGTTTGGTGGCGCATAATTGCAGCGCGCCATCCGGTGTGGCCTTGACCGTGGCCGGCAGCATCTCTTCGTGGATGCTGAAATCCGCCACTACCCCGTCTTCAAACAGACGATGCTGTTCCTGGCCATTAATACGGTAGTGAACATCCAGCGTCTTGACGACGTTTGTGTCCGGGTCGCCGCCCATCGCTGCCATCTGAGCCACGGGGAAGCTCAATTCTCCACTATCAATGAGCTTGTGGACATCTGCTTTGGCATCGCGCAGGTGTTCCGGTTCGCCGGGTTTGCCATAAGTGGCCGAGAGAATTTCGATCTGCGGCGGAGTTTGATGCCCGCCAACAGCCAGAAGCGCTTTGCCATCGCGGCTGATGCTCGAAATGGTTTGCGCCGGCACGACTTTTTGGCCGCAACGAAAGACAATGAACATCGAGGCCTTGGGCGGCAGAACCAGCGGAATGCGGGTCATTCCTTCGGATGTGTCATATAAAGCCACCGGAGAAATCCGGCCGGTTTCCGGGTCCCAAATTTCCGGCGCGATGCCCGAAATGCGAAAAGAGCAGTTCGCCACCAGCGGGCTGCCGGCATAAGGGTATTTGCCCGCAACGGCCCCGTTGGCGACGAAATAAATATCCATTTCCTCCGTGCGCCGGTGGATCCAGCGGACCATGGGCTGGTCACAATCGAAGTCAGGTTTTATCCCACGCACCGCCAGGGCATCGGCGGCGGTGGTGCCGGAAGTGATTTTACCGCTGTCCCAGAGTTCCGCTGAAAGTTTTTGGACTTCATGATCGCACTTCGGATAGTTACCAAGGCTTGGAGATTTCCCTGGTTTAGGCCCAATCACCCGTGCGCCGGCGTCCACGAGCTTTTTGATTTTTTCCAATAACTTTGGCGTCATGGTGGGCGAATCGGGCAAAACGAGAATGCGATATTTCATGCCGCCGGGCAGAGTCAGGAAGCCATTCTCAAATTCCATGCGTTCGAGAATGAGTTCCGGCGGGCAGCCGTCGAAGTTATATCCGGGCCGCGCAGACGGATGTCCAGCGCCGCTCTTCGCGGGAAAGGGATAGATGGGAGCGCCCGGGGAAGGTTGGGTGTCCGGTGAAGAAAATCGGCTGGGCACGCCCTCGGGCTGCATATAACAAACGTCGGCGACAAAGTTGCCTTGCCGCAACATATAACAACAGCGCGCCACATAATCATGCCAGGGCTTGCTCAGGTTCCACCAGGTCTGCGTCCGCTCATAATGCAGGCCCCATGGTCCCATGGACATGCCGGGCGAATAATGCGGATTGGTCCACGGTTGCATGGCGTAGCGATGGAACACAAAACGGTTGATGCCTTCGCAGAAGGTCCAATCCCCGATGTCTTTGACGACGGCGGGATGGCCGAGCCATTTTTCATCCGAATTGGCCGTAAAAGTTTCCTGGCCAATGATGTTGCGGCCATAGACGTGCCCCGCGCTCGCCATTTCTGTCACCGTGCGACTCTCTGCAAAGCGCTCCCACGACCAGCATTCGGACATCGGCTCGACTGCTTCGCCTCCGTAAGCAACATCGTTGGCCGGCTCACCGGAATAGCCCTCAATGGATAATCGCAGTCCATGCTTTTGCGCCACCTCACGCATGGCCACGGCATAGTTTTCCAACAGCAGGTCGCCAATCGTCTTTCGAAAATCCCACAGGAACCGCTGGGAGATTTCCAGGCTGTCCACGACCTGGCCGGTTAAAACGGGAAGATACGGCTGGAGATCATAACCGCGAAGCCGTTTGAAATCCTCCCGCATGGTGGGCGTCCAGTTTTGAACGCCAGTTTCCCAGCTATCAATGTGTGTGGCCACGAGCGTCTGGCCGGCGAGCGGGCCGATGTTTTGAATAATCCGCCCCATGAGGGCTTCAAATTGGAACAATGTCGCTTTGCGGCTGAGCTTGTCAGTTTCCAGCCCCAGGCCGCCCACAGGCGCGGGATGATTCACGACACTAGTCGTCGTGTATCCGAGACGCAAAATGGTCCAATTGCCTTCAGGCAATTCGCACCTGAGAACTCCATGCCGGTTCATTTTATCTGTCAGATCGCGGATGCTGGACTTCGACACCAGTTGCTCGGCTGGAAGGCTCTCCCAATCCAGGCGTGTGGGTAGATTGTATTGCGCGCCCATGCCGGGGTGCCAGCGGTCTTTATTCGACTCAGTGAAGCCTTGCAGATCTGGAATGCGGTATCCGTGCCCGGCCAAATTGGCTGGAGGTGTCGGAAATGCCAGCACGGCAATGTCGCGGTAGAAGTCCATCTTCGCCTCGGGCTGTGGCAAGGGCATCTCTATTTTTTTGCCGCCCATAACAGCAGTGTTGCTCCAAACGACCACCTGCATGGAAAGTTCGGGAGTGATCCACGGGCCGCCGCTGCCGCACCATCCGGCGTCATTGGTCATGTTGACCTGTAATCCAAGGCGATTGGCTTCTTCACAGGCAAATTGGAAGAGTTCATACCATTGTGAGTCGCCAAATTGGGCGCCATTGAAGCTCGCGGGAGTGCCCTGGTCCACATCCATTATCAACACCCCGGCAATACCGACGGCTTTCATGGCTTCGAGGTCGGCGGTAATCCCTTCGCGAGTCACATTCACGTCCAGCCAGAACCAATAGACCCACGGCCCGCAATCAAAGGGCGGCGAGGCAAACTGCGCCGGATCGAGGCCATTCGACATAGCAGCAGCGGATGTCCTGAACGGGGAGTTGATGGCGCATCCGGATTGTAGAATCAGAAGGCCTCCTGCGGTTAATCCAATCCGGCCTAAAAAATCGCGGCGATTCATATTGATTGAAAGCGAATGTTAAACACCTGGAGTATTCACGATGCGTCCGGGAAATACTCGCAGCATTAAATAACGGCTTCAAGCCGGATGATGGCCCGCGAATGCGTTAGTCAGGGATTGAGGACAGTCTGGACGACTGTGAGCAATTGGTCAGAAGTGAAAGGCTTGGCCAGCGTTCCGTGGACGCCGAGTTGCCTGGCCATTTTGGAATAAACTTCAACGGGCATCCAACTGGATTTGGCGGTGGCGATGAATTTGGGAGGCGAAGCCATGCGCCGGAGTTCGGCAAGCGTTTCAAACCCGTCATTGCCGGGCAGGAGCAGTTCGACGATCACGAGGTCGTAAGGATTCCGGCGGTGGAGGACAATGGCTTCGAGGCCGCTGTGAACCCGGGTGACTAAAAAACCGGCGGTGGTGAGCACCGGTTCGAAAAAGGAATGCGAGTCTTTATCGTCATCTACTATGAGAAGCCGCCGGGGCGCTGGTTGAGCGGGGGGCTGTGAAGCTTCCGCCACGTGCTGGGGCGGCCGGATATTTTTTGTCTCTTTCTCCAGCATGAGGCGCAGGGCCAGGAGATTCTCCTTGAGGATAAAGCCGGCTGCGCCGGCGGAATGCGCCAGGTCGCGGAAGTGCGGGTCATTAAAGGAGGAGACAATCATCACGCGCGCTTCGGGATGCGCCTGTTTAATGGCTTTGGTGGTTTCAAAACCATCGAGGCCCGGCATTTTTATGTCCATCGTCACCCAATGGGGCTTGAAATCCTGAACGCAGGCGACGGCGGCATCCCCCGAAGCGCATTCCTGAAAGGTGATTCCGGGCATGGCCAAGAAGCTCCGGATCAATTCACGCGCGCCGGGCAGGTCATCCACAATTAGTAGTCTGGTGCTCATACTAGTCACCCAATATGCAGGAAAAAGAGACGGCGCGTAATTGTAGCGCCTACATAATTTTGAATCCGCAAACCCCCTTATTTTTCTAGGTGGAGTTACCTAGGCGGCGGGAAGGCGCGGCTAGAGCAGCGAGCGGTTTTCGAGTGCAAATTGCAGGAGGCTGTGGCTGCCGCGCAGTTCGAGTTTGGCGCAGATGTTGGCGCGATGGGCTTCGACGGTGCGCGGGCTGATGAAGAGTTCAGCGCCGATTTCCCGGCTGGTTTTTTTCTGGGAAATCAGTTTCAAAATGCGCAGCTCGGCTTTGGTCAAATCATCGAGGCCGGGCTTTTCCTTGGTGAGTGATTCGGCGCGATGGCGGCGGTGGACGAGATGGCCGGAGACGGAGGAGCTGAAATAGTGATCGCCCGCAGCCACCGCCGTAATGGCCTTCACGATTTCTTCGACGGCATTTTCCTTAAGGACAAAACCCATGACTCCGTTATCAAGCGCGCGGTGGAGAATTTCCTCCTCGTTATGCATGGTCAGAATGATAACCCGCACGGGCGAGCGTTTAGCCTGAAGCTTGCGGGCGATTTCGAGGCCGGTCAGGCCGGGAAGTTTCAGGTCGAGCACGGCCACATCGGGTTTGCGCTCTTGTATTAAGAGCAGGGCGTCTTCGCCATCACCGGTTTCGCCGACCAATTCGAAATGAGGGTCTGCCGTGATGACCTGGCGCAAGCCCGCCCGGAAGAGCGGGTGGTCATCCACAATCAAAATTTTCGGGCGATGCGCCATAAAGTCAGGGAATTGCGCTTGTCTGTTCAAGCGCCGCCAATTGTTTTACTCCGGTCCGGGCGAAATGGGAATGGTTATTTCAATGCGCGTGCCCCGGCCGGATGCGGAATCGAGCTTGAGCCGTCCGCCAAGGATGCGCGAGCGCTCGGCGATGTTTTTTAGTCCCATGGTCTTGCCGGTGCTTTCCGGATTGAAGCCGCAGCCGTCGTCCTCGATGAGCAATTGGGCTTCGCGCAAATCCCGCTCCAGGGTCACGCGCGCATTTTGGGCGCGGGAATGTTTCAATAAATTGTTCACGCCTTCCTGGACGATGCGGTACAGGCTGGCCGCCGCATCGCGGGAAAAAACGTCGTCCACATTGTCGAATTTCTTTTTGAAGGCGACGCCGCTGGCGCCGGCGGCACTTTCCACCAGGGCATCCAGCGCACAGGTAAGACCGAGGTGGTCCAACTGGTAGGGGTGGAGATCCTGGGAAATGCGGCGCATTTCGGCGATGGCGGCCGACGTGCTATCGCTGATGGTTTGGATTTCCTGGCGGGTATTGGCGTCCAGTTTTTTGCCGAGCAGGAGGAGTTGCGCGTGGTTTTTGATGAGGGAAAGGCTTTGGCCGAGGCTGTCGTGGAGTTCGCCGGCGATACGCGTGCGCTCGGCTTCCTGGGAGGCGATAAGTTGGAGCGTATATTCCGCTCGGGCGCGTTGCTCCCGTTCAATGGCTTGTTCGCGTTCGGTGATGTCGAGCAACAAACTGACAAAATAATCCGGCGTGCCGTCGGGGCGTCGAACGCAACGTGCGGAGATGGTCGTATGAATCACGCGCCCATCCTTTCGAACGAGGCGTTTATTGAGGGTGTAGGCGTCAATTTTTCCCGCCATAGCCTGGTGAAAAAGAATTTCATTGGCTTTGATGTCTTCCGGCAGCGTGATATCCGCCCACGTTTTCTGGAGGAGTTCCTCGCGGGAATAGCCGACAATGCGGCAATATTCATTGTTTACGGCCAGGACGCGCATTTCAACGGACGTGATGGAAAAGCCAACGGTAGCCAGTTCAAAATAACTGCGGAAACGCTGCTCGCTTTCACGCAAGGCCTCCTCGGCGCTTTTGCTGGCCGTGATGTCATGCGAAACCCGCAGGACGCACTGTCTGCCGCCCAGTTCAATCAACTCGGCGCTGAGCAACAACGTCAGGACGCGGCCATCGCGCGTGCGGCCCTGAATTTCACGATTGGTAACGCGCCCGGAAGTTTTAAGAGTTTGGACTATTTCATCACGGACTTTGAGGTGTTCGAAAATGCCCAGTTCCGTAGGC
>Ga0302325_10014295_pt1 | contig 16901 bp, 13 predicted proteins | sample Palsa_T0_2_FD_201948 | JGI IMG/M metagenome (GOLD analysis project Ga0302325, IMG submission 201948) | Peat permafrost microbial communities from Stordalen Mire near Abisko, Sweden - Palsa_T0_2 | ecosystem: Environmental > Terrestrial > Soil > Palsa > Peat permafrost | place: Sweden: Abisko... | reverse complement strand
CGGCGTGCCAGACTTCAAGCAGTCGATGCGAGAAGCTTGACCCGGCGGCCCGGCAATTCAAAAGTGGGTTGATAACAAGAACGTCGATATGGGAGAGCGCGACATGGCGGGCGCCGCACGTACGTGGAAAATGCGAACGGGATTGGCCGCGTCGGTGGTTATGGCGGCGGTAGTGCTGGGCGGAGCGTCCGCGGCGGCGCAAGACTCCGCCAAGGATTATCCCAACCGTCCCATCACGCTCGTGGTGCCGTTCGCACCGGGCGGCAGCACGACCATCGTCGCCCGCATCGTCGCCGACCGCCTGGCCGATGCCCTGGGCCAGCAGATCATCGTCGACAACCGCCCCGGCGCCGGCGGAACCATCGGCACCCGTCAGGTCGCCAAGAGCGCGCCGGACGGTTACACCATCGTGCTCGGCTATACCGGCACGCTCGCCATCGGCCCGTCGCTGTTTCCCAATGTCGGCTACGACGTGCGCAAGGACTTCGCCCCGATCGGCCGCATCGCCACCGCGCCAAACACGCTCGCGGTCCACCCCTCCTTCGACGTGCATTCGGTCAAGGAGCTGATCGATTATGCCAAGGCGAACCCGGGCAAGGTCAATTTCGGCTCGGCCGGGGTCGGCACCGTCGGCCATGTGGGCGGCGAACTCCTGGCGACGATGGCCGGCATCAAGCTCACCCACATCCCCTATAAGGGGACCGGCCCCGCCATGACCGACCTGCTCGGCGGCCACATCCCCATGTCCTTCGCCCCCATTCCCGCGGTGCATGAGAGCGCCAAGAGCGGGTTGCTGCGCCTGCTCGCGGTCACCAGCCTGACCCGCTCCTCCCTGGTTCCGGAGATTCCGACCATCGCGGAGACGTTACCGGGCTTCGAGGCGGTGTTGCGCTATGGCCTCGCCGCGCCGGCGGGAACGCCGCGCCCGATCATCGATCGCCTCGATAAGGATTTGCGCAAGGTCTTGATGTCCGACGAGGTGCGCGGCCGTCTGGCGATCGAAGGCGCCGAGCCGCTGCCGAGCACCCCGGAGGAATACGGCGCCGACATCGACCGCGAAGAGGCCCAATGGTCGAACGTGGTGAAGACGTCCGGCGCCAAGCCGGAATAGGGCAGCGCTGGCCGCGCCGTGGTCGTCCTCAGCGCAGCAGCAGATAATCGGTCGGACTGTCGGGACACAGCCCGCCCGCACATTCCAATACGGTCGAAACGCCATTGCAGAGTGCAAGCAGTGTGAACAGAGCGAACGCGATCAGTGAAAGCCCGGTGAGCCGGTTCACCGAGGATTCGCCGCCGGCGAATTGGCCGTCGAACAACAGCATGACCGCGGTTCCCAGCACGATCAGCGCGAAGATGACGAACGCCCAGCTGTAGAAATGGAGACCGAACAATGCGCTGCCGTAGGAGCCGGTATCGGGAACGATATGGAGGAGTATCTGCCTGCCGGCGACAGCGGCGCCGGCGAGGGCGCCGACGATCATGATTGCGTAATGACTCGCCCGCGGCCCGAACCGCAGATTGAGCGCAAGCCCGAATCCGGAGACGACAAAGGCCGCACGCTGCAGAATACACAGAGGGCATGGCAGATCGTTCAGGACGAGCTGGTCGGCAAAGGCAAAAACCAACACCGCGCTGATTGCAAATAGCCCGAGTGCATTGAGACGCAGAGACAGGGCAGGTGTCATGAGAGCTTCCTTCACAAGGCAATGCCGAGGACGTCCGTCGCGTGAAGGCGGTACAGCGCCAATAGAGTGAGAAGACTCAGCGCCCACAAGGCGACCGACACCTGGCGGTAGCCTGACCATGCCGCAGCCAGAGCAGCCACGACAAGAAAGAAAGGAATGCTCATCATGTTGGTTCGATCATATATCAGGATTCCGCACTATCAATCGTCCGAGGCCGGTTTCAGACGAGCTGGCTAGAGCTGTTTTCGTTGAGGTTGACACCCTCGCCGTCATCGCCCGGCTTGACCGGGCGATCCAGTGAACACCGACCGGGCGTACTCGATTGCCCGGTCAAGCCGGGCAATGACAGCGTAAGGGCCAGCGTACTCGGAAAATTCCCTTATGGTGGCGTTCGGGATATACGGGGGATTACCATGTCGAATTGGAAATCATGCTTTGTCGCCTTGTACGCAGCCGAAAATCAGCGGCAGAAGGAATCCATTCGTTGCTAAACTCGTGGAAGGCCATCGCCGCTTTTGGACTGTTGCTGTGCTTCAACAGCTCAGAAGCACGCGCGCAGGACTATCCGTCCCGCCCCATCACCCTGATCGTTCCCTACACGCCCGGCGGCGGCAACGACGCCATGGCGCGGGTGGTCGCCGACAAGATGAGCGCGGCGCTGGGACAGCAGATCGTGATCGAGAACCGCGGCGGCGCCGGCGGTTCGATCGCGACCCGCCAGGTCGCGCGCGCGACACCCGACGGATACACGCTCGGCCTCGGCGGCACCGGCACGCTCGCCATCGACCCCACGCTCTATCCCAATGTCGGCTACGATCCGCGCAAGGATTTCGCGCCGGTCGGCTTGATCGCGACCAGCGCGCTGGTCGTGCTGGTCAACCCGTCCGTCCCCGCCAAGACGCTCGGCGAATTCATCGCGCTCGCCAAGGCGAAACCCGGCGAGATCAACTTCGCCTCCGCCGGCAGCGGCAGCGGCATCCATCTCGGCACCGAGCTGCTCGCTTACATGGCCGGGATCAAGCTCACCCACATCCCCTACAAGGGCAGCGCGCCGGCGCTGACCGACCTGATCGGGGGGCATGTCGCGCTCTATTTCAGCTCGCTGCCGCCGGCCATCGGCCTCGTCCGGGAAGGCAAGGTGCGCGCGCTCGCGGTCACCGGGCCGGTGCGCTCGAAGGCGTTTCCGGACCTGCCGACGGTGGCGGAAGCGGCGCTGCCGGGCTTCGAGGCGGTCCTGCATTACGGTATCGTGGCGCCGGCCGGTACGCCGCGCCCGGTGATCGACAAGCTCAACGCGGCAATGCGCACGGCGCTCGCCTCGCCGGAGGTACAGGCCCGAATCGATACCGACGGCGCCGAGGTGTATGCCAGCACGTCCGAGCAATACGCCGCCGACATCGACCGCGAGGAGACCAAATGGTCGGAAATCGTGCGGCGTTCGGGGGCGAAGGCGGAATAACCGAGGATCTCATGAATTTCGATTTCACCGACGAGCAGAAATTGTTCGCGGACGCCGTGCGCAAATTCGCGGTGGCGCACCTCGAAAAGGATTGCCTCGCGCGCGCCCACAATCCCGGCTTTCCGTTCGATGTCGCGGCGCTCATGAGCCGGCAGGGCCTGCTCGGCATCACCATCCCGCAGGCCGACGGCGGCCAGGGCGGCACGCTGATGGATGCTGTCATCGCCATCGAGCAGGTGGCGCTCGCCTGCCCGCGCAGTGCCGACGTGGTGCAATCCGGCAGTTTCGGCCCGATTCGCACCTTTGCCGAATACGCATCGCCGGCGCTCAAGGCGAAATACCTGCCGGCGCTTCTCGCGGGACGTACGGTGATGAGCCTCGGCATGTCGGAGCCGGAGGCGGGCTCCGCCGCGACTGATCTCAAGACCACCGCGCGGATCGACGGCGCCCATGCCGTCGTCAACGGCACCAAGGTGTTTTCGACCTTCAGCGCCGACGCCGAGGTTTTTCTGATCTATGTGCGGTTCGGCCCGGGGGTCCGCGGCATCGGCTCGGTGATCGTCGAGCGCGGCACACCGGGGTTCCACATCGGGCCGCCGTCGAGCTTCATGAGCGGAGAGGAGTGGTGCGAACTGCACTTCGACGACTGCGGGATCCCGGCGGAGAACGTGCTGCTCGGCCCCGGCGGCTTCAAGAAGCAGATCGCCGGTTTCAACGTGGAGCGCATCGGCAATGCGGCGCGGGCGCTGGCGTTCGGCCGCTATGCCTTCAACAAGGCGCGCGACCACGTCGCGGCGCGGGTGCAGTTCGGTCGGCCGTTGTGCGAGTTCCAGGGCCTGCAATGGAAATTCGCCGACATGGCCCTCAAGCTCGAAGGCGCGCAGCTTCTGCTCTACCGCGCCGCCGCCAATGCCGACCGCGGCCTGCCGTCCGCCTACGAGACCTCGATCGCCAAGGCGGCCTGCAACCTCGCCGGCTTCGACGTCGCCCACGAGGCGGTGCAGGCCATGGGTGCGACCGGCTACAGCCGCGACACCCTGGTGGAATACTGCATGCTCCGCTGCCGCGGCTGGATGATCGCGGGCGGATCGGTGGAGATCCTCAAGAATCGCATCGCCGAGGAGATTTTCGACCGCCACTTCGACCAGCGGGCTCGGCAGGCCGATGCAGCGGAATAGCGTGGTCGATCCGAACGTCTCGTCCCGGCCTTCTGAGGAAGGCAGCGGCGCGAGGACACTGCGCGAGGCCCTGTTCGCGCCGCGCTCGGTCGCGCTGGTCGGGCAATCGAACGACGCCGGCAAGACTGCGGGGCGGCCGCTCAAGTTCCTGCGCCAGGCGGGTTTCGCCGGGCGCATCTACCCCGTCAATGCGCGCCGCGACGAGGTGCTCGGCGAACGCGCCTGGCCCTCCCTCGAAGCGCTGCCGGAGGTGCCCGAGCACGCTTACATCGTCGCCCCGACCGAGGCCGCGATGGAGGCGATCGAGGCGTGCGGGCGTCTGGGCGTCGCGGTGGCGACGGTATTGTCCGACGGGTTCGCCGAGGCCGGCGCTGCCGGCATCGCGCGCGAGAGCCGGCTGACCGAGATCGTGCGATCGACCGGCCTGCGCATCGTCGGCCCATCGAGCCTCGGCATCGTCAATCTGCGCAACGGCGCGCTGCTGACCGCCAATGCCGCCTTCGACGAGCCCGGCCTGCCGGTCGGAAAGATCTTCGGCGCCTCCCACAGCGGCGGCATGATCGGCACCCTGCTGTCGCGCGGCAGAGCCTGCGGCATCGGCTTCGCCGGCCTGGTATCGGTCGGCAACGAGGTCGATCTTTCGCTCGGCGAAATCTGCCTCGCCACCCTCGAAGACCCCGGGATCGACGGCTACCTCCTGTTCCTGGAGACGCTGCGCCACGCCGACACGCTGCGTGCCTTCGCCGTGCGCGCGGCGGCGGCCGGTAAGCCGGTGCTCGCCTACAAGCTCGGCCGTTCGGCCGCGGCGCGGGAGCTGGCGCTGACCCATACCGGCGCGCTCGCCGGCGAGGACGATGTCGCCGATGCGTTCCTGCGCGATTGCGGCATCGCCCGGGTGGAAAGCCTCTACGGGCTGCTGGAAGGGCTGCCTCTGCTGCGGCGGATTGCGCCCCGGCGCGAGAAGCGCACGCCGCGCGTCGCGGTGATCACCACCACCGCCGGCGGCGCCGCCATGGTCATCGATCCCCTGGCGAGCCGCGGCGTCGAGGTGGCGCAACCGAGCGAAGCGACCTATGCGCGCTTCGCCGCCGCCGGCATCAAGGTGTCGCGGGCGCGCCTGATCGATCTCACCCTGGTCGGCACCCGCTACGAGGTGATGAAGGCGGCGCTCGACATTCTCACCACCGCGCCGGAATTCGACCTGGTCGTGGTCGTCGTCGGTTCCTCCGCGCGGTTTTATCCCGACCTCGCGGTGCGCCCGATCATCGACAGCGCGGGCGCGGCAAAACCGATCGCGGCGTTCCTCGTGCCCGAAGCGCCGCAGGCCCGCGTCGCGCTGGGCAAGGCCGGCGTCGCCAATTTCTACACGCCCGAAGCCTGTGCCGACGCCGTCGTCGCAGCGCTGTCGCGGCGGGCGCCGCGGCCGCTTCCGGCGATTGTGCATGCGCCTCGCTCCGGCGCCGGCCGGCCGCTCGACGAGCTCGAAGCCTATGAGGTGCTCGACCGCCTCGGTGTGCCGCGGGCGCCGTCGCTCGCCCTCGACATCAACGCGCCGCCGCCGTCGCTGCCGTTCGGCTATCCCGTGGCCGTGAAGGTGCTGTCGGCGGAGATTTCGCACAAGTCGGATGTCGGCGGTGTCGCGCTCGGCATTGCCGATGCGGCTGCGCTCGCCGCCGCGATTGCGGCCATGCGTGCAAAGCTGCCGCACGCCGAGCGCGTGCTGGTGCAGCCCATGATCACCGGCGCCGGCGAGGTCCTGATCGGCTACCGCGTCGATCCCGACGCCGGCCCCCTGGTCATGCTGGCGGCGGGCGGCATCTACACCGAAATCTACCGCGACCGCAGCCTGCGCCTGGCACCGGTCGATCTCGCGACCGCCCGCGAGATGATCGCGCAAGTGCGCGGGCTCGAGGCGCTGACCGGCTATCGCGGCAAGCCGGCGGGCGATCTCGCCGCCCTTGCTCACGCGGTGGTGGCGCTGTCCGGGCTCGCCGCCGACCCGACAGTGCTCGAGGCCGAGGTCAATCCGCTGATGGTGCTCGCCGAGGGCGTCGTCGCGGTCGATGCGGTGGTGCGGGTGGTGTGATACCAACGGTGGCAGAGGCAGCATTCGTCACCGGAGCCCCGACCATGTCGCAGGCCGAAGCGGTCCACACTCTGCAGCCCGCGGCAGGCGCCACCGCGGCGCTGGTGGAGTTTGTCGGCGCACTGCGCTACGGCGCGCTCGACGCCGAGGTCCGCCACTACGCGCGGCGGCATCTGCTGGACACCGTCGGCGTGATGATTTCGGGCGCCGCCGGCGACGTGGCGAACCGCGCGGAGCGGGCGCTGGCCGCGGTGCGCGGCGCCGGGCGCATTCCGGTGCCGGGCCGCGCGCGGCGCGCCGATCTGCTCGACGCCGCCTTCCTCGGCGGCACCGCCGCCCACGGCATCGAGCTCGATGACGGCTACCGCCAAGGCTCCGTGCATCCGGGCTGCGCGGTCGTCCCCGCCGTGCTGTCGGCCGGCTATGAGATGGGCGCGAGCGGCGCGGCGGTGATCGAAGCGATCGTCGCCGGCTACGAGACCACGATCGCGATCGCGCGGGCCTGCCATCCCGACCTGCGCCAGCGCGGCTTCCATCCGACCGGGGCCTGCGCGGTGTTCGGTGCCGCGGCGGCAGTCGCCCGGCTCCATGGCCTCGCGCCGCGCGAGATCGCCGATGCGCTCGGCATCGCCGCAAGCAGCGCGGCCGGCCTGTTCGCCTTCGTCAATGGCGGCGCCGACATCAAGCGGCTTCACGCCGGCCATGCCGCGCGCGAGGGCGTGCAGGCGGTGCTGCTCGCCGAACAGGGCGTGCAGGGGCCGCCGGAGGTGATCGAATCCCGCGACGGCTTCATGCAGGCCTTCGCGTTCGGACGCATCGACCGGGCGCGGCCGATCACGCTGCCACCGGCGACCGCCTTCGGCATCACCGACTGCTACATCAAGCCCTATGCCTGCTGCCGGCACATCCAGCCCGCCGTCGAGGCGCTCATCGCGCTGTGCAGCGAGGAGGACATCGTCCCGCAAGAGGTGACGGGGATCGACGTCGACACCTATCGCATCGCCGCCGAGCACGCCCACACCGGCTGGGACGATTACGCCGGCGCGCAACTGAGCTTTCCCTATTTGATCGGCCTCGCGCTGCGCTTCCGCGCCATCCGGCTCGAGCATTTCGGTGAGGAGATACGGCGCGAGCCCGTCTTCGCCGACATCGCGAGCAAGCTGCGTGTGGCCGCGACGCCGGAGGTCGACCGGCTCTATCCGCAATTGCGGCCGGCGCGGGTCAAGGTGACGACCGCGCGCGGCGTGTTCACCCGCGCGGCCGACGAGGCGCTCGGCTCGCGCCTGGTCCCGCTCGACGATACCGGCCTCGAGGCGAAGTTTCTCGACCTCGCCGGCCCGGTGCTATCGCCCGCCCGTGCGGCGGAGCTGTGCGGGCGGCTGTGGGAGATCGAGGCCTGGGTGGACATCCGCCCGGTGGTGGAGGCAGCGTCGAAGTGAGTTCGCGATTCAATGACCAAGCCGCTCATCAATGACTCGTCGACCATTAATGACTCGTCATCCTGAGGCGCGAGCGCTCTTCGCGCGAGCCTCGAAGGATGTGGCCGAGGCTTCGCGACAAGCGTGCCTGAGGCACGGCCCGGCCGTCGCCCTTCGAGGCTCGCAAGAGTTCGCGCCTCAGGGTGACGGGTCAGGGGTGAGGAAAAACATCCGCCCTACCGCGCTCGCAGCGGCCTCACGCCGAGGTCGCCGGCGAGCCTGTCGAGATGCGCGAGCAGCGCGGCAGGCAGCGGCACGCCGTCGCGCTGGCGCTCGGTGCGGCATTCGCGGCGGCGGTCGCCGGGCAGGCGGATCTCGGCCACCCCGGGCATGCGCTTGGAGGTCCGCAGATCGTGCAGATGGCGGTCGGTCTGCGCCATGAAGGTGGCAAGCGGCACGAAACGCTTGATGTCGATCGCCACCATGAAATGGCCGGTATTGGTCGCGCTCGCATCATCGGCGTTGAAGTCGACGACCTCGCGGCCGAACGCGGCGCCGTTGAGCACGCCGCCCAGGAGGCCCAGCATGATGGCGAGGCCGCTGCCCTTGTAGCCGCCGATCGGCAGCAGCAGGCCCTCGGCGCTGCGCCGCGGATCGGTGAGGGGTCCGCCGGTCTGGGTGTCGATCAGCCAGCCCTCGGGCATGTCGCGGCCGGCCAGCGCGTATTTCTTGACGGTGCCGTAGGAGACGATAGTGGTCGCCATGTCGAGCACGACGGGCCCGGCGCCGGACGGCACGGCGATGCCGAGCGGATTGGTGCCGAGCAGCAATTCCGAGCCGCCCCACACCGCCATGTGGTTGGCATTGGCGACCGCGGAGTAGAGCCCGATCATGCCGTGCTCGACCGGCATCGCGGCATAGAGCCCGGCGGTGCCCGCATGGTTAGATCCGTGCACGCCGACCCAGCCGATGCCGGCATCTTGCGCCAGCGCGATCGCGGTGTCGGCGGCCCGGCTCACCACCAGATGACCCATGGCGTTGTCGCCGTCGACCAACGCCGTCCCCGCGGCCGTCTTGGTGACCCTGATGCTCGGCTTGGTGTTGAACCCGCCGGCACGGATGCGGCGGACATATTGCGGCAGGCGAAAGATGCCGTGGGCATCGGCGCCGGTGAGATCGGCTTCGGTCATCAGCGCCGCGACCTCGGCGGCATCGGCCGCCGGCAGCCCGACGGCGTCGAGCGCGTCAGCGATGAAGGCTTCGATGACGCGCGGCGCGAACCGGTGGTCCGCGTCATGCTCGCGGGCGGCGGTGCGGTCATCCATCAGGGAGCCTCTTTGGTGGAAACATGTGCATGTCGCAGGCCGGGTGTTTTATACACCAAGTGCCGCCCATGCCAGCGCGATGCAGTTCCGTCATTCCGGGGCGGTGCGGAGCACCGAACCCGGAATCCAGACGGCTTATTGCGGGACTCCTGGATTCCGGGTTTTCGCAAGGCGCGCCCCGGAATGACGGTGGTTGCTGAAGTAAATCACTCCCACATGCGCGCGCTCGCCTCGCGGGCGGCGGCTTCCATGGTCATGAACACCGCGCCTTCCCGTACGAGCCGGTCGACCAACTCCTCCAATGCCAGCATGCGATAGCCGCGGCCGATGACGTAGGGGTGCATGGTGTAGGTCAGGATGCCCCAGTCGACCGACTTCTTCATGTAGAGGAATTCGTCGAGCCAGTTGCCCATCACCGCGCGGGCCGGCTGCAGTCCCTGCAGGACTGTCTGCGGCGTGCGCAGGAATTCGAAATGGGGATAGTCGTCGAGCGACCAGCTGATCGGCATCTCGATCAGCGCGGTCTCCGCGCCGAACCGGTAGGGCTCGCCGAGCGTAGCCGCGTCGCCGCGCCGCGCCCGGTAGGGCCAGTAATCCGCACCCATCAGGCTCGAATCATAGACGAAGCCGTGCGCGACCAGGAGGTCGATGGTGTTGGCGCTGAGGTCCCAGGACGGCGAGCGATAGCCGCGCGCCTTCTGCCCCGTGAGGCGGAGGATGGCCTCGTTGGCGCGCACGAGATCGGCCTCCTCGGCCTCGCGGCTCTGCTCGACCGGCGGGACATGGGCCCAGCTGTGATGGGCGATCTCGTGGCCCGCCTTCACCACCGCCTCGCATTCGCGCGGATAGGTCTGGATGGTGAAGCCGGGCGTGAACCAGGTCGAGCGGACGCCGCGGCCGCGCAGAAAGTCGAGGATGCGGGCGCAGGCGCGCGCACCGAATTCGCCGCGCGACAGCGGCGTCGGCGTGGTCAGGCCGCGCGCGATGAAGCCCGACATGGTATCGAAATCGAAGCTGAGGCAGACGATGTGACGTGGCACGATGCCATCCCGGAATGAAAGACGGGCGCGAATATAGCATTGCGCCTATAACGGTGCCGATCGTCGTTCACGTCGCCGCCCACCCGCGGAATCCTCCATGGCCACCCGAACCGTCGGCATCATCTTCAACGGTGCGACCAGCCGCATCGGCTCGACCCAGCATCTCAAGAACGCGCTGGCGCCGATCCGCGCCGCGGGCGGGCTCGTCGTCGGCGCCGACCGGGTGATGCCGCGCGTCCTGCTGGTGGGACGGGATGCGGATCGCCTCGCCGCGCTGGCGCGGGAACACCGCGTCGAAGGTTTCTCCACCGATCTCGATGCCGCCCTGTCGGACCCCGCCTATGAGGTGCTGTTCGACGCCGCCGTCACCCATCAGCGCCAGGCGACGCTCGCAAAGGCGATCGCCGCGGGCAAGCACATCTATTCGGAAAAGCCGGTGGCGGCGACCGTCGCCGAGGCGCGCTCCCTGCTGGCGGCGATGAATGCGCGCGGCCTCAAGCATGCCGCGGTCGAGGACAAGCAATATCTGCCGGGGCTGCGCAAGCTCGCGGCGCTCGGGGAATCCGGATTCTTCGGCCGCGTGGCCGGCTTCAAGCTCGAGTTCGGCTGGTGGGTGTTCGACGGCTTCGAGGAACGCGGCCAGCGCCCGAGCTGGAACTACAAAAAAGCCGGCGGCGGCGGTCTCATCCTCGATATGTATTCGCATTTTCGCTACGTGATCGAGGGAGTGCTGGGGCCGATAAGAAGCGTCATCGCCGCGCTGGCGACGACGGCGCCGGAGCGAGTCGATGAAAACGGTGAGCGCTACCGCGTCGATGTCGAGGACCACGCGATGACGCTCGTCCAGCTGCAGTCGGGTGCCGTCGGAACCATTATCGCGTCGTGGGCGACGCGGGTGCGGCGCGATGATCTCCTGACCTTTCAGGTCGACGGCACGCACGGCTCCGCGGTCGCCGGGCTCCATCGCTGCCGGGCGCAGTCCATCGCCGACACACCGAAGGTCGCCGCATTCAACCCCATGGTCGATCTCGGCATCGACTATCTAAGCCGCTGGCAGGAGGCGCCGGCGGCCGGACCGTATCCCAATCCCTACCGCGTCGGCTGGGAGGATTTCTTGCGCCATCTCGTCGCCGGCACGCCGCTGCGCTCCGATTTCGCGGCCGGCATCCGCGACGTCGCCTTTGCCGAGGCCTGCTACCGCAGCGGTGAGAGCGGCGCCTGGGTCGGCCTCGACGACGTGCTGGGATGATGGCCATGACCACCCCGACTTCCACGCCTACGGTCTCCGCCCCGACCGCATTGGTCACGGGAACCTCGACCGGCATCGGCCGGGTGATTGCGCTCGCGCTGGCGCGCGCCGGCTATGATCTCGCCGTCACCGAGGTCGAGACGGAACGGCTGCGCGACCTGCTCGATCATCCCGACCTGCGGGGACGCAAGGTGGTGCCGGTGGCGCTCGATCTCGCTTCGCCTGACAGCATCGTCTCTGCGTTCGCGCAAGCGGTGGCGGCGCTGTCGCGCATCGACCTGCTCGTCAACAATGCCGGCCGCGCGCTGATCAAGCCGGCCGCCGAAGTGACGGGCGCGGAGTGGGACGCGCTGATGTCAGTCAACCTCACCGGCACGTTCTTTCTCACCCAGCAGTTCGGCCGGCACGCCATCGCGCGCCGCAGCGGCTGCGTCGTCACCATCGCCTCGACCCATGGGATGACCGGCATCGCCGGACGTTCGGTCTACGGGATCGCCAAGGCGGGCCTCATCCAAATGACGCGGATGCTCGCGATCGAATGGGCTGCGCACAACGTCCGCGCCAATGCAATCGCGCCCGCGACGGTGCTGACGCCGTCGCGGGCGGAGATGCTGAGCGATCCGCAAGCCCGTGCGCGCATGCTGGCGCGGATTCCGAGCGGCCGCTTCGTCACGCCGGAGGAGGTCGCCGCGGCGGTGGTCTATCTCGCCTCCCCGGAGGCGGCCTCGATCACCGGCCATGTCCTCGCCATCGACGGTGGCCTGACGGTGCAGTAAGGACGGATCGCGCCATCCCATTTACCGATTCTTAATCCTCCCGCCCGCTCCTCCTGCGGTGCGGCCCCATGTCCAACCGAAGGTTAAGGCCGCGTGCCTATCTTGCGCCGGTCAGACATGGAGGCTCAGGTGGCGTTGAGCGGAGCAGTCTCATCGCGCGGCGCGCTGGCGGGCATTCGCGACCGCATCGCGGCGTGGCGCGCCGACCGCGGCGACCACGCCACCGCACAGCGCTTCGCCGGCAGCGCCTTCCTGATCCGCGTCGTCAGCGCCGGCATCATCTTCATCAGCCAGGTGCTGCTGGCGCGCTGGATGGGGCAATTCGAATTCGGTATCTACGTCTACGCCTGGGCCTGGGTCGGCTTCCTCGGCATGCTGAGCCCGCTGGGCGTCGGCTCCGCGGCAACGCGCTTCATTCCGCAATACCGCACCCTCGGCGATCTCGACGGCCTGCGCGGCTTCCTGTCCGGCAGCCGCTGGCTCTGCGTCGGCCTGGGCGTCGTCGCCGGCGCCTTGGTGGCCGGTACGGTGCTCGCCCTCGGCAATCGCATCGCCGCCTATTACTGGCTGCCGTTCCTGCTGGTGAGCCTGACGCTGCCGATCTTCACGCTGAGCGCGGTGCAGGATTTCACCGCGCGGACGTTCAACTGGATCGATCTCGCGCTGCTGCCGGGCTACATCGCCCATCCCGTGCTGGTCATCGCGGTCACCGGCGGCTTCTATCTCGCCGGCGGCGCGGTAAGCGCCGACACCACGCTCGGGACCGCCTGCGCCGCCCTGTGGATCGTGGTCATCACGCAGACGGTGCTGCTCGACCGCCGCCTTGCCCATGCGGTGGCGCCGGGACCGCGGCGCTACGAGCCGCTCCGCTGGATAAAGACCGCGGCGCCGCTGGCCCTCGTCGACAGCTTCTTCATCCTGCTCACCTATGTGGACACGCTGGTGCTCCAGGTCTTCGTCGGGCCCGCCGACATCGCGGTCTACTACGCCGCGACGAAGACGCTCGCCCTCGTCAACTTCATCTATTTCGCGGTGTCGGCGGCCTCCGCGCACCGCTTCAGCGAGTATCACGTTGCCGGCGAGCATGAAAAGCTGGCGGCCTTCCTCGCCGAGACGATCCGCTGGACGTTCTGGCCCTCCCTCGCGCTCGCCGCCGCCATGCTCGCGCTGGGCAAGCCGATCCTCATGCTGTTCGGCCCGGGATTCGCGGACGGGTATCCGCTGATCGCCATCATGGCGGTCGGGCTGGTGGCGCGTTCCGCGGTCGGGCCTGCCGAGCGGCTCCTCAACATGATCGGCCAGCAGAAGATCTGCGCGGCGATCTACGGCTGCGCCTTCGCGGTCAACCTCATCCTGTGCTTCGTGCTGATCCCGCATTTCGGGCTGACCGGAGCGGCGATCGCGACCGCTTCCGCGGTCCTGACCGAATCCGCGCTGCTGTTCTTCGTCACCAAGCGCAGGCTCGGGCTGCATGTCTTCATCTGGGGCGGCCCGGCGAGAGGCTGACATGCTGGCGCCCTTGCAAACCGTTCTCACCACCGAGCGGCGCCCGCTCGCTTCGCTTTCCGACAGCATCGAGCCGTGGCGGCGGCTCGCCGCCCAGGCCGCAGAACCCAACGTGTTCTACGAGCCCGGCTTCGCCCTCGCCGCCGCGCCCGTGCTGGGCCGCGATGTCGAAGCGATCGTGGTGTGGTCCGCCGACACGCCGCGGCGGCTCCTCGGCCTGTGGCCGTTCCGGGTGGGGGCGCGTCGCTACGCGGTGAAGCTTCCAGTGCTCATGGGCTGGACCCATCCGTTCGCGCCGCTGGGAACGCCGCTGGTCGATCGCGACGTCACCATCGCCGTGGCGGCTTCGTTCCTCGACCATATCGCGGGCGATGCGACACTGCCGAAGCTTCTCCTGCTGCCGCTGCTCGACGAATCCGGGCCGGTGGCGCAGGCACTGCGCGGCGCGACAGAACGCAGCGGCGGCGCCCACGCGGCGTTCGGCCGGCATCAGCGCGCGGCTTTGCGGCCCGACGGCGACGCCGCGGATTACGTCGAATGCGCGATCGGAAAAAAGCGCCACAAGGAATTCAAGCGCCTGCGCCGCCGGCTCGCCGAAGCTGGGCCGGTCGCATTCGAAATGGCGCGCAGCCCAGCGGCGGTGGCGGAGGCGCTGCAAGGTTTTTTCGCGCTCGAAGCGAAGGGCTGGAAAGGTGCTGCGGGCAGCGCGCTGGTCCAGGACGCCGAACTGCGGCGCTTTGCCGAGACCGCCGTCGATGCGCTCGCCCGGGAGGGGCAGGCCGGGGTCGCGCAGTTCATGTTGGGGTCGCAGCCGATCGCCAGCATCGTGACGCTGCAAAGCGGCGAGGGGGTGTGGTCCTGGAAGATCGGCTATGACGAGAGCCTGGCGCGGTTCTCCCCCGGCGTGCAGGCGATGATGGAGCTTACCGACACGCTGCTCGCGGACGACACCGTGGCGTTCGCCGACTCCTGCGCGACGCCGGACCATCCCATGATCGATCATCTCTGGCGCGAGCGCCTCGCCATGGCCGACCTGATGATCGCGCTGCGGCCGGGCGCGGGGTTTTCCGCGGCGCGCCGGCTGGAGACGGCGCGCCGCCGCGTCACCGCATGGGCGCGCCACACCCGCAATCTCTTGCGCCGCTAAATCTGCTGGCCTTCGCCGAGCGGGATGTCGCGCAGCGTGCTCGGAGCGAACAGCTCCTCGAGCTTGGCCCGGCGCTTGGTCAGGCCGTGCTCGTGGGCGTATTGCAGCAGCGCCTCGATGCTGGGGCGGTTCTGCTCGATGCCGTAGGGATACCAGTCCGGTCCGATGATCGCGCGTTCCTCTTCAAGGAGCGGCTGCAGCCAGGCCGACGACACCTTGGGCGAGCCGGCCTCGGCGAGGAAGCGGTAGCAACGGTCCTTGGCGGTGCACAGCGCCTTGTAGAGGCTGAGCGCCACCCAGGGGTCGCGCTCGTAGATGTCGCGGCGGATCACCACCGTGTGCATGATCGGATAGATCCGGGTGCGGCGGAAATAATCCTTCTCGACTTCGGCGTAGTCGGGAAACAGCCGCTTGACGTTGCGCGCACCGCGCCGGAACGACAGCGGATTGTTGGCCGTCATCAGGAAATCGATCTCGCCGCGCTCGAGCAGGTCGCCGAGCTCGGTATTGGGCGGTGCCTGACGCAGGCTGATGCTTTCCGGCAGCGTGTGGCCGAGTCGGTCGGCGCGGCCCTGCACCCATTCCACGTCGCTCGGCTTGACGCGGTATTCGTGCTCCAGCAGTCCTCGCATGTAGACCGCGGCGGTCATGCTGTATTCCGGCACGCCGCCGCGCTTGCCCTTGAGGTCGCCGGGATGCTTGATGCCGGCGTCGGTGTTGATGAAGAAATAGCCGTGGCGGAACACGCGGGAGGGGAACGCGGGGATCGCGACGAAGGGCGGATTGCCGTGGCTCACCAGGGTCGTGTAGTTCGAGAGCGACATCTCGGAGGCGTCGAATTCCCGGTACTGCAGCATGCGCCAGAAAATTTCGGCGGGCTGCAGCGGCAGATAGACGAGGTCGATGCCTTCCGGCGCCAGCGTGCCGTCGCGTAGCGACTGGGTGCGGTCATAGGGCCCGCACGCGAAGGTCAGGCGCAGCTTGTTCATGGGCGTTCTCTGGTTGAAACCGGATGGCGGTCGAGGGAACGGGAGGTTAGCACGCTCGCCTCCGCATCGTCATTCCATGGCGCGCGCTCGCGCGGACTCGGAATGACCATTGGATGTTGAGCTCGAATGCGCCTGAGGCAATGCAACACTGAGACAATGCAACACTGGCCAGCGGCGGCCGGATGTCCTAGTTTTTCGCCACGGCAGAATCTGTGGAGCCCCGCGAATGTCACCCCAGGCCCTCCGCCGCTTCGCGATTGCGCTGGTGTCGTGGCTCGTATTGCTGGCGCCCGCGGTCGCGGGAAACTACCCCGACCGGGTCGTGCGCATCGTCAATCCGTTTCCGCCGGGCGGCTCGGTGGACGTCATGGCGCGCCTGCTGGCGCAGAAGCTCAGCGAAAACATGGGTCAGCAATTCATCGTCGAGACCCGTGCCGGGGCGGGCGGCAATGTCGGCGCCGAATCCGTAGCGAAGTCGGAGCCCGACGGCTACACGCTGCTGTTCACAGCGCCCGGTCCCCTCGTCGTCAACCAGACGCTCTATACCAAGGGCCTGCCGTTCGATCCCCCGCGGGATTTCGCGCCGATCGCGTTGTTCGCGATTTCGCCGATCGTGCTGATGGTCAATCCGCAATTACCGGTGACCAACGTGCAGGAGCTGATCGCCTATGCCAAGAAGCACCCCGGTGAGATCAATTTCGGCTCTGCCGGCAACGGCTCGACCCCGCATCTGTGCGGCGAGCTGCTCAAGACCATGGCCGACATCGACATCGTACACGTGCCCTATCGCGGCACCGGGCCGGCCATGAACGACCTGATCGGCGGGCACATCCAGATGTTCTTCGATCTGCTTCCGGCGAGCCTGCAGCAGATCGAGAGCGGCAAGGTGCGCGCGCTCGCCAACGCCGGGGCACAGCGCCCGGCCGTGCTGGCGAACCTCCCCACCGTGGCCGAGCAGGGCCTGCCCGGCTTCGACGCCAATTCCTGGGAGGGGCTGGTCGCCCCGGTCGGGACGCCGGCGGCGGTGCAAGCGAAACTGATCG
>Ga0302325_10014294_pt1 | contig 16901 bp, 17 predicted proteins | sample Palsa_T0_2_FD_201948 | JGI IMG/M metagenome (GOLD analysis project Ga0302325, IMG submission 201948) | Peat permafrost microbial communities from Stordalen Mire near Abisko, Sweden - Palsa_T0_2 | ecosystem: Environmental > Terrestrial > Soil > Palsa > Peat permafrost | place: Sweden: Abisko... | reverse complement strand
GGGCTCCCGCCTCATCGAGTGCCGCGATCTGGTTTTCGAGCACGGTTTCGAGCGCACGCAACCGCGCGAAAGCACCGTCCATTCCGACATTGAGCGCATCGAGCTCGTGACGCACCGTTCGACCGAGACGCGCAACGCGGCGCGACGCGGTTTCGTCGACTGCGAAGAAACGGTCGGTAGCAGCCGCGAGCGTGACCGCCGCGGATGCCATTGTCTGTCCGCGCGTAAAGGCCCAGGCCGAAACGAACATCAGCACCGGTGGCATGAACATGCCAAACCCGACGACGGCAATTTCCTGAATATTGAGATGGAGCATCGCGCCAGGACCGAAATAGCCCCATGCGTAAGCTCCTGCCGCGCCGATCCAGAATGCCCCCAGGACGAACGCAACAATCATCGGCCAGGAATCGCCTCCAGGCGCCTCAACCGGACGCGGTTCAGCGTCCTCGTTAACCCTTTCGGGTCCCTGGGCATGAAGCAGAACCGGTTGCGTGCGCTCCGAACCGACCATCGGCATTCCTCAGATCAAGGCGTATCGCGATCACTTTAACCAACGTCGCCCGGCAGTGCGAGCACTGTTCAACGGATTCAGAGGCTTATCCTTACATTGGCCACAGATTTGTTGCGGCGGCCGGGCGACACCCGGTACCTTGGGCATCCCCGTAGCTGCTCTTGGAGCCGGACTTGGAAGCATTCGAACCCAGCCGGACGGCGCAGGGCGCGGCCATGCACAGGGCAGCGCATCAGTTGGTGGACATTCCTCCTGTTTTCTTCGACCCGTTGGCACTGGCAGTGATCGGCGCGGAGGCGGAGACCGCTTTGCGGGATGGCAGCGACTGGCACGGATTGCCGTCCAATGCGCTCCGCGCCTTCATCGCCGTCCGGAGCCGGCTGGCAGAGGATACGCTGGCGGAAGCCATGGCACGCGGTGTCGCGCAATATGTTCTGCTCGGCGCCGGGCTCGACACGTTCGCTTACCGGACGGAAGCGAAGTATCCGGGCCTGACAGTGTTCGAGGTCGACCACCCGGCAACGCAAGCCTGGAAGCGCGAGCGGCTTTCCGAGGCTCGCATCGACGTGACGGCCAATGTCGTTTATGCCCCGGTGGACTTCGAGACAGAAACGCTGGTGGATGGGCTGATGCGGGCGAGCTTCAATTTCTCGCAACCGGCCGTGTTCGCGTGGCTCGGCGTCACGCCCTATCTCCTGCCGGATACGGTGATCGCAACGTTGCGCGCCATTGCGCAGAGGATGCAAAAAGGCAGTGAGATCGTGTTCGACTTTGCACAGCCCCCAACCAATCTCGACGGCGACCAGCGCGCCAGCTTCACCGCGATGGCTGACCGCGTCGCTGCCCTGGGCGAGCCGTTCAGGAGTTTCTTCGAGCCGGAGCTGCTTGCGCGCGAGCTGACCGCCGTGGGATTCTCGTCCGTTGAAGATTTCGACTCGGAATCACTCAACGCGAGATATTTCGCGAATCGCGCCGATGGACTGAAATTGCGCGGGCGGGCCTATCTGATGAGAGCGCGTGTTTAAACAGGGGGAAAGCAGATGACACCGCTTTATGAAGCTGCAGCGGTATTTCTCGGCATTCATCTGCTGATCGCCGGCACACGCGTGCGCGACGTGATCACAGGCGCAATCGGCGAAGGCCCGTATAGAGGGCTTTTTTCTCTCGCTTCGCTCGGCGCGATCATCTGGCTTGTCATCTCATTCAAAGCGGCACAACCGGATCCGCAGCTCTATGATCTGGGCGTGGGCGCACGGCACATGGGAATTCCGCTCGTCGCGCTGGCGTTTCTTCTGGGCGTGCAGGGTTTGCTGACACCGAGCCCGACCCTCGTCGGAATGGAGGCCACGGCGGCAAAGGCGGAAACGGTTCAGGGCGTGCTGCGCATTACACGCCATCCATTCCTCTGGGGTGTTGCGATCTGGTCCGCGTTTCATCTCGCCGCGAACGGCGATCAGGCTTCCGTCGTCCTGTTCGGAACGTTTTTCATGCTGTCGATTCTCGGCACGTTCTCGATCGACGCCAAACGCAAACGTAAGATGGGAGCGGCGTGGGATTCCTTCGCGGCGAAGACGTCGAACATTCCGTTCGCCGCCGTGATCGGTGGACGCACATCGCTGCGTATCGGCGAAGATTTCGGCTGGCGGTTTTGGGTGAGCGCGCTCGCGTTTCTCGTCGTGCTGTTTTTTCACGCGCGCATCTTCGGCGTATCGCCGTTTCCAACCGGCTGGGTCCCATTCTGACCTGCGTTAACGCGACATTGACCGAATGGGCGCACGCTTGTTCCGCGATCGTTGGAACAATACGCCATGGCTGTCACAGCGTCCTCGCGGCCGGTCGATCTTGAACATCTCGCCCGCTATACAGGCGGAGATCGGACCATAAACGCCGAAGTGCTGAGACTCTTCGTCGGCCAGGCCGAGCAACTGATCGCGCGGCTTCGCATTCATCTTGATCACGCGGACGCAAAGGGCTGGCATGCCGTCAACCATTCGCTGAAAGGCGCCGCACGAGGTATTGGCGCGTTCGCATTGGCCGATGCTGCGGCTGACGCCGAACAGCTTGATCTGGTCGGCGAGAGCGGACGGGCCTGCCGCGCAGTGGAAGACCTGCGCTCGCTGTCTCATGGCGTGAAACTATTCGTCGAGGCTTATCTGAAGACCTGAGAAGCCTCTCTTGGGAGCGAACGGCATATATCGGTTCCTCGAGAACCAAGTCGGATGCGTAGCCGGACCAATTAAAGGCCCTGCGTTTGATTTGCGGCCGGCTTGGCTATAGCCCTGCTTGCGACACATCCTCAGCATGAGCCGAGGCCGGTTGTTCGCATCACGCTGACCTACATATAAGGCGTGCGATTTCGAAAATCATACAGTAGAGACGTGTAAAATATGCCTGTCGAAACAGATGTCGCCATCGTTGGCGCAGGACCTGTAGCCCTGTTCGCCGTGTTCGAGCTGGGGTTGCTTGACCTCAAAGCCCATCTTGTGGACATCCTCGACCGACCGGGCGGTCAGTGTACGGAGCTTTATCCGGAGAAACCCATCTACGACATTCCCGGCCTGCCCGTCGTCACCGGCCAGGAACTAACCGGCAGATTGATGGAGCAGATCAAGCCGTTCGGCGCGCAGTTCCATTTCGGCCAGATGGCAAGCGGACTGACAAAGCTCTCCGACGGCCGTTGGAATCTCGCGACCGATGCCGGGACGGAGATCATAGCACCCGTCGTCGTGATCGCCGCCGGCGCCGGCAGCTTTGTGCCCAAACGGCCGCCGATCGCCGGCATCGAGTCGTACGAAGGCAACAGCGTTCACTACGCCGTGCGCAGGATGGACGCGTTTCGCGGCAAGAACATCGTCATCGCCGGCGGTGGAGATTCCGCGCTCGACTGGTCGATCAACCTCGCACCCATCGCGAAAAAAGTCACGCTCGTGCATCATCGCGACGGATTCCGCGCCGCGCAACACAGCGTCAACCGGATGCGCGAACTGCAGGCGGACGGAAAAATCGATTTCCATATCGCGAGCGTCAAAGGGCTGCACGGTGCGAGCGGCCGGCTCGAAGCGGTGACGCTCGCCGGCACCGACAAGAAGGAATGGATGCATGAATGCGACACCTTTCTTCCCTTTTTCGGCCTTACCATCAAGCTCGGCCCCATTGCGGAGTTCGGTTTGAATCTTCACGAGAATCTGATTGCCGTCGACACGGCAAAATTCGAAAGCACGACGCCGGGCGTCTTCGGCATCGGCGACATCAACACCTATCCAGGCAAGCTGAAACTCATCCTCTGCGGTTTCCACGAAGCGGCCCTGATGGCGCAGGCTGCGTTCCACGTCTGCAAACCCAACGAAAAGCTGCGCTTCCAGTACACGACGTCGTCGTCCAGTCTGCAGAAAAAACTGGGCGTCGCATGATGAGAGCAAACAGCGAAGAGTGAGTAGCGAATGAGGAAACAACGATCCCCGATGAATCAGCCAGAACACTATTCGCTATTCGGTACTCGCTATCCGCTTGCGTGCGCCGCCAAGCCGAAACGGACCATCCGATGAAAATCGCCGCAACCGACCGCAACGGGGCAGAACACTCGATCGAAGGCCGCGACGGCTGGACGGTGATGGAGATTTTGCGCGATGCTGGCCTTCCCATCACGGCGGAGTGCGGCGGGGCCTGCGCCTGCGCCACCTGTCATGTCTATGTAGACGAAACCTGGTTTGCGAAACTCGAACCAAAGAGTGACAGCGAAACCGACATGCTCGACATGGCGCTCGCGGTAGAACCCAACTCGCGCCTCTCCTGCCAGCTTGTCTGCAAGCCCGAGCTCGACGGCATCAAGGTGACACTCGCACCGGAGTGAAAGGGAGCGTCCCGCGATATCGGGCCCAGTGCTCAATCTTCGACATTTGTGAAAACTGCAGCATTATGCGGGGAAGATGCCCGCGCTCCCGGGAGTTCCGATGCCGATCACACAACTCGATTCCCACGTAGCACTTGTCGTTATCGATCTGCAGAAAGGCATCGTTGAAATGGCGACTGTGCATCCCGTGCGCGAGATCATCGCGAAGTCGGCGATGATTGCGCGTGCCTTTCGCGAACGGGGGCTTCCCGTCGTGCTCGTCAATGTGACGGGAAGCGCGCCAGGACGCACCGATGTGTCCCGGCCGAACGTCGCGTTTCCGGCGGACTGGACAGAGCTTGTGCCCGAGCTTGAACAGCGGGCGAGCGACGTCCTCGTAAGCAAGCAACGCTGGGGCGCGTTTCTCGGCACCCAGCTGGACGAAATCTTGCGCGCACATGGCGTAACGCAGATCGTGCTCACGGGTGTCGCCACCAGCATTGGCGTGGAATCCACCGCGCGCAGCGCCTTCGATCTCGGCTACAGTGTCGCGATCGTGACAGATGCCATCACAGACCGCGACGCCGACGCACACCGGCATGCCGTCGAGAAAATTTTCCCGCGACTCGGGCAGACATGCAACGCGGAGGCCGTGCTGCAGCATCTGCCAAAGTGAGAACGAAGCCCGCGAGCCGCACAAAACGCAAACCGGCGGCCCTTCGGCCGCCGGTCGACGCACATACCCAGGGGGCTCCCACTCCAAGGAGCGACGCGAGTCTATGCCTGTCAAAAGATATGGAAATCAGGCGAAGCCCTACTTGGCCCACTCCCACGCCGCGGCATTTTGGCGGCAGCCGCCGTCTTTGTAGCCGGTCCAAGCCCTGCCGTGGACGAAACGGCCAGTGTGGGCGGCCGTCGCCTTGCCGTCCCGGAACGCAAAGCCACCATTGATGATCACGTCATCGACGCCGACCGCCAGCTGTGCCGGCTTTGCGTAGGTTGAGCGGTCGGCAATCGTGGCAGGATCAAATACCACGACATCGGCGAAATAACCTTGCTTCAACGCGCCCATATCCTTGAGCGACAGATTCTGCGCGGGGAAACTCGTCAAGCGACGGATCGCATCCTGCAATGTGACCGCATGCTCGTCGCGCACATACCGGCCGAGCAGTCGCGCGAAGTTGCCGTAGGCGCGCGGGTGAGAATGCGACAGGAGGAACACACTTTCAGGTGCCGGGGCGGCTTCATCGGAATCGAAGCTCATCCAGGGCAACGCAACTTCGCGTTTTACATTGTCTTCGCTCATCAGGAAGTAGGCAACTTCAATGCGCGTGCCGTCTTCGATCACGAGATCGATCGCCGTGTCCTCGGGGCTTTCTCCGCGTATCTTCGCAACTTCCGCGAGCGTCTTGCCGGTGAACGGTTTCAGCTTCGCCGTCTTGAAGCCGAGGAGGAGAGTGCCTTCCGCGCCGGCGGCGGCGTAGAGATTCTCCCAGTCTCTCGGATGGGCTTCGCGCATTTCTGCGATCACCCGCTTGCGGATTTTCGGATCCTTGAGCCGCTCGATCCATTTCTCGAGGCCCCCATTCTGGACCCAGGTGGGCATCGCAGCGTCGAGACCCGTGGCGCCGGCCGTGTACGTATACATGTCGGCGGTCATGCGAACGCCCGCCGCGCGCGCGACATTAACCTTTGCAATCGCCGCATCGAGCTTGTTCCAATTGTCGCGGCCGGCTTGCTTGAAATGATAGATTTCAGCCGGAGCACCGGAAGCCTTGGCGATTTCGATGCTTTCATCCATCGCTTCGAGCAGATGATCGCCTTCGCTGCGGATATGAGCGATGTAGATGCCGCCGCAGGCGGCGGAGACCTTCGCCATTTCTATAAGCTCAGGCGTTTTCGCGTAGCTGTTGGGCGCATAGATGAGTGCCGTCGTCAGTCCGAGCGCGCCCTCTTCCATCGCCAGTTTCACGAGTTTGCGCATGCCGTCGAGCTGAACAGGTGTGGGTTGATCGTTGTTTTCGCCCATGAAGTTCGCGCGCACAGTTGCTTCGCCGACGAAGGAGGCGACATTCGGTGAAATTCCGCGGCGCTCGAGCCCATCCATGTACTGGCCAAGAGTCGTCCAGTCGACTGTGTATTTGAGGTCGGCCTGGCGGTCGGTCATGTCGCGCTTCATCTGAGACGTTAGAGGACCCATGGAGTCTTCGCCGATGACTTCCAGCGTCACGCCTTGCGCGAGATCGCTGAGGCCCCGACCGTCGACGAGCAGACTCTCTTCGGGATGCGCAAGCATGTTGATAAAGCCCGGCGCGACGGCTTTGCCCCGCGCGTCGATCTCAGTAGCTCCGTGTTCTTCGATGTGTGGCGCTATGCGCGCGATCCTGTCGCCTGCGATGGCGACATCGCCAACATACGGCGCGCTGCCCGATCCGTCATAAATGGTACCGCCGCGTATCACGACGTCGTAGCCTTGTTCCGCGCCATAGCTCAGAGACGCAAGCGCGAACGTGAATGCCGCCGCAGCGGAGAAATGTTTCATGTAGAAGTACCCCCGAAATCGAGAATCAGCCAAGCGCGACACCAGCCGCCAGCCCCGCGATCAGAAACCGCGCCAGATAACCGGCACAATGCGCCAGCGTGATCAGCGGGTCGATCTTAATAAAGAAACCATTGACGAAAATCACCAGAAACGGTCCGGCGAACCAGGCGAGACTTGCCAGCTCAAGCGCGCCGATGATTCCGTGCACACCTGCCATAGCGCAGATCGCAATGATGGCAGCAGCGGAGAAATAACCGAGAACCGTTGCCCACATGATGCCCCTGCGGTCCTTGCCGTCGCGCAGACCCGGCCACCACACCTCAGAATAGGTATTGTAGCGCGCATGAAATAACACGCCCATGAACAACCAGTCCGTCAGGCTGCCGATGGTGCCCGCGACCAACACGGCCACGATGAGATGCCAGTTCATGATAAGCCCCCCTGCAGTTTCAGATGTCGAGCGCGCGGCGCACCTGGCGCTGGAACCATGCTATGCCTTCTTCGTGGCGTGGCGATAGCCGCCCCGTCTCGTAAATTCCCGCATTGAGGTTGCGCTGAACGGCTTCGGTGATCGCCGCGTCCTCGACGGTCGTCTGTTCGGACGACGCGAAAGCACGGTCGATCTCGCTCTCCGGCGCTCCCGGTGGGAAGAAATAAAGATAGTCGAGCTGCGTGCACGCGTGGTCGATGGGCCACATGCGCTCCATCATCAGCCCGTCATTGTAAACATTGATGCCAAGGCACGGCCACGTCCACGCCCATAGACCGGCCACAGGGACGCCGTTGCGCGGCGGAGCGCGGTGGACAATCACGGGCGCATCGACTTCGACTTCGTAGCGCGTTGCGTCGACTGCTTCGTTCAGGAACGGATGCACAAGCGGGATGTGATAGCCTTCGAGATAGTTCTCGACATAGGTCTTCCAGTTGCACCGGATCTCGTGGCGCGAGGCGCGCACGAAGCGGAACGTTTCAAGCGGCATGGCCGCCGTGCGTTCCGCAAGCGGACGGATCGCGTGTTCCAGCGGAGCGGCTTCCAGCGCGAGATTGACGAACACGAACCCACGCCAGATTTCGCAGACGAGCGCATGCAATGCATAGTCGCGCGGATCGAAGTCCGAAGCCGGGCCGAAGTCGCGCGCCGCGGCGAGCCTGCCGTCGAGCGCATAGCGCCAGCCATGATAGCGGCAGACGAGCGCGCGGTCGCAATGTCCCGCACCATCCGCCAGCAACGGTCCCGCGCGATGCCGGCAGACATTGTGAAAGCCGCGCAGCACGCCGTCTTCGCCGCGCACGACCAGCAGCGGATAGCCCGCTGCCGTCGCGGCCACGGCGTCGCCAGGCGCCGGAATTTGAGACTCGTGCGCGATCATCAGCCATGAGCGGGCAAAGATATGCGTGCGCTCCTGCTCGTACGTCGTGGGGTCGCGGTAAGCGGATGCGGAAAGGGTCGCGGGCGCGGTGCGGTTCATAGCCGAAGCCTAGCAAATCCGACGCGCTCTTGCGAACCTGAAGCCCGCCCCCTACCCTGATCCAAACGCCATTCCTGAGGAATTCACATGAGTGCCAAACGCTTCGAAGGAACCGACCGCTATATCGCAACCGACGATCTGAGAATTGCGGTCAACGCGTCGGTGACGCTGGAGCGGCCGTTGCTGATCAAGGGCGAGCCCGGCACGGGCAAGACGCAGCTCGCCTACGAGGTGGCCGACGCGCTCGGCTCTCCGCTCATAACCTGGCATGTGAAGTCCACCACCAAGGCGCAGCAGGGTCTCTACGAATATGACGCAGTGACGCGGCTGCGCGATTCCCAGCTCGGCGATGTGCGGGTGAAGGATGTTAAGAACTACATCAAGCAGGGCAAGCTGTGGGAAGCCTTTGAAATGCCCGGCCGCCCGGTGCTCCTTATCGACGAAATCGACAAGGCCGACATCGAATTCCCGAACGACCTTCTGCTCGAACTCGATCGCATGGAGTTCTTCGTCTACGAAACCGGCGAGACAATCAAGGCAAAGCAGCGGCCGATCGTGATGATCACGTCCAACAACGAGAAGGAACTGCCCGACGCGTTCCTGCGCCGCTGCTTTTTCCACTACATCAAATTTCCGGAACGCGACACGATGCAAAAGATCGTCGACGTGCATTTCCCGAACATCAAGCAGAAGCTCGTGTCGGAAGCGATGACCGTCTTCTACCAGATTCGCGAGGTGCCGGGGCTGAAGAAGAAGCCATCCACCTCCGAACTGCTCGACTGGCTGAAGTTGTTGTTGAATGAGGACATTCCACCTGAGGCTCTCAAAGAGCGCGATCCCACGAAGCTCATTCCGCCCCTTCACGGCGCGCTGCTCAAGAACGAACAGGACGTGCATCTCTTCGAACGATTGGCGTTTCTGGCGAGAAGAGAGAGCAGAGGATGAACTCATACCACTCCTCGCCCGCTTTCGGCGGAGGTGTCGAGCGAAGCGAAACGAGGGGAGGCCGCACGACCACCGCCCCCCTTCATCTTGCTGCGTTTTGTTGCGCAAACCATTTTGCTCTCAATCGGTGGAGAAATACGCTCGCCGCGCTACTGTCCTTGTTCGCAATGGCACCGGCATCTGCCCAAGTTGTCGCCGGGGATACTTTCTCAGACGGCAGAGACGGCGCGAAGGTCCATGTGGCGTCGGGGTTTGTGTGTCCTGCAAAGATCGGCCTGTTCGAGCGCGATGCGGTAGGCGAATCCGATCCTTCCGCGGGGGCGGATTTCTGCGCCTACTCCGGGCAGGATGGCGTATACGGCACGATCAAGCTCGTGCCGGTGCACGGGATGTACAATCCAAAAATCTCGCTCGTCCGCGATTTCACCGAGCAGGAAGCAACCGGAGGTAAGCAGATTTCGGAAGACAACGTCGTCCAGCCGGCACAGGGCACGGCACAGCCGATTTCGATCTACACGCGCAATTACGAAACCTCGAAGCTCGAGGACCTGCACTATCGCGTGCTGTTTGCCGGCGCCGACGTGAATTCCTGGGCGGTTGAAGCGATCATCGAATATGCCGAACCGCGCGATACAAGCCTGGAACAGGAATTTCTTCACGCGGTCTATGCGGCGGCGCAAAGCGGAATCGGTGCGAAGTAGACAAGCGCTTATCCTGCTTCCGCTGTTGGTCGCGACCTCGGCGCGAGCAAACGATGTGCTCGATTCTCTTGTCGCCGCCTATCCTGCGACGCTTGCTGGCCATGATGTCGGCAGCGTGACATTTCGCAACGGTGTCCGTCTTGACGCAGGTGCGCTACATGAAAAAGCGCCGTTGGAATGGCTGCTCTCGCACGCCTCCATCCGCGATCAGTTCCTTCTCTCATATCCGCGCAGTGCACTGACGTCGCCTCCGGCCGACAATTTCGATCCCGGCCGCTACCGGAACCGGGCATTCTTCAACGCCATGTACGGAAATTGCGGAAAGGGCGAAGTCGAGGACCATCTCGTATCGGTGGTGTGGCTGCCACAAAGCTGGGGCAAAGCCGTAAGAGTCACGCGCGTCAACGGGGTGGCGATGCAATTGCGCGCCGTATCCGACGAGATTGAGAAACTGCCGCTCGCGATCAGGCGCGCGGCGTGGCCGATCGAAGGCGACTACGATTGCCGCAACGTCGCCGACGATGGCCAGCCTTCTATGCATGCCTATGGTGCGGCGGTCGATCTCAACCTGCATTGGTCCGGCTATTGGCTCTGGGACGAGGGCCAGAATGCCCGCGTCATCCGCTACCGCAATCGGATGCCGCAGGACATCGTCGACGCCTTCGAGCGCCACGGCTTCATCTGGGGCGGCAAGTGGTACCACTACGACACGATGCACTTCGAATACCGGCCGGAGCTGCTGCCATTGGCGCCCGCGCCACCCCTGCGCTAGACTTCATTTCATCGCTACCGAGAGACGCCCATGTTTTTCCAGTTTTTCGATGAATTGCGCAGCGCGCGGGTGCCAGTGACGCTCAAGGAATATCTGGCGCTGATGGACGCGCTGAACCACGATATTATCGATCGTAAAATCGACGAGTTCTACTATCTCGCCCGCACGGCGTTGGTAAAGGACGAGCGCAACATCGATAAGTTCGACCGCGTTTTCTCCCATGTCTTCAAGGGACTGGAGACGCTGGAGGGCACCGAGATCGCGCAGATTCCCGAAGAGTGGCTGCGCGCGCTCACCGAGAAATTCCTCACCGAAGATGAAAAGAAGCTCATCGAATCCATGGGCGGCTGGGACAAGCTCATGGAGACGCTGAAGCAGCGGCTTGAGGAGCAGAAAAAACGCCACGAAGGCGGCTCGAAAATGATCGGCACGGGCGGCACGTCGCCTTTCGGCGCCATGGGTTACAACCCCGAAGGCGTGCGCATCGGACAGGACAAGAGCCGCCACGGCAAGGCCGTGAAGGTGTGGGACAAACGCGAATACAAGAATCTCGACGACACTGTCGAACTTGGCACGCGCAACATCAAGGTGGCGCTCAGGCGCCTGCGCAAATGGGCGCGCCAGGGAGCCGAGGTCGAACTCGATCTTCCGGGCACCATCAAGGACACAGCCAATAAGGGCTATCTCGATCTGAAGCTCGTCCCCGAGCGCCACAACACCGTGAAGGTGCTGATCTTCTTCGACATCGGCGGCTCGATGGACGCCTATATCAAGCTCTGCGAGGAGCTGTTCAGCGCGGCAAAGACCGAATTCAAGCACATGGAATTCTTCTACTTCCACAACTGTCTTTACGAAGCGGTGTGGAAGGACAATCGCCGTCGGCACAACGAGAAATTCCCTACCTGGGACGTGCTCCACAAATTCCCGCACGATTACAAGGTGATCTTCGTCGGCGACGCGACCATGAGCCCTTATGAGATTACCTATCCCGGTGGTTCCGTCGAACACTGGAACGAGGAAGCCGGCGCCATCTGGCTCGATCGCGTAGCGCAAATCTACGAGCACGTCGTATGGCTCAATCCCGTCGCGGAAAAGCACTGGGAATACACACCGTCGATCGGGCTGGTGCAGCAGGTGCTTTCCAACCGCATGTACCCGCTCACGCTTGGCGGCCTCGATCAGGCAATGCGGGAATTGAACAGGTAAAAGAGTAGTGAGCGGAAATTTTTGCGTCGCCAAGTTCTCTCTACTCACCACTCACCGTTCACCATTCACTACTCACTTAATCCGGAGGGTTTCCCATGCTGAAAGTCCATCATCTCAACAACTCCCGCTCCCAGCGGATTCTGTGGCTTCTGGAGGAATTGGAAGCGCCTTACGAGATCGCGCACTACACCCGCATGTCGCCCGTGCCGCTTGCGCCGCCAGAGTTGAAGGCCGTGCATCCGCTCGGCAAATCGCCCGTGATCACGGATGGTGCGCACACGGTCGCGGAATCCGGCGCAATCATCGAATATATCCTGGACAAATATGGCAACGGCCGCCTGCGCCCGGACCCCAAATCCGATGATCACGTCAAATACATCGAATGGATGCACTACGCCGAAGGCTCGGCGATGTTGCCGATGCTGATGCATATGTATATGGGCTATCTCGGCGATGGCGCGGCGCCCTTGCGTCCGCTCGTCGACGCCCAGATCGCGAACCACCTGGCATACATGTCTGGCGCCGTGACCAATCGCGAATTTCTGGTTGGCGATGCATTGTCCGGCGCCGACATCCAGGTGGTTTTCGTCCTGGAAGCGGCGAATGCCAGCGGGCTGCTCAAAGAATATCCCGCACTGACGAAATATCTGGAACAGATGCATGCGCGCCCTGCCTATAGACGCGCGATCGAAAAAGGTGGCCCCTATGATCTCGGCGGCAACCGGCGAAGGTCGTAGGCTTCTCTCATCCCTTCGTCGCGGTTCCCCAGTAGTTAAACCCTGCGAAATGCGGCGTGCCCGGCAAATACATGGTCTGCATGTCGTCCACGCGGAATCCGGCTTCGCGGATCATGCCAGGAATCGGGCGACCCAGATGGCAGCCGCCGCCTATGGCTTTCCACAATGGCGTCAGCCGCTGCTGCCAGCGTTTCACCCCTTCGTCGGGCGCTTCTCCGTGTTCGCAGAAGATCATTCGGCCGTCGTTCTTGAGCACGCGCCGCATCTCGCCGAGGGCCTTGCGCACGTCGCGTATCGTGCAAAGCGTGTAAGTGACGAGCACCGTATCGGCCGCTTCGTTGTCAAGAGGAATATTTTCGCCGGACAGATCGAGAAATTCGAGGGCGATGGGCGATGCGGCCACGCGTTCCGCCGCGCGATCGCGCATTTCCGTCGCAGGTTCCAGCGCCCAAATGCCGCTCACTTTTGTGGCATCATAGAACGGCAGATTGTGTCCGGCGCCGAAACCGATTTCGAGCACCCGGCCTTCCGCGCGCGGCACCACTTTCCGCCGCTGGTAGGTGATCGGCTTGGCGCTCATTGCGGCATTGAGCAGCCGGGGAAGGATGTGACGATTGTAAAAGCCCATGGTCTCGGTCCCGTGAGTGCAGATAGTTGGCGTAAAGCTGGAATTGTTCGTCACCCGAAGCGTAGCACGATCTTCGCGGCTATGCTTTGTCGCTGTCCGGAGCCCCCCTGGTGATAGGTTCGGCGATCGGCGACGGCGAGGGCAGCGATGAGTTATCCAAACTGGAGTAAGAATAAGTTTCGAACGATATTGTCGCGCGACCGGATTCCGATTGCGCCACAATCTCCGCGGCGCGGCTCGTTGCACGAAAGCGCGAATACGGTCAATATTTCGAAGGCGCACGCGACAACCGGATTGTTTCTGCTTGGGGGAGAATTTCGATGAACAAGTCCATGGTTCTGTCAGCCATCATGCTTCTGGCTCCGTACTCGGAATCATACGCCGATGAGTACGTGCCAATCTCCAAGCCGATGTATATGTCTTTGCCAGCCCATGGCGCGCCAGAACGCGCGACTTCTCACGCTGCCAAATTACCGACGTGGAACACCGTCTACACGTACAACGGAACGAAATACAGCGACGCAATGCTTGGCGCGAACCCTGCAAAGAGCAACGTGACGACGACGATTCTGGTTTACATCATCCCGATAAAGCTCGTGTATGGCGCGGACAACGGAAACATGGTTTTCGATCCGGCGAAGCATGTGCTTCCCAACGGCAACACCGTTGTCGGGGACTTGATTGCCTCGCCGCTATTCTCAAGCGGCGTGGATTTCATCCAGGACGGCACAAACCTGGGAGCCACGCAATACATTGACGCATTTCAACGCGGCAATTTCTGGACAGCGGTCAGGAAGAACCCGAACTACCACATTTTGCTGGGCGACCCGAAGGTTCTGTCGGAGCAAACAATCAAGGTGACGCAGGCGCAGGGAAAGGTGACAACGGAGTTCGGCGCTAACGTCGGCACGATGGATATCAACGATTTTGACGCCATGGCGCAGCGGTACATCGCAAAGTTCTCCAAAATCAATCCCGGCGTTCTTCCGCTCTTCGTTACCTATGATGCGTATCTCACTTCGGGAGGGGACTGCTGCATCGGCGGCTATCACAGCGCCACCGATGCTTCCCAGACTTATGTCTATTCGACCTATATCGATGTGCCGGGCGCATTCTCCCAGGACGTTTCGGGCTTCTCGCATGAATTGGGCGAATGGATGGATAACGCGTTCGCAAATAACAACACGCCGTGCGGCAGCCTTGACGTAGGAGTCGGATCGGACGGCGAAGCAAACTACGGCGATTTTCCCTACGTGTTGAATGGGTCGACGTACAATCTGCAGGACCTCGCCTTCATGTCCTATTTCGGCGCGCCGCGCTCAAGAAGCCTCCACGGCTGGTTCTCCTTCCAGGACAACCAATCTCTTGGCGTTTGCTCGAACGCGCCATAGCCGGTGATCGGGCGGTTTGCGCCACCCGCTACCTGCGATTTGGATTCAAGTGAGGCTGGCTTCGCCCGTACCTCGATCATCAGCAGCCCGCCACTTGCCGGTTATCGGATCGACGATATTCATTGCGTCGAACAGGAGTTGGCTCGAGACAGGATAATGAGGGCCGATTGCCCAATTTGCTTGTCCGGTGTAGGAATTGTTTTGTCAAAAAGGGGTCGGGACCATGAAATCACTGGCGATATTTCTACTGTCTGGCGCGACATTGCTCGCTGCTGCGGAGCAGGCAGCGGCCAGTTCCCAGCAAACCGGGATTCTTGGGTACCTCAGGCCGGACGGCTCGTTTCGCCCGGCACCTAACCGAACGCCAACCAACGGGGGCGCGGCGACGGAGTACAAGGGGACGCTGAAAGCGACGATTCATTTCAGTCTGTCCACCGCGGTACCCCAGGGCGCGGCGATAGGCTGCTCGTTTTCCGCCAGCGTCTTCGGTGAATCGAACGATGGCCTGACTGACGATCTTCTCGATACGGATCAGGTCACGGCGACAGTCTCCGGCTCGACAGCAACCTGTGCAATCTCAGTCCCCTACGAATGGTTTTTGTACGGGTCAAGCGACACGGTCGGGCTGTCCTACACGATCTTCGGAGTCGACAGTAACGGCAACGGACGCAACTTTTACAACGAGTCCTATGCGACGATCCCGGTTCCAGCCAACGGGGCAACAACCACCTTCAGTATCTACGGGCGCATCTGACCGGAATCAAATTGCGTTCGATGAGGCCGTCGGGAGGTCCACATTCGATGATTCGGCCTACAACTAATGCTCTCCAATGTAAGGCGCTCGCCTAACTGGCGGCGCTGAACGGTCGAACGCGTCGGCGTCGATGGCGGTCGCCCCAAGGCAGACAAACTTTGCGACAGCGATTGCGACAATCGCTGACACTCCTGAGAAAGACGCGCAAGATAGGTACGAGATGATCCTCCTTCATCGGGGGAATCGCCTTGACCATTGCACACGTCTATACGGTTGCGTTTCAGGGAATCGAGGCACGCGAAGTCGACGTTCAGGTGCACATCGGCGGCGGCACGCAAAGCGTCTTCAATGTCGTCGGCCTCGGCGACAAGGCTGTGACCGAAAGCCGCGAGCGCGTGCGCGCGGCACTTTCGGCCATCGGCCTTGCGCTCCCTTATCAGCGCCTCACAGTCAATCTGGCGCCGGCGGATCTGCCGAAAGAGGGCAGCCACTTCGACCTTCCCATCGCGCTTGCTCTGCTGGCTGCGATGGGTGTGCTGCCGCCGGCGGAAATCGCGCGCTACACCGCGCTCGGCGAGATGTCGCTCGACGGACAGATCGCAGCCGTGGCGGGCGTGTTGCCCGCGGCGCTTGCCGCATCCGAAGCGCAGCGCGGACTAATCTGTCCTGCAGCGAGCGGCGCGGAAGCAGCCTGGGCAGGACGTATCGAAATCGTCGCGGCGCCATCGCTGATCGCGCTCGTCAATCACATGAAAGGCGTGCAGGTGCTGAGCCCGCCCACCGCGAAGCTTGCCGAAGATTCATTCAGTGTCCCCGATCTCAAGGATGTCAAAGGACAGGAGACGGCGAAGCGCACGCTCGAGATTGCCGCAGCCGGCGGCCACAATTTGTTGATGGTCGGACCGCCCGGTGCGGGCAAATCGATGATGGCACAACGTTTGCCGGGGCTGCTGCCGCCGCTCGACGCGCGCGAGGCGCTCGAGATATCCATGATTCAATCGCTCGCGGGCGAATTGCGCGACGGCGCCATCTCGCGGCGCAGACCGTTTCGTTCGCCGCATCATTCAGCATCTATGGCAGCGCTGGTCGGCGGCGGTCTGCGCGTGAAGCCCGGAGAGGTTTCGCTTTCGCATCTCGGCGTACTCTTCCTCGACGAATTGCCCGAATTCCAGAGGCAGGTCCTGGATTCGCTTCGGCAGCCTATCGAAACCGGCGAAGCAGTCGTCGCGCGAGCAAACGCGCATGTGCGCTATCCGGCACGCTTTCAGCTCGTCGCCGCGATGAATCCCTGCCGTTGCGGCTACGCGAGCGAACCCGGACGCGCCTGCGGCCGCGCACCCAAATGCGCCCAAGATTATCAGGCGCGCATCTCGGGTCCCCTGCTCGACCGCTTCGACATTCACATCGAGGTAGCGG
>Ga0302325_10014292_pt1 | contig 16901 bp, 25 predicted proteins | sample Palsa_T0_2_FD_201948 | JGI IMG/M metagenome (GOLD analysis project Ga0302325, IMG submission 201948) | Peat permafrost microbial communities from Stordalen Mire near Abisko, Sweden - Palsa_T0_2 | ecosystem: Environmental > Terrestrial > Soil > Palsa > Peat permafrost | place: Sweden: Abisko... | reverse complement strand
CTGGTTTATGGGATAGGTATTTGGGTTTTTTAGCGAGAGAGGATAGGAAAGTTACCTTTCTAGGTAACGAAGATGGCGTTAGGGACTTTGTAGCCATCTAGAAAATGATGGGATGGGAAATAAAGCGTTGGACTTGAAATCTGTTTCTGATTATTTTCATGTCTGTGAACTTGAAGAATATGATATTATCATCCTTTTCATATTCTACAAGGGCTTTGACGCTTTATGAGATTTTGCCAGTCTCTCAATAGGCCAAACTCATCATACCAGCCCAAAGCCTCTTCACACGGACTACCTAGCAGCACGTATGTTTGCTCCATCATCCCCCCCCCCCCAGAACGCCAGACCATGAAAATGCCATATCCTAGCTCTAATTTGGCTTCCCTCAACTCCATAAACGCCAATATTTGTATCTTTAGGACTAATAGCCTCCCATAGCTGTCCAAACTCGGTCTCGTTTCACCCCAGAGTTCAGTCGCTTGAAGCACATCCTCTGCACCCACAGCTCACGCATTCAATAGCTTGATCTTCCTTCATCTGTGCCTTCGGAACTCGGCATATACATGTAGAGTTGAAGTTGGTTTCTTTTGTTTGTACGCAGCGTAGGCAACATAACTGTATCAAAATGTTAAGCGCAACTCCTTAAGTACAATCAAAGACCAAAATAAAAATTCAGATAGCAACATACCTTTTCATAACCCGTCTTCTTCCACTTCGCAATCAGCATCGCATCCGCATACCCGTTCTTCAACAACCACTCATACAATTGCTTGCTAATGGCCTCCTTCTCATAATACAGGTCATACACATATCTACTCCTCTGATGACTGATCTGAAAGATCTTCCAGTGTGCTTGATGTCGGGGGACGTTAGTGGTAGGCTCGTTCTCTGCGTCTTTCATCTTGTTCGAGAAGATGAGCAGGTCGTCTTCAATGTCTGTAAAGCCGGCTGGAGGCGCTTTGCGCTTGGAGGCGTGGCGGATGGCTGGCATTTTCACGTTGACCCTTCTAATATATTCACAAGATCGTTCGTAACACCGAGGATGGGTTTGGGTTTCGTGTTCTGCAGGAATTATGCGGTGTTGTGAAGGGATCGTGGCTTGGCGGGGTCGAGGTTCAAGCTTGAGGAATTTCTCAGCCTTGAGCTGCCCAATTAAAGTTTGCACGTGACCGGCATTTCGAACCTCATCCGAGCTTGGTGAACGACGACGAGGAAAGCAAGCTCTACGGAACTGATACGAGCACAATGGTTATCAACCCAACTTACCTCGCGCAGCGGACGCGGCAATGTGCGTCTCTTTCTTCCAATTGAGCTGGGAAATGAAAGCTAATAGGTTGATTTTAGCGGTCAATTTGGCGGATGCTCAGAGGCGGGTGCTGAAGAGTTATCGGGAATGGCTGCGTTCTGTACGTCCCCGTCTTTCTATTATGGACCGTCAGGGCTAATGAGAGAAATTACAGGCACCAGAAATTCAAACAATGTATTCGCTCAATATTCCCGTGGCACGGCTGAGGACGAAGATGAGGCAGGAGTTTGAAAGGCATCGATACGTGAATCAGATTGGGGTGGTGGATATGCTTTTGTTTCAAAGCCATGCGGAATATCAGGTTCGTTAAGATCTCGCATTCGCAATGACTTTGGGGGGAAATTATGAGAGTAATAGCTGGGGGATGGCCGTGAAAGCTGGAAAGGCGGTCCGAAGAACGGGCAGGATAATGTGCTTGAGGCTAGATCTAGGCTTGGACTTATGGAATTTGATGCTGACTTACGGCTTCAGGAAACGTTGAACTACTGGAAGCAGTTACCTCACATCCTGAAATACTTCCGTGCAGAAGAGGATCCGAATGCAAGACGTCCACAGAACTTCATAACTGGTTTCTTAGAGGTAGCTCTTTATTCCACTTCCCCATGTCTATCGATTTGCTAACACAAATTGTAGGGCAGGAACTAACTGTTCATCGTTTCATAGCTCTGTACATATCCCAATAAACCATAAACAGACTCCTGGCTTTCTGCCCCATACGCCGTGCAATGCAGTACTTTTCATTTCTTTTCCCCTGGTGGCGATTCATGCTTTCATTTGGTTCATGAAATTGAACCTTTCTTCCTGAAACTTCTCGGAAACTACATCGCAAAGGTCCATCAGATCACTAAAACCCTTCTCTAACGCTTCCACAGCTGTTGTGCCTTCTACTAGATCATCAATTCTAAACGTGTGAACTGCTTTCTAGTACTACTGACCATATGTCTGTATTCGGATGTTCATGAGTTCTTCTGAAGGGTGAGGGATGGAGTAACCGCAGAATTCGACGTCCGGACTTTAATTCGGATACAAGTCAGCAAGCGTCTAATATGTAAGAAGATTTATAATGTAAATTATGCAGGTGGTACTGCCGAAGCTGTCAAGAAGCGGGGCAAGCTCACTTCTTCATGATGATATACCGCAGCGCATTTCCCAGCGTGTGGTCCTCCTTCTGGAACTCGAACGATGCCGCAGTGTCTGACGCTCCGGGAAGCTGAAATTTCTGGTTAGCATGCATTATATAAAATCTTGCGGATGCAGCAAAACTTACAATTCGAATTCGTTGCCCGTCAAGTTCGATGTCGTTCTCGGGTTCAGGTACATCTGCAGGAGCGGGGGATCCTTCTGCCATTGATACATCTTCTTCTTGAAAAGGTGCAGCAGTCGCTGCTTTCTTTTTCGGAGGCATTATAAGATTGTTGGTTTTGTGGTCACATTTGGCGCATCGACTCTAATCGTGGAGAAACTCGATAAGAAAATTATTAACCGAGATCCACAGTCAATGCACACCCACACTAAATGCACACCCCGCTTAAAAAAGACACTCCCACCTTCAAAAATCGATAAAATGGTCGACGAAGAACGTATAGAGAAAGCGCTTAATGCGTTAAATAGGCAATTGATCCCTAATTACTCTACTATAGCGAAAGAATTCGAAATCGAGCATACGACGCTAATGCGAAGGCACTAAAGCTAAACCTTCTCCCGAGCTATAGCAACCTCCTTGTACCACAAATCCCTTACTAACACGCAAGAAGAGGCTCTTATTAGTTAAATTAACAAGCTTATAGCCCGGGGAATCCCTCTTACCACGCACATTATTAAGAACTGCGCAAAGGAGATGATTAAGCGCGAGGTAAACAAGAACTAGACCGCTCGATTTGTTACTTGCTACTCTTCCCGGCTAAAGAGCCTTTATTTACGCAACATCGATTACTTGCGGATAAAATTAGAATATAGGCCTTATCTCTAGTTTTTCTTTGATTTAGTAGCGTTGCTTTTAGCGTTATTCCTGTTTTATATATTCTTTTATAAGTAAAATAGCTAATATATAAGTCCCCTACTTAGTTAGCTAAAGTGATAGAGGATTATAACATTATAGCCGAAAATATGTATAACTAAGATAAGAAAGGGTTCTTAATCGGTATAGCAAGCGAATTAATAAGAATAATAACGAAGAAGATATATAATAGTAAAAAAATTAAGGGCGCGGCGCAAGATAGCTCACGAGAGTTTATTAGCTTGCTCGCAACTATTTATGTAAACAGTATAACGATTTTATTAGCTCTAATTTATAAAGGGACGTCCGGGGACCTTTAAAACACATAGATAAATAATTTAAAAGAGAGGGAACACGCTTTCTTTGCGTCAAGTGCAAATAGTTAGTCATTTAATGCTTTTAGCCTTGCTTACCTCACTTAAGTGTTTAACCCGGCTACACGTGCAAAAGCAAGTTATAAGAGGAGACTTTTAATTGCTAATAAGCATTTTAGTCACGTTAATATAAAGTTTATTAGAACGTGCAATTGCTTGAAGATTATGCTCTTAATTTTACTTCTGCATTTTACGTATCGACTTTAGCTACTTGATGTGGGCTATTTCCTTCTATTATTTACAAATTATACTATAAAGATTAAGAAAGTGATACATAAAAGTCAAAGTCTTACTTCTCTTACAAAAAGGAGGTTTTAGTTAGCTTTTAAGCTTACTTGGGATAAAGCAATGTCGGAGGAGAATATATTATCGGCTTAAGCGAAGACAAGTATATAGCTATACGAACTGCCGGTTATTTTAAACCAAGTTGCACTTATACGACTAGACACCCCTCTTAAAACCTCTCCCGACGCAATCGCTACTCCTTACACTTTAAAAGCTATGTGGCAATTTAATCGAAAGTATGCAAAGAACCCGGGTAAAAAAGCTTAGCTAAAGCTTATAAAGGCAAACGAGATGAACTCCGCACTCGCGTCTATTGCAAAACATAGAGCAAAGGGCTTTAAGGAAGCATTAGTAATTGAAAAGAGCAAGAGGCAACGAGGAAAGAAGCTTAACTTGACAAGGGAACCTTCTAGAAAGGCTTAGTTCTTTAAGATAGCTAAAGTTCTAGCGGTAATGCGACAAGAAGACGAGAAGGTTAAGAAGGCCGAACAAGGGAAGGCGGCGAAAGAGAAGGCTAAGGAGGACGCTAAGGTTGCAAAAGAAGCAAAAGAAGCTTTAAAATAGGCGGAGAAGGCTAAAAAAGTAAAGGAGAAGGAGCAAGAGAAGGTTAAGAAGGCGGAATAGAAAGAGATTGATGCTTAAGTGAGAGCAAAGAAGCGAGAGCAAGCAAAATTGGATAAAGTTATAGCTAAAGTAGTAGCAGCTAAAGCTAAAAAGGCTGCAAAAGAGGCAAAACCTTCTTGTATAGTTATCTTAAGGGCAAGCTCTTCTATTTTGTCTACTACGGCTACTTAGGAGGCTGTTTTAGTGGACGAATCGAGCACGGAGGAAGAGAAAGTAGTGCAGATTTCCCGATCGGGAAAGCGGATAATTTTGCTAAAACGCCACAAATAATGAAAAATCTTAAGAAGCTAACTTAATGCGCTTCTTCTAGTGACTTTATATTTCAAGTTTCAGACGATTTAGTGTTGTGGTTATTTAGTTATTAATTATCTAGTCTCGCGGTGGGCTGAAAATTAAGGGTGTGCATTCAATGGGGGTGTGCATTGACTGTGGATCTCGGTTATTCAGGCATCAACACAACCTGAGGCATGAACATTTTCCGTTCCCCTTAAAGAACTTCAAAAAAAGAACCACCCAAAATCTCACACCTCTCAGCTGTCACATGCACTTCTCCCGTTCTCTACAATCAGAAGCAAACCATCGAGAATGTTGGAATACCGGCATTTGGTCAGATCGTGTCTCGGGCGTTTTCAGCCTTGATAACCAACAGTCCACCACCAGCTCTAAAAGCAGTTCGCAGTCCTGATTCGCTGGTTCCCCCTCGACGGCCCCAGCGAGGGGAACACTTATCGATTAGGGGGTGATGAGAGACGTCATAAGGAGAAATTTGACGTGTCTTCAGAACTCCCAAAGAGGAAATCCAACAGAATTCAATATTTCCTACCGCGCGGCAACGCGCATTAAAACAGCTGCGGAGGGCCTCGGGTACAAGGAGGGATGTTGCATCGTTCGCCATCATTGTTTTCGATATTGAAGCAATCTCGTTTTTCGTCTGAAGAAGTCGCGATATTACGCTAGATGTGTGATAGCGGCGACGCAACGGGCGGTGGCGCAATCGATCCATCTCGCTTCATGCTGTACAGTACAGTACTGTATCTCTGATTCAAAAATAATCTCACACGGTGGTCCTTAGGTTTAGACGTGAGACAAGTGGTGCTCCTCCTGGCGATCATAGCAAAATTTTCGGTGGTGGCAGCGTGACTCTATTCTCCGGACTTTTCTCGCACGTTTGAAGCCAGGAGTGAGCTTGATTGGTGATTGGAGGACGAGGCTGAGCCGCGTTTCATGGAGGGCAGGCGATGCAGCAGCTGGTAGGCCAGAGCCCCAAGTGGATGCTTTTTCCAAACGCGACCCTGTCGCATGGCGTGTGAATCACGTCCGGTCAGGGATTGGCCGGCATGCCCAATGCTTGACGGGGAGGGGGTGCTGAACCAGTGGTCAAAATCGCTCCATATTTATTTTTGAAGTTCTTCATGTCAGATTCGTGAATCACAAGTGTCTCTGCCTTTGCGACCGAAGTAACGTCCATCAGCTGGCCAAAGTTCGGTAAAGCTTTTGCAGGAAAGATGCGAGGACTTCTCCTTTATTTTTGGCTTCAGGAGAGCCGTTTCGCCACCGCTACTGTTCCTCTTTGCTCCTAAGGGGCTCGAGGGCCGCGCCGTTCAGGCCCAGATGAATACCATGGCAATCCAAACAACCACTGTTCTTGGGCCAGAAACAAAACACCAGTACCTGCAAATAGATTTGAAAGTAATTCGCACTCTGATTGCACGTTTCCGTATGATAGTTAATTCGAAGTCTGTGGGTACCACATTGAAACGGGCCACAAAGATGTTCGGCAATTTGACGGTTAATATCAAAAGAGGCATTTCGGACGCACGATACATGGATGGAAAAATATTGATTCAAAAGATCCTGCAGATCAAGAACTCGACTTGGCCTCTCTCTGAGCCTACCGCAACTCGAAACCCGGTAGCATGGAATCGCCTTTTTCAGATGTCAGACCCTGTCTGGGGCTCCACGAGAGTGTCAGCCTTTGATTGATTGACAACTGTGGAGGGGCAGCACCACCACTCAGCGGCCAGAGAGCATGGCAACTCTATTTCTCCAGACCATTGAAAGCCAAAACTTGTAATGTCTCCCAATCATCTCCTCCAGGTAGACAAGCTCATATCGGCCGTTCTGAGCGAGGCCTTGGTGCTCGTGTACACCAGATCTCGATGATTGCTATCGTTTCAACGATTGTTCATCAGTGGCCCCCTTTAGCCCCCTCTCATAGCCCTTGACAGAATAGGGAGCCGGCCCCGTCTTATAGATAGACCTGCTCTTATTAATATCGACGAGAAACATTGGCCCTTTGGAGCTAGAAGATATCGGATGCACATGCAAAACATCCCTACGATCCTGACTAAGTAAGCCTGCTGTCCCTCCGTCGCAACACACCGCGCAGTCCAGTTCCTGCCCGCACCAAACCGCATTTCTCTTGGGGCCATCGCCAGACAGCACGGTGTTGCTACTGTAATTGTTACAGACGCCGATTCTCCAGGAAGTGATTGGTCGTGGCGTACCAGAATCCTGACCGTCGTGCGCACTCTGTGCTCCCCCAAACGCGCTAAACGGGCGATTCAATACTAGAGCGCATGAACAGCAGACTAGGGGGGCCCTATGCACAAACCTCCCCTCTTCGCCCTTTAGGATTAATATTGATCTCTGAAACACCTAACCACCTCGAAGCCTCGATTCATAAAACCTCACCGCCACCACTCCAAAACCTGCTGCAACTCTATTACGACTGTCACCCCTCGACCTCCCCGTTGTCTGTCTGAAGAACTGAGATTTGTTGCTGCTCGTCCCCGACCTCTCTCTGCGTTGAGCTTATATTTCTTATCTTCGAAAGGCAACAGCAGTCGGCAGCCAGCAACAGTTCACTCTGATTTGGTGGCACCCGGTCTCTCGTTAAGTAGGAAGAAGGAATACATAAAACGCACGAAACCGATACATCGAAGAAATAAGCAGAGCACAAGGATTGGAAGGCAGGAAGTCGCGAAGTATATCTCAGGACGAGCCAGTTTGAACACCCAACTACCGCGCGCTCTCCAGCATCATGAGTACTGCCATCGCAATGGCACCGTCGCCAGCACCCCACGACAGACCGTCGTATGTCGATATCGCACCCTCCACAGCTTCAAACTCTCCGCCAGCACAGCGCACAGCTGCTTCGGCGACCCCGAATTTGTCCGCGCAACGTATTGGAAGTGGAAGTCCAAAGTCTGCTTCGGCATCAAAGGGTTCTCCAAATTTGTATGTTCAAATCTGTGGTTCTTGCGTTCTCGGTAGGTCAGGAACTGATATCGCAATTTCTGCAGGTCTCGAAATGGCGCTCCACCAAAAATAATCGTAAAAAAGGAACCTCCCTCGTCGCCAGACTTGCCAACCTCTCGACACAGACCTCGAAAGCTTGACCTGTCCAAAAACACCTCGACAAATAATCCGAGTACATCAAGACCATCAGCAGGTCAATTGACGTCAAGAGGTGACAGTGGTGGACTCGGCATTCAAGACGTTGGATTAGCGTGTTTGTCGCCGGGATTTGTCACTCAGGATCCTACCATGAGGGAACAATTGCAGCGAAGTATATCAGTTCGAGAACAGCAGAGGCACATTATTGAGTCACGGTTACAACAAACGGCCAAGCCCGGCGATGCACCGATGGAGAGTGCGAAAGAACGAGAATTGGGAGGATTCGGCGCAAAAACTCCCGTTACATCAAAGAGGAAAGCGCCTCCAGGACTGAGCATCGTTGCCCCGTCCCACGAGCAATTTGCCAACGAGAGAGTAATTCAATCCGCGCCTCTTCACCAATCCTTCACTGGGCGACATCAACCTCACCCTCTGACGAGGCATATTACGAATCAGTCCAATCTCTCCAGCACCTCGCATATCCACCACATCCCAGCCACACAGACAAGCAACCGTCTCCCACCCATCACCGACGTATTTGCGAGCGAGGGTCTCGGTACGCACCGCGAAGGCAATGGCAGCCGTTCAGCATTCTTCCAAAATAGTTCTGGCTCAGCCTCTAATTCATCGCATTCAAATTCAAGACCTACTTTCCCATCCCCAGGGCACAATAATAATCAAGCACCGCACTCAGCCCGGCCCCGCGAGTACCGCTCAGCGGAAGACGCACAAGTAGAGCTGGCTGGTGGACGACCCGAGCTTCTACCTAAGTTGGTGCATTATGGCGGTCATCAACCCCCTACGCCTCCATCACCACTTACCGGAAATGCCATGAGACATGGGGATACAGGCCGCAGTGGTGGAGGCAGAAGAAGAGCACGAGCAGAGTACGAAGAAGGCGGGAGCCCACCCCTTGGAAATGGGCCATCAACATCAAGAAGGGGACCCTTTGGGGAGGGACGAGACAGCCCCATGAGCCAACAAAGAAAGAAAGAGGAGTTTATGCGGCTGTGCGACCGAGCTTGGGATCTGTTCCATTCTTGAGAGAATTACTGTGGGGGAGAGGGGGCTGGAGACGAAGCGCGTATTCTATTCGAACACGATACCAGCCGGGACTTGACTTAAAACACTTCTACACTTTTCGGGGCGGCGGGGCCTTTTATATATGTGGATATGTTACTTTTTTTTCAGTCATTTTTATCATCCCAAATCACAACTACCGGTGCTCTTTGCTGGTTGTTACTGGCTGGCATTAATAAAGTGGGGATTGGGGGTTCTGGGGCCTCCAGGTGCGAGATCTGAAAGAAGATGGATTGGAGCTTTCGTATATTGGGACGGATGGGTAGATGATGGGATGAGAGATGGAAAGAACGAACGAAAGGGATGAGGCAAGGGTAGGCGGAAACTAGGGAATCAAGTTCTAATTCTTTGTCTTGGGCTTGCAATCTCATCTCTGAGTATCGAGGCAAGCCCATATATAATTTGGGAGAGCAGAGCTATTTTGCCCTGTGCCTTTCTGGGGTGTAACGGCGCTGGAAGGAGTATTGGTGTTCAATGTAACCTAGTTATCGGGCCTTGGGCTTGAGTTTCTTGATTTATTGAATTTATGGCCTTTAACTTCACTACTCTATCTGTGCCCCTCCTTCACATGCTAGCAGTACAAATCGGGCGGCCCCCCTGCATTCAAAAGGGAAAGCTGCATTGACGAGCATCTATTATGCGCTAGTGCGCTCCGCCCGGCGATGCCTTCACGACGTTATCCATTTGGGCAATACCTTCAATCCCCTCGAAATTAAATCTTGTTCCGTTAACCAGCATCTTCATGCTTGTATGTGCGGCACATGTTACCAGACGCACCCGAAAGTGGTTTGGCGACCGCTCGCAAGTCACATCCCTCAGATCCTGGTTCTCAATTCCTTACTCACGGCCTCGCCAGCATCGCCAGTAACATGGCACATCACATTCTGGACTTGCTATGCCTAGCAGTTAACTCAATGTACCAGCCTTCCGCCAGAATATGCGAGGTCTCAAGCCGTTACCGCATCTATCTCTCCAGTTCTCCCCTAGTCTGTCTCGCTGACGGACTCTCCATATTCATCAGTTTCGCTCTCACCATATTCTGCCTCAGAATTAGTCCTAGGAGGACAAGCCGATTAGTTGTTTAAGTTAGATCAACGCATGATGAAAACCTTCAAGCTAGGCCTGCAAGATCAACGAGAATCACACCTGGCCATGTTGGCTTTTCTTCATCGTTGGACCCCTCCCTACTACCATCAAGCTTTCTTCCTTCTCTAGGATCCCTTGGACAAAAATACGGGCGATGATATTCGTGTCGTCCTTCGTAGTCATTAAATTATTCACTTCACTCTCTCGAACTAGCATTCCTGAAAACAGCGTATCAGGAGCAACAATTTTAAGGGTAACCTCACTGGAATGGCAAGAGCCTTCCTCCCAGCGTCCTCGCTCTACAGTCACGATGATCTCCAAGACATAGATCATAGACAACATCCTTATTGTCGTCGCTCTTCTTACACTTGCTGGGCTTATCGTACGGGCAGTGGAGAAGATTTAGCTCCCCTTTGTCGACTTCGCCAATACATCACCTCTCTTACATTGGATATCCCTTTTCTACGGCTCGTCTTTTTGATTACTGTTGCTATTTTCCTGCATTATATAGCCAGTGTTGCGATCCTCAGGACGAAGAGCTCAAGTCAATAATGTGCAGCGATTCCTGCGCAGCACGTTCATTACTCTTCTATTATGGTTGTTTGCTCCAGATCAGCGAAGAAAGACGCCGAGGAAGCAGGAATCGAGGGTTTCGCCCGCTCCGGAATGGCTACATAAGAGTGCTACTGGGTTTTCTATTTGGATTTATCTCTGCATCCTTCAATGGTAGGCTTCGAGAGGGGTGGGTTGGATTTGCAGGCGTTGGGCATCGGTTGAGAGAGTATTGCTCGTTGAAAAGAGGGAAGCAGGGAGTGTAGATCAGGGGTCGCTTGATGAAAAGGCTTGGGAAAGTTTTTGTTCCTCTGTGGGGAATTTGGTAGTTTGTGTTCTGTGGTACGCGTTTGTTTCTGCGGAGGATAGCACCTAAAACCCTGCTTAGATGGATGTCTTTGGTTGATTTTCTATCTATTTACTTCTTCTATTTTTGGAATTTCAAGGGAATAGGTACAGTCAGATATTATTTTTGCTCAGAAGGTACTCGCTTGCCCTCAGGGGGTTCGTTTAGGGGTTAAATCACTAACCGAGAGAGACATCTTCAGGGAGATTAGCAGTGCTAATAGCGGTCGATGAAGATGAGGGTCGGTATTATGGATCCGAGATAGAGGTGTTTGTTTTGATATGTTGGGTGTTATACTGGCATAACAGTGCACTGTAGGGTTAGGCAATACCGTACTGTCATTTGTGACTGAGGGAAAGCTCACTCCTCAAGCACACAAACAATAAACACCTTCCCCAAATCCCCATATCTCAAACAGAAAACCACCCCTTCATCTCCTCCCACCTCCCAAAAAAAAAAAAATCTAAATCTCCACCCGGCACACACCCCTCCCCTCTAACCTCAAACAAACCTGGCGCTCCAGTCTTTACCCCGCAATACAAAATTTCATAACCTCAGGGTGGAAATAGAAACATGGGTCCCCACGCGCTGCTGCGGCATTCTCGACCCCGGTGCAGCTCGGCGCATTTTTCGGGCATTGATTTCCTCCGCTGGCTTCTTGCTGGATAAGCAGGAGAATGGGATGGGTGGGTGTTTTGCTAGCTGACGGGCAGGCCGAGGTTGGACAGTAGACAGCTTACCCAAGCACGGCATTTGTGTAGTACTCGAGTTCCACGTCACGGGGACACTTTGATGAAGTCTCGGAGGTTAGGGCAGTATGGATGGAAGTCAAGTCACGAGATAGCTTCAAAACAAGGGATGGGTTTGTCTGGTTCAAGAGGCTCTTCGTCCTCGCAGCTCTATTCCCTATCCTAGTTTCCTACCAAGTCTTCTCACTATCTACAAAACCCCTTTTCATCCTCCACTTAGGGGCCTTTCTCTCTCAAAATCAAGAGCAACCCGCCTGCAATAAAAGCTTAAAAGCGCCCTCGCTGCAAGAATGAGCAACGCGATCGTAAATGCAAATGCCATTGTACCGTATGACGAATAAAAGCGACCGTTCCAGAAGGGTACTGAGATTGACTTCCCCTTCGCGCTTCGCTTAATCCCCACCATTTGCGCCTTGCGAGATCCAGTTCCCCTCCCAGCAAAATCAAGTAAAAACAACGCCTATAACACCTTTGCTTGCATTTAATTCCACTCCAATGCAATTTTTCTTCCACTAGACTAAAGTAGTCTTGACCCCATCGTCATAATAATATTCGAATCCACAGCTGGGACAACGAAACCCCTGGCGAGCGCTGAACTTATGGATACCCCCGGAGCAAGGAGGGATGTCCATGACGAAATTCGCTTCTTTGTTTAATTTTTCGAAGACGGCTTTCGTTTGCTTGAGGCCGCGCTCGATCTCGAATTGTCAATGACCTTCTTCACCTGCTTTGCACAGTTTTATTTCGCGGCCCCATTCCGATTTGAGGACTTGAGAAGCTGTGATGCGGCGAGTGGGATTAGGATCGAGGATCGAGTATATGACGTTACGGCAGCGTGCCTGAAAACCGTTAGCTTTGTTTTGAGAATTTGAAGGAGAAGAACATACCCGATGCAATGATTCAATAGGAGCGTATCCCTCTTCATCTCGGCGGCCTTCTAGATAGCGCTCGTAGAACTCGTCCTCATCCTTCTTAGCAACACGCCAGAGATGTCGGCCAGTTCTCATAGCCATATAGATCACGCCTGTGGCCCATACATCAACGGCCCGGGCATCGAATTCCTTGTCAATGTACTCTTCGGGTGCAATGTATGGAGCAGAGCCACAGAGACCAGTAACCATGTGAGCGTCGGATTCCCATGCCATCCGGAAACACTCGCCATTGCCGAAATCGGTGATTTTGAGTGAACCGTGGTTGGTAAGGAGGAGATTCTCAGGCTTCAAATCCCGGTGTGCAACACCCATTTCGTGCATATATTCCACACCCCGCATCATTTGCTTGAAGAAACAATCCGCCTCAGCCACTTCGAGTTTGCCAGCCGCAAGGACGAGGGTATAGAGATCGCCACCGGCACAAAATTCCATGACTTCGCAGTAGTCGCCCTTCGAATCTTGTAGGAGGTCGAGAGTATGGATGACGTTCGGGTGCCGTAATGAGGAGGATATACAGAATTCAGAGGTGAGTCGCTTGCTGTACTTCTTCTCGTTCTCCTCAGGTCGTCGACGGAACTCCTTTACCGCGTAAAGTTGTTCTCCCGCTCCATTTTCTGTCCGCTTGTGTGATATCCTGACAATGCCAAAGGCGCCGCGACCAACAATTTCTTGACATTTGCCGTATTTCTCCACCAATGTTGCCGTAGTATTAGGTCCCCCTTTCTTGTCTGCAGTCGAAGCTAAACTGTCCCGTTCGCTCTTGAGCTGATCAACCCAATTTGACATCAAGGACAATTGTTGCTCTCCCTCGTGGTGTTCGTTCTTCGATTTCCCACTAATTACATTCCTCAGCATGTCCGACAGCTTCTCCTGCCTCTTAGCGCTTTTAAGATGGTGCTCATGGCCGCCAGCAACACCCGGATTCACTACGAATCGCAAGGAGGAGACAGTCCCCCCTGCCTTCTTGTCTTTAGTTTGCGCCGTGATGGGCTTCTCTTGTTTCTCTGTTGCCTTGACGGCTTTGTCGGGAGATGATGACTTATGTGCAGGTGGACTTGGTCTTCGTGCAGCAGTGACGGCAGGTGCAGGTTCCTTGGGAGTATTCTGGCCGGACGTCGCAGGCTGTGAATTTATACTGCTGTCTGATTTCATAGCATCCTTCGTAGAGAACATTCGAGTGAGCCGCTTTGTCATCGACGGCTTTTCCGCAGTAGCTGCAAGGGTGGTCTTCTGTGGCTCGGAAGGTGGCGCAGCATGTCCATTGCTGGCAAGACTCTCAGAGCTGGGAACGGACATGCCATTTGCTTTGGCAGGACGCGACTCTGGCGATCCGACAATGGACGATGTCTGCGATGCTGGGGGCGAGGGGTGACGCTTTTCAGCCATCACAGACTCTCTGGGCGCGCTTACAGACGCCATGATGAGGGAGGGCGAAAGACGAGGTGCTGCGCTCGGTAGAGGGTGTGCGGAATGCGCAGAGGTGGCCGCCTGAGCGGTGCGGGCAATGCCCGTATTTTGTTCGGATTTTTTGTTACAAAATTGCAGGTGTTGATGCGACTGTATGGCCGTGGTGTAAGGGTGTTTTTGGGAGATGAACTGGAAGTGCGAAAGATTTGCCGTGGTGCGAGCTTGAAGGGTACTGTAGGCACACCGAGCTTATGTGATTTCCTGTGCTAAGAGTGCCCGAGGCGAGAAATAGCCCTGACGCTCGATGCGGATGGTGGAGGGGCTTGCCGGTGCCCTGCAGGCCCAAGGCAGTGGACAGTCGACTTGGTGAGGGATTTATTCACAGTTGTCTCTTCAGCAGCAGAGGCGAGAGAGAGAGAGCCGGTTGGTGCGGAGCAACGTCCAAGTGCGAATCGAGCAGTTGCAGTTGCAGTTGCAGATGCAAATGCAGATGAATTGTCAGCGTTATTATGAATTCCCGGTGTGCGAGCGCAAAAAGTGGATTCTGATATCATGAAATCATGAATAGATGGTTCCACAGGCCATGCACTCTTATATCCCTTCCTGGTGTTGCCATCTAGAGCGCGGAGACCCACGATGATGACCAGAGGCCGTGCCCATGTAGAAAAATTTCAGTCAACCATGATCTTGAAAATTTCTTAGTCTCGGAAGGAGAGTGAGTGATGGCCTTCCTCGTGATGGGTAGTCAGCAGATTGCATTTTCCAGCTCAGAGTTGAAGTTTGGTAGTGCGTGTCTTGGATGCCTCTTTGCCGTCTGCTGCTGCGCTGTTGATGCTTACCGGGCTTATTCAGGGGCAATGGGCTTAAGTGGTGGTGGCTACCATGCGGATCTACTCGTACTAGTATATTGTACGAAGTTACTGTATCAACGAGGGGCCCCATTCTTGGCATCAAACTTCAAGTGCGGCCGTCTGCAGTTCAAACCCGCTGTGGGAGGGAGCATCTGGATAGCAGTGATTCCACAGATGCAGAATCCGATATCATTGCCAGCTGCACCAGTAGGACGTCACCGCTGATGAACCTGCGTGGATTACGGCTTCTGATTTGGTGGAAAGCATCGGTTGCCGTGTTGCTCAACACAGTACTGTACAGTATCAAAATGCAGCCCGTCCCTGTCTACAGTATCTCCCTGCTGGGACCCCTCGCCCTGCCCTATTGTATTAAGCTGGTACTGTACTTTCCACGTCACTTCCTCTACAGTATTCCGAAGTATTTATGCACGCAATTCCGAAGATCACCGCTGTCACGTTTCACCATTGTCCTCGACTTCTTCATGCGAAGTACAGTGCAGTACAGTACAGTACTCGTACTCCACCAGATCGAGGGCGTAGTGCATCGCGGAACCTTTCCCGGGTTGCACGACTCACTGCTTCAATTTGGACCACTCTAGATCGCTTGCTACAAAAGGGAATTAGTTCTTACGGGCCTCCTGGCCAGGGTCCGACGATCGTACATTGAAGCTTCGATCGATACGAATCCTGCCATTGGGCTGACTGGAATACCGCATCTGGGGAAAGACTTGCCCTAGACAGAGGCCGGCCGCAAAGGGAGGGGGTACCTTCTCGTTACCGCGCACCTGGAGAGGGCCCGAATCTCTCTTGGACATGCACATGCGAACGGGTCTCATATTGTCTGCATGCCGCGCAGGATGGCACAATCTGAGCACCACCCCCATTCGACCGTGGGAACAACGAAAACTACATAACCTTACTCGTACTTTAGTTCAGTACTCAGAGAACTCTTCTGGCATCTACGAGTATAGTCAGTCTACTGTAGTCTACTGTACGAAAGTACTATATTGTATCCATGGCAATCCACGGCTCAAGAGTCCAGGGCAAAAGCTTGATTCGGCGGTCCGTCTCCTGATCATCAGAACTTCGGCGTCCTGACGTCCTGGAAATCTCTTCCGTCGAATCAGAGATGCTTCTTAGCAAGATTTTCCTTGGTGTGGCTTGAATTAGGCAATTCGTCAACGCGGCACTCGGCCACTGCCGAATACGTAATTCTCATTTTACATTCTGAAATATGCGCATGCCGCCGCTGATATGCGCCCTTCTGCGTATATCTGAGCACTACTTCCCCTTTGTGACTGAGTAGGGTCTATCCAGTCCGCGATGAGAGTTCTCAAGACCGCTTCTCCTAGCGGCGAGACGCTTCCACTATTCGTTGGACTGTACGAGGGATGAGAGCATTGGTCTTTGGATGCGCAGTCGGCACAGGGTCTAGCGGCTTTCAAACCAGACGAAAAGCATCTCCAGAGAGTTGTAGTCTATACATTCCTCGCGATCCCAGCGGCTCTCCTGCTCTCCAAATGGGGCTCACCTCAGTGATTCTATCGATTGGAATCCCATTCACGCGAAACACACTCTCTGGCAGAAACTGCGCCAATGTATTCAGTCCAGTGTAGGGCAAAGGACAGTATCTTGATCTTCTATCGTCGTACCCTCTGATCAGGGGTTCATAATTCACCGGCAAGGGTCGCCGAAAATCCACAACCCAGCTCGGCCAGCTTTCTGCTAATGGTTGCAAGCCCTGCAGAGAGAGGATCTGAAAACCGCCTCATCATGAGATACATAGTCGTCTTCGTGTTTACCTCCAATACCGATTTTTTGTAATCAGCTCCGATGGCCTCTAATGCCTCTTTTTCTGCAATGCCAAAGAGACCGTACACCTTGTCTCTCGGGTCAGTGCATTTCGAATGTTGG
>Ga0302325_10014291_pt1 | contig 16901 bp, 13 predicted proteins | sample Palsa_T0_2_FD_201948 | JGI IMG/M metagenome (GOLD analysis project Ga0302325, IMG submission 201948) | Peat permafrost microbial communities from Stordalen Mire near Abisko, Sweden - Palsa_T0_2 | ecosystem: Environmental > Terrestrial > Soil > Palsa > Peat permafrost | place: Sweden: Abisko... | reverse complement strand
ATCCGGTCTCGCTGATTGCCATCGTGCCGGTGACCGAATGCAAGATGCCGACGGTGACTTCGGTGTCGGTAACCGCGAGCCCCGTCGTATTCACCGCCGCCGTCGGCGGCGCCTCGGCGAGTGCCAATTGCGGGAGCATCGCCGTGGCTGACAATGTGGCCGCGCCAACGAGGAGTCCGCGGCGGGTAGGAGAAAGGAGATTTCCTGGATGTTTTTCCGAAGACATGCGACGCCTCGATTCAGCAGTGGTTGTTGCCCGTCGGAGCAAGCGGGACTCGCTCCATGAATCGGAGACTGCGCTGATTTATTGCAGTGCAGCATACGTCGATTGACGTATATGCCTACGTTGAACGCCGTACCATGATGCCCATTAAACAGGGGAAACCGGGCAAAATGCGATCAAAACGGGAACGTTGCCTTGTATTTATTCTTTTGCAGCGCACACTGCTTGGTCTTTCGTCACGGGCGGACCGCTTTGTACCGTTAGATTTGGCTAGGACGCGTGAGATAAAACGAAAACGCGCGACAGGCTAGGGAAGTAGGCGGACCGGGGAGAGCGCAGATCGTCAGAGCATGAATTCAGATGGTGACCGCTCATGACAGCGCAGCAACGCATCGTCCGCGTCCGGCGTAACTACAATCAGTGGGTCGCAAATCAGACCCTTGAGGATTACGCACTTCGCTTCACCGCCAAGACCGCGCGCCGCTGGTCGAGCCTGCGTGTCGCCAATACAGCGATAGGAGCGGTCTCTTTCCTTGCGCTGGAGGCGATCGGCGGATCGATCACCGTCAACTACGGCTTCGCCAATGGTACCGCCGCCATTCTGGTAGTCGGTGTCCTAATCCTGCTCACCAGCCTGCCGATTGCATACTACGCAGCAACCTACGGGGTCGATATCGACCTGCTCACGCGCGGCGCCGGCTTCGGTTATCTCGGATCGACGATCACCTCGCTGATCTACGCCTCGTTCACATTCCTGTTCTTTGCCATCGAAGCGGCGATTATGTCGCTCGCATTCGAAATGTGCCTCGGCATCCCGCTATTCGTGGGTTACGTGCTGAGCTCGTTGATCGTCATTCCCCTGGTCACGCACGGCATCACCTTCATCAGCCGTTTCCAGTTCTGGACGCAGCCGGTATGGATCGTACTGCACCTCATTCCGTTCATCTACATCGCGGCCGCCGACAGCGCATCGTTTGAGCGCTGGACGAATTTCTCGGGGCTCGCCGGCGCCGACGGTGGATCGTTCAATCTCGTGCTACTCGGTACTGCCGCAACTGTCGTGTTCTCGCTCATCGCGCAAATCGGCGAGCAGGTCGATTTCCTGCGGTTTCTGCCGACACGCGGCGAGACGGGAAAGCGGGCCTGGTGGATCGCCTATCTGGCGGCGGGGCCCGGCTGGATCATTCCCGGGATGCTGAAACTCCTGGCCGGGTCGTTCCTGGCGTTTCTCGCCGTCGAGCATTTCGTACCGCTGCCGAAGGCGGTCGAACCGACGCGGATGTATCTCGTCGCCTTCGAATACGTGTTTTCCTCGCCGCAGATGGCGCTGGCGTTCACCGGCGCGTTTGTCGTCATTTCGCAGCTCAAGATCAACGTGACCAATGCCTACGCCGGCTCGATCGCGTGGTCGAATTTCTTTTCGCGTCTCACGCACAGTCATCCCGGCCGGGTGGTGTGGCTGGTGTTCAACGTGACCATCGCGCTCATGCTGATGGAACTCGGTATTTTCAAGATGCTTGAGCACGCGCTCGGGCTCTACTCGATCGTTGCGGTTTCCTGGGTGAGCGCGCTGGTCGCCGATCTCGTGATCAATAAGCCGCTGGGGCTCAGCCCTGCCGGGATTGAGTTCAAGCGCGCGCATCTCTACGACATCAACCCAGTCGGTGTCGGCGCGATGCTGGCCGCAACGATCGCCGGCATCGCGGCATTCTCGGGCATTCTTGGAACGACGCTGCAATCTCTATCGGCGTTCCTGGCGCTCGCCGTCGCCTTCGCCATGGCTCCCTTCATCGCCTGGGCGACGCAGGGCCGGTTCTATATCGCGCGCACGCCGCGACAGAGCTGGAACGGTCAGGACGTGATCCGTTGCTCCATTTGCGAACACCATTTCGAAGCCGAGGACATGGCGCATTGTCCGGCCTATTCCGGGGCGATTTGCTCGTTGTGCTGCTCGCTGGAGACGCGTTGCCGCGATTGCTGTAAACCGCAGGGCCGAATCTCGAACCAACTCCTCGCCCTGTTCGGTGAGGCGCTGCCGGAGCGAATCGTCAGACTGCTCAACACGCATGTAGGCCGCTATCTCGGCGTATTGCTGCTTTTCGTCGGCGTGATCGGGGCGGTCCTCTCGCTCGTTTATTTTCTGATCTCACTGGATATGGACGGCTCCCGCGACGTTCTGGCATCGACGTTGTGGACCGTGTTCTTCATCCTGATCATCATCGCCGGCGTGGCTGCGTGGCTTTTCGTTCTGGCGCAGGAGAGCCGTCGCGTTGCCGAGGAGGAGACGAGCCGCCAGACCGACCTTCTCATGAACGAGATTGAGGCGCACAAGCGCACCGACGCCAAGCTGCAAAAGGCCAAGGAAATCGCCGAAGCGGCGAGCACGGCCAAGAGCCGCCATGTCGTCGCCCTCAGTCACGAATTGCGGACGCCGCTCAACGCCATCCTCGGCTACGCGCAACTCCTCGAGCGCGACCCGGCGATTCCACAGCCACGGATCAACGCCATAAAAGTTGTGCGTCGCAGCGCCGAGCATCTATCCGGCCTGATCGACGGACTGCTCGATATCTCGAAAATCGAGGCAGGCCGCTTCCACCTCAGCCGCAACGAGGTGCAACTCTCCGATTTCCTCGAAGAGCTCGTCGCAATGTTCCGCCTGCAGGCCATCGCCAAGGGCATCGAGTTTCATGTTCAAATTGGCCGCCTGCCTGCCGTGGTGCAGACGGACGAAAATCGTCTACGCCAGATTCTGATCAACCTCCTGTCCAACGCGATCAAGTTCACCGATTCCGGACAAGTGACGTTCCGTGTTCGCTATCATCACCAGGTCGCCGAGTTCACGATCGAAGATACCGGCGTCGGCATTCATAAGAGTGACCGTGAGCGAATTTTCCAGCCGTTTGAGAGAGCACGCACCGTCGGCGCCAGGGCCACGATCGGGACCGGACTTGGGCTCACGATCACCAGCCTGCTGACAAAGATCATGGGCGGCGACATCACCGTTCACAGCGAGGTTGGAAAAGGCAGCACATTCCGCGTCAAGCTCTTCCTGTCGGAAGTATCGCGTCCCCGTATCGCGTCGACGATGGAATACCGCGTGCGGGGTTATGTCGGACCGCGGCAAACCATTCTTGTGGTGGACGACAACGAGGTGCAACGCGAACTCATCCGCGATCTGCTTGCACCGCTCGGTTTTCTGGTCATGAGCGCGGGAACCGGGCGAGAGTGCCTGCAGATTGTCGAGCAGACCAATCCAAACCTCATCCTTCTCGACATAGCGATGCCGGAGATGGACGGCTGGGAAGTTGCGCAACGGCTTCGCCGCCAGCCCGGCAAACGCTCGGCAATACTTATGTTGTCTGCTAACGCCATCGAGCCGCATCATATGCTGGAAGCGGAACGGCTCTACGACGACACGCTGATGAAACCGATCGATCTGCGCCAGCTGCTCAAGAAGATCCACGCGCTAGTCGATATCGAGTGGCTCTACGAGACGGAGGGAGCTTCGGCGTCGCCGCCGGCCGCGCCGGCGGTCGCATCCACGCATCCTGGCCGTCGCGACATCGACGAGCTGATCCGGCTCGGTGAAATCGGACATGTCACACGGATACTCGAGAAACTGAGCGAGATCGAAAGCAGCGCACCGGAATGCTGTGAGTTCATCGCCCGGATGCGCATCATGGTGAACGCTTTCGATTTCACGCGATACGCGTCCGCGCTGCAGGAGGTTCGTGGCGCTCATGCGTAGGAGTGAGACTCGCGACATCGTGCTCGTGGTCGATGACTCGCCCGAGACGCTGAGATTGCTGACCGACGCGATCGAAGAGGCCGGCATGACGGTTCTGGTCGCGCGCGAAGGCGAGCATGCGCTTTCGATCGTCGAAAAAGTCGTACCCGACGTCGTTCTCATGGATGCGCTCATGCCAGGCACCGACGGTTTTGCGACCTGCCGCAAGCTGAAGCAGAACCGGGCCCTCGCACACGTACCGATCATATTCATGACCGGACTCACCGACACCGAGCACATCATCGAAGGACTTGAAGCCGGCGGTGTGGACTACATCAGCAAGCCGATCGTCCCCGGCGAACTGTTGGCGCGGATTCGCGTGCATCTTGCCAATGCCCGCATGGCGCACAGCGCCCGCACGGCGCTCGATGCATTCGGCAGGTTCCTGCTGGCAGCGAGCCACACGGGACGCGTCCTTTGGTATACGCCGCAGGCGGCCAGACTGCTCGGCGTCGCGTTTACGGATTTCGACCGGGAGGACTACGTCCTGCCGCGCGACGTCCAGGCGTGGTTGTACCAATGCGCGGCAGCGCAGCCGGGATCCGAGCCGGCGTCGATTAATTTGAAGGCGCGCACTTCCTCCGCCGGCATGCGGCTGATCTACATCGGGCAAATCGGGCCCGATGAATATCTGCTGCGGCTCCTGGAAGCTGAAATCGACGACGACCGGACGTTGCTCAAGCAAAAGCTGACGGTGACCTTGCGCGAGGCGGAGGTGCTTATATGGATCGCGCGCGGCAAATCAAATCGCGATATTGCTGAAATTCTCAAACTCAGTCCGCGTACCGTCAACAAGCATCTGGAACAAATCTACGCCAAGCTCGGTGTCGAGAACCGCGCCTCTGCCGCAGCCCTCGCAGTCCGAACCATCGGCATTCGCTGACGCAGGGCGGTATCTCCCTGCCGAGATGCTCGGCCGGCCGTGTCCCGCACCAGCGGCAGCGGCGCCCTCGGTCACTGCTGCCCGCGACGCCGTCGTCAACTCCGAACGCGGTCATGTGTCGGTTCGGGCAGAGGTCCGGTTAGGAGCAGGGCCTGACGACGGTCCTGCTCCGATCGCGATGGAGCCTTAGCCTTTCGGCTTCTCGGCCTTCCACGACTTAATCAGTTCGTCGTAGTCGACAGTGACTCCCTGCGGCTTCTCGTTGGCGAGCTTGCGCTGGGGCGCGAGGTCGCCGTCCTTTTCTGCCTTCGCGTACCAATATTCGGCGGCCTTTTCTTCGTTCAGCTTGGGACCGAGCTTGCCTTGGACGCCCGACTTCTCGAGGCGAGCCATGATGGCATCCTGATCACGCGCCAGACCATCCATGGCCTGCTGTGGGGTCGCCTCGCCGGAGATCGCCTTTGACACGTTCTGCCACCATACCTGCGCCAGCTTGCCATATTCGGGCACGTTGACGCCGGTTGGCGTCCACAGCTTGCGCGCCGGGCTGCGGTAGAACTCGACGAACCCGCCGGTCTTCGGTGCAAGTTGGGTCATCGCATCGGCCCAGATGTCGCTTTCGCGGATGACGTGGAGGAAGGTAATCGACTTCTTCAGCGTGACGGTTTTCGACACGCAGAATTGGCCATAGAGCCAGCCGGCCTTAACGCGCTCCGGTGCCGCATATTTGAGGTAGGTCCAGCAGCCCACGTCCTGGTAGCCGAGCTTCATGCCTTCCTTCCAATAGGCGCCGTGCGGGCTCGGAGCCATGCGCCATTTCGGCGTGCCGTCTTTGTTCATTACTGGCAAATCGGGTTTGGACAGTGCCGCCGTGAAGGCGCTGTACCAGAAGATCTGCTGGGCGATACGGCCCTGGCCGGGCACCGCGCCGGCCTCGAGGAAGTCCATGCCGGCCGCTTCCGGTGGCGCATATTTCTTGAGCCACTCGACGAATTTTGTCAGGGCGTAAACTGCCGCCGGACCGTTGGCATCGCCGCCGCGGCTGACCGACGATCCGCGTGGAATGCCGTCCTCCGCGCGAATGCCCCATTCATCCACCGGACGCCCGTTGGGTAGGCCGCGGTCGCCGTTTCCAGCCATCGAAAGCCAGGCATCGGTGAAGCGCCAACCGAGCGACGGATCCTTCTTTCCGTAGTCCATATGGCCATAGACACGCTGTCCATCGATCGTCTTCACCGCATTGGTGAAAAACTCCGCGATGTCCTCGTAGGCCGACCAATTGACCGGCACGCCCAGCTCATAACCGAATTGTTTCTTGAACCCTTCCTTGAGCTCCGGCCGTTGGAACCAGTCGTAACGGAACCAGTATAGGTTGGCGAATTGCTGGTCGGGAAGCTGATAGAGCTTACCGTCGGTGAAAGTGGCAAAGGACAATCCGATGAAGTCGTTGAGGTCCAGGTTCGGATTGGTGATGTCCTTGCCTTCGCCTGCCATGAAGTCGGTCAGCGAGCCGCCGACGACATCGTTGAAGCGCGGATGCGTTCCGATGAAATCGGAATCATTCATCCAAAAGTCGTAGATCGGCTTGCCGGATTGGATTTCGACTTCAATCTTGTCGACGATCAGGCCCTCGTCCATCATCTCATGATTGACTTGAATGCCCGTGATCTCAGCGAAGGCCTTGGTCAGCGTCTTCGATTCATATTCGTGAATGCCGAGGATTTCCGACGCGCAGCTGACCTTCATGCCCTTGAACGGCTGCGAGGCCTTGATGAACCAATCCATCTCGGCCATCTGCTGATCTTTGGTCAGCGTCGAGGGTTGGAACTCGGAATCGACCCACTTCTTGGCCGCATCCACCTGCTGTGCATAGCTTGGCGTCGGCGTAAGCAACGCCGGCGCTCCGACGGCAACGGCAGCCGTCGTCGCCGCCGTCCCCTTCAACACGTCACGTCGTTTCAGATCCATTGTCGTTTCCTCCCACTAGCCCGCGCGCTTTATGCGCGTGGGTATCTGACGCCCTGTCAGGCAAACTTGAACATCGCAAACCCGTACACAACGGATGCCGAGAGCGGATACCACAACGCGTCGCCGCCGAACCGCATCCAGATAATGAAGATGAAGGCAGAGCCGATCAGCGACACGAAGAACCGGTCGCCACGCTGCGTCGGAAAGCCGAGGATGCCCATGCGCGGCGGTTGCGGCCGCAGGATTGCCAACAATGTCAGCACCACGAGGGCGAAACCGATCAGGCAGAAGAACAGTGCCGTCTGCCAGGTCCATGCCATCCACGCGAGCATTCGCGAGCGCTCCTTCAGACCCGGCCAAGGGCGAAGCCCTTGGCGATGTGATTGCGCACGAACCAGATCACGACGGCGCCCGGAATCATTGTCAGCACGCCGGCTGCGGCGAGCAGTGACCAATCCATTCCGGACACCGAGTAGCTGCGCGACATCACTGCCGCGAAAGGCAGCGCGTCGGTCGCGGTTAATGTCGTTGCCAGGAGTTGCTCTACCCACGAAAACATGAAGCAGAAGAACGCGGTGACGCCGATGCCGTTGGCGATCAGCGGCACGAAAATCCGGATGAAGAATCGAGGAAATGAATAGCCATCGATCGCTGCCATCTCGTCGATCTCTCGGGGTACGCCGGCGACGAACCCCTCCAGAATCCAGACCGCCACAGGTACGTTGAAAAGGCAGTGCGCCAAGGCAACCGCCCAGACCGTGTCGAAGAGGCCGATGGCATAGTAGAGATTGAAAAACGGCATCGCGTATACCGCCGCCGGCGCCATCAAGTTCGACAGCAGCCAGAAGAACAAATACTTGTCGCCGATGAAGTGGTAACGATTGAACGCATAGGCGGCCGGCAGTGCGGCGGTCACCGAGATGACGGTGTTGATCGCCACATAGGTGAGCGATACGCCGAATGCGTGAATCCAAGTTGGATCGTTGAGGATGTAATAATATTTCTCCAGCGACGGATGGTGCGGCCAAAACGCCAGAGTTGACATGATCTCCTCGTTGCTGCGCAGGCTCATATTGATGAGCCAACAGATCGGCAGCATCAGCGCGACGAGGTAGACGGCAAATCCGAGCTTGGGCAGCAGGCCAGATCCCCTGCGCAGGGTGAACGAGCGCGGGCGGCTTCGGGCCACGGAGACGCTGGCGCGGGGCAGTACGTCGACCATCAGGCATACCTCCGACGGTCGAGTTGCATCATGATCGTGAAGAAGATCCAGCACAGTGTCAGTGTGATGAGGTTGTAGACAAGCGACATCGCCGCCGCGGGGCCGAGATCGACTTGCCCCAGCGCGATCTTGACCAAGTCGATCGACAGAAAAGTTGTGGCGCTCCCCGGTCCGCCGCCGGTGACGACGAACGGCTCGGTGTAGATCATGAATGTCTGCATGAAGCGCAGCAGGACGACGATCACAAGCACCTTCTGCAGCTTCGGGAGCTCGATATTGACGAATGTCGCCCAACGGCTGGCCGCGTCGATGCGCGCCGCTTGATAAAAGGCGTCGGGAATGGCCCGCAGCCCGGCGTAGGTCAAGAGAATCACCAGCGGCGTCCAATGCCAGACGTCGATGACGACGATCGTGCACCACGCCGAAATGGGCTCCTGCGTGACGTTGTAGTGGAGACCCAAACCGGTCAAGGCGGCGCCGAACAGGCCGATGTCCGCGCGCGAGAAAATTTGCCAGATCGTGCCGACCACGTTCCAGGGAATCAACATCGGCAGCGCAATAACCACCAGCACGGGACCCACCGCCCAACCGCCCCGCGGTAGGCTCAGCGCCACGGCGATGCCAAGCGGCACCTCGATCGCCAGCGCGACCAGCGAGAAGCTCAGATTCCTCAATAAGGCGTCGGCGAAGCGGGCGCCGATCTCCGTTGACGGGTTGAGCAAGTCCCGAAACCAGGCGTCGCCGTTCCAGAAGAATTGGTTCTGCCCGAGCGAATCCTGGACCGAGTAATTGACCACCGTCATCATCGGCAGCAGCGCGGAGAACAGCACCAACGCAAAAACCGGTGCGACCATCAACCAGGCGCGGTTGTTGAACGGTTTTTCCGTCATCGACGATCTCCGGAAACGAGCTCGTCGTGCGCGTAGACGAACAACCTGTCCTGCCGGATCGCCAAGTGAGCCTGTTCGCCAGCGATCGGGACGTCGTGCGGGACCGTTGCGAAGATTTCGTGCGGCCCGAGCGCCACCCGGGCCAGCCGACGCCTCCCGAGGTCCTCCATTCGTCGGATCTGCACGGGAACGCCGCTGCCATCGGCGACGAGAAATGTGTAATCGGGACGAAAGCCGAGCTTCGTCGAGCCGGCCGCCAGCTTCGGATAGCGCGCCCCCAACTCAATCGCCTGGCCGGCGACGTGGGCAACGTGGCCATCCACTTCCGCCGCGACCAGATTCATGCCCGGCGAGCCGATGAAATAGCCGACGAAAGTGTGCTCTGGCTGTTCGAACAGTCGCGTCGGCGTCGCCACCTGCAGCACGCTGCCATCTTTCATGACCACGACTTCGTCGGCAAACGTCAACGCTTCGACCTGATCGTGCGTGACGTAGATCATCAGGAGATCGAGGGCCCGATGCACCGCCTTGAGTTTCGATCGAAGTTGCCACTTGAGCGATGGATCAATTACGGTCAGGGGCTCATCAAACAAAATTGCGGCAACGTCTGACCGTACCAGACCTCGCCCGAGCGAGACCCTCTGTTTGGCTTCGGCCGTGAGGTTTCGAGCCCGACGGGACAAGTCCCTGGTGAGGCCGAGCAGATCAGCGACTTCGGCGACACGAGCCTTGACTGCACGGCGATCTATGCCGCGGTTCTTCAACGGGAATGCCAGATTTTCAGCAACGCTCATGGTGTCGTAGATGACCGGGAACTGAAAGACCTGGGCGATGTTGCGCCGCTCGGTCGGCAGCTGCGTGACATCTTTTTCATCGAACAGCACACGCCCTTCGGACGGCATGATGAGACCCGATATGATGTTGAGCAGCGTGGTCTTGCCGCACCCGGATGGACCGAGGAGCGCGTACGCGCGACCGTGCTGCCAGACATGGTTGAGCCGTTTGAGTGCCGCGCTCTGCGAGCGGGTGTCGTATCTGTGAGCGATGCCATCGAGCGTAATTCGCGCCATACAACGCCCCGATCACGAGTCCGGCGCGATCGCGACCGGCAGGCCGGCGCGGTCAAATAAAAACATGCGCGCTGTGTCTACGTGCATCGCCACCGGTTGATCCGGCTGCCGCGCGCTCACGCCGCGTTCCACGCATACGAAAGTGCCGATCGCCGTCTCGACATGGACGAAGCTTTCGGAGCCGCTGATCTCCGCCAGCGTGACGCGGCCCGGCAGGCTGACCGAGGCTGGCCAGGGCGTATCGAAGCGCACCATGTCACCACGGAAGCCCAGCGTGTAGATTCCATCCGCAACCTCGGCGAGGCGACCGAGTGCCGGGACGGTGACATCCACACCGAGCCGGAGCAGGCCGGCCTGCTTGGAGGCCGTGAACTCGTTGAGCGGCGGATCGGAAAAGACGCGGGCGGAATCGATGTGGCTCGGCCGGTGATATACCTGCGGTGTCGGTCCGCACTGTATTACTCGCCCTTCGGACAAGGTCGCGGTGATGCCGCCGAGCAGCAGCGCCTCGAGCGGTTCGGCTGTTGCATAGACGAGGATCGCGCCTGTCTGGTTGAGAATGGACGGCAATTCCTCGCGCAACTCCTCACGCAGCTTGTAGTCGAGATTGGCCAGAGGCTCGTCGAGGAGCACCAGATTGGCGCCTTTCACGATCGCACGGGCGATGGCGGTGCGCTGTTGCTGTCCGCCCGAGAGCTGGTGCGGCGCGCGATCGAGCATCGATTCCAGACCCAGGAGACGCGCAGCTTTCGACACGCGTCGGTCGATCTCGTCTGCATGTAACTTGGCGACCCGCAGCGGCGAGGCGATGTTCTCGTAGACCGAGAGCGACGGGTAGTTCATGAACTGCTGATACACCATCGCCACTGACCGCTTGCGCACTGGGACGCCGACTACGTCCTTGCCGTCGACGAGGATGCGACCCGAGGTCGGCTTATCGAGGCCGGCCATCAGCCGCATCAGCGTGGTCTTGCCCGCTTGCGTCGGACCGAGCAGGACGTTCATCGTTCCCGGTTCAACGGTGAGCGAGATGTTACTAATGATGCTCTCTCCCATCGAAACCATGCTCACGCTGTCAAGGCAGATGCTCATGCGCTCCCGGCGGCAGGGCAGGGCATCTCAGCCAAAATGTTGGTAGGGACAGAAAGCTCGATATGTAGGTTGTGCTCGGAGCCGAACGTCGCGGTCGACGGCCAGAAAACGTGACCGGGGCGCCGCTCCGAAGGCGGCGAGCGCATGAGGCGGTCGATCCGGTAGCGTTGGGCAGCACCCACCCGTATTTCCCCCTGCAAAGTTCGTTCATTCGTTTGACGAACTGATTTGCATTCGAACTTGATATCGATCATAAACGCTCAAAACGAAAATTAAAAGAGAGAATTCATCCTTAGCCGGCTGGTCGCCGATGATACCGAACAAGCATCACGCGATGGCGTGCCAATGGCCAGTGTTTCAGTTAATTGGGACTTTGCAGTGAACGCGGCGCATGCAACCCCTCAGTGACAGACAGAACACCATTGTCACCTTAGCCATGTCCATCGGTCGGGTGACGGTCGAAGATCTAGCAGCGCGTTTTGAGGTTACTCCGCAAACGATCCGTCGCGACCTCAACGAGCTATGCGACCTTCGCGTCCTGTCGCGCACGCACGGCGGAGCGATCATCGCTTCCTCCGTCGAGAACCTGTCGTACGAGGCCCGACGGTTCATCGCGGCCACGGAGAAGCGCGAGATTGGCATTGCGGCCGCGGCGCTCATCCCGAACCAGTGTTCGCTTTTTATCAACATCGGCACGACCACCGAAGAAGTAGCCACAGCGCTGAAAAACCATCAGAATCTCCTTGTCATCACTAACAACCTCAACGTCGCTACGGCGCTGTATCGTTTTCCGACCATTGAGGTCATCGTGGCCGGCGGGCCGGTGCGCCGCTCTGACGGTGCGGTCATCGGCAGCTCGGCGGTCGATCTCATCAAGCAATTCAAGGTCGACATGGCGGTCATCGGCGCCTCGGCTCTGGATGAAGACGGATCGCTCCTCGACTATGACCCGCGCGAGGTCAATGTCTCTCGCGCCATCATCGACAATGCCCGGCGCATACTTCTCGTCTGCGACCGAACAAAGCTCGACCGGGCAGCGCCGGTCCGCATCGGCCACATGTCGGAAATCGACGCTTTCGTGACCGACCGGCTGATCTCCGCTCGTCTCCGGGAGGTCTGCGCAACGCACCACGTGAAGGTAATCGAGACCGTAAGCGAACGTGCAGCCTCGAGCCTTTCGCAGCTGGCCGATCCGGCGCGGTAAAGCTTGTGGCATAACGCCTTCTCGGCCCGTTGTCTGGTTAAAATTTTCGTTTTGTATTTCGAAATGCGCGCTTGTATCGACGTTATTATTCATTTACCGTTTAAGACAAACAGAAAACGAATTCGGCAAGTCGCCGGCTTTGGGGGGACGGGTGGACGGGACATACGATGTCGCGATCATCGGGGGAGGGATCAACGGCTGCGGCATTGCACGCGACGCGGCCGGCAGGGGCCTATCGGTCTACCTTTGCGAGCAGGCTGACCTCGCGAGCGGCACATCCTCGGCCGCTACCAAACTGATCCACGGCGGCTTGCGCTATCTCGAACATCTCGAGTTCCGCCTCGTGCGCGAAGCCCTAATGGAGCGCGAGGTATTGTGGCGGATGGCGCCGCATATCATTTGGCCGCTTCGGTTTGTGCTTCCCTACCACAAGGGACTGCGTCCGGCTTGGCTGCTGCGGCTGGGCCTGTTTCTCTATGATCACCTCGGTGGCCGCGAGCTTCTGCCGGCGACCTCGACCCTCGATCTGGTCAACGACGTAGCGGGCCGCCCGCTCAAACAAGGCCAATACTCGGTCGGGTTCGAATATTCGGACTGCTGGGTAGATGACGCGCGGCTGGTGACGCTCAACGCTAGAGATGCAGCCGATCGTGGAGCAACAATCCGCACCCGGACCAAGGCCGTTGCGGCCGACCGCAATGCCGACGTTTGGCGCCTTACTACCGTGGACTGCCGATCCGGCGGCGCCACTGAGACGGTGGGGGCTAAGATTCTGGTCAATGCCGCCGGTCCGTGGGTCGCCGATGTGCTCGCGGCCACCCGGCGGAGCAACGTGCCCGCCAATATCCGGCTGGTCCAGGGATCGCACATCGTGATACCGCGGCTTTATGCCCATGACCGCTGCTACATTTTCCAGAACACCGATAAGCGGATCATATTCGCCATTCCATACGAGAGCGATTTTACCCTGATCGGCACGACCGAGCGCGACTATGTTGGCGATCCGGGCGAGGTAAAGACGACCGCTGAAGACATCGATTATCTGTGTCAAGCGGCGAACCAGTATTTCAGCATAGCTATCAACCCGGGGGAGGTGGTCTGGACCTACTCAGGCGTCCGGCCGCTCTACGATGACGGTGCCGGGGAAGCGCAGGCAGCGACGCGCGATTACGTGCTGGATCTTGACGAGGCCGGCGCGCCGATGCTTTCGATATTCGGCGGCAAGATTACGACCTATCGGCGACTCGCACTGCATGCGCTCAATAAGCTCGATCGGTATCTGCCAGCGAAGACGCGTGCACGCCGCAACTGGTCGGGCACAGCGCCCCTACCAGGCGGCGATTTCCCGGTTCAGGGCTTCGAGACGCTGGTCAAGGATATCGTTGGCGACTATCCGTGGCTCGGCGCGCATCAGTCCCGCCGCCTCGCCCGGGCTTACGGTACTAAAGCCCGCGTGATCCTTGATAGCGCAACCAACTGGGGTGCGTTGGGCCGGGACTTCGGGAACGGGCTGACGGAGGCGGAGGTAGGCTATCTGATGCGTGAAGAATGGGCGGAGGAAGCCGCCGACGTCATTTGGCGGCGCTCCAAGCTCGGGCTTCGATTTTCGCCGGAGCAGGTGGCGGCACTCGAGAACTTCATGGCCCAACACAGAGAGCAATTTCTCGCCCGGTAGGGTATTTGAAGCAGAGACCTACGCGGGGGCGCTGAGCTTGAACGCCGCTTTCTGGCGGTTGCGGCGCGCAGGCGCGGAGGGCGGACCGGCCGAGGAAACGCGATGCCGCTTGAAATTCAGATGAAAGGTCTATTCGCGACGCCAGTTGCGGCGGTCATTTTGCCCGACGCGGACACGCGCAATGCCGAACTGCAGGAGATCATTCTGCGCCGTCGGGCCGAGTATCCGAGCATCGGCGCTTCCAATATGGGCGGCTGGCATTCGACACGAGATGTTGCCGAATGGGGCGGCCAGCGAGTCGAAGAAGTCCTGGCATTCGGTCGGGACTTGGCGACGAAACTAACGGCCGATCGGGAGGGACGATCGGTGCGGCCGGAGTGGAAGACGGAGGCTTGGGCCAATGTCAGCGGGTGCGGCGACTCGAATGCCTGCCATTATCATCCGGGTTCGTTCTGGTCCGGGACGTATTATGTCAGCGACGGCGGCTGCGCTGACGATCCGTCGCTGGGCGGCGAATTCGAGATGTTCGACCCTCGTGGGCCGGCGCCTATGATGCATGCCCCTGCGTTGAAGTTCGGCGGAGAAGATGGGCTGTCGGCCGGCAGTGCCGAAACCATTCGTCCGCGCCCCGGACTGATGTTTCTCTTTCCATCCTTTCTACTGCACGCGGTGCGACCCTATCGCGGCAACGGCTTGCGCATCTCCATTGCTTTCAATTTTGGGCTTTATAGGGGTCTTTAAGTCGAGACAGACATGCGCATCGTGTTTCGTTGCGATCCCGCCCTTTACGATCGGCTGCCGCGGCCCAGAGCAGCGCGTGGCGTTTTGCCTGATTGGCTGCGCAACATGCCGGCGGCGGCATTTTCAGAACTGCACGATCAACGGATACGAACTGTCAAACAATGTCCGCCTTTCATCGATGCGATGGCTTATGGATTCGTTATCCCGCTTCCGTGCGATGTCACGGTGCGCGATGGAAAATTCTCTTGGTCATGGGATTTACCACCGCTTGCGGTCGAAGCGCACCCGCGATCCCCTCTGAGCTTTCATGTCTCTGCCCAGGTTTCCGGAACGCCGTTTCATGATGCGGGCCGCGCGATCATCAAATTCAACAGCTTCTGGACGATCGAGCTCGAAAAGGGATACTCGCTGTTCGCAACCCATCCGGTGAACAGGGTCGACCTGCCGTTCCGCCTGCTCACCGGCCTGGTCGATTCCGATCGTTTCAATGATGTGGGGATATTGTTCCCGGCGGTGTGGATTGATCGGAGTTTCAATGGTGTCCTGCCGGCAGGAACGCCCGTGGCTCAATGCTTTCCGGTCACGCGGGACGTTGCCGAGCTAGTCGTCGAACCGCTCTCGGAAGAGGCGCGGCGGCGCTATGACGAGACCGGTGGCGCGCTTCTGTCGAAGCCCGGCGTCTACCGGCGGCGCTACCGCGCTCGGCGCAGTCGATGATCAGTCGGCAAGCGAATGGCGCAGAGCTGCAAGATCGAGCCACACCTCACCCGTCGGCGCTGCAGCCAGAGCCTGCGCGACGCGACCAAACGTGTCAGGCCGTAGTGTCAATGCAAGTCGGTAGGCCGTTTTGGCTGCGGTCATGTCCCCGCTTTCCTGGAGACATATGCCAAGATTGACCGCGGCCTGGACAAGATCGGGCCGAAGTTCGAGCGCTCGACGATAGGAGTCCGCCGCCGACCGGAAGTCGCGCTTGTCCTGTCTGACGAGACCGACCGCGAACCAAGCTTCGCTGCTGTTCTGGGAAAGTACAACGGCCCGCTCAAGCGCCGCAGCGGCTGCCGCGGTATCGCCCACCCGGCGCAGGCACAGACCGAGCTTGAGCGCCGCGTCGCCGCTGTCGGCCGCCTGATCTGCAGCTTCGCGGTAGGCGTCGAGCGCTTCAGCCGGGCGGCCGAGCGATTCCAGCAGCATACCGCGTCGCAGTTGCAGCCCCGCCGAGGACGCGGTGCGCGTTGCGCGCGTGAACGCAACCAGCGCTGCCTCCAGCTGTTCGGCGCGCTGCAAAGCGGCGCCGAGCAGGCGCCATCCTTCGGCGTCATCGGGAAACTGATCGAGTAACCGTGGCAATAGCGTCGCCGCCTCGGGATCGCCGAGTTCGAGCAATGTTACACACGTCAAGAAGGCGGCATCGGCTCGGTCGGGCGCGATAGCGGCAGCGCGACGAAAGAAGGCCGCAGCACCGGCGAAGTCCTCCGCAGCGCGGGCGGCGCGACCGGCAACGACCAGGGTGGGAACATGCTCGGGTCGCCGCGCGAGGCTCGCGGCCGCCGAGCGCACCGCTTGTTCAGTCTTGCCCAGCTCCAATGCGACGACGGCGACAAGCTGATGAACTCCCGGATCGTCGGGCTCGTTGTGAAGCAGGCGGCGCGCGATCGCCTCTGCCGCGCCGAGGTCGCCTTCACGCAGTGCCGAGAGCGCCAAGCGCAAGTCCGGCTCATCCGTGTCTTGTCCGGGACACATGGCGCCTCTCGCTGATCAACCCCGACTAGACCACCTAACAGGGTTGATTACGGAATCGCAATGCGCCGGGCAACGGTTACGCCGAGCGATTGTCCAGGCCCGCTGCCGAAATCGTATCGCTCCGGCCACGGCCAGAACTGGAGCTGGGTTAGTTCCCCCAAACTTCTTCGGCGACTTCGACAACGAGTGCGAGTTTCGCAAACTGCTCGTCTTCGGTCACCAGATTGCCAAGCATTGTTGATGCAAATCCACATTGCGGGGAGAGCGCAAGCTGGTCGAGATCGACGTACTTTGTCGCCGCGTCGATCCGGCGCTTGATGTCGTCCTTTCTCTCCAAGGCTCCCTTCTTGCTTGTCACCAAACCCAGCACGATCATTTTCCCTTTCGGGACGAACCGCAGCGGTTC
>Ga0302325_10014289_pt1 | contig 16906 bp, 21 predicted proteins | sample Palsa_T0_2_FD_201948 | JGI IMG/M metagenome (GOLD analysis project Ga0302325, IMG submission 201948) | Peat permafrost microbial communities from Stordalen Mire near Abisko, Sweden - Palsa_T0_2 | ecosystem: Environmental > Terrestrial > Soil > Palsa > Peat permafrost | place: Sweden: Abisko... | reverse complement strand
GATGCGAACAATCCGGCCGGCCTGGCCTCCGGCCAGATCGAAATCCTGTATACCCTGCTGGGCGATGCCAATCTGGACGGCAATGTCAACGGCAGTGACTTCACGATCATGGCGAAGAAGTTCAACCAGTCGGTCACCAACGGTTGGGATGAAGGCGATTTCAATTACGACGGGGCGGTCAACGGCACGGACTTCACGCTGCTGGCGAAGAACTTCAACCAGACGACCCAAATCGGTGCGGTCGTGCCCGCAGTAGCGCAGGCGACCGCATCGGTCGCCTCGGCAACTTTGACGTCGTCGGCCTCCGCCCCGGCCGTCGTTTCGACAACGCCCGCAGCCACGGCTGCGGCAATCACCACTAAGCCGACCGCCACGGTTCCAAAAGTCCCGAAATTCAGGCCGGTCCCGGTTTCCAAGGCAGTTTACGCCGCCGGCGTTGTGACCGTCCCCTCGGCCGACTCCGCCACACAGCCGCGGACTATCAATCAGGACGCCAAATTTCTGGCGAACCATTGACGCTCTATCCCCATTACCACCCGCCTACGGCGTTTTTCTCGACGACTGCGGAGTAGAATTTCGCACTGAGCTTCGGAATCCGCCGCAGCGTTTCATAATTCCGTGGTGGCCGCCCTGTACGCATCATATACACACTTCCTTTGCGTCGGACGGCGTTTGCTTGATGCGGCATGAGTTGAAATGATAGTGATTGTAGATGAACACTTCGGTCGGTAAATTGTGATGCTGTAAGCCTTTTACAAGCGGAATAAAGGTCGCCAAAGCATTTTTCGTAAAGCGGGGGTTAAAGGTTCAAATCCCTTCTTCGGCTTTGATAAGTCGTTCACTTTCTGTGGCGACGGTGAAGACGCCGGCGCCAACGGCGATGGTGATGGTGGCGGCGCCAGCGCCAGCGCCTGCGCCAGTGATGGTGATGGCGCCACCGGTGATGCCTGTGGCTGGGTGGGCTCGTATCCGCCTTGACGGCTGACACAGCGCCCGGTTGGGGCGGCTGAGCCATGCATGGGATAGACCCGGAAAATAGTACAATCGTGATAAAAAAAATGACGATCTTATGGCTCATGCTTCACCCCGTACCTTACGAAAATCTCCGCTTGAAAGACGTCCGTTATCAGGAACTTTGAATTACTTTTTACCGGCAGCAGCCCAGTCCTCGAGCGCTCGACTCAACTGAGGGTTAGACAGAAAGTCCGCCAAGTCGTCTTCCATCCAGTGGCGCAGGTTGACGATCGGATCCATTCCGCCAACCAGTTTGCGCGCCTCATCTTCCAGAGCGGCCTGCTGACTCTGATACTCCTCCGCCGAAAGATGATGGACGCGCGTCAGCAGCTGATTGACCCTGGCGATTACCCTCGGCGGCTTGGCGGGATTGACGCCGGCGCTGAGCAGGCCCAGCTCTTCGGCGGTGTCATCCCGCAGAGATTGGAAATCGTCATCAGAAAGATTGCGGCTTTGATGCACGGCGTCGAGAAGCACCTGGGTCGGATCATCAATTTCATCGGCATTTTGGCTGATGTAATCGGCAACCTGCTTGACCGAAAGCGTCTTAAGAAACGCGACGGCCTTGGTCTTGGCGGAATCGGATTGATCGACATCCGGCTCGGAATCGGGATTCTGTTTGTCTTCAAGGTCGTCGATCTTGTCTTCAGCGCTGTCGATCTTGTCTTCGTCTTTGCTGAGCAGCGCATCGCGCATTTCTTTCAGCGCGGATTTGTAATCGGCGGTGACCGGCGCCGGCGTATTGGAAAGCGTGCCTGCCGTATCCGATGCCATGTCTTTTAAAGCCGACAACTGTTCCGGCGTGAGATTCAGGTCACTTAACGTAGAAAGCGCATCGATCTGCAGTTTTAGCGTAACCGCATCGGGCTGCGCGTCCGTTTGCGCCTGGAGGACGCGATGGAAGATGACGAGCGAAAGCCCCGCGGCCAGGAGAAGATAGTAATAGTGTCGCATGAAAAGGTTTCCCTTAACGAGCTTGAGGTAACGAAACTCCAAATGACGGATAATATTCCCCACAATCTTTACTTGGCATTGCAATATTGTCCACGCGACGTAAAGTGCCCGAAACAGAAACGATTTTTTGATGACTCTACCCCTTTTTCTAGTTGAGAATCCCAGGGACGGGCATAAGGAGTCACAGCACACACACCGCCAGCAGCGTTCTATCATCGGCCAGCGGCGTATCGCCGCAATGTCGCTGAAGTTCTGCCAGCACGTTCTTCAAAAGCGATGACGCTCCGTTCCCGCTCTTCAGAAGTGCCGCATCGAGCGCATCGGTTCCGAATTGTTCCCGCTCCGAATTAAAAGCCTCCGATACCCCATCGGTATAAAAAAGCAGGCGATCGCCCGACCGAAGAACCAGCTGGTGCTCGGGATAGTCCGCGTTTTGATCGATCCCCAGCGGCAGACCGCCGCGGCCATGAAGCGCGAGCACCTCGCCGCCGCGAACGATCCGTGGCGGGGGGTGGCCTGCCGAGGAGTAAGTCAGCTCGTGTGTCGCCGGGTCATAAACGGCATACAGGGCCGTGATAAACGACCCTGTTCGTCCGATGTAGCGTTCCTCCAGGATGGAATTCAGATACGCCAGCAGTTCCTTCGGAGGCACCGCCAGGTCGGGATGTGTGTGGGCGATCGCGTGGGTGATCGCCATTCTCACCGCCGCCGGAATGCCGTGCCCGCTGACATCCGCGATGATGAATCCCCACCGATCCGCCGGCAACGGGAAAAAATCATAATAGTCGCCGCCGGCGCGCTGCGACGTCTCATAGTGGGCCGCGAGATCCAGACCTGGAATTCTCGGCAGCGAATGCGGCAACAACGAGCGCTGGATATGACCCACCGTTTTTAGCTCGTGGTCCAGCGCATCATACGCCGACTTCAGTTCCCGCCTCAGCACCGAGCTGAGGACCGACCGCCCCCACAAATTCGACTGCATGACCATCATCGGAATCCGCTCCCTGGCAATCCCCGCGGAATCATGGGTCAATATCACGCCCATGTTGATCGCTTCCCCATCGTCGAACTGCGGCGTTGCCAGCAGGAATTTCATCCCGCGAAAATATTCCGCCGCCGGATCATCCGGCGTATATCGCTCGGGAAGGTTGTCGATAATCGCCGTCTCATTGGAGTAAACCAGTTCCGAGAGCAATCCCGTGGTGAAAACCGGCAGGCGATGTTTTTCCGTCCATGGGTTGATGTCTTCCTTCCACGTCGAGCTGCGCGTAATTCGATAGGCCGGATATTTCAGATCGCGCCGGCTTAGCGCCAAATATCCATCCGACCGCAGAAGGCCTCCCTCCCGCAGTCGCTTGCCGTACAGATTCGCCGCGATCTGTGGATCGGTCTGCCGGCTCAGGTCACGCATAAACTGCACGATGAACTTGAGTTCATCCCGCCAATCCTGGGTTGTCGCCACGTTCACCTTTCGTTTTCGATGTCGATTCTAGCGTGATGGAATCCGCTCGTCACGGATTTCCGGCGGATCGATCGGCATCGGATCATGCAGCTTACGCTCGACGAACTCATGGATCACAATATCCGGCTTCGCCTCGTTCACAGGCCCCGGATCGATCCTTTCCGTAATTGGGTTCCACGAATAAACCGCATGGCTGAAGTTGGGGGCAAGGAACTGAACCATCGGCCCCAGGAATGAATCGTTATACGTCAGCAGCCGCGGAGCCGTCGGGTCCGGCCCCTCCGTGGACGGGATTTGGATCAGCCTATCCAGCGCCCCCGGTTTCCCCACAAGGTCCCTGCGGATCAGCACTCTGGTTTCCTCGTGGTATTCAAAATAAAGATCAAGCTGCTGCGCCAGGTCCCCCGTTTTACTGACCGTCCCGACCGCAAAATCGCTCAGCGGCTGCGGCGTCAATTTGTATTTGGGCAGTTCTTTTCCCATCGCTTCCAGCAATGCCACATACGCCGGGTAAACACCGTCATCGTTCCAGTGGGAATCCGTTTTGAAATAAACCTGCCGCTGCTCCTTGGCCGCGAGCAGGGCGGCCCGAAGGTCGACGATTTTCACGGACGAACCCCTCTGTTTCAGCCGCGCAATAAGCTGATCCAGCCTCGACGGCCCCCGAAAATGCGAAAATTCATCCGGCAGATACTCCGGATAAATCGTCTGCTTGTCCGGCGGGATCACGACAAGAAACGGAATGCCATGGTCGGCGAACCATTTCTCCCGTTTCTCCAGCAATTCCTCCCACGCATCCAGTTCGGACTCGGAAAACGGATCAAGGCCCCGGTCCGCCAGAAACTTCTCGTCCTTGGAATAGAATAGCCAGCCCTGTTTCCCGACGATGATCCGGCCGTTCACCTCCGGCCCCAGCCCGTGATATTTCCCCAGCGCCACCGCCCGGATCAGCGCATTGCGAAACCCGAAATGGTCCCGATAAAAAACCATCACCTGGCTGGAAAAGCTCTTCGCCTCCTGAAAATTCCGCGGCAGCCCCGGCATCTTCGCAAGGTTCCGGTTCTCCCGCGATTGCGCCGGATCCCACCGCAGCCACGTTCCCGCGAAAACCGCCAGGACGAACGCCACGAAACAAAGCCCGAGGAAACGCCGAAGGTTTGCGCGAATCGACTGCCGCGCATGCGCGTGTAAATCAGTGGCCATCGACGGCATTTTCACGATTCAAGATATATCCCCGATGCAATCGGATGGCCATCCGGAGGTTATCGCGCCGCAGCCAATTGAAATGCCTTTCGGAATTCCGAATCATCCGAGTTCTTCAAATCCGCTCGCTGAATCAGCAGGATGTAAATCCGATTCTTCACCGGATCGATCCACGCCTCCGTCCCGTAAGCGCCCCCATGTCCAAACGTGCCGGGCGAAAGCATCGCGGTGATCCCCACCGGCTGGCGAACAATGCCAACCGCCAGGCCCCACGCGCTGCCGGGTATAAATCCGACTTCCGGTATCCCGTCGGTCTGGATGCGGGTCATTTCATGAATGGTTTCCGGACGAAGATATTGCCGGCCGTCGAGCGTTCCGCCATTCAGCAGCATCCGGCAGAACCGGCAATATTCCTCCGCCGTGCAGAACAATCCGCCGTTGGCGGCCGCATAATGATCGCGATCGCCCACCGGACCCGGTAAAAGCGCGATCGTCACCGGTTGAAGCTTGCCATCTGTCATCGCGTATGAAACCGCCAGCCGGCCAATCTGCTCCCGGCTCGGATAAAACGTCGCCTCCTTCATTCCCATCGGATCGAAAATCCGCCGCTGAAGAAAATCGGCATACGTTTGACCGGAGACGATCTCGACGATGCGGCCCAACGTGTTGATTCCCGACTGGCAATATTTCCAGTCCTTTCCCGGCTCAAACAATGTGGGCCGATCCAGATAATATGGAATCAACTCGCCCAGCGTGCGAGCCTCGTGCGTTTTGTCCTTGGGCGCTTCCTGCAGCCCGCTGGTGTGGGTCAAAAGCTGCCGCAGCGTCAGGTTCGCCGCCTTTCCGGATGGAGTTTTCAGACCGGCAAATTCCGGAATATATTTCGACACGCGGTCGTCGATCGAAAGCTTTCCCTCCTCCTGAAGCATCATGATCGCCGTCGAGGTCATCGGCTTGGTCATCGACGCGATCCAGAAGATCGTATCCGTTCGCATCGGAAGCTGATTTGCAATGTCGCGCCGACCTGACGCCGACAGATGCAGAATATTTTTCTCATCCGCGACGAGCGTGACCGCTCCCGAAAGCTCGCCGTGATCGATGAACGGCTGCATCGCCCGGTCGATCCGGTCGATTTTCGGCCCCTGCGCCGATTCAGATTTTTCCTTCACCGATGTACAGGCTTGATTTGACATGGCTGTGATCGCGACAAGCAAAAGGAACAGGAGACTGCATTTCACGCGGCAGGCATCATAACGAATAAGCGCGCATCAAAGAAATGATCCCAGCGACGGCCGCAAGCGCGCCGACAAGCCGCGCCGCAACCCGGCCGCGCGGGATCATCTTCTCTATCGCGATCACCAGCGCAATCCCCACCATCACGAAAAGATTCATCATCCCCAGAATGATCTGGATGACCATCAGCGACCAGCAGCACGCGGCGCATGTGGCGCCGTGATGCAGGCCCAGGAGCAGCGATCCGCGCCAGCCTCCGTGAAGATGTCCGGCCACCAGTGAAATCGGATCCTGGCAATATTTCAGGCACGAAGCCTTGAACGGCGTCCACTGATACACCCCGCAAACAATCAGGCACCAACCCGCGATCGCCGGGATTGCCCGGCTCAGCGCCGGTGAGGACATCTCTGCCCGCGCCAGCAGCGTTCCGAATAAAAAGGTCACCGCCCCGAATGCCGCCCAGACCGCGAAATATCCACCGATCATCAGCCCAGTTCGCCATGCCGGATGCTTCGCGCCATGGAAGTCAATCGCGCGGCGATACAGCAAAATCATCGGCATCGCCGATGGCAGCATCATCGCGATCATCATCGCCGTCCACATCGCGATGAATATTCCCGCCGCGGCCAGGTTCGATTGCCCCGCCATCGGCATCCACATCATCGACATCACCCAGCCACCGGGCATTCTCATCCCGCCGGACATCTGGTTGATGCTGTAAACCGTGTACCCGACCGTGGCGGCGAACACGGCCGCTGCTGTCAGATAAACCCCCCAGGGACGGCCTTGCGCATCGGAAGAGGAAATGTCGCCGATAGCGCTCATCGCTCAGCGTTTCAGGCCCGCCGGCGTGTATTCAACTTCCGAGAAAGTGCTATGCGTATTCGTCAGGTCAAACGGAATCGGCCCCGTCGATCGCAGCGTTTTTGCAGTCGCGACTTCCGCCGCAAAGTATTCCATCCCCTCCGGCAGACAGATTTGCGCGCGAAGCTCTTTGTTGTTCATATCCCGGATCGGTTCGGTCACAACCTCAATCTCGCCCGGCACCGTGCACCGCCCGCGACGTTTTTTCAGGTCGAATTCCATTTTGATCGGCACGAATTTCGGCGTCAGAACCTTGGACACAACGCTGGCGATAACTTCGAACCACGGACACCCCGCCTTTCCGCTCAGGATCGTCAGCACCGCGTCGCGCTGCGCCGGTGTCGCCCGCTCATCGATGTACGGTTGAACCGTACCATTGCCCAAATGCAATGCCGCGGGCCAGTGATAAGACAACGCCCAGATCACGCCCTTGAGCGATACCGAATCGAAATACCCCTCATTCACGCGCATGGCGTTGAAGCCTTTGCACATCCCATGCGTCGGCGGCGCCCAGAAATCGCACGGGCAGCCGGGAGCGCAATTGCATGTCTTCAGGTATTCCCCCTTCATTTGCCAGGCCGCCATAAGGGGCTCCTTCCAAACGTCCCCCCCAGGGTCAACACGGAAAAACGAAGCACCGGCATTATTCTGATCCACCGCCGCCCGGTCAACGAAAAAATTGCGTTCATCGGCGTTCTCACGGTGTCTTGCCCGTTGCCAAAGGGATAAAATCCTTCGGCGGTACCACGATCATGGCACCATTGGAAATCCTCGACGACCAATCGCGCCTCAAATCGCTGAAGGACATGCTCCATCAGCATGTGGCTCCCGCCGCCGAGGAATTGATCCAGCATGAACCCGACGGCGCAGTCCGCTGCTTCGCCTGCGGGCATCGCTGCCTCGTCAAACCCGGCCGCGACGGCGTCTGCCGCGTGCGATTCAACGACAACGGAATTTTGAAAGTTCCCTTCGGCTACGTCGGCGTCCTCGCCTGCGATCCCATTGAGAAAAAACCCTTCTTCCATTGCATGCCCGGCAGCGACGCACTCACTTTCGGCATGCTGGGCTGCGATTTCCATTGCGGATATTGCCAGAACTGGGTGACCAGCCAGATGCTCCGCGACCCCAAGGCCGCCGCTCCGCCCCGACTGACCGATCCCCGTCAACTCGTGGACCTCGCACTCCAGCACCGCGCCCCCGTGATCGCGTCCAGCTACAACGAGCCGCTCATCACCAGCGAATGGGCCGTCGCCGTCTTCACCGAAGCCCGCTCCCGCGGCCTGAAATGCGCCTTTATCTCCAACGGCAACGGCACGCCCCAGGTCCTCGATTTCCTCCGCCCCCACGTCGATGCCTACAAAGTGGATCTGAAAACATTCAACCCCAAACACTACCGCCAGCTCGGCGGCGTTCTGGAAAACGTCACCGCCACCATTCGCATGCTCAAGGAGCGAAACTTCTGGGTCGAAATCGTCACCCTCGTCGTCCCCGGCTTCAGCGACGACCCCGACGAACTCAAACAAATGGCCGACTTCCTCGCCTCCATCGATCCCCTGATGCCCTGGCACGTCACCGCTTTCCATCCCGATTACAAAATGACCGAAGGCTATCGCCACACGACGGCCGACGATCTAATGCGCATCGTCCACTACGGCCAGCAGGCCGGCCTCCGCTACATCTACCCCGGCAACCTCCCCGGCCAGGTCGGCCAATGGGAAAACACCCGCTGCCACAACTGCAACGCCACGCTGATCCGCCGCCACGGTTTCCTCGTCCAGGAGAACCGCATCGGCCCCGACGGCAAATGCCCGGAATGCGCGACGATCATCCCCGGCATTTGGGGCAAGCGCAGCGGTTATGGAGACGGAAGGGTGAGGTCGCTGGTATGATCAATTAAGCGTTCAGATGAACGAAACCGGATTGCCATGGGTTCACGCACTTTCGAGCAATGGGTCGAAGGTATCTTCGATCACGAGGTGGCAGAACCCGAATGGTATTGGGCCGAGGATGCCGATCCGTGTATTGAGGCCAACGAGACGAACGTCGAATATTTGACGCGGCTTTTCACACACTGCGACCGGGTCTTGGCTAATTTTGACAATGCGAAGATCGACCAGGGTCTGAACTTTATTGCCTATGGTGCTTGCAGCAATCACAGCTATTCGATTACTCACGGCACGCCTAGTTGGCCGAAACGCCGAGCTTGCATTCGTTCGATTTACGACCTCTATGCGAAATGTTTTGCCGTCCGCTGCTCAGAAGATTTGAGCCATTGTGACAAGGTTGAGAATCCACTGAACGGTATTTGCTATATGTGGTGGGATCTTCTTGGTGGACAACGCCATTCCCAAGACGCTTCGAGCGCCGAAGAGGCGACGGAATTCATTGCGGTAATGGAACGATGCCTGACTTTGGCGCATCAAGCATGTTTGGAAGGCTCACTGCACGGACTGGGGCATTGGCACTCATACTGTCCCGAAAGGGTCGAGTCGATTATCGATGCATTTCTACACACTCAAGACAGCTTGCGGCCCGAGCTTCTTGCATACGCTCGCCGCGCGCGAATCGGCGCAGTTCAATGAGTCGATAATGCGTGGAGCACGCAGCTACTAATTGTTGTGGCTACCGAAATGCTTGAAGATATCCCTGAAAATGGCGCGGCGAAGGGGAGGAACGAAGTCGCCCTTCCGGCGGAAGTGGCGGATCGGCGGAAAATGGAGCGATTGTCGCTTGAAGATTCCGTATATATAGAGAGATCGCGACACCGGATTGCCGCACATTTATGATCACGGTGTTTCCGAGCATGAAGTTGAAGATGTACTGCGGAATCCGGTTGAAAGACGCCGCGGCGATGCCGATTCGCAGGTGTAGATTGGCCAGACCGCCCATGGTCGCTTTTTGCGGGTAATTATTTCAATCGACCCGGATCACCGGGGCGTGTTTGTCATTACGGCGTATGATCTTGGAGCCAAGGCACACAAAGCGTTTCGGCGTCGCTTGCAAAAGCGAGCACTGCGATGAAAAACAAAATCCCAAAAGTATCTCGAAAGACCGGAAAGACGAAGGATCCCAACCGCTACCCGAAGGGTTGGAATCGCAGTAAGGTCGCGCGTGTGATCGCGCACTACGAGAACCAGACAGACGAGCAAGCCATTGCGGAAGACGAAGCGGCATACAGCATTCCCGCATTTACGATGATGCAGGTGCCCAAAGCGCTTGTACCACAGGTCCAGAAGCTCATCTCCAAGCGGGCCGGATAACTGAAGGGAACCCGGAAGGATTAGCTGCCACACATCACTCCGCCGAAAGCACGGTCGCAACGGAAATATCTTCATCGATCAACGGCCAATGGATTCCAATCCCGTTGCCGATTAATCTCCAGTTGCCGCGCTGTTCGGGGGTGGCCCGCAAAAGTCTCGGGAACCAGGGCAACGGCACACTGACCTGCCGCCCATCAGCAAGCCTCACGACAAGATCATCGGCGGTGAAGGAAACATCAACCGCGAACGGTTCCACCTTGATCTCTAAGATGCTCATGCCACTTCTCCTCAAACAGTCGAGCGTTCTCTTCGACAATTGTACGCAGTTCGGTCAACTCGGCATTGCAGCAATCTATCCTCCAATTGGCCCGGTGCAACTCCGTTTGGTATATGTGGCCGCTCGCGCATGGATGGATTGCTGCCGATGCTACTTTCTATGGAGGATGCCGAAATGCTTGAAGACATCCGTGCTTTCAACGCGGCAAAAGCGAAGAAGGAAGAGGCCTTTCCGGCGGACGGGCCTGTGTCACTCCTTGATGGCTCTGTTTGCCTGAGGAGAATCGTGTGAAGATTCCGCCGGGTTCGCCAATTGGGCGTGATAAGCTGACCCAATACTTATTGACCCCGAGGGCGAAAGACGACAAAAGCCAATATCTGGCGCGGGGTGGCTTTGACCAGTCCAATCCCGACGCGCTCGAAGCCGCCATCCATCGGGCGATCGAGCACACGGAAGCGACGGTTGATCGCGCCAACGAGCATGGAACATATTATAATGTACGCTGTGAACTGGACGGCCCGGGCGGGCGGAAGCTGCCTGTGGTACTGATCTGGCTACGTCGGCTGGATGGCGTCCATAGTTTTATCACGCTTGTGCCGGCCAGGGAGCGATCGCAATGACGCCTGAACTATACAAAGAAGTTTCACTCCGACGGGACGTGCCGGAGCACGGGTTGAAAGCCGGCGACGTCGCCAGGTTGGTTGAATTGGTTCCCGGTCCTTCCGGGCAACCGCAGGGCGTGGTATTGGAGATATTTAACGGTATCGGCGAAAGCATCTGCGTGACCAGCGTCAGCGTGGAGGACGTGGAGCCACTTACTGCCGACGAAGTATTCAATGTGCGACATCTTTCCCGAGCCGGTTGATCGGACGAAGATGCCTCCCCCTGACACGCACCATTATTAAACTTGCCTCTTTTCCCACCGCTATTTACGATGCGATTCTCGACATCGCTGCTGAGGAGACAATTCATGATCCGACGGTGTTGCCTTGGGGCATTGGTGATCGGCCTGCTGGCGCCGGGCCTGCTCGCGCGGCAGGGGATTCTTACCACGACGGACGGCCGAAGCCTCAGCGGGGACATCCAGGCTGCTCCGGATGGAACCTCCGTCACCATTACCCTGCACGGGGTCACTCTCACCGTATCCCGGGACATCGTGGCTGCGATCAATTTTCCGGCCGATGCCCAGAGCGATTTCAAGCAGCGGATGAGCGCTCTCGATCCCAACGACATCAAGGGCCGGATCGATCTGAGCCGGTTTGAACTCGCCGCCGGGCAGTACGATCTGGCGGCCCAGGCCGCCAGGGGTGCCGAGCAGCTCGATCCCCACAATCCGGACGTGGCGATTCTGCTCGATACCATCCAGACCCAGCGCGATCTCGATTCAAAAGTTGCCATGGCGGTCACGCCATCCGAATCCACGTCGGAATCGGCCACGGCCAATTCAACGGCCCAATATCTCACGATGAACGATGTTGATGCCATCCGGCGCGATGAGCTTCGTCCGGATGACGAGGTGCGGGTGCAATTTTTCCATAACGTTCGACAGCGGTTTCTCGGCTCCCAGGGCAATGCAGCGAATTTCTATGCTGAATCCGATGCTCAGCAGGCGATGGATATTCTGCAGGGCGGCGATCCGCATCTGGCCAGGGACGTGTACATCGCTACCGATCCGCGCGTATTGCTCGAGTTCCGCAACCAGGTTCAGCCGCGCATCCTGGCCGGTTGCGCGGCCGCCGGTTGTCACGCCAGCGGTGGTTCGGACGCCTTCTCGCTGGATACCGATGCCAAGGAACTCCTTCCCGCCTACACCAATTTTTACATCCTTCAGGAAACCGGCCGAATGCTCGACGGCGGCGACACCTTCGGCCGCGGGCCGGTTTACCGGCCGATGATCGATCGGCTGCATCCCGAATCATCCCTGATCCTCCAGTTCGGCCTTCCTCGTTCCCTGGCGACCACCCCGCATCCGGACGTCCACGACTTCAAGCCAATTTTCCACGGCTTGGACGACCCGGCTTACCTCGAGGTTTTCAGTTGGATCAGCTCCCTGGCGCCGATCGCACCGAATTACCGGATTAAGTTCGATGTCCCCGGCGGCAAGACGTCGGCAACGCGGGGCTCCTGACGTGTCACCGGCGATCTACCTGCTTTTATTGCTCGCGATTTTGCTCGCGGCCGTCCTCGCCGGGGCATTTTCACGCTTCCATTGCCGGCGAAAACTGCGGCTCTGCGCCCACCAATGGAACATGCACTTCGCCCCCGGCGACCGCCTTCGGCTGGCGCAGCGGATCGCCGACCGGTTCCCCGTCATCGGCGCCGCCAACATCAGCGTTCGCGATCTGCTCTTCCGCACCGAAGACAGCAGGCATCACTATCTGTTCACGGTGGATTATACCGTTGGGGTAATCAGGGGTAAGGTGGGTCGTTCCACCGTCGCCGGTTTCAGCGAGCCGGTTTCACGCGGCGGCCGGATTCATTCCGCCCCCCCCGCGCTTTCCCTGGCCCCGCCAAACCTCACCGGCCCAGCGGCTTATGAGTTTGTGCTGAAGATGATCAGCCTCTCCGAGCCTTAGGCGGCTGCCGAACATTCTCCTTTGTCCCCGGCGCTGTTTGATTTAGACTCCACGTCGCATGGCCTCCGAGCGATCCCAGAACATCGTTTCCGGCACCGGACAGAACCGCGTCTCCGGTCAACGCGAACAGTTTTCCGCCGAAGAACTGGCCATCATCCTTTCGCATTTCGACATCGGCGTGATCGATTCCATCGTGGAATTCCCGCGCGGCTCGCGCAAAGCCCCCAAGCTCCTCATCGTCAGCGAGCAGGGGAAATTCCTCCTCAAGCGCCGCGCCCGCGGAAAGGACGATCCCTTCAAGGTCGCATTCACCCACGCCCTGCAACTGTATTTGGCCAACAAGCAATTCCCCCTTCCCCATCTGATGGGGACGCGTAAGGAAAACAATTCGATGCTCCAGTGGCGCAACGGCGTCTACGAACTGTTCGAATACATTCCCGGCCAGACCTATCCGCAAACACTGGAATCGACATTCGATTCGGGCCGAATCCTGGCGCTGTATCACAAGCTGCTGGAGGAATTCAAATCCGAATGGCAGCCGCCGACCGGCAGCTATCACTCCGCCTCCGCCGTGGATTCCGGACTCCGCTCGATCGCCGCCGGCATACCGGATGTCGACGAAAACCGCGAAGTGCATCAACTCCTGACCTTCCTGCTCAATGCCTATCGCAAAAGCGCCGGCGCCGTTCAGTCCCTGGGAATCGACAACTGGCCCAAGCAGATCGTCCACGCCGACTGGCATCCGGGTAACATGCTGTTCCGCGACAACCGCGTGGTGGCAGTGATTGATTACGACAGCGCCCGCTTGCTGCCGCGCATCATCGACGTCGCCAACGGATCATTGCAGTTTTCGATCCTCGGCGGTGACGACGATGTCTCGAAATGGCCCGATTACCTGGACGAGTCCCGCTTCAAGCGTTTCCTGCGCGGCTACGATGAGATAATGCTTTTATCCCAGGCGGAAATCCGAACCATACCATTACTGATGATCGAGGCTCTCATTGCCGAGGCCGTTTTCCCCATCGCCGCGACCGGATCGTTCGGAAAAGTGGAAGGCATGCCGTTTTTGCAAATGGTGCAGCGAAAAATCGTCTGGATTCAAAAGAGTTACGACCGCCTCGTCGAATTGGCCGATGGTTAAATGTGAACACCCGAACGTCCCCATCCCCTCCCCCAATATTTAGCGGCGGTGCATCGCGCCGCGGGTTCGCCGCGCTTTTATCGTTCTTCTGCCTGTTTCTCCTCGCTCCCACCCTTCGCGCCGCCGATCTCGCCCATCTTCAATCCCTGGTCTCCCAACTCGCCAGCGACGATCCGCTGCTCCGCGAAAATGCTCTGGGCGACCTGATGGATTTGAAATGCCGCGACCTTCCGATGCTGCGCGCCGCCGCCCTTTCCCAAAGCCCGCTGTTACCCAGTCAGATCGCCGGCCTTCGCCAGATTGTCACGCAGGTATTCCTTGCCGGGGAAAAGTACAAAGTCGATCCATCCGACTCCGGCGGATTCATGGGAATCCAATTTTCGCGCAACGAACCTCTTGTGCAGAATGACGGCGTTGTTGTCATGGATCGCATCAAGGGTTTCCCCGCATATCGCCACCTTCATTCCGGCGACATGATCCTGAAACTCCTCGATCGGCCCGGCGTCCAATTGAATGATGCCAACGAATTCATCAACGCCGTCAAATCTTTCCATAGCGGGGACATCGTACGATTGGGCGTTCTCCGGTATGGTCGCGCCATTGAAGTTTCGGTCCCGCTGGTCGATCGGCCCATTGAGCTGGCCGGTAATCCGTCCGAATCCATGGTCGACGCCTGGATTCAAGCCCGCGAAAAACGGGCCGAGGCTTATTGGAACGCGGAGTTTTCGATTCTCGATCCGGCCAGCGCGCCCAGCGCCAGTCAGGCCTCAATGTCCGTGGAGCCATGAGCGATCCGCAACAAAATCTTCTCGATGCCCTGTCCCGATGCCGCCGCGTTCTGATCACGACCCACGTCCGCCCCGACGGCGATGCCCTCGGCACCGCCGCCGCGATGGCGCTCGGCCTGCGCCGCCGCAAGATCGACAGCGAAGTCCTTCTCCTCAGCCGATTGCCCCTCAAATACGCCTTCGTCCTGAAGGAAAACGGCATCGTTTACCATGAGGTTGAATCCGCGTGGCCCGATTCGCTGGCGATCGATTCCTTCGATGCACTGCTGGTCGTGGACACCGGAACCTGGTCGCAACTGCCCGGCCTGCGCGAGCGTCTCAACGGCTTCCAGAAACCCCGGCTCGTTCTGGACCATCATCTGACCCAGGAGGACTGGGCCGATGTGTTGCTCGTCCAGACCACCGCCGCCGCCGCCGGCGAAATCGCCGCCGAACTGTTGAATCGCTGGAAAATCCCGCTCGACAAGCCGCTGGCGACCGCGCTATTTTTAGCCATCGCCAGCGACACCGGCTGGTTCCAGTTCAGCAACACCCGCCCGGCCACCCTGCGTCTTGCCGCCGATCTGATGGAAATCGGCGTCGATACCGACAGCATGTATCAGCATCTCTACCAGAACGAGCGCGCTGAACGCGTGGCCCTTCAAACCCTCGCCCAGGAATCCCTGGAAATATTGGCCGATGGCCGCCTCGCGGTCATGTGCGTGAAAAAATCCGATTTCGCCCAAACCGGCGCCGGCCTTTCCGACACCGAAAACCTGATCAACATCCCCCTGCAAATCCGCACGGTTGAGGTGTCAATCCTCATGATCGAGCCGCCCGATGGCTCCCCCATCCGCGTCAGTTTGCGCAGCAAAGGCCAGATCGACGTCGCCCGCTTCGCCGAACAATTCGGCGGCGGCGGCCACGCCCGCGCCTCCGGCCTCAAAATCCCCGGCTCACTCGATGAGGTCCGCGAAAAGGTTACTTCAGAAATGATAAAAACCCTGGAAACTTTACCCGCGTGAATGCGTCCAATATGATCTGAATCACTATTCCCGCTGGAGGCCGATATGCTCCGTTTGTTGGCCGCAACCGTCATAACCTTGGTCGCAGGCAGTTTACAGCCAGTCCCCCAACCGCGGTTTCAGCAGATCAATCCGCAATTCAATCAGACACCTGCCGAACCATTTTTCGAGCTTCCCGTTCCCATGCCTTCGACCGTCGAAAAGTCGGCGATCATCAACATCCATCCCTACGGTCCGTCATTTCAATTCAACGATCTGACGGTCTATGTCGAACCAGTCGCTTTAGCGTCTTCGCCTGGTTCCGGCCGGAAATAATTGCTGCTTGCCCGCGCGGATTGACAAAGGCGCGACCAAGGTTATCATTGTCGATAACGCAGGGGCCGAACATGCCGCATCTTGAGGTGATCTGGACCGGCGGTCCTGACGGGAATGTCCGGCACCTCGCCGAGCACGGCGTGACTCGCGAGGAAGCCGAGGAAGTCCTGGCCGACCCGATCGCCACGGACGTCAGTCGAAGCACGGGTCGTCCGATCGCTTTCGGATTTACCCGCACGGGCCGGAAACTGGCCGTTGTATACGAGCGCGTTGACCGGATAACGGTTTATCCGATCACGGCGTTCGACGTGGAGGATTGACCAATGCCCGCAATTCGCCGCTCAAAAATGAAGCTCAGCCTCAGGAGAGTCAAGTCCCTGAAGGCTTTGGGACGCAGGGCTGACGCCGAGGACGCGGCGGCCATTCGTGCTCAGGCTCACGAAGTATTCAATCGCCACAAATGGGTCCGGGGCGTCGTCGATGCGCTGAAGGCCCGGCGCCAGAGGCGCGGCTTGAGCCTCGCCGATCTGGCGCGACTCACGGGAATCGCCAAGCCAAACCTCAGTCGTCTGGAAAACAGCATCCATTCGACGCCGACCTTGGACACCTTGGAGCGCTACGCCCGCGCCGTCGGCATGACCGTGCGCATCGAACTGGCTGACGCCAGCGCAGCCTGAATGAGATGGAGGATTTGCTGAAGCTGATCGACTAGCAGGACGCTGAAAAACCCCTTGACGAACGGCCTCGATCGCGCTGAACTGTGTGCGGCGTTCGACAAGGAGGTCTTCTATGCGTGGCAAATTCGATCCTCAAGC
>Ga0302325_10014288_pt1 | contig 16906 bp, 10 predicted proteins | sample Palsa_T0_2_FD_201948 | JGI IMG/M metagenome (GOLD analysis project Ga0302325, IMG submission 201948) | Peat permafrost microbial communities from Stordalen Mire near Abisko, Sweden - Palsa_T0_2 | ecosystem: Environmental > Terrestrial > Soil > Palsa > Peat permafrost | place: Sweden: Abisko... | reverse complement strand
AACGAGCTCTGGCGTAGGCGGACGCAACTCTGACGTAAAACGGTTCATTTTGTAGACTCGGGTGATCGAATAATTTCTTCGGCGAGACGGATAGGCCACGACGTATCGTTAAAATAAGCCGGGCGGGTGTGCTTGTACTGATTGTAGCGCGCAACGAATTCCATGTTCAGGCGAGAGCCAGCAGTACCAAGCTCTGGATAACGCCGCACTGCTTCCGCCTCAGCGTCTCGAACCGTGGCAAACTGAGGTGTGGGAGGCGGAGATGGCGGGGCCGAAGCGACCTCCGGAGTGTCAGTTTCGCCTTCTGGGGAATGGTGAGGCTTTGACGATTCGTCTACGAAAGCGCAGATCGCAATGCCGATGGCAAATAACACAAAAAGGATCTTGCTCTCACGAGTCCACGGCAGGAATAATCCACAGGTAATGCAGTTCATGGCTTTGAAACAACAAAGGATGCGGTAGTGAAAATGGGCACGTGAAACAAGGAAAAACTTACCTAAGACGCTCAACATGCCTCCGTTTTAGGCGTCACGCGGAAAGCGGAATGAAAGTGAACCAGTCGGAAAAGCTGGGATGCACCGACTCGTAATCTCCACCGGGCCAGTTTCCCTTCGCAGCCGCTAGTCAGCGTCAGTTGCCGCGACCGATACACAACCCGCAAACGCTCCAAAAACCCCGATTTCCTGTCCAGTTCCACGCCTTTTTGGCCACGTGCAACCCGTTGACGCAAGACGAGAGCACGCGCAAGGGCGGACGCGTGATGGTGTATGCCGATGAAGAGACGAGCACCACCGTGAGCGCTTTGCACATGGTCGCGGTCGCGCCGCGGTCCCTGTAGTGTATTAGGGGCATTTAGGCAGTCTTGGTAGGGAACGACCGCCGGGCATTCCGCCGGACTGGCGACTTTAATGAGCACTGTCTTGCCTCTGTTGTCGGTGCCCGTAATTGCGCCAGAGAGGGCGTCTGCATCCCCGCTCAACTTAAGCAAAGGCATGGCGATCTTTTGCGCGGTCGGTGAATCTTCGTTCGCCACGCCCCGCCAAGACGCGGGAGCCGCGACAGTCCCGCGACTGCGGGAGAGCGCGGCGGTGCTCCGCCACTTTCGGGAGGTACCACCGAAAGCGCCAGAGCACTGGCGCACTCTCCCGCAGTCGCGGGACAAGCGCCTGGAGGTCTTGGCCCTTAAGTTGACGCATGTGCGCGGCTGCGGGACAACGCGGCGATCAAGGGGAGAGCGGCGCGTCGACCTTGGCCGGCGGCTGCCATGGGACGGCGCCGCCGCGTTGGATTTCCCGGCGGAGGATGACGCTGAGATTGCGGAAGGTGCTCTTTTCCTTGTCGGCGAGGTCGGTCGTTTCCTGGGGGTCGTCCTTGACGTTGTACATCTCGATGGGCGCGAACGGATTGTCGTGCACCAGTTTCCAGTCGCCCTGGCGCAATGCCTCGACCGTGGCGCCCTGGTGGACGATGCCACCCTCGCGCCAGACCCAGTAAAGATCGCGCGCCGGTTCGGATTGCGCCTCGCCGCGCAAGGTGGGCAGGAAGCTCACGCCATCCAAACCTTCCGGCGGAGTCAACCCGGCGGCTTCCATGGCCGTGGGAAAGATATCCATGAGCAGGCAAATGCGGTTGCTGTGCGTCCCGGCGGCGACATGATCGGGCCAGCGTGCGACCCCGGGAACACGCAGGCCGCCCTCGTACATGTGCGTCTTGCCGCTGCGCCACGGGCCGTTGTTCGCGCCGTTGGCGAGGACGCCGCCATTGTCACTGGTAAAAATGACCAGGGTGTTTTTCGCCAGCCCGGTTTCATCGAGTTTGGCCAGCACTTTGCCGATGCCGTCGTCGAGATGCTCGATGAGCGCCACGAGTTTGGCACGCTTTTCCGAAATGCCCGGTTCGCGCGCCTTAACCTTCTCCAGCCACTCGGGCTTCGGCTGGACGGGATCATGGGGCGCGTTGTAGGCGAGATAGAGAAAGAAGGGCTGTTTGCTCCTGCCGCGCTCATCGAGATAGCGGCACGCCCAATCGGTGAAAATATCCGTGGCATGGCCTTCCGGAGAGACCGGTTCCAGGTTATGCCGCAACAAATTCAAGCCATGCCGGAGGTGGGTCCAGTAGTCATCCATCATGTCGCCGAGGAAGCCGTCGAACTGATCGAAGCCGCGCTCGGTGGGTGTGTTGGGCGAGTTGATGCCGAGGTGCCACTTGCCCACGATCTCCGAGTGATAGCCGGCGAACTTGAGCATCTGCGGGAGCAGCTTTGCCTTCTGGGAAAGAAAGCCCCAGTTGTTGTCCGGTTCTTCCTCGCGGATCACCCCCGGCACGCCGACCCGGTCGGGAAAACAGCCGGTGAGCAGCGCCGCACGCGAGGGCGAACAGACGCAACTGTTGGCGTAGAAGTTATCAAAGGTGAGTCCCTCCCGGCAGAGGCGATCGATGTTTGGAGTGCGAATATCTTTGGTGCCGAAGGCGCTGTACTCACCCCGGCCAAGATCGTCGCAGAGGATGACAAGGATGTTGGGTTTGGCGGAGTCGGCGGCCAGGCTATGGATGCTGAACGCGAAGACCAAAAGTGAGAGGAGGGGTGTGAGAGTTTTGGTCATTTCTTATTAAACGCAGAGACGCAGAGGCGCGGAGGAGTTGGAGAGGGGTGTTACGAACGGGGAAGCTGGAGCTTCCGGGACAAATGCGTTCCCAATCCCGCGACTGCGGGATTGGGAACGAGGGAAATAGTGGCAGCGGCATCCTGCCGCTGATCGAAAGAGGCAAAGCGGCAAAATGCTGCTTCCACTATCACACTCGATTCGCAGCATTATTTTCGGAGGAGGGCGACTGGGAGGGGCGCTTTGAAAGCGCCCAGGCGGTTTCAAACCGCCCCTCCTTGGACCCGTGACGCGTACGCCATATTTCTTTTCGTGCCTTTCGTGTATTTCGTGGACTCTCCTCGAAGCCTTCACGGGTCGGTCGGGGCGGTGCCGTCGGCATTTACGTTCCAACCCCATTTCTTGATATAGGCATCGGCGGGCAGGAATTCGTCGCCGCGCTCGCGCAGTTTACGCTGGAGCAAGGTGTCGAGCTGCGCCTGCAAGCCGGCGTGGCCCGGATCGTTGACGAGGTTATGCATTTGCAGCGGGTCCTCCTGGTCGTCGAAGAGGAGCCACGGCCCGGCGAGATCGCGGACGAAGGTGTAGCGAGTGGTGCGCACACCGCGATACTCTTTTCCGCCGTGGCGGCGATCCCATTCGCCAAACGGCGCCGCACAGAGCAGCACCGTCGCCCCATCGCCCGGGTTTGGCCCGCCATGCAGATAGCCGCTGTAGTCCAGACCCTCCACCGTTTTTGGGACCGGCACACCGCAGAGGCCCAGCAGCGTCGGCATGAGGTCTTCGGTATTGACCGGCGCGTCCAGTTCTCGTGGTTTTTCACCCAAGCCATGCGGCCAATGATAGAGCAGCGGAACGCGGGCCGATTCGTCAAACGGCTTTTGCTTCTTGATCATCCCCTGGGAGCCGAGCATGTCGCCGTGATCGGCGGTAAATACGAGGATGGTATTCTCGTCGAGACCAGTTTCTTTTAACGTGGCGCGCAGTTCGCCAAGGCAATCGTCGAGCGCGCTGCAATGCGCATAATAACCGGCAATGTTCTTGCGCACGGTTTCGGTCATCGACTCCGGGACATTCGCCCGCAGGGTGACGGTACGGGGATCGTAGAGCGCCCGGTACTTTTCCGGGGCGGTCAGGTAGGGGTCGTGCGGCGGTCCCCAGGCGAGGAAGAGCACGAAGGGCTTGTCGGATTTGGCGTGGTCACGCAAGTACTGCGCAGCGTCGTGCGTCTGGTCGATGGCATCGTAACCCGACCAGTGCAGCTTGTCCGAGGTATCGCCGTAAAAGATCGAGTCGGTGTAATTATGCGTACACTCGACGACCTTCCAGTACTCAAAGCCCTGCCGCCGCTCCCGCGGAATAAAACTCAAGCGCCCGTGTCCATCGACGTGCCATTTGCCGATGAAGCCGGTGTCATAACCCGTGTCGCGGAGCACCTTGCCGATGGTGACGGCATTCGGGTCGAGCGGCACATCATTGATGAAGACGCCGTGCGTGAGCGGACGCTGACCGGTGAGCATCGAAGCCCTCATCGGCGAACACACCGGCATTCCGGAAACCGCATTGACACAGCGCACGCTAACCTGTGCCAGCGAGTCGAAGTTGGGGGTCTTGACATTGGGATCACTGGCAAAGCCAAATGCCATCTCCCGCCACTGGTCTGCGATGACGAAGAGGATGTTGGGCTTTCGCTCGGCGGCGGACGAAGGCATAGCCGCAAAAAGGCACAAAAAGCACAAAAGGAAGGAGGCGGACGATGGATCCAAGAGCCAGGTAACGAAAGCCAAGTGGACGTGGGGCGGGCGCAACTTGGCTTTGCCCCCGTTGCACCGTGGGCCTGTTGCAAAGCCTCCAGGCTCGTGGCTCTTGGCTCTCTTCTTAATCTGCATTTCCAGACTTCGCTTTGTAGGTGCGATCCTTCCAGAGTTCGATCGGCACGTCGTTTTTCTGCGGTGTGCCCGGGGTGCTCCGGCCGTCGGCGACGTACTTCTCGAGCAGGCGCGTGAGCCGGTCGATCATTTCCGTGTGATCGAACTGGATATTGGATTTTTCGCCGATGTCGGCGGTCATATCGTAAAGCTGCACGGGCGGCAGTTTTTGCGCGGCGGCGGTGCCAGGTTTCGGGTCCGTCCAGCCACCCGAACCGGAGCAGAGTTCCAGCTTCCAGTTCCCCTGCCGAATGGCAAAGGAACCATTGATGGAATGATGGATGATGGCTTCGTGCAGCGGCTTGCCGGCCTTGCCAAGGAGCGCCGGCAGGATGCTGACGCTGTCCTCCGCGGCGTTCTCCGGCAGTTTCGCGCCAACGACCTCCGCGCAGGTCGCCATCAAATCGCCCAGCCAGGTGATTTGATCGCTGTTCGAGCCCGCTTTGATCTGCCCCGGCCAGCGCGCAAGGAAGGGAATGTGATGGCCGCCGTCCCAAATGTCGGCCTTGGTTCCCCGGAAGACATAACTCGGATTGTGCCCCTTCTCCGCGAGTTCCGCGAAATTTGCGCTGGGCGAGCAACCGTTGTCACTGGCCATAAAAACGAGTGTATTTTCCGCCAAACCGTGTTCGTCGAGCGCCTTGAGCACTTCGCCGACCGCCCAATCCGTTTCCATGACGTAATCCGCGTAGGGACTGATGCCGCTTTTGCCCTGCCATTGCGCGTTCGGCACGATCGGCGTGTGCGGGGCATTTAGCGGCAGATAGAGAAAGAACGGCTTGCCCGCGTGCGCATCGGCGGCATGACCGGCCACGAATTCGGCGGCTTTGCGCGTCAGCGTGGGCAGAACATCCCGCGTTTCAAAATCCGGCGCGGCCGGCCCCGCGCGCGTGGCGCCGCTCTTTCTCCCCTCGGTCATGGGAAAAGATTTGTCCACGGTCGGCAAGACGGTGACGCGATCGTTCTCGATGAAGGTGTAGGGCACCATGTCGAGCGACGCGCTGATGCCGTAGTAATAGTCGAAGCCGACGCTATTCGGCCCATTTTTGATGGGCTGCGCATAATCCACATTGTGAACCTGGTCGGGCTTTTCGACGCTGAGATCGGTCACATCCTTGCCGGCCAATTTTGCCCAATCCATGCCGAGATGCCATTTGCCGATGCAGCCGGTGGCATAGCCGTGTTCCTTGAGGAGGCTGGCGACGGTCATCCGCCCCTGCTCGATCAAACGCGGGCTCAGGCCGCCGAGCACACCGCTCTGCAAAGGCGAACGCCAACTGTAGCGGCCGGTGATGATGCCGTAGCGCGTCGGCGAGCAGACGGCCGAACCCGAATGCGCATCGGTAAAGATCATTCCGCCCGCCGCCAGACGATCCATATTCGGCGTGGCGATCTTGCCATTTTCGTTCAGGCATCGGACATCGCCGTAGCCGAGGTCATCGCAAAGGATGTAGATGATATTTGGGTTGGCGGCGGCGGCGTTCGAGCAGAGCGCAGCGAAGGCGAGGGCGAAGGCGAGGCGGCTTCGCCGCAACATCTCCCGCAGTCGCGGGATCCCGCTACCGCGGGACAACAGAAGGATTCCAACACCCAACATCCAACATCCAATGGGCTCCGCAGCGAGGGCGAATCCTGATACGCGGAAACGTTCGGCAAAGAAGAGGAATGGGAGGGATCGTGACGCAAAGGGGACTGGGAGGCGGCGAGAACGAGAATGCGAAATCATGGGAGGAGGAGCGGTCGGCTGGAGAATGGGAGGAACCCGCGAGGAGAGGCGAGGTTGCGATGTTCTCTCTGCTTCCCATCCGCAATGCAGGCAAATTCTTAGCGATGTGAATGCAATCACGAAAGGGGAGCGCGAGCTTCCAGCTTCCCGCGACTGCGGGACCGGCATCCTGCCGGCGAGTTCGACAAGAATTCCGCGCCAGCGCTCGCCAAACTCCGCGCCGTGGCTCCGGCGACGGCAAGATGCCGTCACCAGCGGGCAGGATGCCCGCGCTCCCGTTCTCGAGATTGCAGGCGACGCGCCTTCGAAATGCGTGTGGACGGCGCCTCCCCACTGCGCTCGCCCGAGGACGGCTGGGGCCAGCCGTCCCTACCTGGCTCCGCGCCGTGGCTCCTTCGCCGGCAGGATGCCGGCGAATACGGGCAGGATGCCCGCGCTCCCGTTGCTCAGGGCTTGGCGCCCATGGCCACGGCCGTGGATGACTTGCGCACTTTGAGCAGGATCGGGAAGCTCGACTGCACACCCGCGACGCTCTCGACCGCGCCGGACTTGCCGGTCACGACCTGGATGAGCCGGTCCTGTTCGGGAACCCACTTCTCGCAACTCAAGAACACCTCGCGATCGTTTTCGCCGGCGCGAATCTGCACGCCATTGAGTCCGATACTGTCCACGATCACGCCGTGCGGCAGATTTTCCACGTCCAGAGCGAGGATCGCGTCGTTGCCGCGACGATCCGCGCGCAGCCACACCGACATCCGGTCGCCCGGCGCAATCGTCACTTCGTACGGCTTCGCCGGAGCGCTCTGGCCATCGCCCGGAGGCTTGCCCGCGACATCGGGTTCGATAAACAGCGTCTGTTTCGCCCGGGCATCGATGGCAATCGCGGCTGGGCCATTCAACGGCTTCGTGACCGGCTTGCCGTCAATCATGCCGGTCGCCGTCCATTTCACCTTGCTGAAATCCATCGCGCCTGGTCTCCACTCCGGAAGCGCATAAATGCAGCCCGCGGCGGTGAGATGTCCGGCTTCGACGACCACGGGTGTGGACACGAAAAAGTCCGGCGGCACATCGCTGACATCGACCCGCACGCTCCCTTCCCAGCCATCCTTTCGATCCACCGTTACCAAAAACTGGTCGCCGCTGCCCGCGGCCACTTCCGGCGCCTCACCTTTGGTCGCGAGCGTCGCGGTAAAGTCCGGCTGCGGCGGACGCACGATGAGCCGGTAAGCAAAACGCTCGCCGCTCCAGCCGCGCGTATCGGTGACGCGCACGAGATAGCGGCCTTTGGCCGGGGCGGTGAAGAGCAGCCGGGAATCCCTGCCGAGTTCGCGCTCGCCATCGTCGTCGTTGGCGTAGTAGAGGGTAAAGACGGGCAGCCCATTCGGCACGATCGTCGCGCCCACCGGCTTCGGCTCAACGACGTAACACAACTCATCGAGTCCGTGTCCCGCGGGGCTGGTGTTGAAGTAATCACGGCGAATGCCGCCCCGGGTGTAATAGATCATGTCGGCGTCCGGGCCGCGGGCGAGCCGGAAAATCTTCACGACCTCGCCGTTGAAGTACATATAGTCGTTCAACTCCATCTCGCGGAATTGCCCGAGGCGGATGCCGGAGCTATTCGAATCGGCGCTGCGCAGCGTGAGCCACGAATCCTTCGTCGCCTGCAGGACGACCTGCGGCACCGGCTCGCCTGCGGCATCGAGCACTTCGATTTTGGTGTCCGCCGGCGAACCGAGCATCGCCGCCCGCGTCTCGATGACCAGCTTCTGCCCCTGCTCCGCGGCGAAGCTGTAGAGATCCGTCGCCGTCATTTCCGGGTGGTCTTTCACATAAAGCCGGCCATTTACCGAAGCGGGAATCGTCAGCGGTTGCGCGTGCGCGGGTGTCTCGCTCGGCTCCTGCTTGAGGACCTCCGGGAGGGTGCTGGCGACGACGCGCATGTTGACGCGGCTGCGGTAGGCCTCGCTATCGAGCGGCAAAGTCACGTCCCCATCGGCGCCGGCCTTCACCGTCACGGTATCGGTCGTCAAATTGTGGCCCACGAGATGGATGGTGCTCTCGCGGTTCGCCGGCACGGACAAGGGCCACCAGCCGGTGACATAGGGGAGCGCACCGGCGGTGAGCCGGTAAACGTGGGCGGGCGAACCTTCCAGCGTAATCTCCAGCACGCGCACGCTGTAATCGCCGTCGCGCGGCACGGCAAAAGCGATGAACGGATCGGCCCCACTATCGAGGCCATTGTTCGCGGTCAGCAGCTTGTGCTCGGAATCGAAAATCTCCAGCCGCGGGGTCTGCATTTTCGACTCGATGCGCTTCGCGGCGAGATCGAAGACGATGGTTTCGCCTTTCTTCGCCGTGAACCGGAAATTGTCCTGCTGCCCGGTCGTAGCCAGCGTGCCCCAGATATTCACGGGGAGCTTTTCCAGGACGAGCGGCTCTTTGGCCGGTGGCGCCACGATCTGCGGCAGGTAGTCGACGAGCAGTTTCTCCTTCACCGATTCCCCGGCCGCCGTCAGGACGCTCATCTCGACTTGGGTGCGCGGCACTTTCGCGCCGGCCGTGACCGTGAGCTCCGCGGTCGTGCCTTTGGCATCCTGCGCCACCGTCGCGGTGAGCCCCGGATGGCTGAATTTTACCTCCTTGATTCCTGCGAGATTCTTTCCGAAGAGCTTGATCTTCGTCGTCGCGCCGCTCTGCACGCCACGCGGCGCCACGCGCGTGATCTCCGGCGCGGCGGGCATCGCAGGTTTGGCCGGCGCCGCGGGCTTTTTCATGGCCGCCGCCGCGGGTGCGGGCGCCGGCGAGGGTTGACCCGTCGCCGTATCGTAAAAGCCGAGCGAACCGTCCAACCGGCCCAGCGCGAGCACGCCGGCATCCAGCAGGGCGAGCCCCGGCGACCAATCCGGCTGCGGCTCCAGCACGTGCAGTTCCTGCACGTCCGCCGCATTCCAAATCTTCACGGTGCGATCCGCGGCCGTCGAAATGAGCCGCTGCCCATCGGCGGAATAGAGGAGATCCAGGACCGCCCCTTCATGCGCGTAGCGCGTGGTCAGCAGCGGATTGCTCCCCTCCTCCGCCTTCTCGCTCACCTGCCACAGGCGAATCCGATTGTCCGCCCCACCGGCGGCGACGGTGCGCCCATCGGGGGCGAACGCCACGGTGGTTTGTTCCTTGAGGGGTTGCGAAAGCGTATCGAGGCGTTTGCCCGTGGCCACCTCCCACAGCTTCACCGTGCGGTCGGCGCTGGCGCTGGCCAGCACTTTGCCGTCGGGCCGGAAACTGAGTCCATACACCGCGCCATTGTGGCCGGTGAGCATCTTGATTTCGGAGCCATCGGCCACGTTCCACAGCTTGATTTTCTGGTCGTAACTGCCCGTCGCCAGCATCTGCCCGTCGGGAGACAGCGCCAGCGCGTAAAGCGCGTCCCGGTGTCCTTCGTACTTCCGGACGAGCGCGCCATCCGCGACCTTCCATTGATAGGCGATGCCGCCGATCCCGGCATCCCCCGCCGCAGCGAAAAGCATCGTGCCATCGGCGGAGAAGCGCAACGCGTTGACCTTGCCGTCGATGCCCTCGATTTTCCGCACCGGCTGGTGCGTGGCCGCATCGAGCAATTGCACCGCTGCGTACGAACCCACCGCAATCCGCTTCGCCTGCGGCGAAAACGCCAGCGCCTGGATCGCCGATCGATGATCACTCTTCGGCGCGAACTTCGGCAGCTTCGCCAGCACGTCGGCGATCTTCATCGGCGCAGCCGGCGGCTGGGCGCCCGCGTCGATCCATTGGCGAATCAACGCGATTTCATCGGGCGAAAGATGCTCCTTCTTTCCCGGGGGCATGAACTTGTTCTTCCCCTCCTTGCCGCTGCGCCCCTCGATGAATTTCACGAGCAGCGAATCCTGCGCCTTGCCCGGCTCGATGACTTTGCCGGCTTTGCCGCCCTTGAGCAGGTCCTGATATGTCTCCAGGCTGAAATCCCCCTCCGCATCGTCGCCCGCGTGGCAATCCGCGCAGCGCTCCTCAAAGATCGGGGCGATCTTCGCCGCGTAATCGACCGGCGCATCGGTGGCGCCCGCGGCGGAAAAAGGCAAAGCGAGGAGGCTGGCGAGCGGGAGCAGGGAGAATTTCGGCAAAAGTTTCATGGGGAGCAAGGTGCAGCGCCAGAGTAAACTCCTTCTGACGCCAATTTGCACTTACGAGGTTGCGTAAGTCATTTGAGATTCCTCGACTCGTCCCGCAATGAGTGATGCCTTTGAATCGAAGCCGCGCCACTTGTTCGCCTGATGACCTCCCCGTTCCCGCTGCCCAAGAGTCCGGTGCTCCTCGCCATCGGCGTGGTGCTCCTCGCGCTTGTCTCCGGCAGCGCCGCGGAGCCGCCGGCGGCGGCGCCGGTCAAAATCTTTTTCGACACGGACATGGAGACCGATTGCGACGATGCCGGGGCGCTCGCGGTGCTGCATGCGCTCGCCGACAAGGGCGAGTGCGAGATTCTGGCCACGGTGGTCAGCGTGCGCGACCACAATTCCGTCGCCACGGTGGACGCCATCAATACCTACTACCGCCGGCCGAGGCTGCCCCTCGGCATGGTCCAAGGCCCGGGCGTGCTGGCCAAATCGAGTTACGCCGGCCGCATCGCCCGGGAATTTCCGAACCGCGTGCGATCACCGGACGACATCCCGGACGCCACGATCATTTACCGGGACGTCCTGGAAAAAGCGCCCGCCCATTCCGTGACGATCGTCACCGTCGGCTATCTCACGAATCTCGCGAGCCTGCTGAACCTCTCCGCGAACAACGAGCATCCCAGCGGCCTGGAACTCATCCGGAGCAAGGTCGCCAAATGGGTCTGCATGGGCGGCAATTTCATCGGCACGCCCGCGCGCGATGACCTCAAACTCGGCAACGTGAACTTCCAGCGCGACGCGCCCTCGGCGCTGGACGTGGTGCAGCATTGGCCCGGGCCGGTGGTCTTCGTCGGTCGCGAGATCGGCTCGGTGCCCAGCGGCCTGTTGGTGGGCGAGAGCCTCGGCCGCACGCCGCGCGAAAACCCGGTGCGCATGGCCTATTACTATTACTTCGACGCGCAAAAGAGCCGGCACGCCGCCGATCTGGTCACGGTGCTCTATGCCGTGCGCGGCCTGCGCGATTACTGGAACATCCATTCCGGCGGATTTATGGATCTTCAGCCGGACATGACCTTTGAGTGGAAAGCCGAGCCGAACCGGCATCAATCGTACCTGCTCAAGAAACTGCGCGACGGCAAAGCGAACGACCATTACATCGAGTCGGTGCTCGATGAGCTGCTCACCAAACCGCCGGAGGCCTCCTTTCGAACCGCGGATTGACGCCGACGGGCCCCAGAGCGGCTTCGCCGCAGCCGAAGGAGGGTCCACGAAACACACAAAAAACACGAAAGAGGGACGCCCGCGGATCACTCGGATGACGCGAATGATGGGAGCATTCTTTCGTGTGATCCGCGTGATTCGCGGGCAAAAAATCATCCATTCGCTGGGCAATGATTTGAACTACGGATGCCACTTTCCGCCGCACCCTCCGGGCAGCCATTGCGCCGGGGCCTCCTCTCGCGTTGGGAACGAGCACAAAACCGGCAGACACACCCTCCGTGCGAAGCAGAGCTTCGCTCCCCATGGCGCTCCCAAGTGCAACTTGGGAGCGAGCGCGCGAGTCCGTGTAGATCCGAGCAATCCGTGATTCCTCGTTCCTCCAACCCAAAGCGGATCTCCCGACCCCATTCCGCATTCGACATCCGTCATTCGTCATTGCACTCTCTCCCCATGCTCCGCCCAACCGCTTCCCAATTCGACCAGGAACTTCTCGACCTCTACGACGACTACGCGCACAGCCGCATTGGCCGGCGCGATTTCCTTGACCGCGCCTCCAAATTCGCCGCCGGCGGACTCACCGCCGCGGCGCTGCTCGAAATCCTCAGCCCAAACTACGCCTGGGCCGATCAAGTCGCGGCGGACGACCCGCGGCTCAAGACCGAGACCGTCGAGTATGCCTCGCCCAAGGGCGGCGGCACGATCAAGGGCTACCTCGCCAAACCTGCCGGCGCCAAAAAGAAGCTGCCCGGCGTCCTCGTGGTGCACGAGAACCGCGGCCTGAATCCGTACATCATGGACGTGGTGCGCCGCGTGGCCGTCGAAGGTTTCATCGCTTTCGGCCCCGACATGCTCTCGCCGGTGGGCGGATATCCGGGCGATGACGACAAGGGCCGCGAATTGCAGTCCAAACGCAAGCAGGACGAAATGACCGAGGATTTCGTCGCGGGCGCCGAGTGGCTGCACAAGAATCCGGACTGCGACGGCAAGATCGGCGTGGTGGGCTTCTGCTACGGCGGCGGCATGGCCAATACCCTCGCCGTGCGCCTGCCCGACATCGTCGTGGCCGCCGTGCCCTTCTACGGCCGGCAACCCTCCGCCGACGACGCGGCGAAGATCAAAGCCGCGCTGCTCCTGCACTACGCCGCCCTCGACACGCGCATCACCGACGCCTGGCCCGCCTACGAGGAAGCCCTAAAAAAGGCGGGAGTGAAATACACCGCCTACATCTATCCCAACACCAATCATGGCTTCCACAACGACACCACGCCGCGCTACGATGAAGCGGCAGCGAAGCTGGCGTGGTCGCGGACCATCGAGTTTTTCAAGAAGACGCTGAGCTAGCCGCAGAATCCGCGCGCCCGCCTCTCACAGCCCAATCACAAAAAAGCACTTCTGGCTGACTTGCTCGGCTTCGGCGAGGGTGACCCAGCGCTCGGCGGCGCGCATGCCCCAACTGTCGCTGATGGCGATTTCGCCGGTGGTCTTGTTGTAACCAATGATCAAGGTCCCGTGGCCGTAGTTCGTCTCGGCGGTGAGCTTGGAGGTTCGGGCGACTTCGTGCATCTTGCTCTTCCAGGCGGCCCAGTCGGTGATGCTCTTTCGCTCCTTGGTGCGGGCCCAGACTTCCTCGTTGAAAGCGGGGGTGGTGTACATCCCCCAGATGACCGGGAAACCGTCGTCGATGTGCTGGGCCAGGGATTGCATGACCATGGAGCCGCGCCAACTGGTGAGGTTGCGACTTTTGCTGGCCATCTCGGGCTTCATGCCGTTGAAGAGGGTCTCGAAATTCGTGCCCCCGCCGAGGCCGGACTTGCCGGCCATGGCGAGGATATACATGTCCGCGGGCAGGCCGACGTAACGCATGACCCGTTCACAGGTCGCGGGCACGCAGTAACCCTTTGGTCCCTGGTCGACCATGGGGACATTGGTGACCACGACATCGCCGTTCTCACGACGCTCGACGTTCGCTTTCGCCCGGTCGCGGAGGGTGGTCTGCGGCACGCGGGCCATCTTGCCGCCGGCATCGGCGAAAGCGGCCTCCTCGACCTCCAGGGCAACGTATTCGCGATCGATATCCTGGAGGAGAAAGGCGTGCCCTTTCCAATCCCAGCGCAGGACCTTGCTGCGCCCCACCCCGTCCCCGTAGCGCTGCGGCTTGGGCGCGCCGAGGGCTTTGGTCAGGGCGTCGCTGATGGCCTTCACGTCCGCTTCCATGGCGTCGTCGAGCGTGGACATGTGCTCCCGGTCGGTGGCGATTTTTTCCCCGCCGGTCTTCTCCTTGCCAAAAAGATCGCCCTTGTTGGCAAAGACCAGCGACAGGCTGGTGGTCCTGCCGTCCTCGCCATAAAGCGCGTTGGAATAGGAACGGGCGCCGAGGAAGCGATAGGAGTTGTTCGGATAACTCCGGAAGCTGATGGTAAACTTCGTCTCCGATTCTTTCGGCCATTTCAGGCGCGCGGCCACCGCTTCGGGCTTTTCCTCCCACAAGCTGGAGTCGGTAAAGAGCGGGACGCCGATGGCCTGATTGATGGCGTCGGCGGTGACATTCGCGTTGGCCGCCGCGCCCGGGGTGGTCTTGAGCGTGATCCAGCGTTTGATGAAGGTCTGGTCCGGGGCGGAGAGGATGGCGAGTTTTACGGTGAACGGACGATTGTCTTCGCCGGCGAGCGTCACGGAATCCGCAGCGGCATTGACGATGCGCGCCTTGACCGACTGGCCGGTGGTGCTGGTGAAGGTGTGCAGGGCATTCGGGTCCTCCGCGGGGTCCACGGCCATCACGGATATCCGCATGGCGCCAAGCAACGACCAGACGACGATGACCAGGGGGAACCTTCTACGCATGCGGGAGCTTGGAGAGGTCGGGGGGAGAATGTCAATCGGGACGGCAGAGCCGCCACATCCAACGCTCAACACCCAATGCGCGCCCACAACGAAAGTGAACCCGCTGGCGAAAATGGCCAGTATGTTTTCGATCTTGAAGCTGGGCGCGCAAAGCAAAGGCGCGAAATAGCGTCCTGGCTGCAATCCGGTTGATTGCTCCAGGTGCACACCTCATCTTGCTGAATCGCCAGCAAAACGATACCTTCCCGCCATGAGCTCCGTGTCAGAAATCATCGATGCCGTGAAACAACTCACCGAAGATGAGAAGGATGAGTTTCTCGAAAAACTGCGGGAGATCGAATTTGAGGACTCTTGGGACCGGCAGATGAAGGTTGACGCCAAAGCCGGCAAACTCGAATTTCTGGTGCGCGAAGCGGACGAAGCGGCGCGCCGCGGGACGTTGCGCGACTGGCCTTCTCAAGGCAACGAGGGCAAATAGCTCCTGGGAAGGGGCAAGCGCGGCTGTGACCTCGAAAACGACTCCGCAGTTCTGGCAGCGTTACGCCAGCCTCCCGCCGGAGATCCGTCGGCTCGCCGACAAGGCGTATGAACTTTGGAAGGGTGATTCCAGACACCGTTCACTCCACTTCAAAAGGTTGGAAGGACACGAATCGCTCTGGTCGGTCCGGATCGGACGGCAATATCGAGCGCTGGCCCGGCGGAAGGATGATCTCGTGATTTGGGTGTGGATCGGGCACCATTCCGAGTACGACCAGCTAATTCGATGAGACGACCACCGGTGGAGGGTGGCGTCTCTTAACGCTCAACGCCACCCCCCCTAAAACTGCGCGAGGAAGCGCTCGTCGTTCTGGGTGAAGTAGCGGATGTCGGGAGTGCCGGACATGATCATGGCCAGGCGGTCGAGGCCGAAGCCGAAGGCGAAGCCGGTGTATTTCTCGGGGTCGTAGGCCTGGTCGCCGCGCCGGGCGTTGATGGCCTCGAAGACGGCCGGGTCGACCATGCCGCAACCGGCGATCTCCAGCCACTTCGCGGCGTTGGTGGCGTCGCCAGTGGCGCTGGTGGCGTTGCCAGTGGCATGGCCAGTGGCGTTGCCACTTCCGAGGGCCGCCGCTTTGATGTCCACCTCGAAGCTCGGCTCGGTGAAGGGGAAGAAGTGCGGGCGGAAACGGAACTGGGCGTCGCTGCCGAAGAGTTCGCGGAAGAAGAATTCGAGGGTGCCCTTGAGGTCGGCGACGCTCACGCCCTCGGCGACGTAGAGGCCTTCCATCTGGTTGAACTGCGCGAGGTGGGTGGCGTCCACTTCGTCGCGCCGATACGCCGCGCCCGGCCCGATGATGCGGATGGGCGGCGCGCTGGTTTCCATGGTGCGGATCTGGATGGTGCTGGTGTGCGTGCGCAGCAGGCGGCCATCGGGCAGATAGAAGGTGTCCTGTTCGTTGCGCGCGGGATGGTCGGCGGGCGTGTTGAGCGCGTCGAAGCAATGCCACTCGGTCTCGATATCGGGGCCGTCGGCCAGGGCGAAGCCCATGCGCCGGAAAATCTGGATGGCCCGGTCCTGAAGCTGGGTGATCGGGTGCAGCGAGCCCAGGCGCGGGGCGGTGCCGGGCAGGGTGACATCGATGCCGGCGAAGGCGGCGGCATCGGCATCGGCCAGCAGCGCGGCCTTGCGCTCGTCGAGCGCGGCGGTCACGGCGTTGCGCACGTCGTTGAGGAGTTTGCCGATGCGCGGCTTGTCCTCCTTGGAGACGTCCTTCATGCCCTTGCTCAGCACGGTGAGCGCGCCGGCCTGGCCGAGGTACTTGATGCGTGCCTGTTCGACCGCGGTTTCATCCGCGGCGCCGGCGATGGCGGCGAGGGCTTCGGCGCGGAGTTGTTCAAGTTGTTGGTCCATTTTCGGGGATGGGAGATGGGAGATCGGAAATCGGGAAAGCCGGGACGTGAGAGCATGCAGAGCGCGCGCCGCGGTGCAAGTCTGCTTGCGGGTTGGCGGTGGTGCGATTTCAAAAACCGGAGTCATTCTGAGCGGAGCGCAGCGCAGTCGAAGAACCCCGTCGCTCGTGATTCGACCGGATTCTTCGACTGCGTTCCTCCGCGGTTCAATCCCTCTCCCGCTGCCGTGCTCTGCGAACGAGTCCGCTTGATTCTTGTCCGTGGCACTGTTGTCTATGCCTGTGAATAATCCGCCCGATCTGCCTTCCTTTCCTCCCGCGCCCGAGTCCCAGCCGCCGCGCACGCAGAACTATCCGCCGCCGTTGATCGTCGGCGACGGTCAGCCGTACAAGTCCGATTCGATCTGGAAGAAGATCTTCGGTCCGATCGCGGCGGTCGGCGTGATCATCGCGAAATTCCTGGCGCCGTTGAAATTATTCCTCCTGCCGGTGCTGAAGTTTCTGCCGCTGATTTTGAAATCCGGCGGCTCGATGTTCCTCATGGTGGGCGTTTACGCGATGTTTTACGGCTGGA
>Ga0302325_10014286_pt1 | contig 16909 bp, 9 predicted proteins | sample Palsa_T0_2_FD_201948 | JGI IMG/M metagenome (GOLD analysis project Ga0302325, IMG submission 201948) | Peat permafrost microbial communities from Stordalen Mire near Abisko, Sweden - Palsa_T0_2 | ecosystem: Environmental > Terrestrial > Soil > Palsa > Peat permafrost | place: Sweden: Abisko... | reverse complement strand
CCGCGCTGGGCGTCGCTCTGGCGCACTCTTTGAGCGGCGTGCTGGTCTGGGCGATCTCGACCGAAGGTTCGTCCGTCAACCTGAATACCGATATGGATTGGCGCGTGCTTCTGTTCGCGGCCGGAGTAGCCATCCTCACCTGCGCCGCCTTCGGGGTCCTGCCCGCCCTACGCTCCTCCCAAACGCAGCCGGCCGCCGCCATGAAGGCCGGCGGACGCGGCACGACCGCGGGCCGCGAACGCTTCTCATTGCAGCGCCTGATGGTGGTCACCCAAATCTCGGTTTCCCTGGTTCTGCTGGTAGCCGCGCTCCTGTTTGTGCGCAGCTTCCGCAACTTGATGACCTTCGATCCAGGTATGCGCGAAAACGGCATCACTACCGCATTCCTGGGATACTGGCAGTCGAATTTGCCGCCCCAGCGCTGGGCGGAGTTCCAGCGCGAATTGCTGGACGAAGTGCGCGCCACGCCCGGCGTACTGGACGCCGCCACCACCACCAACACTCCGCTGACTGGGGGCAGTTGGGGGCACGGCGTGCGCGTCGGGCAGGTCGAAGGCAATTCGAAGTTCACCTGGGTCAGCCCGGCCTATTTCAATACCATGGGCATTTCCGTGGTTCGCGGGCGCGGTTTCAACCAGAACGACACGGCCGCCTCCACGCGCGTCGCGGTGGTGAACCAGACCTTTGCGCGCAAGCTGCTCGGCGGCGCCGACCCGATTGGCCAGACGCTGCGCACGGGTCAGGAGCCCAACTATCCCTCCACGGTCTACGAAATCGTGGGCGTCATTCCGGACACACAGTACGACGATCTGCGCGGCGAGACACCCCCGATGACCTTCGCGCCGGCCACGCAATTTCCGGCGCAAGGCCCATGGACGGTGATGATGATCCATTCGAATGCGCCGTCCGCCGCCATCAGCGCGACCGTCAAACGCGGGCTTGCCGCCGGGCACCCCGGCGTGATCATGGAGTTCGGCGATTTTCAGAAGCAGATTCGCGGCCAACTGACGCCCGAGCGCCTGATGGCCATGCTGTCGGGTTTCTTTGGCCTGCTGGCGGCGGTGTTGGCCATGGTCGGGCTGTACGGCGTCATCTCCTTTCTGGTGGCGCGCCGCCGCAACGAAATCGGCATCCGCCTGGCGCTGGGCGCGGAACGCGGGCAAGTAGTCGCGATGGTGATGCGGGAAGCCGGGCGCCTGCTGCTGATCGGCGTCCTCACCGGCGCCGCGTTATCGCTACTCGCCGGACGCGGCGCACGCTCGCTGCTATTTGGGCTGAAGCCGTACGACCCACTGACGCTGGGGGCGGCAGCACTGCTGCTGGCGATAATCGCCGCCGCTGCCAGTTTCCTCCCGGCGCGCCGCGCCTCGAAGCTCGATCCCATGGCCGCCCTGCGCGATGAATAGAAGACGACTAGAATCGGAGGCTCGATGCCCAATGCCACCTACTTTTCCTACAAACTGCAATGCTGCAAAATTTGTGGGGCGGACATCCAGGCCTGCGCGGGTCCTCCATCACCCGACGTGACCCGCTCGGCCGGCGTGGACGCCGGCCGCAGGACTGGAGTCCTGCCCCACTATCAATGCAGATGCACGGTTTTGGGAAAAGTAAGTGGCATTGCGCTCGATGCCCTACTTGAAACTTCTCTTATACACGAAGTTCAGCCCGACCAGCCCGTTCTCCTCCCGCAGGGCCACCGCCGACCAGTTGCGGCTGAAAGCCCACTCCACCTGGATCACCAGCGGATTCGTGCTGGTTACATCCGTGATGTAAGTGAAGGTGATCTCGGGAGTCACTTGCTGCTCGATCGTGAGGCGCGCCTGTGGGCTGTTTTCCACGCCCGTCAATCCGGTGAGTGTGGGATCGATCTTCAGCCGCGTGACGCCGAAGAAGCGCTGCAGCGGGCCCGTGACCGGGCTGGCGATGGCCTCGCCAAGCAACGCCGACGCGCCCATCTGCTGCAAGGATTGCGGCGAGGCCGGTCCGGACATCAGCGTGGCGTAGTCCGATGTCGGAGAAATGCCGGTCGCCAGCAGCGCCACGATATCGGATAGCGGCATCGGCGGGTCCGAGCGCGGCGTCAGGTTCAGCTTGTCGATCGGTCCGGATATGTTCAAAATCACGTCGATGCCGCGCGCCTTGGTATCCAGGTCGAGGTTGAGCACCGGCTCGATCTTCACCGGATTGTAGAAAGCGATCGACCCCTGGTTCACGGTAAAGGGCGTGCCGAAGAAAACCAGCTTGCCTCCGGTGATATTGATGCGGCCCAGCAGCGACGGATTGGTTCCCGTGCCGCGCAACCGCAGGCTGGCTTCGGCTTGCAAGCCCTGGGCCAGCGAACTCTGAAAGGTGATATCGGGCGCGCTGTCGATTTCCACGTCGAAGCGCATGTTGGCCAGCAGGCCGGTCTGCGCCGACGGCGTGCGCACCGGTTCGGCCGACTTCGCCAGAATGGAGCTAAAATCGGAGCGCGGATTGAAGCCCGTGCGCAGAACCGTGATGTGCCCGGAGAGCGTGCTGCTGTCGCTGGTACCCGTCAGGCTCAGCGAGGCATTGGCAATCGTGCTGAAATCCTCGGGATAGCGCACCCTTAGTTCGTGCGCGGTGGCCTGCAGGCGGAACACCAGCGCGTCGCCGCCATAGCCGGCGAACCCGGAAAGAGCCACCTTCCCGCCGCCGCTCTCGCCCGACAAGCTCTGTATGGTGGCGCGGCTCCCGTCGAACAGGATCACCCCGTTGGTCTTCGATACAACCACTGGAAGCTCCGCCAGGCTCAGGGTCGCGTCTTTGATATCCAGGCGGCCGGCGATCTGCGGTTGCGCCAGGGGGCCGCGAATGTTGACGCCGGTTTCGATCGTGCCCGAACCGTAAATGTCCAGGTTCAGATCCCGCAGGCTGGCCAGGTCGAACGTGCCGGCGACGCGCAGGTCCAGCGGGTTCTTCTGCTGCAGGTCGATGGTTCCCGAGAGCGACAGATCGGTGGCGCGGCCTACCATGCGCGCGCTTTCGACCTTTACCACGTTGCGCTCCATAGTGACCAGGATGGGCGCCGCGTTGTGCAGCGCCAGCGCGTTATCCGTGTCGCCCCCATCCCCACCCGGTCCGGCCTGGAGCGATGGGATGCGCAACTGCGCCTTCCACAGATCCGGCTTCAGCGCCGGGCCGGCGATCGTCAGCGTGCCCTCGGCCGACCCGGCTATCTGTAAGCCGCCGGGAGGCTTCCTGCCTCTTAGCCAGAGCCGCAAGCGCTCCAAATCGAGACGGTTGAATTTGAGCTGGACACTGCCTGGATAATCGTCGGTCAAGTTCCATTTGCCATCGCCTTGGATCACGGAACCCGCCAGTTCGGAATCGAAGTGCGCCACCAATTCCGAGCCTTCGGTCGCGGCGGTGAGGGTGCCGTCGCGTACCGCCTGATCGTTGATGCGCAAGCCCCGTCCGGTGAGCGCGCCGTTCAAGCTGATCAGGCGAACACCCGCCTGGCCGGGCTTCGCGGGCGCTATATCCACTACTCCGGTGCCATGTAATTCGGCCGTGCCTCCGATGCCAGGATACGCGTTGCTCACGATCTGAAACTGTCCCAGCGGCATAGCGTTGCTATCCACCTGGAAGCTCAGCCGGCCGCTTCCATAGTTGCCGGCCTGGTGCTGATAGCGCGCGCGCAGGGTGACATTCTTGCCGCCCGCCGCCAGGTGCGCGTTGGCCAACCCCGCGGTTGTTCCCGCGTAATTCAGCGTGCCCGTAAAGCGGTCGAACGGTTCGCCGGCGAGCGTGCCCTTGGTTGCTGTGACGGTGGCCTCGATGCGCGGGGCGCCGACCGTTCCCCCGATCTTCGCTTCCGCGCCGATGGTTCCTTCGACCGGGACGTTCTTGATATCCGCCATCTGCAACAGATCCGCGGCCGGAGCATTGCGCATGGAACCCGCGAACGAGATCGGGTTGGCGTCCTCCACTTTCCAATCGCGAAAACCCAGCGAGCCCGCGCCCTGCGCGTGCAATGCGCCTTTCTGCACGCTGCCGCCGCGCACGGAAATGCCCCCATTCGAAAGGTCGATGTCGCCGCTCAGCGCCTCGAAGGTCCTCCCGGACCAAACCACGTTTGTGGCGTTGACATGGCCCGTGACGGTCGGAGCGTCCAGCGCGCCCGTAATCGCACCCTCAAACTTCGCATCGCCGGAATCCAGCTTCACCGGCAGCGACTGGATACCGAAGGCCGGCAGCACTTCGTCCAGGTTGCGCGAGTCGGCGCGCACGTGCAACTGCCGCCCCAGCACGCCGGAAAAGTCGAGCCGCGTGGATGGTAGCGCCAGGGATGAGGTGCCCAGATCCAGCGTCTCGCTGGCGGCGTCGTATTTGCCGTCTATCGACCCGCTCACCGGCGCGCCAGTTCCGGCCGGCGAAATCGCCATGTGGCCCGCCAGCCGCAGCGTGCTGGTATTGCCGAATGTGACGTTCAACTGCATCGGGCCGGATGCGGCCCCGTCCCAGGGTACACTCTGGCCGTTATAGACGCGCATCAGCTTCCGCACGTCGAAACCGGCCACCACGCCCTCCACGTGCACCCGCTGCAGATCCGCAATCTGCGTCTTCCCCTCGAAAAAGCCGTCCAACATATCGATGTGAATGCCGCCGGCGTCCAACGTCTTCTGCCGCAGCACTACGCTTTCCATGCGGCCGCCGATCGGGAAGGGCTCGAGTGCCTGATGAACTCCCGTCAGCGAGGCCATTGCCAACCCCCCGATCCGCAGGCCCGACACGGCAATGCGGCGCGGGTCGATGTTGAAGGCGCCATCGGCATGGAAGTCCCGCAAAGTGAAGTGCGGGTCGGGGTGAAACATCAGGCCCACCGCGTGCAGCGAGCCGGTCGCCTGGTAGTTCAACGCGCCGTGAAAGCTTGCCTTTCCGGTCAGCGTCACCGGACCTTCCAGTTGCGTGCGCAAGTCGAATGTTCGCGTCACCTCGCCCAGCGACGCCCGCACCTTATATTGAAACGCGCCCGACAAGTCGGTCAGGCTGTCGATCGCGCCGGAGAATTCGACCTGCGACGGCCCCGTAGACACCCGTCCGGAATCGATCCGCACCCGATTCTTCTCCACGGCTAACGCCAGGCTCACATCCAGCGGCACGGGCCGGAAGCCACCCCAACGGAATCGAGCCGGCGCAATAGCCAATTGTCCGCGATACCGCGGCCCCGCCGCATCATAATCGAACTGTGCGCGCAGATTGCGGCCTTGCGCGTCGAACGGCGTCTTGCCCTGGCCCGCCACTTCGAAGCTGCCATTCTGCAGGCTGAAGCGGCCGATGGCCAGATCCAAAATCGTCTCTATGGTGCTCTTGCCCGCCCGCCGCACTTTTGGCGCAGGCAGATTAGTGTGTCCATCCGGATAAAGGATCGTGTAAACCTGCGGATGCCGCACGTCGAGGTACTGCAGATCGACGGAGCGCTTCAGCAGCGAAACGACCTTGATGCCTAACACGATGGCGTCCGCGCGAAACAGCGGCGGCGCATCCGGCGGTTCGCTCCCGTGCAGCACGAAACCGTCCACCTCGGCGCGCATCTGCTTCCAATCGAACCGGAAGGCGCCGATCTCCGTGCGTCCACCGGTGGCCTTCTCCACTTCCGCCACGATCCGCTGGCGGACTTTCTCGCGGAACCAATCGCTGCGTAAAACCAGCGACGCGCTGAGCGCCACGGCCAGCGCCAGCGCCGCCAGGCTTCCCATCACGATCCAAATCCGGCGCGCGCGGCGGCTCATCGGAACACCTCGTCGTGGTATTGGATGTGGGTGCGGCGGCGGGCCTCCTTCAGCCATTGCTCCACTTGTTGGCTGGCCTCCTGGTTAATCAGCGTTTGCTCGATGTTGGCCCGATAGTCGTCGAGGGAGGGCGTCTGACCGGGATGAGCCTGCATCCATCCCGCGCGCAAGTGCTCGTCGAAGTATTTGCGAATCTCGTCGTCGCCGATCTGGATACCTGGCCGGAAGCGCAAATCGATGAAACTTACCAGCATCAACTGCCACGCCAGCCGGGCTTTCAGATCGTCTTCACTGACCCCGTACCCGGCTAGCCCGCGCAGGTACGCGGCATCGTTCCCGTAGCGGGTCTTCTCCTCCTTCAGGGCCGCTTCCGTGTCGGCGGCGGATGGCGGCGGGTAACGGCTTTCTTCCATCTCGCTGCGTACCAGCGTCTGGTCCACCATGCGCTCCGCGGTCTGGCGCTTGTTGGCCGGGCTGAAATCGGGTTTCTCATTGTTCAGCAGCGCCGTGATCCGTAACTCCCGGTCCAGATCGGTTTCGGTGATCACGCGGCTGCCCACCGAGACGGCGATGCGATCGATGACTTCGGCGCCGGCGGCCCCGGCCAGCAGGCCAGCCAGACAAATCGCGATGGAGAGCCGGCGCCGCATCAGAATGTCTGCCCTATCGAAAAGAAGAACTGAAAGTGACTGATGCTCTGCGGGATGCAGTTATAAGGTTGGGTCTGGCAGGGATTCTGGCCCGCGCTCAACAGGTCGCTGAAACTTCCCGCGAACCCGATGAAGCGCGGCGGATTGATGCTGTATGCCAAATCCAACCGCACCGGACCGATCGGCGTGCGATAACGTATGCCGAAGCCTACCGCTTGGTTCATGTAATCGAAATCTGAAATTCCATGTTGATCGGTACGAAACGAGATATTGGACAGGCTGCTGTAGACGTTGCCCATGTCGTGAAAAAGCACTCCGCCCACATTCTGCAGCAGCGGGAAGCGGAACTCGGTCTGGTTCATCAGCAGCGCCGTACCGCCCAAGGGAAAGCCGGTGACCAGGTCGCGCGGGCCGGCTTGCAGGTCGGGAAAACCGCGCTCGGAGGTGGCGCCCCCGGAGAAGAAGTGCTCGGGCAGTGGAATCGCCGTATTCGGGTTCGCGACGTTGCGCAGGGGCTGAACGAAACCGAAGCTGGTGGCGCGCGCCAGCACGTACTTCTTGCCGATCGGATGATAAGTCGCATTGCGCCCCAGGAACCGTCCGAACGAAACCTCGGAGCCTAATTCGTGGGGCGCGAGCGAGATATCCAGGGTATTGTAAATGCCCTTGTGCGTCTCGATGGGGTCGTCGCGCCGGTCCTGGATCATGCTCCACGAGACTTCACCCACGCGGTCAGGCTGCGCGAACAACGGAATCAGCAGCGGTGAAATCTTCAGCGTCGATTGGTCCACCGTGACATGCCGGTAAGTGTACCGGTATAGAAATGTGAGCGACTTGGATAGCCTGTCGGAAAGCTGCACGGAGCTTTCAAAGCGTTGCGCGGTGAACGTGCGCACGTCCTTGCTGTTGTCGTACAGAGTCGTGAACGAGAGAGTCAGCTTGTCGTTGCCGTGGACGCGCGGCGCCGTATAGTTAATCAGCGCGCGCTGCTCCAGGGTCGAGACGCGGCCCCGGAAACTGAGGCTCTGGCCCAGACCCCACAGGTCCAGGCGCGAAACGTCCAGCGTGGCATCCGGCGCAAAGCCAGTCTGGCCTTGAGGCGCCTCCAGGCACGTCGAACATCCGCCAATTCTGGCGAACTCAGCGCCGAAGCCGGTGGCGATCGAATACTTGCGCGCCTCCTCCATGTCATACAGCACGTACTTTTCGCTGCTGTCGCCGCTGGGATTCTGGATGGCCGTATCCACGCGCGCAAAAACGCCCAGATCGTACAGCTTGCGCTGCGCATCCCGCATGGCGGTGGGCGACAAAGGATCGCCCGCCTTCAGCAACATCTTGCTATCCACCAGGCTGCGGCGCGTATTTTGCAAGCCGCTGATCAGGATCTCGCGCACGAACTGCTGCTGCCCTTCGTGGATCACATAGGTCAAGTCCGTCTGGTGGGCGTCCGCCGCGGGCTTGGAACTCCACTCAAACGTGGCGTTGGGGAACCCCCGCGTGGAGTATTGCTGCAGGATGGCATCCCGGTCGACGGCCACGTTGTACTCGCTGAAGGGCTGCCCTTCCACGGAGCTGAGCTGCGCAAGCAACTGCGCTTTATCCAACTTGGCGGCACCCTGCACATCCAGGCTATGGATGAAATACTGCGGGCCTTCTTGAATAGAGATGAAAACCGCCAGATTATCGGGCTTGCCTTTATAGCCATCCTCAATCTTGTGCGTGACCGCTACGTCCCGGAATCCGTTGGACTGGTACAAGCTGCCGATGGACTGCTCGTCGCGCCGCAGCAGAGCCCCGCTATACCGCCCGCGCCGGAACTGCAGCAGCGAGGCGCGCATCAAGAACATGCGCTCCCGGATGGCGCTCGTCCTGAAATATTTGTTGCCCTGAATGTCGATCAGCACCAGCTTGTGGCGCTCGCCGGGGTTAATGAGATAGTCGATGGATGCCTTATCGTTGACCACCCGCTGCGGTTTGAATTCCACTTCAGCGTCGAAATAACCTTGGGATTGAAAGTAATCCCGCAAGTTGCGCTCGCCTTCGAGCAGCAGGGATTCATCCACCGTATGCTCTTCAAAAACCGGCACCAGGCTCCGCAGCTTGCGTTGCGACACCTTCGCCCCGACTGCCTGCACCTCCACTTCGGGTCCGGCATCGATGTCCAGCGATGCCTTGCTGCGATTGGTATCCGCATCGTAGTCCATGCCCTTCAATGTCACGCGCGCTTCAAAGCGCCCGCGCCGTTCGTACTTGGAACGTACATCCTCGACGCCATTGTTCACGCGCGATTGAGTGACTGTGCGCCACCCCCCGATCAGCCAACGGCGCCAGTGCGTGGCTTTCAGGATATCCTGCAGCGGCATCTTGGGATCGCCGGTTATGACCGGTGTGGCGAAGCGCGCGCGCGGTCCGGATTCCACCACAAAGTGAATACTCACCTGCTGCGTGTGTGGATCGTAGGACACCTCCGGGTGCACCTGGCTCGCATGCAGGCCGTTGGCTACTAATAGGCGCTCGATAGCGGTCTGCGCCGGACCCACGTCCGCTTCCGTAAACGGCTGCCCCAGGTTCAGCCGCGTGACGTTGACCAGTTGGCCCGCGTTGGGCGGATCGGATATGCGGCCCAGCATCGCTACGTTGCCAACGAACCAGCTATTCTTGGTGATGATTCTTACGATTATGCCGATGGCGGGGGCCGCTGCGGGCTCGGCATCCACCTGGATGTCTTCGAAGGCGCCTGTGGTATAGAGCCGCTCGATGGCCGCGTGCACGTCCGCTAGCCGCAGGGGCGCGCCTTTCTTGAGCGGGATGGCGCTAGCCAGTTCCGCGGCGGTAAGCGGCTGCTCCGGCGGGACGAATTGAATATCGGCTATCGGTTGCCCTTCGTACTTCGCCGTTTGCGCCCAAACCACCTGCGCACAGGCCAGCAACGAAATGGTTAAATAGCGAGCGAAGCTCCGCCACACCCTCCCCATCATAAACGAAAGGGCGCGCGCGGCGGATGTCCTAAACCTTACGAATTGACCCACTTCCGGGCCCTAAGGCCGCACGCACAATATGTCCGCCCTTTGCGGGAGCCATGCCGGCCCGCTGTGGAAAATAGCGAGCCGCAATCTGCGGTGGACCCAGATCTTCGACCTGGGTGAAGCCGAGCGACATCAGCTTGGCGCCCAGCACATCCGATTCAAAGTAGCTCACCCAGGCCTCGCCGATCCTGGCGACATGCTGCGCGCGCGCATCGTGCACAGCGCGCATCTCAGGTGACAAAGAGCCTGGAGGGTTGCTGTAGTCGAACACCACTTCCGCGCCGCCGGGCAGGCTGGCGATGAAGGTTAAGGTGGCGAAGGCGGCTTCCTCCGTCAAATAAGGCACGACTCCGAGCCAGGTAAAGAAGGATCGCTGGGCCGGATCGAAGCCGGCTGCGGCTAAGCCTTCGTCCAAAGTGGAGCGCTCGAAATCCACTGGCGCGAAGGTGAGCATATGCGGGAGCGGAATGTCCGCATCCGCGAGCCGCTGCCGTTTCCAGGCCTGCGTAGCCGGGTGATCCACTTCAAAGATGCGCAGGCGGTCCCGCATGGCGCCTCGGTAAGCGTAGGTATCCAGACCCGCGCCGAGCACCACAAGCTGAGTCACCCCGACCGCCACCGCGGCGGTCAAAGCATCTTCGGCGAAGCGGGTTCTCGCCGCGATGAACAGACGCATCGCGCGCCGGTGCGGATTCCGTTCGGCATCGCGAACCAGTTCTTCGGCATCGTCGCCATCCTGAGTGACAATACGGAGCGCCAACGGATCGGTGAAGATGCGGCCCTTCTCCAGCACCTGATGAACCGCGCGATGCGCTGCCGCGGCGAGGGCCGTGCGGCTGGGTTGTCCCGACTGCATCCGCTCACTTGTCTCCGGTGTTGATCTGCTGCTTGGTGTGCCGGGTGAGATACCAGCACGGCGGATCTCCCAAATGTGGGAACAGCGAATTCACGCACTCCTGGGGGCCCGGCGGATCGAAAGCATACTGCGTCTTGCCGTCCTTCATCGGGATCACCCACGTCCTTTGCACGACGACGCTGCCGAACTGCGCCCGGTTGTTCGGAATCCGGAAGCGCAGCGAAACATAATCGCACAAATAGACCAGCGCGCCCGCCAGCAGCAGGCCAAGCACCGCGTTAGTCAATAGTCTTTTCAAATCCTAAGAAACAGCTTGCGCCGGTACATCCAGTAGAGAATGAGCCAGTAAGTGAGCAGCACCGCGGCGCCCAGCAAGAGCGGTTCCAGACCGGGACCCAGGAAGCGGAAGGCGTCCGGACCCAGGTGTATCCGGAACGAGCTGAATGTGAAGCGCTCGAACAGATGCGCTATCAGGTAGGCCGCGATCGAGTTGACGCCGATAACCACCAGGGGAAAAGCCCACTTCCGGTAACCCTTCACGTCGATCACCCAACTGAAGATGGCCGTGAACAGGAAGCAGACGCCGCCGCTGAACAGGGTCCAACTCGGAGTCCAGATGCGCTTCACGATCGGGCAGATACCGGTGAAATGCAGCAACAACCCCGCGGCGATCCCGGCTACCCCGGCGATCAAGAGGCGCTGCATCGGAATCCGCGGCGCGCTGGCGCGCAGCCAACGGCCGGCCACGAGTCCCAGGATCATGGTGCCCAGCGTGGGAATGAAGCTGAGCGTCAGATAGCCGCCGTCATTGAAGACGAACGGGTGCGTGCGCGGGAACAGGTTCAAAAACCACTGATCGAAAGCGTTGCCCAGGTTGGCGTTCTTGTTCCAGTGCGCGGCGAAGCCGGAGTAGAAATGATGCCAGTCGGCGGGCACCCCCACGGACTGCCAATTGAATCCGGGGCCCGGCACGGGGTAGAGCGCCCACGCCAGCCAGTAGCCGGTGAGGATCACCGCCAGCGCGATCCATTGCCAGCGCGGTTTGCGGAAGCCCAGCAGGAACAGGAAAGGATAGCCCAACCCGATCTGCGAGAGCGTGTCCTCAAATGTGAAGTAGGTCCGTGGCGCGTACATCGAGCGTAGGAAAACTCCGAGCGCGACCAGCAGAAACGATCGCCAGATCGCGTGCGCCCACATCTTGCCGAATGTGCCGCCCTTAGCCAGCCGGCTGGCGATGGAATAAGGCAGCGCCACACCCACCAGGAACGAAAACGACGGCTGAATCATATCGTGCAGTGAGCAGCCGGCCCACTCCACGTGGGTCTGGTTGTATCCCAGAAACGCCCAGAAGGGATTGCCGGGGAAAGCATGGGCCACGCGCGCCAGCTCCAGGACTTCGCCCATCATTAGCAGCATCACCCAGCCGCGATAGGCGTCCACAGCGATGTTGCGGGCAACCGGTTGCGGGGCCCGGATCGAGTCCTGCGCTGGGGAAACAGGATTGAGGGTTGCTTGCAAGCGTCACCTCCTCAGGAGAACTAGTCTCGACATTAGCACAACAAAGCTCTGGTGAGGCGGACCCCGTTATTGGAATGCTATCGTGACCGGGTTGGCTGTCGCTCCGTTGATACTCACGGCCACCGTAACCTGGCCGGCGCCAGCCAGCGAAGCCGGCAGTTGCGCGTCGATCTGATCCAATCCCGCAAATTGCCCTTGCGGACCTGAAAATGCGACCGTCGTGGCGGTGGTGAAGAACTCCTCGTCGATAGTCACGCTGGTGCCGCTCACCGACGCCGCATCGAATCCGGTACCGTAGAGAATCAGATAAAGGGTATCCCCGTTGAACGCGATCGGAGAGGCGACGTACCCGCCGCTTCCCGCCTCGAACACATTTTCGTAATCGTACGTACCGTCTGCGTGTACGCGCTGGATCTGTGCCGCCGGCACGCCCTGTCCAGTTTGGTTCGCCGTGAAAATGGTGGGTGCTATGGATTCGACTTCCAACAGCCCCGTCGCCACGGTGGTCGTGCCGTTCAAGATCGCAATCGTCGTCAGGCCCGCCGCGACACCGCCCGGAATCTGGTAATTGATCTGCCCGGGAGAGACGTACAAGAGCGGCGCGAGCGACACAGTTCCGCCGCTATCGGTCAACTGCACCTGGGCGCCTTCGAGCGTCGTTAACAGCGGCAGTTGGGTGGCCTGCTGCGTACCCGTGGCGAGCGTCACGTTGCCGTAACCGGTCGCCAGTTCGCCCGGCGCGCTGGCCCATCCGTAAGAAGCAGCCGACGATACCGTCACGAAAGAAGCCGGCGTCAGGTGCCCTAGCAGCGTCGGCAATTGCTCCGCGTCGGTGGTGAAACTGTTCGAGGGCTGCACCGAGAGCAGACTGCAGGTGCAAGTGGGCACGGTTGCCCATAACTCGCCCGCTGCCCAATAAGTGCCGGGCATGCCCGCCACATCCAGCGAAATCAGAAAGGTGTTTATCACGGTTAGCCATCGCGGATCGTTGTTCGGTATGCCGTACTCTCCGAGATAGCATGGCACGTTGTTGGCCGTGCACCAGGCCACGAATGGTGCTAGCCGTGTCACTCCCACCTGGGCCAGTTGCGGATTGGCCGCCAGCTCTACATCGTAGGTTTCCGCGTAGGTGCCGCTGTAATCGGAGTCGAAATACTCGTGGGCTTCGTAGTAGTAGTTCTTGGCTGGGTCGCTGATAAAAGCCGTGGCGCCGTTGTAAGTCGACCAGTAAGTCGCGTTACTATATCCATCTCCCGGGATCATCACCAGTTTGTTGTCCCCGTTGTTGCGAATCGCCGTCACTACCGTCTGCGCGATCTGTCCCCAGTTCACAGGATTGCCGCTCGCGTCGGTGCCCATGTCGTGCGGCTCGTTCATCAGGTCATATGCCACTACCGCCGGCTCATCCTTGAACTCGTTGGATATGAGTACCCAGAAGTTGGCAAGGTCCGCCGAAGTTACGTTGACCGGGCTACCCGGGCAAGGATTGTCGATGATGCACGGATTTGAGACGAAGCTTTCGTTGGGGGCATACCGCGCGGAGTTGTGCGGCACGATGCTGACGAGCGCACCGGACGCCTTGGCGAAAGCCACATCCTGCTGCAGATACGCCAGATTGGTGGGATCGAGCGGCCCTCCCAAGACGGGCTGCAGCCGCTCCCATTGCACCTGCAGGCGAATGAACCCCAGCCCGCGCGCCGCGAAATAGTCGAAGGTGGGCGCACTGGGGTAGCTGTACTCTGTGCCATAAGTGGCTGACCAAGGGTCGCCCCATTCCGCCTGCGACACATTGACGCCACGGAAATATTGCCCCGCTGCCGTGCCTGTAACAATTATGAACAGGGCCGCCATCGCACCAGAGGTCCGCATGATGCGCAGTATATCAGGGCGCGCGGCTCAGGTCGGCGCAAAGTGACATTGTCTTACACCCCTATATGCGTCGCGATGTACCACCGGTTGCCGCAGAAGTCCTGCACTCCCGCCAGGCGATCGCCATAAGGCTGGTCCGCGGGTTCGGAAAGCGAAACCGCGCCCGCCGCTATCGCGCGGCGGTACACGGCGTCCGCATCCGGAACATACAGATAAATCGCGGTGGGCATCGGCTGCAAAACCATAGCGGAGGGCTCGCGCCGCGCGTCGCCCATCTCGATTATCGAATCGCCGATACGCACCTTGGCGTGCAGCACGGTTCCCTCGGGCGAGTCGTAGCGCACGAATTCCTCCGCGGCGAAGGCCTCCTTCAAAAAGTCGATCAGCTTCGGCGCGCCCACCGGATGCAGATAAATGGTCACGTCGCGCAGACCCTCCGGCACATACTTGGCACCCAGGTGCCGGCTGATAATCCAGTCGTTCCCAAACGGATCTTGAACCACCCCGAACCGGTCTCCGTGATCCTCAATAAGCCTCAACTGCACGGTGGCGCCAGCCGCGACGGCGCGCGCATACACCTCGTCTACGTCCGGAACGTAGTATTGAAACATAGTGGGAGTGGGCGTTCCGCGGAACGCGCTGCCCCCACCGATCATCATCATCGAGTCGCCGATCCGCACCTCCGCGTGGATGCCTCCGGCCGATCCAGTGTCGCGCATCAGTTCTTGCGCGCCGAACGCGCTCTTTACAAATTCGATCATTTCGGCGGCTTCGGGCACCGTCACGTACGGCGTAATGGTGTGAAAGCCCGCCCGTATGGGGTTTGCTGTTGTTGAGCTCATCAATGCTCTCCTTTCTAATTCGTTCTTGAGACGTTCCTTAAAACCTGGGCGCGGCAAATCCCGCAGATCGGCCGCCAGGCGCGCCAGCGGGGCGAGCCGCCGGTCCTGCGGGACAATCTCCGCGCCAGCCTCCGCCGAAAGCATGGTAGCGATCAGTTGATCCAACCGGTCCGCCAGAGAGCGCTTAGCCATTTGCCTCCCCCGCCAGTTCCCGCAGGCTCTTCAGCGCGCGCCATTGAAGCTGCTTGATGGCGCCTTCGCTGCGCCCCATTTCCCGTGCCATCTCGGAGATGCTCTGCTGCTGCACGAAACGCCCGATCACCACGTGCCGTTGATCCGCGGGCAGGGTGTCCACCAACTGAAAAAGCATGGCGCGCCGCTCGATATCGTCTTCGCAGGCAGGCTCGACGGCAGGGTCGCCAGCCGGCCCCCGTTCCGTTTCGCCAGGTTCCCGCCGCGCAGCATGCCACCGGTCGGCAATCGCGTTGGCGGCCATTCGCTGCAACCAGGCGGCAAACGCCATGCCGCGCCACTCGAAGCGCGAAAGATTCGCGAGCGCGCGCTGAAACACCTCCGCCGTCACGTCTTCCGCGTCGGCGCGGTTGGCCACGCGGCGCGCCACGTACGCGTACACACGTTCAAAGTTGCGTTCGTAAAGTTCCGCGAAACGGCCCGGATTGCGCTGGGCTGCGTCGATCAGAAGACGCTCTTCCTCGCTGGCCGGGTCGGCCTTCAAAGGTTGCTCCGCAAACTGCCCTCAATAAGGATAACCGCCGGGCGCCCCAAAAAGTCACGCGTGGCGCGTGCACTGGTGCTGGCCGGGTCGAGGCTCGCCTCGACACCTCTACCGGACCACGCTGCGATCGCTTCGCGTCAGTGAACCGAACCAGCAGCTCCAGGCCAGGATTGGCCGCCCCGCAAGGTCTTTCGGTTCGATCCTTTGTTGAAAGGAAAGGCCGAATTGGCTTCGTTCGGTAATCCGATTTTGGGTTCGACGGCCGACGTGCGCCGTCCATGTCGTCCATGGGGGACCGGAATTACGCTGTAGTGTGTTACATCCCGTTGCAGTGGATGTCAGCCGGCAAAAGAGGCGAGCTGGTTGAGTGCTTCCTGTCTCAATCTACCACGGCGGCACCGGATTCCGTGTGCAGGAAGTGTCGGAAAAGGGCGTAGGTAACTGGAAAATCAGGGCGTGCGCGTTTTTTCGTCGATGTGTGACCCCGGCAAGGGCACGGGTTATTTGGTTAGGTTGAGCAGCACCATGACGCCGCCCGAGCCATCCGTCTCGACGATGTCCGGCAGACCGGCATTTGCCGATTGGCCGTGGAGGTTGGCCACCAGGATGTTGTTGGGATCTGGGCCTGTGCCGATATTAATGGGTGACGAGGGAAATTTAGCGCCCCCCTCGCCCACGTACACCGCCAGCGTGTCGAATCCCAGCGCGAGCACATCCGGGATGCCGTCTCCGTTTACATCCGCCACGATGTTGAATCCGTTCGTAGCTCCAAAGGGAGCGTGCAGCGTTTCGAGTAATGTGAACCCGCCGCTACCGTTGCCCAAGTAGATCACGGCGCCAGCGCCGGCAATGCCAGAGAGAATCAGATCGAGTTTTCCATCCCCATTCAGATCCGCTAGGACCGGCTGATCCGAATACGCCCCAAAATCCGTCGTGACCTGGCTAAAGCCTCCGCTCTGATTGTTTAAGAGCACGAATACATAGTTGTTGGGTCCCGCTCCATTAGTCAACGCCAAATCCAGCCAGCCATCGTTGTTAACATCGCCCGCCGCAATGCCCGAGAATCCGCCCGACGGCGGATTGGGGACAAAGGCTGCGGGAGTTTGGAAGGTCCCGTCGCCGTTACCTAGCGCCAGCAGATTGCCTGAAGTCGCGAAATCCAGCTTGCCATCGTGGTTGAAGTCGCCGAGCACGACGACCCCGCCGGAATTTGGCGTGGCCGTAGTAGCCTTCAGCGTAAACGTACCATCCCCATTGCCCAGATAAGACAGCAGCGCATTGGGCGAACCGTTTACCGCCACCAGCAGGTCCGGGATGCCGTCTCCGTTCAAGTCCCCGGTCACCACACAGGCGGCACCCGACACAGCGATGGGCGTCCCGGTTGTGAATGGCGTCGCGGCTTTGCCCGTCCCCACCAGGATAGAAACACCAGTCGAAGTAATCACCGCCAAGTCGGGTTTTCCGTCGCCATTGAAGTCGGCTGTGACGCCACAGCTTGCGCCGCCAGAGACGCCGGTCCATATGCCATCCTCGAAGTTGCCTTTACCCTCGCCGAGCAATACGGAGCTGACATAATACCCGCTCGTTACGATATCGGTCAGCCCGTTGTTTCGCAAATCTAAAAGTCTGCGGCGGCTGGAAGGTACCGTTGCCGTT
>Ga0302325_10014285_pt1 | contig 16910 bp, 16 predicted proteins | sample Palsa_T0_2_FD_201948 | JGI IMG/M metagenome (GOLD analysis project Ga0302325, IMG submission 201948) | Peat permafrost microbial communities from Stordalen Mire near Abisko, Sweden - Palsa_T0_2 | ecosystem: Environmental > Terrestrial > Soil > Palsa > Peat permafrost | place: Sweden: Abisko... | reverse complement strand
GCTCGGCACGACCTCGAACAGGTCGCCGCACTTAAATCGCTCCTTCGCCTTTTCCACGATGGCGGCGTACCGCCCGGGCACCGGAGGCTCGAAATCACTGGCGGCGGTGGTCAGGGGGGCCGGCTGCGGGGTCACCGCGGTGTCCCGCGCGAGGCCGGCCGTCTCGGCGCCGCCCACGCTGAACTCGTAGGAGTACCTGATCGCCTCCTCGCGGCGCAGGTCAACCACGTAGATCTCGTCCGGCAGGTGAAGCACCAGGTCCCGCTGGCCGTCCGCCCGGTCGCGTGAGAGCCGGACCGGCTCGAACTGGAACGCCAGGTCGTAGCCGAACGCGCCGTACAGCCCCAGGTGCGGGTCGTCGCAGCCGAACGCGGCGACGATCTCCCGCAGCGCGCTGAACACCGTCGGCTGCCGCGAGCGCTCTTCCTCGGTGAACCCGCCGTCGCCCTCGGGCACCGACACGGTCAGCGCCAGGTCGTCCCGGTCGGGCCCGTCCTGCGCTTCGCGCTTCTTGCTGTTATCTTCAGGGGACTCGGCGACCTCGGTGCCGACGCGGCGCATGGCGGCGGCGATCACCGGCATCAGCACGCGGCCCCGGTCGTTGAGCGCGCGGGCGGTCACCTGCCGGCCGCGGGTGGTGATCTCGACCGGGGGGTTGACGTAGGCCAGGTGCCAGCGGGTGTACCGGCCGGGGTACTCCATGCCCGAGCTGAGCACGCCGCCTCGGCGGCGGTCGACCAGCGCCGCGATCTCCGCCAGCCGGGCCGGGTCGAACGCGCCGGCGGTGCGGGTGATGGTGACGCCTGCACCGCTCGTCAGGGAGGTCGTGCTGTCCACCGTGGGGCTCCTCTTTCGGGTCTAGCCCAGTCTCCGGCGGGAGAAACGAAAAGCGACCGCCGTTACCCGGGCGGTCGCTACGACAACAAAGCGGACACCGCCTACCGGCGGCGCCACCACTGAAGGTCAAGGATCGTGCTCATTGGGGCGTAGTTTAGCACCCGCCGGGGCGCCCCGCAGCTCTTTCACCACCGCCGAGACTTCTTGCTGTTATCTAATCTCCTACGGCGCGCCCGAATTTACCGCGCGACAAAGGGCCCGGAAACCGGGGCTGAACGTCGCGCGATCATGATGGAGACCGGCATTTCTTGCTGTTATCCGTTTTCGGGGCAGGAGGTGCTGACGTTCGGCATCCGCCAGGCGGTGGCGGCGCCGGTGATCAGCTCGGCGGAGGCGCGGAGTCCGGAGTCGCTGCTGTCCGTTACCTGGCGCCCCGACACGAAGCGGGCCACTACCGGCAGCACGCTCGGGTCGCCGAGCAGTCCGCCGTGCAGGGCCGGCACCACCAGCACGTCCGACGGCAGGCCGCAGACCGGGAGCGTCACCGCGTCGGCGAGCGGCACCACCGCCAGCCAGTGGATGGCCTTGCCGTCCGCCCCCAGCACCGCCGCCGCGCTGGCGAAGTACCTGGCGCCGAACTCGCTGACCGAGTTGAGCAGTTCCGCCGCCCCGTCCGGGCCGAACGGGGACATGGAGCCGATCAGGTAGTTCAGCTCGTCGAGGGCCTCCTCGGAGACCGATGCGCCGTCCGCTCCCGGCGGGTAGCTCAGCTGCCCGGGCTCGACGATCGGGCTGAGCAGCACGACCGCGCCCAGCGGCAGGCCGCGATGGCGGTCGAGCATGGCGTAGACGCCGAGGCTGCCCTCGCTCTCGGCCACCACGTCGACCGGTTTGTGCGTCAGCGCGTGAAACGCCTCCACCTGGCTGGCCAGCCGGTCCCCGAGCTCGGGCAGCGGCAGGTCGTCGGCGTCCGGGCCGCTCGCCAGCGGCCTGCCGTTCGGGCCCAGCCCGAGGTAGGAGAACTGACGGATCGCGAAACCGGGCAGCTCGGCCCGCAGCCCGTCGACGTCGTTGCAGCACGACGAGCCCCAGCCGCCGATGACGAGCACCGCGACCGCCGGCGTGGCCGGCCGGCCGGCCGCGGCCGGCCCGACCGCCGCGGTGCTGTCGGCCACCGCCGACGCGGCCGGGCCGATCGCGGTGCCACCGCCGGATCCGCCGACAGCGGTCGCGGCGGCCGATGAGCCGCCGGTCACGCTGGCGGGCAGCACGATCGTGCCGGTGAACAGCAGCCGCGCCACGCCGACGACGAGGGCGATCACCAGCACCGCCGCGATCGGCGCGAACGGCAGGCTGAACACCAGCCGGGCCGGCGCCGACTCGTGCGCGCGGGGGCGCAGCTGGGCGGCGATCAGCGCCAGCCCGTACCAGGCGCGGGCGTTGACCAGGCCGGCCAGCGCGATGACCGGGAACGCCCCCCCGGTCGGCAGGTGCGCGATCAGCGCGCCGGCCGCGGTCAGCGCGACGAAGCTGCCCAGCAGCCAGGCCACCGTCCGCAGCGGCGGCAGCCGGCGCCACCAGGCCTGGACCGTCCCGCCGTGGCTGAGCGCGACGACGATGCCGAGCATGATCGGGAACGCGGCCAGGAACGGCCAGGAGAACGGGAGCACGGCGACGCCGAACGCGAGCGTGGCCGCGGGCGTCAGCATCAGCCAGGCCAGCGCGGTCAGCGCCGCGCAGGACGCGAGGACGCGGCCAAGCGGCGGCGGCGGCAGCTCGCTCGGCCAGGCCAGCCGCAGCAGCGCCACGTCGAGCGCGGACCGCACGATCAGCACCAGCGTAACCAGCCCGGCGAACCACAGCCAAGACTGGCTGTCGGTGAACAGCCAGCGCAGGTCGTGGTAGGCGGCCAGCGACGGCACGGCGGTCACCTGCGGCGCGAGCGGCCGGGCGGCCGGCCCGAAGAGCGTGAGCAAGCCACCCTCGGCCACGGCGCCGCCGACCGCGACGAGGATCAGCCCTCGGTGCCGAAGGAACCCCTCGGCGGGAAGTTCCGCGCGCATATGTCATCCGGGTACGTGTGGTCCAGGTACCCATCCGGGCGAACCGTCTGCGCTGTGGACGTATTCCGGAAATGGAGTAACACTCCGGTAAAGCGCCCTGCCCGCCCCCCGTAGGAGATGTTGTACCCGGTCAGCGGCGAGCCATCCGCCCGCCGCACGCTTCTTGCTGTTATCACGAGAGGGCGTTACCTGCGGGTAGGCAGGAATTTCCCCGGCTGGTACGGTCTGGCCATGCGTAGCGCGGGTCTCGGGTCGCGGCCGGATGCCGGGCGCCGGATAGCGCGCGAGCCGGACGCGATGTTGACGAAGGAGACAGCCGCATGAGCAGCACCACCACGACCACCCTGGCCGAACTGCCCGCGCTGAAGGGGCAGGTGCTCGGCACCAGCGAGTGGTTCGAGGTCACCCAGGAGCGGGTGAACACGTTCGCCGACGCCACCGACGATCACCAGTGGATCCACGTGGACCCGGCGCGCGCGGTGGCCGAGTCGCCGTTCGGCGGCCCGATCGGGCACGGCTTCCTCACCCTCTCGCTGTTCGTGCCGATGTGGTCGCAGATTCTCGTTGTCACCGACGTCACCATGGGCGTGAACTACGGGCTGAACAAGGTCCGCTTCCCGGCTCCGGTGCCGGTCGGGTCCAGGATCCGGCTGACCGCCACCCTGGTCGACATCGAGGAGGTCAAGGGCGGCGCGGTCCAGCTGGTGGTGGGCGGCGTGGTCGAGCGCGAGGGCTCGGACAAGCCGGTCTGCGTGCTCGAGTCGCTGACCCGGCTCTACGGCTGAGGACCGGGGCGGGCGCGTGAGGAGCCGATTGCGCGGGTAAGGGTGGCCGCCGGGCGACGGTAGCCTGTGCGCGTGGCTGAGGTCCTTGATCATGCGTGGTTCTGCGAGGCGGGCGAAGCGGAGATAGCGGCGCTGGCGGCGGTCGTCGCCGAGGTGCCCGATCTGTCGGCCGAGGTGCCGACCACCCCGGGCTGGACGCTCGCGGACCTGGCCGGGCACGCCGGGTCGGTGCACCGGTGGGCGACCGCGATCGTGGTCTCGCAGGCCGAGTCGCGGCTGCCGGTCCCGGACGCCGATTCGCCCTGGTCGACCCCCGACGGGCTGGCGGAGTGGCTCCAGGCCGGTGCGAAGCCGCTGCTGGCGGCGCTGCGCTGGGCCGGGCCGGTCACCCCGGTGTGGACCTGGGGCCCCGGCCGGACCTCGGGCTGGTGGGCGCGGCGGATCCTGCACGAGACGACCGTGCACCGGGCCGACGCCGAGCTGGCGCTCGGGGTCGCCGACCCCGAGATCGAGTCGGTGATCGCGGCCGACGGGATCGACGAGTTCCTGTTCAACCTGCCGTCGGCCCGGCGGCCCTACAAGCACCTGGCGTCGCTGCCGACCGGGGCGTCGATGCACCTGCACGCGACCGACGCGGACGGCGAGTGGCTGGTCCGGTTCACCGAGAGCGGCATCAGCTGGGAACGCGGGCACGGCCGGGCGTCGGTCGCGGTGCGCGGCCCGGTGGCGTCGCTGCTGCTGTTCACCTACGGGCGGCTCCGGCCGGCCGATCCTCGGCTGGCGGTGTTCGGCCAGGCCGACCTGCTCGACGCCTGGCAGCAGAAGACGGCGCAGTGAGCGGAACACCGCGGCGATGACGGCGGCACTGCGCGGCGGCCCGGTCCGGGCGCCGGCCTGGTGAGGGCCGCGCGTTTATGCGCCTGCTCGCGATCAGCGATCTGCACATCGGCTATCCGGAGAACCGGGCCTACGCGGACGCGCTCGCCCCGGCCGACCCCGAGGACTGGCTGATCGTCGCGGGCGACGTCGGCGAGATCTTCGCCGACGTCGGGTTCGTGCTCGCGTCGCTCGCGAACCGGTTCGCCCGGGTGATCTGGGCGCCGGGCAACCACGAGCTGTGGACGCTGCCGTCCGATCCGGTCGCGGTCCGCGGCGTCGCCCGGTACCAGGCCCTGGTCAAGGTGTGCCGGCGGTTCGGGGTGCTGACCCCGGAGGACGAGTTCCCGGTCTGGGACGGCCCCGGCGGCCCGGTCACGGTGGCGCCGCTGTGCACCCTCTACGACTACTCGTTCGGGCCCGGCGGCGCGGCTGCCGACGACGGCGGGGCCGACGACGGCGGGGCCGGCGACGGCGGCCGGGCGGGCCGGGGGACGGCGGAACGGGAACCCGGCGACCGGAGAGCGGCCGCGCTGCTGGCGGCGGACGCCGCCGGGATCGTGCCCGCCGACGAGGGACGTCTGTTCTGCGACCCGTACCCGTCGATGGCCGACTGGTGCCGGGACCGGGTGGCCGTGACCGAGGCGCGGCTCGCGGCCGTGGACGGGCCGCTGGTGCTGGCCGGCCACTGGCCGCTGATCCCGGCGCCGCTGGCGAAGCTGCGGCACCCGGCCTACGCCCCGTGGTGCGGAACCGCCCTGACCGCCGACTGGCACACCCGCTACCCGGTACTCGCCGCCGTCTACGGCCACCTGCACATCCCGCGCACGACGGAGTGCGACGGCGTCCGCTTCGAGGAGGTCTCGGTCGGCAATCCCCGCGAGTGGCGGCGCCGGGGCGCCGCTCCCCCGCCGCCGCGCGTCATCCTCGGCTGACCATTTCGCCCGGCGGTTACCAGAGCAGGCGGCGCTCGAAGACGACCTTGGGCGCGCAATCGCCGTCGTAGTCGGGGATCGGGTCGGTGACGGTGAAGCCCATCGCCGTGTGGAAGGCGATCGACCGGGCGTTGTGGGCGGCGGTGATCGCGTTGACGACCGAGCGGCCGTCCGCCTCGGCGAGGGCGAAGAACCGCTCGTAGAGGGTGCGCGCAAGGCCGTTCCCGCGCCGGGCCGGATCCACCCCGACGAAGTGGATGTAGGCCGCGTCCGGCCGCGACGGCGACAGGAAGCCGATCAGGAACCCGGCTAGGGCGCCGTCGGCTTCGGCGATGGTGGAGGTCACGTGGAAGTGGTCGAGGAACACCCGGGGCAACGCGGCCCGGATCGGGCGGCCCCACCAGTCGTCCACCACGGCGATGATCGGGTCGAAGTCGGCGGCGGCGGCGGTGCGCAGGGTGATGTCAGGGGTCACGCCGCCTGATCGTAGTCGCAGCGACCGCGCGTCGGCGGCGGTGCCAGAGCCGGCCGGGACCGTTCGATATGACGGGTTGCGGGTTTTTTAGAAGGAGAAGCCGCCGGGGCGCGAGTTGCGGTCGGCCAGCAGGCCCGCCAGCGTGGAGATCGCGATCTCGGGCGGGGTCCGCGAGCCGATGTTGAGACCGATCGGGCGGTGCACCCGGGCGATGTCACCCGGGGCGGCGCCGAGCGCCTCGAGCGCCTCGACGTGCGGCCCCGCGTGGTGCGGGTTGCCCATGATGCCGACCCAGCGGGCCTTGGCGGCGAGGGCGTCGCGGAGCATCACCCCGAGCTCGTCCCGGTGGTGGTCGGTGACCACCACGTCGGCCCCATCGAGGGTGTCCGGCATCGTCTCGGCCACGGCGAAGCCGCCCATCCGGGCGGCCGAGGCGCGGACCGGGTCGGGATCGACCAGCAGGCAGCGGTAGCCGGCGTCGGCGGCGTAGCGGAGCAGGTAGCCGGAGACGGACGAGGCGAACACCGCGATCAGCGCGCGGTCCGCGACCGGGTCGCCCGGCGGCGGGGGGGTCGGGCGGGGGGCAGGTGCGGTGTCGCCGTGGGCGACGGCGCAGGCGTCATTCTGTTCGGCCATGAGGGTAAGTCTGCTCCATCGGGGCGCCCGCTGGCCACGGCGGCCCCGGGCTGCCGGTTGAGCCGACCTCTCAGCCGGCGGTCGCCGCCTTCGTCGCCCAGGTCTGCTGGGGGACGCCGATGCAGCTCTCAGCGGCGATCTGGGCGGTCGGGTCGGCGTGCGGGTCGGTCAGGCAGAGACCCGACTGCGGGTTGACGATCTCGCCGCCGGAGGCGGTCTTCCACTGCTGGTCGGCGCTGCCGGCGCACGGGTACCAGTCGACTTGGGCGCCGGTGCTGGTGCTGCTCCCGACCGACAGGCAGCCGCCCTCGGTCCGCAGGGTCTGGTCGGAGTCGAGCGACCAGACCTGGCCCGCGCTGCCGTCGCAGGCGTGCAGGTCGATCGGGTTGTACTCGGTGTTCACGCCGCCCGAGTTGGCCAGGCACTCGCCCCCGGTGCCGGTGAGGTAGCCGGTGGTGGTGGCCGTGGCGGTGGGCGTGGAATTGACGCCCTTCTCGTAGACCGCCACGTAGGCGACGCTCAGCGAGGCGGGCACCGTCTTCGCGTTCGGGGTGGTGCAGTGGCACATCCCGCTTGGGTAATCGCCGCCGACCGCCAGGTCGAGGATCATGAAGAAGCCGTGGTCGATCGCCTGCTGCCAGACCGAGGTGCCGGTATGCGCCTCGGTGACCGTGGCGACCAGGTTGCCGTCCATCAGGAACTGGGCGAACTCGGCGCTGGGGTTGGTCCGGTTGATGATCACCGAGTACGTGTTGTAGCCGGCGTCGCAGGGCGTGTCCGGGCACGGTTCCAGGTTGCTGCCGCCGCCGCGCTGGCCCGCCCCGTGCAGGGTGGCGGCCGACTCGTCATCGGAGTTGACGCTCTCCAGCATGTCGATCTCGCCGGACGAGGGCCAGCTGCCGCCGGTGCGCATCGGCGACCCCAGCGCCCAGAACGACGGCCAGTAGCCCGGGCCGCCGTTCGGCTGCTTGATCGAGGCGGTCATCTCCATCTCGCCGCCGGGCGGGGCGATGAAGTCGTCGCGGGTGGTCTCGATCCGGCCCGAATACCACTTTCCGTCGGTGTGGGTGGCCTGGATGACCAGGTGCCCGTAGCCGTCGACGTAGACGTTCTGGGTCGAGTTGGTGTCGTTCTCGGCGTTGTTCGACCCCCAGCCGGTGCCGATGTCGTAGAGCCAGTTGGCGGACGACGGCGGGCTGCCCGCCTTGCCCGCGAAACCGTCGGAGAACACGGTCGTCCAGCCGGACGGCGCAGGCGGCACCTTGCTGGCCTTCGCGGCGGCCGGGAGATTGCGGATAATCACCGGGTTGGCCTGCAACTCCGGGGCGGCGACAGCCGAGCAGCCGCCGAGCAGAACCACGGCGGCCAAGGCGATGAGCAGGGCGACCCGTCGCATATGTCCCTTTCGCCTGGTTATGATCGTTGCCGTTAGAGAGTGTCGCATACCGTTAGGGTGTCGCTCATGGATTTTCAAGAGGTGGTGCGACGGCGGCGGATGGTGCGCACGTTCACCGGGGAGCCGATCCCCAAGGAGTCACTCGAGCGAATCCTCGCCAACGCGGTCCGCGGGCCGTCGGCCGGGTTCTCCCAGGGGCAGTCGTTCCTGCTGCTGACCGAGCCGGCCGACCGGGAGCGGTTCTGGGCGATCGCGGGCGCGGCGGTCAACGAATCGGCCCAGACGGCGCCCGCCGTGATCGTGCCGATGTCGTGCAAGCGGGTCTACCTGGACCGGTACGCGCAGCCCGACAAGGGCTGGACCGACCGGGACGAGGCGCGCTGGCCGGTCCCGTTCTGGCACATCGACACCGGGATGGCGGCGCTGCTGATCCTGCAGACGGTGGTGGACGAGGGGCTCGGCGCGATCTACTTCGGCATCGTGCCGGAGGCGGTGCAGCCGTTCCGCGACGCGTTCGGGGTGCCGGACGACCAGGAGCCGATCGGCGCGATCGCGATCGGGCACGACGCCGAGAGCGAGAAGCGCGACCTGCGGTCGAAGCGGCGTTCGGTGGAGGACGTGCTGCACTACGGGCGCTGGTAGCGTCCGTCGGCCGACGCCGCTGAATCCCGCTCTGCCTCTGCGTCTGGCGCCGGGTCTCGCTGTGGCGTCGGTTCCGGCTCGTCGACCATGACCTCGACGCTCTCGCTCGTCCCGGCCGTCCCGGCTGCCACGACCGTCCCGTCTGTCTCGACTGTCTCCATGGTCACCGCCGTCCCGGGCGGGCCGGTCAGCCGCCAGATCTCGACGACGATCACCTGCAGCGCGCCGGCCGCCGGGATGGAGAGCAGCGCCGCCACGAAGCCGCCGAAGATCCCGCCCACCCACGCCCCGATCGACGCGCCGACCAGCACCGAGAGCAGCACCAGGAGCGGCGATATGCGCACGGTCCTGGACATGATGATCGGGTTTAGCGCGTGGTTCTCGATCTGGGTGTAGATCAGGAACACCACCAGCACCACGATGCCCGCGGTGAGGCCCTTGGAGGCGGCGGCGAACAGCACGACCGGGATCCCGGCCAGCGCGCCGCCGATAATCGGCAGGAAGTCGACCAGCGCCACCCACAGCGCCCACAGCCCGGGAAACGGCACGCCGGTCGCGAGCAGCGAGATGAACACCGTCAGCCCGCAGATCACCGAGGTGGTGAAGTTCCCGAGCATGTACCCGACGACCGCCTTGTTGACCTGGGACGAGACCGCCTGTATCTCCCGCGCCTGGCGGGCCGAGAACAGGGAGAGCACGCCGCGGCGCAGCTTCGGTCCCTCCAGCAGGAGCAGCAGCACCAGCACGAAGATCGTGAACAGCTCGAACAGCAGCGACACCGCGCCCTCGCCGAACGACAGCGCCGGCTTGGCCAGGCCCTGCCCGAACGTGACCAGCTTGGGCGCGTTCTTCGCCACCCACTGCTGCACGTGATAGCGGCGCACCAGGTCGCCGATCCAGCCCTTGCCGATCCAGCCCTTGCCGGTCTCCGCCGACGTGATGTACGCCGGCAGCTTGTTGGCGAAGTTGGTGATCCCGGTCACCAGCGGATCGCCGAACTCGTAGGCCAGCCCGGCGAAGGCCGCGAGCCCGATCAGCGTGACCAGCGTGACCGCGAGCCCGCGCCGGTGGACCACGTGCTTCTCGATCACCCGCACCAGCGGGTTGAGGATCAGCGCGACGAACCCGGCGACCAGGATCAGCAGCAGCACATCGCGGAGCCGGTAGATCAGCTTCCCGGCCAGGTAGAAGAAGGCGACCGCGAGGATGGCGACGATGATCGTGCGCAGCGGGACTTTCTTCAGGTCGGCGGCGTTCCATAGCCGCCCCATTCGGGACCCGAGGGTCCCGTTCCGTTCATCGCTGCTCACCCCTACAGCATGTCAGGTTCCACGCCCGGATTGCGCGCACAGGGACCCTATTGAGCATCTGGTGGCGGGTGAGGGGCCGACGGCGCGTTGTTATCGCGTGGTCAGCGGGGTGCTGGCGTTGATAGCGGTGAGGCGTTGGCGGCGGGCCCGATTAGCAGGGCAGCAGGCCCTGGACCTGCTTGGCGGCCAGCACCCGGCGGGCGGCGGCGTCGACCGTGGCGCGGAAGGCGGAGTCGGACGACGCCGTCGCGAGCACGGTGGACGCCATCTCCTCGGCCGGCGCGAACGACTGCGAGGTGATCAGGTCACCGCCCGCGTTGAGGTAGTCCAGCGCCCGCTGCCCGGCCGGGATCGAGGCCACCGCGGCGGCGTCGCCGAGGTCATCGGAGACGATCACGCCGTTGAAGCCGAGCCCGTTCCGCAGCAGCCCCATGATCACCGGCGAGAACACCGCCAGGTGGGCCGGGTCGATCTTGGTGTAGGTCGCCTCGGCCACCATCACGTAGGGCACCCCCGCGTTGATGGCCTCGCGGTACGACTGGAGGTAGGGATCGGTCGAGGTGGTGACCGAGTCGACCACGTCCGAGGTGAAGTCGGTGTTCCCGACGACCCGGCCGAGCCCCGGGAAGTGCTTGATCACGGACGCGACCCCGGCCGCGCCCATCCCGTCGATGAACGCGACGCCGTGCTCGCCGTTGGTCTGCGGATCGGACCCGAACTCGCGGTCAAGCTCACCGATCGGCGCGTTCGTCGACGCGGTGCCGGCCGGCACGGTGTCCATGACCGGCGCCAGGTTGAGGTTCACGCCCGCCCCGTGCAACTGGCTCCCCCAGGTGTCCGCCTGGGCGCGCAGGGCGCTCGTCGTCCAGCCGCCCTGGACGAGCGCGGACGGCATCGCGTCGAATCCGGGCCCGGTCAGCTGCTGGATCTCGCCGCCCTCCTGGTTGGCGGCGATGAGGAAGCGCACGTCGTGGGTGTCGGCCGGGGCGAGCGCCTGGATCGCGGCCGTCGCGGCGGCGAGCGAACTTGTCCCGTCGGAGTTGGCCGGAAGCAGAATGGAGCCGAAGTGGTACTGCGCCAGCGCGGCCTGCGTGCCGGACCCGGCGATGTCGGTCGTCGGCGCCACCAGGAACAGCTGCCCGACCCGCTGCGCCAGCGTGAGCTGGCCGTACACCTGCGTCACGCAGGCACTGGCGGGCGACCCGGTGGTCGGCCCCTGGGGCTGCGAGCCGCTGCTGGTGCCGGCGGGCGTCGGGCTGGCGGCGCTGGTGCTGACGGCGCCGTTGGTGGCCGCTCCCGCGTCCGTGCTCGGCGGAGCGCTGCCGACCGCGCCGCTGGCGCTGCACGCCGCCAGCGCGGCAACGCTGGCGGCGGCCGCCGCGCACGCTAGCAGGCGGGCGCGCCGGTGATTGGTGTGATTGGTGCGGCTTCGATCTGCGGGCACAGCACGACTCTAGTGGCCTTTCTTTGGTCGCCCGTCCGCTAGTCACCAGGGATGAGAGAGCAGAAGATGATCCCGAACGGACGCGTGGCTCCGCGTGGCCCGCACCATGATCTCGCTGGGAGGGCTGTCGATGCGCTTCGCCGTTTTCGATCACAACGACTCATCCGGACGGCCGCCGGCCATCCAGCTGGCCGAGCGGCTGTCGCTGATCGAAGCCTACGAGCGGCTCGGCTACTACGCCTACCAACTGGCCGAGCACCACAGCACCCCGCTCGGCATCGCCGCCCCGCACCTGATGCTGGCGGCCGCGTCCCAGCGGACCTCGACGATCAGGCTCGGCACGCTGATCTCGATCCTGCCGCTGATCCACCCGATGCGGATGATCGAGGAGGCCGCCACCCTCGACCAGCTGACCGGCGGCAGGCTGGTGCTCGGCGTGGGCCGGGGCATCTCCCCGATTGAGACCGGCTTCCACGGGGTCCCGGGCGACGAGGCGCAGGGCCGGTTCGACGAGGCGTTCGAGATCCTCCGCCTGGGCCTCTCGAGCGACGTGGTCGACTTCGACGGGAAGTACTACCAGCTCACGTCGGCGCCGGTGGTCACCCATCCGGTGCAGCAGCCGATGCCGCTCTGGTACGCCACCATGACGCTCGAGCGGGCCCGGTGGTGCGCGCGGCTGGAGATGCCGATGCTCGCGCTCGTTCCCTCCCGCCGGGTACGGCCGCTGACCGACGCGTACCGGGCGGAGTGGGCCGCCCTCGGCCGCCCGGCCGAGGACGTGCCCGCGCTCGGCATTAGCCGGCAGATCGTGATCGCGGACACGAACGCGGCGGCGATGGCGATCGCCAACCGGGCGTTCGCCCCCTTCCGCGAGAGCATCTCCCACCTGTGGCACAAGTTCGGGGTGCCGATGCCGCCGGTGCTGGCGGCCGACACCTACGAGGGCATCGCCGCCACCGGGCACTGCTACGCCGGCGACCCGGCCGGGGCGCGCGCTTGGGTGGCCGAGCACGCCGAGACGGCGGGCGTGAACTACATGTCGCTGGAGTTCTGCTTCGGCGACATGACCGCGGCCGAGGCGCTCCGGTCGGCCGAGCTGTTCGCGGCCGAGGTCATGCCGGCGTTCAGCTGACGCCGCGCGCCGTGCTCGGCGCTTCTTGCTGTTATCACATGAAGACGTCGGCTCCGGGCGCGGCGTGGCGGAGATCGCCGTCGACGAAGGTGGCGACGACCGCCAGGCCGGCGATGCGGTCGGGGGCGACGGCGGTGGGGTCTTCGGACAGGACCGTGAAGTCGGCGAGCTTGCCCGGGGCGATCGAGCCTTTGACCCGTTCTTGCCTCGAGGCGTAGGCGGAGCCCCAGGTGTAGGCGCGGAGGGCCTCGGCCGGGGTGATCGCCTCGGCCGCGTTGAACGGGGCGCCGGTGGCGGTACGGCGGTTGACCATGTCGTGCAGGCCGAGCAGCGGGGCGCCGGACGCGACCGGACGGTCGGAGCTGCCGGGCAGCACCAGGCCGGCGTCGATGAGCGAGCGCTGGCGGTAGAGCCAGGCGGCGCGGTCCTGGCCGACGGCGGCGAGCATGCCGTCGCCGAGCTCGGTGACGAACCTGGCCTGGCCGACGGCGATCACGCCGAGCTTCGCCGCCCGGGCGACCTGATCGGGCCGGGCGGCGGCGAAGTGCTCGATCCGGTGCCGCGGCCGAGGCCGCGGATACTGGTCGGCGGCGTCGGCGAAGGCATCGAGGGCCAGGTCGATGGCCCGATCGCCGATCGCGTGGGCGGCGACGCGCCAGCCCGCCCGGTGCGCCGCGATGATCATTTCGGTCAGGTGATCGGCGTCGGCCTGCAGGTAGCCGCTATTGCCGGGATCGCCTTCGAAGGGGGCGGACATCGCGGCGGTGCGGCCGACGAGGGAGCCGTCGGTGAAGACCTTCATCGGGCCGAGCCGCAGCCAGTCGTCGCCGAAGCCGGTCCGCAAGCCCAGGTCGATGCCGGTTTCGATGCCGTCCGACGGATGCGCGCCGAGGGGGTGGAAGGCGTCGCTGACAACCATCAGCTCGACCCGGACATGCAGCCTGCCCTGGTCGCGGGCGGCGACGTAGGCGGCCAGATCGACCGGGGACTGGCCGATCCAGCCGCCGCCGACGCCAGCCTCGGTGACCGAGGTGATGCCTTCGGCCAGGTACCGGCGGCCGGCCGCGTCGACGGCGTCGGTCAGCGTGCTCAGCGGGTAGGGATGGGTCAGGTTCCCGACCAGTTCCTGGGCGCGTTCCTCCATCAGCCCGGTGGGGCGCCCGGCCGCGTCGGCGGTGACCCGGCCGCCGTCCACCGGCGGGGCCGTCTCGCTGATGCCGAGGTCGGCCAGCACCAGGCTGTTCACCACGCACATGTGGCTGGACGTGTGCTTGAGCCAGACCCGGTGGTTCGGCGCGATCGCGTCGAGCGCGTCGCGGCTCGGGTGGGCGCCAGTCCGGTTCTGGTCGTAGCCGGACCCGATGATCCACTCCCCCTCGGGGGTGGTGGCGGCCTTGGCCGCCACCCGCGCGTAGAGCTCGTCCTGGCTGCCTACCCTCAGGTCGACCTCGGTCAGCGAGAGGCCAAATCCGATCATGTGATTGTGCGCGTCGTTGAACCCCGGAATGAGCGTCAGCCCGCGCAGGTCGATCACGGCTTTCCCGGTTAGGTCCGGCTTGCCGTCATAGACCCCGACGACGCGCCCGCCCGCCACCGCGACCGCGCTGGCCGTGGGCCGCTCCGCATCCATCGTGAGCACGTTGGCGTTAACCAGCAGCAAGTCAGCTTCATAGGGCATGCCTCAAGATCCTATTCGGCGGCGAACGCCGAGGCCCCGAGCCGGCCAGGGAACTATCCGGTCCTGGCGGTGAACCCAGGGTCGGCTATATCCGTTTGCCAGGGTGAACGCCTTGTGACGCGATGGGTGGTGGCCGACGGTGATCGACCGGGCCGGGGATGGGGACGGCGATGCGGTCGGCGCCGCCCGGAACCGGCCCGAAGACGGCGAACGAGCCGATACATCGTCGACCGACTCGCCGGCGCACGACGACGCCCCAGTCGACGCGCCCCGTCCAGACGGGGTGCCCACCACCGCTGAGCAGCGGGCAGCCGCCCACCGACGGTACCGGGACACGGTCGATCACACCTATGACGTGGCGCGGGTCGAAGCAGGCGAGGACGCGCGGGCGGGGGCGCGGGAGGCGTCGCCGAGGGGCGCCACCGCCCGTGAGGAGACACCGGAGCCGGACGCGGATCAGGACCGGAAGGGGCAGGCGGCAGAAGGGCCGGACGGAGAGGGCGCTGAGGCACGGGATACCTGGGCTGAGGCGCTCCCTGGGCTGCGGGCCGCTTGGGAGAAACACGAGCAGAAGTATCCCCAACGGACCCGGCCGACTCCCAGCTCCCAAGCGGACGGCGGTTGGCTGGCCGACGGCGGACGGCGGCTCAGCCCCGAGCACAACGCCGAGGCCGCCAAGGCCTGCGAAGACATCCGTGCGGAGGGCAAGGAGGTCATCCTGCCCGCGATGGAGCGGGTCGAGGCGGCTGACCCGGACCGCCGGCTGGCCGGGCTGGAGCACATGCTCAAGGGCGAAGACCGGCTGAAGGAGAAGATCGCGGATTACCTGCGCGCTCCCGGTGTTACGGTGCGCGAAGCGGTGGACACTGTGCCCGATGCCGTGCGATTCACGCTCACTTATAACTCGCAACGCTACGCTGAAGGCGTTCTCTCAGATGTCGATCGGCTCAAGTCGGAGGGGTTCGAGCTGATCAAACTGAAGAACCTATGGGCGGAAGAGCAGTACAAGGGAATCAACAGCCAGTGGCGGCGGCCGGAAACAGGGCTGCGCTTCGAGATGCAGTTCCACACGCCGGAGAGCCTGGAGGCAAAGGAACTAACGCACAGCGCGTACGAGCGAATCCGCGGCCCAGCCTCGCCTGCCGAGCGCTCGGAACTAGAGGACTTCCAACGTCGGGCTAACGACCGGCTCGACACGCCCCCCGGAACCGCCGAGATCAGAGACTTCCCGGAGAAACGATGACGACTGAAAAGATCACCTATTACGCGATGATCGATGAGCACACGAGCCGGGATAATCCCCGAACCGTGCTCCGGCGCATCGAGAATGACGAAGGCACGACGGACGAGATGTTCTCACGGGACCTGACTTGGGAGTTCTCACCGCTCTTGTATTCCGCCGAGCGCGGCGACACCATGCTGGACTTCGTCGCGATCGGCGAGGATGAGGCGGAGCGGATCGTGGCGCGGATCAGGGGGCTGGCGGCCTCGGAGGAGTAACGGCTGGGCTAGGACCGCGAGCGTACCGGATCAGGAAGCCGCCGTCGGCGGTGAAGCCGGCCCGCTGGTAGAACGGGATCGCGCGTTCGGAGGGCCGAAGGACGACGCGGATGTACCCCTGCTGGTCGGCGTGCGCGAGCAGCGCGGTCAGCAGCCGGGCGCCGATGCCCCGGTTTCTGTACGGCGCCAGGACGAACGCGTTGGCGAGGTAGCCCCAGGTGCCCGCGTCGCGGCTTGGGCGGGGCATCCGCTCGAAGAGCGCGAGGTTCATCATGCCGACCGGCTCGCCGGAGAGCTCCGCCAGCCAGCAGATCCGCCGGGCGGCTTCGCGCTCGTACCAGTCGAGGAAGCGGGCTTCGAAGCCCTGGTCGGCGACGTCGCCGTGCTCTTCGGCGGTCCAGGTTTGGCGGAGGGCGGCGATGGCCGGGCCATCGGCGCTGTCGGCGATCCGGATGACGGGGGTTGGCACGGCCCACGAGCGTACCGTGACCGGCGACGACGGCCGATCTCACTGGTGCGAGAGCAGATGACCGGCAACTGGGTGCGTTCCGCCCTGGCGCCTTGGGGCGGAACGCACCGCTCGCTGGGAGCGGTGGATCAGCAGCAGTCGCCGCTCTCGCAGCATGAGCCCTCGCAGGTGAGGTCATCGCAGCACGAGCACATTCCGGTCACCTCCCCTCGCGTTCCATTCGGTGTCCTGACGATCGGCCGCGCACCAGGTGCCGGGAACCGGATCCGGGCACGGCGCGGACGGCGCGGACAGGCCCGCCACCATCCCGGAGAGCTCGGCCCGGAGCGCGGTGAGCCGGGTGATCTCCCGGTCGATCTCACCGATGTGCTCGCGCAGCAGCGTCTCCGCCGGACCGCAGGGGCAGTCAGCGGTCTCACGGACCAGCAGCAGCTCGCGGATCTCCGACAGCCGCAGCCCGAGCCGCTGCGCGCCCCGGATGAACAGCAGCCGGTCCACGTCGGCGGCCCCGTACCGGCGGTGGTCCCCGTCGGTCCGGCTCGGCTCCGGCAGCAGGCCGGCCCGTTCGTAGTAGCGGACCGTGTCCGCTCTCACCCCGGCCCGCGCCGCCAGTTGCCCGACGGTCAGCGGCCTGGCCACCCGTTCGATCGTCATGTCTCGACGCTAAGCCCTGGACCGCACTCCAAGTTCAAGACCGCGGGGCGAGGCCTCGGAAGAGGGTGCCGAGGAGGG
>Ga0302325_10014283_pt1 | contig 16913 bp, 13 predicted proteins | sample Palsa_T0_2_FD_201948 | JGI IMG/M metagenome (GOLD analysis project Ga0302325, IMG submission 201948) | Peat permafrost microbial communities from Stordalen Mire near Abisko, Sweden - Palsa_T0_2 | ecosystem: Environmental > Terrestrial > Soil > Palsa > Peat permafrost | place: Sweden: Abisko... | reverse complement strand
GCAGGCCGACGCAGCGCAGGCCGACGCAGCGCAGGCCGACACAGCGCAGGCCGACACAGCGCAGGCCGACACAGCGGAAGCCGCGGCCGAGCACGCTGACGCGGAGCAAGCTGAGGCGGCGGAAACCGCCGAGTCTCCGGCCGTGTCGGCCGCGTTCGAGGGCACCGACCCCGCCGATGAAGCACCCGTGCTGCCGTCCGGGACGGACCGCGACCCCGACGAGCCCGCCGAAGCCGAGCCGTTGACGGAATCCGACGAGCCATCCGCTGAAGACGAGCCGTCCGCCGCCACGCAGGATGCCGCCACGCAGGACGGCACCACGCAGGACGCCGCCACGCAGGACGCAGCCAAGCCGGAAAGCGGGGCCAAAATGGTCGCCGTGGTCCCGGGCGTGCCCCGGTACCACGAACCTGACTGCGTCCTCATCCGCTTCATGCCCGAGAACGACGTCCAGACCAAGTCCATCCCCGAGGCCAAGGCGGCCAACTGCACCCCGTGCGTAGCCTGCCAGCCCGAGGAGTAGCCGGCTCTCAGCCGGCCGGCGCTACGGCGAGCCAGAAGCGCAGGTCGAGGTCGGCGTCCGCGTGCTCGTGCCAGGAGCCTGCGGGGTCGCCCGGTCCCCGGCCGGGGCCGAACGCCACCGCCAGCACCTCGGCCGCGATCAGCTCGCCGTGCGTGGTCAGCGCCGCCGCCAGGTCGGCGTCCGGCGTCGCCCAGCGCAGCTCGATCCGGTCGCTGACGTCCAGCCCTGAGCTCTTGCGCGCGTCCTGGATCAGCCGCACGACCTCCCGCGCCCACCCCTGCGCCCGCAGCGCGTCGGACACCGCCAGGTCGAGCGCCACCGTCTCGCCCGCCGCCGTCGCCACGCCCCACCCCTCGAGCGGCGTCTGCGTCACCACCAGGTCCTCCGCCGTCAGCGCCACCGCGCCGAGCGAGGCCACCTGCACCGTCGCCCCGCCAGACCCCGACCCGGACCCAGCCCCAGACCCGGAGTCCGCCACCGCGTGCGCCAGCACCGCCGGGTCGGCCGCCCTGATCGCGGCCGCGACCGCCTGGGTCGATGAGCCGAACCGCTTGCCGAGCGCGCGGAACTCCGGCTTGACCGTGTAGGTGACAAGCTCGCCGCCGGCCGCGTCGAGCGGCTCGACCACGTGCACGTTGAGCTCGTCGGCGATCAGGTCGCGCAGTTCCGGCGTCAGCGCCGCGAACCCGACCGCGCCGACCAGCGCGCGCGAAAGCGGCTGCCTGGTCCGCACCGAGGCGGCCGACCGGGCCGACCGGCCGAGCTCGACCAGCCGCCGGGCGAGGGCCATCTGGGCCGACAGGGCCGGCTCGATCAGGCTGTCATCCCAGCTCGGCCAGGCCGCCAGGTGCACCGACTCGGGCGCGTCGGCCGGCCGCAGCACGCCCCACAGGTAGTCGGACAGGAACGGCGTGATCGGCGCCATCATCGTCGTGACGGCCGCCAGCGCCGCATGCAGCGTCGCGAACGCCGACGCTCCGTCGGCCGACCCCGGCCCGTCCCAGAACCGCCGCCGCGACCGCCGCACGTACCAGTTCGACAGGTCGTCGATCAGCCCGGCCAGCCGCCGCCCGGCGGCGGCGGTGTCGAACGCCTCGAGCGCGGCGGTGACGTCGCGCACGCACGCGTGCACCTCCGACAGCAGCCACCGGTCGAGCACCGGCCGGCCGGCCGGGGCCGGCGCCGACGCGGCCGCCTCCGGCGTCCAAGCGGAACCGGAACCAGCCCCGGAGCCGGCCGCGTTGGCGTAGAGCACCAGGAACGAGACGCTGTTCCAGTACGTGAGCAGCACCTTGCGCACGATCTCGTCGAGTACGCCCGGCCCGATCCGCCGCTGCCCCCAGGGCGACCCCGACGCCGCGAAGTACCACCGCACCGCGTCCGCGCCGTGGGCGTTCATCAGCCCCATCGGCTCGATGACGTTGCCGAGGTGCTTGGACATCTTCCGGCCCTGCTCGTCGGTGACGAGCCCGAGGCAGACCACGTTCTCGTAGGACGAGCGCCCGAACACCAGCGTGCCCACCGCCATCAGCGAGTAGAACCAGCCCCTGGTCTGGTCGATCGCCTCGCAGATGAACTGGGCCGGGTAGGCCTGCTCGAACTCGGCCAGGCTGCGCAGCGGCGCTCCCCACTGCGCGAACGGCATCGACCCGGAGTCGAACCAGACGTCGATCACCTCCGGCGCCCGCCTCGTCGCCAGCCCGCAGGCCGGGCACGGGAACGACACGTCGTCCACGTAGGGCCGGTGCGGATCGAGCCCGGACAGGTTGACCCCGGCCAGCCCGCCCAGCTCCGTCAGCGACCCGACGCAGGTCACGTGGTCGGCGGCGCACGTCCAGATCGGCAGCGGCGTCCCCCAGTACCGGGTCCGCGACAGCGCCCAGTCCACGTTGTTGCGCAGCCACTCGCCGTAGCGGCCGTACTTGATCGTGGCCGGCTGCCAGTTGGTCTGCTCGTTCGCCGCCAGCAGCGCGTCCTTGATCTGGGTGGTCCGGATGTACCAGGACGGCAGCGCGTAGTACAGCAGCACGGTGTTGCAGCGCCAGCAGTGCGGGTAGCTGTGCGTGTGCGGCTCGGTCCGAAATAGCAGCCCGCGCTCGGCCAGGTCGGCCGCCAGCGGCCCGTCCGCGTCCTTGAAGAACAACCCGCCGACCAGCGGCAGGCCCTCGGTGAAGCGCCCGTCCGCGCGCACCGGGTTCACCACCGGCATCGCGTTGGCCCGGATGACCTCCAGGTCGTCGGCGCCGAAGGCCGGCGCCAGGTGCACCAGCCCGGTGCCGTCGGCGGTGGTCACGAAGGTGCCGCTCACCACCCGGTGCGAGTCAGGAATGTCAACCAGGGTGAACGGTCGGTGGTATTCCGCCCCCAGCAGGTCGGCGCCGCGAACCGTGGCCAGCACATGCCAGCCCTCGCCCAGTACCCGCAGCCAGAGCGCCTCGGCGACGACGACCTTGTTCCCGGTCCCCGACTGCCTGGCGACCACGTACTCGACCTCGGGGTGGACGGCGACGGCGGTGTTAGACACCAGCGTCCACGGGGTCGTCGTCCAGACCAGCAGGTCCGACCCGGCCAGGTGCGGGCTCGCGCCCGCGGGGACGGTCGTGATCGGGAACCGGACGATGACCGAGGGGTCGACGACGTCGCGGTAGACGTCGGGCTGGCCCATCTCGTGGTCCGACAGCGGGGTCCCGCAGCGGGGGCAGTACGGGCTGATCCGGAAGTCCTTGACCAGCAGCCCTTTGTCGTAGATCGTCTTCAGCGCCCACCAGACCGACTCCACGTACTGCGCGTCCATCGTGCGGTAGGCGGTGGACAGGTCGATCCAGTAGCCCATCCGGGTCGTCAGCGCGGTGAACGCGTCGACGTGCCTGAGCACGGACTCCCGGCACCGTTCGTTGAACTCGGCGACGCCGTAGGCCTCGATGTCCTTCTTGCCGGAGAGGCCGAGTTCCTTCTCCACCGCGACCTCGACCGGCAGCCCGTGGCAGTCCCAGCCGCCCTTGCGGGGGACGTGGAACCCCTGCATGGTCTTGAACCGGGGGAACACGTCCTTGAAAACCCGGGCCTCGATATGGTGCACGCCCGGCATGCCGTTGGCCGTCGGCGGTCCCTCGTAGAAGGTCCACCGCGGCGCGCCCTCGGTCTGCTTCAGCGAGGCCTCGAAGGTGCGCTGCCGGGTCCACCGGGCGAGCATCTCGTGCTCGATCGCGGGCAGATCCGCCTGCGCGGGCAGCGCGGGCATCTCCCCGCCCGGTTTGCGCTCCATCACTCTCTGCCCGCCCTCCCACCGCTCCCTGGCCGGCCACGCCGTCGGGCCCTCGTCGGCGGGGACGCAGCGCCCCGGTCCGTTCCGAACCTGAAGAATTTGATTTTTCCCGGTTCTGCTGAGCCGTCACTACAGTACCGGGTGGTTCCGCCGTCAGCCGAACGGGTTTGCGGGGGAGCCCAGCGGGCCGTATCCTCCGTTGTCTGTCCGAATCTCACGATCCGAGGAACCGAATATGACCGCTGCGCCGCACTGGAGCGCCGCTGATCTACCGGTGCGGCCCGGCGAAGCGCCGTGGACCGACGCCGAAATCGCCGAGCTCCGGGTCGAACTGGAAAAAGAGGCGGCCGCGCTGCGGGCGGAGCTGGGCGAGGCCCAGGCTCATATCTCCGCGCACATTAGCGACATGTCGGCCGAGGCCGGGGACGACGAGGCCGACGCAAGCTCTAAGCTGTTCGAGCGGGAGCATGAGCTCGCGCTGAGCAACAACACGCGCGAGCTGCTCGAGCAGACCGAGCACGCGCTCGACCGGATCGAAGCCGGAACCTATGGAGTGTGCGAATCGTGCGGCAAGCCGATAGGGAAGGCGCGGCTGCAGGCGTTCCCGCGGGCAACCCTGTGCGTGGTGTGCAAGCAGCGCCAGGAACGCCGCTAACCCCTGCGGCCGGCTCCCCGGCGGGCAGTGGCTCTCCGGCAGGCAGTGGCTCTCCGGCAGGCAGTGGCTCTCCGGCAGGCAGTGGCTCTCCGGCAGGCAGTGGCTCTCCGGCAGGCACCGGCAAGCGGCGGCGGGTCAGCGTGCTGGCCGCCATCGCGGCCTTCGTGCTCGCGGCCGACGCCGTCACCAAGGCCATCGTCGTCGCGCACCTGCGCGAGGACCAGCCGGTGCACCTGATCGGCAACGTGCTGATGCTGTGGCTGACGCGCAACCCGGGGGCGGCGTTCAGCGTCGGGACCGGCGAGACGGTGGTGTTCACCGTGATCGCCTTCGCCGTGATCGTCTACATCGCGCGCACGGCGCGCAAGCTCTACTCCCTGGGCTGGGCGATCGCGCTCGGTCTGCTGCTCGGCGGCGCGATGGGGAACCTGACCGACCGGATCTTCCGCGCGCCGGGGCTCTTCCGGGGCGACGTGGTCGACTGGATCGCGGTGACGCGCTACTACCCGATCTTCAACCTGGCGGACTCCGCGATCGTCTGCGGCGGCATCCTCACGGTGCTGCTCGCGATCCGCGGCTACCACCTGGACGGGACCCGCAGCGAGCTTCCCACCCCCACCCCCGCTTCCACCTCCACCTCCACCTCCACCTCTACCTCTACCTCCACCTCCAGCGCGGACGCTGAGCCCTTCAAGGACACCGGGCAGTGAGCTCGCCCGAGCGGCTGGTGCTCGTTCCCGACGGGCTGGACGGGGAGCGGCTCGACGCCGCGATCGCCCGGATGTTCGGGGTGTCGCGGACCGGCGCGGCCGAGCTGATCGGCGACGGCAAGGTGCTCATCGACGGCAAGCTGGGGATCAAGTCCGACCGGGTGCTTGCGGGCGCGGAGCTGTCGGTGACGCTGCCGCCCCCGCCCGGCTCCGAGCCCCCGGCGCCGGCCGAGCCGGTGGCGGGGATGGGGATCGTCTACGAGGACGACGACATCATCGTGGTGGACAAGCCGCGCGGCGTCGCCGCGCACCCGACTCCCGGCTGGACCGGGCCGACGGTGATCGGCGGGCTGCTCGCCACCGGGCACCGGGTCGCCACCTCGGGCGCGGCCGAGCGGCAGGGCATCGTGCACCGGCTCGACGCCAACACCACCGGCCTCATGGTCGTGGCCAAGAGCGAGCCCGCCTACAGCGCGCTCAAGCAGGCGTTCCGCGACCGCACGGTGACGAAGACGTACCACGCGCTGATCCAGGGCCACCCCGACCCGCTGCGGGGCACGATCGACGCGCCGATCGGCCGGCATCCGTCCTCGGGCGACGGCCGGTTCGCCGTCGTCGCCGACGGGCGGCCGTCGGTCACCCACTACGACACGCTCGAGGCGTTCCGCGCGGCGTCGCTGCTGTCCATCGGCCTGGAGACCGGGCGCACCCACCAGATCCGGGTGCACATGTCCGCGCTGCACCACCCGTGCGTGGGCGACCTGCTCTACGGGGCCGACCCGACCCTGGCCGCCCACCTGGGCCTGACCCGCCAGTGGCTGCACGCCGTCCGGCTCGCCTTCGAGCACCCAGGCACCGGCCGCGAGGTCATTTTTGAGTCGGCCTACGCCCCCGACCTGCAGCATGCCCTGGACGTGCTGTCGGCCGAGAGCTGATTCTGGCCGGGGAAATTGGGTGAACACGCGGGTGCGAGCCAGCCTCCGTCCATCGCTTACGGTCTGCCTCGGCCTGGCCGTGGCCGCCCTCGCGGTCGGCTGCGGCGCCTCGCCGGGCGGTGGTCAGTCGGCGGCCGCGTCGGCAACCGCCTTTCCCGCGTTCCCGATCGCGCCGTCCTGGACCGGCAACGACAACAAGGAGTACAAGCCGATCCTGGGACCGCGCTCCGGCTCGGGGGCGCGGCGCTTCAGCATCGGCGCGGAAGCCGAACTGGCGTTCTGGTTCGGCTGCATCGGGACGGGCAGCGCCCGGCTCAGCAGCCCTGCCATCGGCCTTAGCTGGAGCATCCCCTGCGACGCGAGCACCGACCCCGAAGGAATCATGTTCACCCCCACCACGCACGCCATCCCTGGGCGGAAAGTAACCCTGAGCATCTCCGTCACCGCCCCCGCTGCGTCCCAGTGGGAACTCCGCGTCGACGCACCCGTGACGCAGGGCTAGATAGGCGCAGGGCTAGATAGGCGCAGGGTTGGACACGGTCGAAGCCGGGCCGGAAGTACTCGGAGGTCCCGGCGCGGGATCACCACCCGCGCTTCCCAACCCGCTAAGGTGGTCGCACGCCGGTTGAGCCACCCCGACCGCTGTGCCCCGGCCCGATGATTCATGGGCAACGGAAAGCAGCGAGGCGGAGCGTGCGCCGAGCGGGCGGATAACTGCAGGCAGCAAGCAGGAGGCGATGATCGCACATGGCTGACACCCCCTACGCCCACCTGCACGTGCACACCGAGTACTCGATGCTCGACGGTGCCGCCCGCCTCAAGGAGCTGTTCAAGGAGGTCGCGCGGCACGAGATGACGCACGTGGCGATGACCGACCACGGCAACATGTACGGCGCGGCCGAGTTCCACCGGCAGGCCAAGGACGCCGGCGTCACCCCGGTCATCGGCATCGAGGCGTACGTCGCGCCGGAGAGTCGCCGGAACACCAGTCGCATCCTGTGGGGCCAGCCGCACCAGAAGCGGGACGACGTCTCCGCCTCCGGCTCGTACCTGCACAAGACGATCTGGGCCAGGAACAACGAGGGCCTGCACAACCTGTTCAAGCTCACCTCCCGGTCCTACGCCGAGGGCTGGATGACCAAGTACGCCCGGATGGACAAGGAGATCCTGGCCGAGCACGCGGCCGGCCTGATGGCCTCCACCGGCTGCCCCTCGGGCGAACTGCAGACCAGGCTCCGGCTCGGCCAGTACGATGAGGCACTGCGCTCCGCCGCCGACTACCAGGACCTGTTCGGCAAGGAGAACTACTTCCTCGAGCTGATGGACCACGGCCTCGACATCGAGACCCGGGTCCGCGACGGGCTCATCGAGATCGGCCGCAAGCTCGGCATCCCGCCCGTCGTCACCAACGACAGCCACTACAGCAAGGAGTCCGACGCCCAGGCGCAGGAGCTCCTGCTCTGCATCCAGACCGGCAAGACGCTGGCCGACGAGGACCGCTTCAAGTTCGAGGGCACCGGCTACTACATCAAGTCCCCGGCCGAGATGTACGCGGTCAACAACAGCGACATCTGGACCGAGGGCTGCCGCAACAGCCAGCTGCTGATCGCCGACCGGGTCGACACGGCCGGCATGTTCGAGTTCGTCAACCTGATGCCCAGGTACCCGATCCCGGCCGGGTTCGAGTCCGAGGACGCGCTGTTCGCGGCCGAGGTCTGGCAGGGCATGGACCGCCGCTATCCCGGCGGCTACGACGAGAAGCGCAAGAAGCAGGCCGAGTACGAGCTCGGCATCATCATCCAGATGGGGTTCCCGGCCTACTTCCTGGTCGTCGCCGACTTCATCAACTGGGCCAAGAGCAACGGCGTCGCGGTCGGCCCGGGCCGGGGCAGCGCGGCCGGGTCGATCGTCGCCTACGCGATGGGCATCACCGACCTCGACCCGCTCGACCACGGCCTGATCTTCGAGCGGTTCCTGAACCCCGAGCGCATCTCGATGCCCGACATCGACATCGACTTCGACGAGCGCGGGCGGGCGGACGTCATCCGTTACGTCACCCAGCGCTGGGGCAGCGACAAGGTCGCCCAGATCATCACCTACGGGACGATCAAGGCGAAGGCCGCGATCAAGGACTCGTGCCGGGTCCTCGGCTTCCCCTACGCTCTCGGCGACCGCATCACGAAGGCGTTCCCGCCCGCCGTGATGGGCAAGGACATCCCGCTTAACGGCATCTTCGACGAGAACTACCCCCGCTACGGCGAGGCCGGCGACCTGCGCAACCTCTACGCCACCGAGCCCGAGATCAAGCAGATCATCGACACCGCCAAGGGCATCGAGGGGCTGATCCGCCAGCCCGGCGTGCACGCGGCCGGGGTGATCATGTCGGCCGAGCCGCTGACCGACCACATCCCGGTGTGGACCAGGCACACCGACGGCGCGGTGATCACGCAGTTCGACTACCCGACGTGCGAGGGCCTCGGCCTGCTGAAGATGGACTTCCTCGGGCTGCGCAACCTCACGATCATGAGTGACGCGGTGCGGGCGATCGAGGACAACAGGAAGATCAAGATCGACCTGCTCAGCCTCCCGCTGACCGACAAGCCCACCTACGAGCTGCTCTCCCGGGGCGACACCCTCGGCGTGTTCCAGTTCGACTCCTCCGGCTACCGGACCCTGCTGCGCGTGATGAAGCCGGACAACTTCGAGGACATCTCCGCCCTCGGCGCGCTCTACCGCCCCGGCCCGATGGGCGTCAACAGCCACACCAACTACGCGCTGCGCAAGAACGGCCAGCAGGAGATCACCCCGATCCACCCCGAGCTGGAAGCGCCGCTGAAGGAGATCCTCGAGCCCACCTACGGCCTGATCGTCTACCAGGAGCAGGTGCAGCGCGCAGCGCAGATCCTGGCCGGGTACACGCTCGGGCAGGCCGACCTGCTGCGGCGGGCGATGGGCAAGAAGAAGAAAGAGATCCTGGACAAGGAGTTCATACCGTTCCGCGACGGCTGCCGTGAGCGCGGCTACTCCGACAAGGCGATCCAGGCGGTCTGGGACGTCCTCGTCCCGTTCGCCGGCTACGCGTTCAACAAGGCCCACTCGGCCGCCTACGGCCTGGTCTCCTACTGGACCGCCTACCTCAAGGCGAACTACCCGGCCGAGTTCATGGCGGCCGTGCTCACCAGCGTCGGCGACGACAAGGACAAGTCCGCGCTCTACCTGTCGGAATCGCGCCGGATGGGGGTGAAGGTGCTGCCACCGGACGTCAACGCGTCCATCGCCACCTTCACCGCGGTCGGCCCCGACGTCCGCTTCGGCCTCGCCGCGATCCGCAACGTCGGCATCAACGTGGTCGAGGCGATCGTCGCGACCCGCAAGTCCAAGGGCGAGTTCACCAGCTTCGCCGACTTCCTGCGCAAGGTCCCCGTCGTCGTCTGCAACAAGCGGGTCATCGAGTCGCTGGTCAAGGCGGGCGCGTTCGACTCCTTCGGCCACCCGCGCAAGGGCCTGGCGCTCATCCACGAGCAGGCAGTCGACTCCGTCATCGACATCAAGCGGAACGAGGCGATCGGCCAGGACTCCCTGTTCGGCGGGGACGAGGAGGCGGACGCGGTGTTCGAGGTCGCCGTCCCCGACGCCGAGTGGGACAAGAAGACCCGGCTCAACTTCGAGCGCGAGATGCTCGGCCTGTACGTCTCCGACCACCCGCTGCTCGGCATCGAGCACATGATCGCCCGCGACACCGACGTCTCGGTGGCCGAGCTGATGGCCGTCGCCGACGACGGGGCCGAGGACGAGGAGCGCCCGGCGATCGTGCTGCCGTTGCCCACCGGCCGCAACGGCGACCAGATCGTCAAGATCGGCGGCATCCTCTCCGGCGTCACCCGCAAGGTCACCAAGAAGGGCGACGCGTGGGCCGCCGCCACCCTGGAGGACCTGGGCGGCGCGATCGAGGTGCTGTTCTTCCCCAACAGCTACCAGCTCTACGCCACCGCGATCGCCGACGACGCGATCGTCATCATCAAGGGCAAGGTCGACCGGCGCGACGACGTGCCCAAGCTCATCGCCATGGACATGACGATCCCTGATTTGACGATTGGGACCGACGGCGGCGCCCCGATCGTCCTCAACCTGCCGGTCACCAAGTGCGTCCCCCCGGTGGTCGAGCAGCTCCGCGACGTCCTCCGCACCCACCCCGGCACCACCGAGGTCCACCTGAAGCTCCGCGGCAACCAGAAGACCACGGTTGTCCGCCTCGACGACAAACTCCGCGTCACCGCGTCACCGGCGCTGCACGCGGATCTGAAGCAGCTGCTCGGGCCCTCCTGCATCGCGAGTTAAGGCATCGGGGTCGCTCAGGCGAAAACCGAAAGTCAAACCGCTGGGTCGCTGGGGCGCACCACTCGCGCCCCTGCTTCCACGTCGACAGCGGGAAGGTCAAACCCCCAAACCCCGCCGAGCAGCCCTTTTTAGTGCTAACGCTCGCGCCTCCGGCCCCGCGCTCCCGCTCCGCGCTTCCGTATGAGCGAGCCTCGACAGTTCGGCGGGCATCTTAGGGCGTTAGTTGCGCGGCAATAATAGGACAAAACGGCATATATAGGCCAGATAAGCGTGCAACTAACGCCCTAAGGCGTTTCTGCGGCCTGCGATGGCGCTCGGGGGCGGCGGAAAATGAGTTGCGGGGCGGTGGTCGGGGCGGGATCGTGCGGTCGTGCTGATACGTCGGGAAGTGGTTGGGGACGCAGAGGTCATTTATGCGGTTACGGCGGCTGCGTTTGGCCGGGCGGGGGAAAGTGGGGTGCCGGCTGAGGCGCCTTTGGTGGATGCGCTGCGCGCTAGCCGGGGCTGGATTCCGGAGCTCTCGCTGGTGGCGGTCGATCCGGGGGGAGACGTGGCCGGGCATGTGGTCTGCAGTCGGGGGAGCGTCGGGGGCGCGCCGGTGCTTGCGCTTGGGCCGCTTTCCGTGCGACCCGACCGGCAGCTCAGCGGGGTCGGGAGCGCGCTGATGCACGCGGTGCTGGGGGCGGCCGACGCGCTTGGCGAGCCGCTGGTCGCGCTGCTCGGGTCCACCGCGTATTACCCGCGATTCGGGTTCCGGCTCGCTCGTGAGTACGGGATCACGCCCCAAGAGCCGCAGTGGGTGCCGCATTTCCAGATCCGGACGCTGACGGCCTACGACCCGAGTCTGCGCGGGCCGTTCGCGTATCCCGAGCCGTTTGATCACGTCTGACTAACAGCGATCAGCCAGGTCGATGGGAGTGTCGGACTCCCGTCGGCCTGGCTGAGGAGCGGGCACCTCGAGGTGCCGCGTGCAGGCGGTGCTTTTACAGGGCGCAGAGCTGGTTGAATAGGGCGCGGTAGCTCTGCATCAGGTGGCGGAGTTCCTCGGTGTCGGCGGTGTTGCCCGCCTGGTCGGTGGTGGCGTTGGATCCGTTGGCGCCGGTGGCGGTGCCGTTCTCCCACTGGCCGCGCAGCTGGCGCTGGCGCTGCTGGAGGGCGCCGGCGAGGGTCTGCGCGGTGTGCTCGACCAGGTCCGCGGCTTCGGCGACCGCCGCCCGCGGGTCGTCGACGAATTCCGCGGCTGCCTGCTGCCAGCTCGCCTTGAGGGTGACGGAGTCGCCGAGCTGGGGCGCGTTCGCGTCGAACGCGGCGACCGGGGGGGCAGTCGCCTCGCTCGCGGGGACGGCGTCGGCGGCCGGGACCGCATCGTTGACGACGGTGCTCTCGAGGACGGTGCTCTCGGGGACGGTGCTCTCGGGGATGGTGCTGACGTCGTCCAGCGTGGACGGCTGGTAATCAGCATCCGTGGTGGTCACGTCGTCGGATAGGACCGTGCCCTGGACGACCTGCCCGTCATCGGGGGCCAGCAGGGTGGTCGTCGGCTCGCTGTCGGCCGGGGTGAAGGTGGGCTGCGGGTCGTCCGCGTCGGCGTCGACGACATCCGGGTCGTCGGTCCGCTGATAGACGGTGCCGGTGTCGACGCCGTCCTCGGTGTCTACGTCATCGTCGTCGTCAGCGGCGTCCGCGTTCACGTCGCCCGAGTCGATGCCGTCTTCGTCGACGCCGGTGTCGGCGTGACGGAAGCCGAACCGGTGCCGGCCGCCGAAGTCGTCTCCGTCATTGGGCTGGTTCAGCTCACTCGTTTCGAGGCTCATGGCCAGGTTCCTTTCGCAGGTGTTGCAGGGGTGGCGTTGTCAGGCCTTGGGTGGTGCGTCTGGCGCCTGGGCGGCGCCGGCGATCGGTGCCCGGTTAGGACGGCTGGTTCAGCTCTTCCCGCTCGCGCCGGGTCAGCCGGGCCTGCCCGTGGTCGGTGTCGGTGGGGGTGCCGAGCAGGTCGTTGAACAGGGCACGGTAGTCAAGCAGGGCCTGCCGGAAGTCCTCGGTCGCACCGTCCTGGGCCTGGTCGGTGGTGCGGCGCGCGGTCCGGTACCCGTCGAGGTACCTCCCGTGGCGTACCGAAAGGTCGGCCAGCAGCTGCTCCTGGTCGTCGATCGGGTACCCGACCTCGGCCGCCACCGCGGTCACCAGTTCGGCCGCGGTCTGGGTAGCCTGGCGCGGGCTGTCGATGAACTGCTCCTGTGCGGCTTCCCACCTGGCCTCGTACGCGGCGCGCTGCTCGGGCGAGAGCGGATTCAGGTCGAGCCCGTCGACTCGCTTCTGGCGCTTGGCGAACTCGGCCTTGGCGCGTCGGGGCCCGACCTCGCTCGCCAGCTGGTCGTACTCGGGGCCGAACTGGCGCTTCTGCGCGGTCTGGCGGGCGAAGAGCGCCCCCCCGACCACAATCACCACCAGGACCAGCACGATGATAAGGACGATGGTCACGGTAACCTCCTACATTGGGGGCTTAGCGACCTCCGACTGCCCGGCGCAAAAGCGGCTAAACCATCGGCGTCGCCTGCGTGTGCGGGCGGTCACGTTCCCCGCTACGATCATGCGGGAAAGCGAGGTGGGAAGTCGCGGATGACTACCGTGCCCGAGCAGTTCAGCCTTTCTGGAAAGGACGCGTCGACGCGCTCGACCGTCGCCTGGTTCGCGGCGGCGCTCGTCGGCAGCGCGGCGCTCGGCCTCATCGGCGGGCTCATCTGGGGTGAGGTGGCCCCCCGGGCGATGCTCCAGGAGATCAGCGCCGGGACCGCCGAGCTGATGAACGCGGAGACGCGCGCGTTCATCGGCGCGGACGCCTGGTTCGCAGGCATCGCCGCCGTCGCCGGGCTGATCACCGGCGTGGTCGGCTTCCACTTCGGGATATCGAGGCGACGCGGGGGCGGCCGGGCGGTGGTCGCCACCGGCCTCATCCTGGGCGGCGTGGCCGGTGCCTTCGCCATGCTCTGGCTCGGCCAGCGGATCGGCCTGTCCGGCTACAACCACGACCTGGCGTCCAGCGCCAACGGGACCGTGTTCCCCTCGTCCCTCGCCCTCGGCGCCACCAGCGCGCTCGCGTTCTGGCCAATGCTGACCGCGATCGTGATCCTCATCGCGGAATGGGGCACCCGCCCCGCCGCCGAGCTCCCCGCCCACGGCGTGATCTCGCCAAGATAACAGCAAGAAGCGTCGTGGGCGGAGGGCTCGCGACTGTCCCGGCCGGGAACGCGGCTGTGCCCGGCCTGGGGTCTCGCCTAGGCCCGCCCGGTCGGGAGCGGTGACGCGCTCGTGGTTGGGGTCACGGTGGGCGCCGCGGGCTCCGGCTGGGCCGCTGTCGGCGACGCCACCGGGCTGGGCGTGGCGCACAAGCTCACGCTGGTGGGGACGGGAACCGGCGTCGCTGACGGGGCTTCGGCGACGGCGCTCGCGCTGGCACTGGCGATCGGCACCGGCGTCGCTACCGCGGTCGGGCAGGACGTGCTGCTTGGGACGGGTTCCGGGGTCGCCGGGATCCCGGTTGGGCTGGCCGAGGGAGCGCTCACGGTCGCCGAGGCGCTGGGCGTCGCGACCGCGCTGGCGGACGCCTTCGCGCTGGCGTGAACGGTGTGAGCGGCGTCGGTGGCGGCGGTGGCCGCGCCGCAGCCGGCCAGCAGCGCCACCCCCGCCACCGTCCCGAGCGTCCAGGCCGCCGCAACCCGCGTCCGTGGCGTAGTGAAGTTCATATGCTCCTCCTCGAAGTGACGATCAGACCGACAGGTGGAGATACGGGCGGCCCGGCGAAAAGTTGCGCCGTCGCGGCAGCAACCTTTTGCACCCTCCGCCCGTATAAGCACGAGCAGGGCTGAGTCTCCCGAGGCAGAAAGGACGGCATTGGCACGCGGTGACGAGGAGTTCGTCGAGTTCGCTACGGCAAGCTCAGCCGGCCTGCGGCACGCCGCCTACCTGCTAACCGGCGACCGGCACGCGGCCGAGGAGGCCGTGCAGACGGCGCTGGTGCGGACCTACGCGGCCTGGCCCCGGGTCCGTCGCGATGACGCCTTCGCCTATGCCCGGCGGACCCTGGTCAACTACGTGACCGACCGCTGGCGGCGCAAGCTGAAGGAGTACCCGACCGACGATCTCCCCGAGCACCCGGCCGACGGCCGGGATATCGCGGACGAGGTCGCCCTGCGCCAGTGGGTGACCGGCGCGCTCGCGACCCTCACCGCCAGGGAACGCGCCGTGATCGTCCTGCGCTACCTGTTCGACCTGCCCGAGGCGACCGTCGCCCGCGACCTGGGCATCACCGCAGGGACGGTGAAGTCCACCAGCTCACGCGCGCTGGCGAAGCTCCGGGTGTCGGCCGAGGCGGACGACTCCGGGGAAAAGGACCCCGCGTGGCCTCCGCGCGATGCCCGGGCCGGGGCGATCGGAGGCGAGCGGTCATGAACGACCTTGACACGCTGCGGCGCGCCCTCCGCGCGTCCCAGCAGCCCGGCTGCCCGCTACCCGGCCACACCGGGCCGGCCGACGTCGCCGGGATCATCACCCGGGGACGGCGGCTCCGCTGGCGACGGCGGGCGATGGCCGCGGGCGGCAGCGTCTGCCTGGCCGCCGCCGTGGTCGGCGCGGTGGTCGGAATCGGCCGGCTCACCACGCCGTCATCCGGTCCTGCCCCGCACGTGGTCAGCCCGGTCGGCCCGGCCCGGGCGACAGTAGCGCCCCGGCCATCGCCCGTCCGCAGGGGCGACACGCCCTGGCCGTCCCCGTCGGCCACCAGCGCGCCAACGGCGAGCCGGACCCCTTCGGCGATTCCCACCGCAACGACGCTCCCGACCATCACATCCGGGCCGTCCCTGACATTCCCGACGCCGACGCCGGCGCCGACTCTGTCGGCGGGCGTCGCCGTCAGTGCCAGCAGCGGGGACAGTGCCAGCAGCAGGGACAGTGCCAGCAGCGGAGACAGTGCCAGCAGCGGGGACGGGCCCAGCAGCGGGGACGGGGCCACGTCGACGCCAAGCGCCGGCGCCAGCGTCGGTAGCACGGACGGCGCGCAGCCGAGCGCCACCCCATCCGGATAGCCGCAGGATAAGCAGCAGACCCGCGCCGCCGCCGTCACGGCGCGTCCAGCATGCGGACAGTTCTGCGCCCGGCCTGCCGCGTTCATAGACTAGGCAGGTGACTTCGGACAGCGGGGCGAGTCCCGTTACTACCCGTATTGACCTGCGTGGCCGGGACGCGGCCCTTTTCACGTCCCCCGGACACACCCGGGCCGCCCTCGACGGCCAGCTGCCGCGCGCGGCCCTCGACGTCGACCACGCGGTGACCCAAGTGAGGCCGGTGACCGAGGACATCCGGGTGCGCGGCAGCGCCGCCGTCCGCGAGTACACCCTCCGCTTCGACGGCGTTGACCTCGAGCGCACCCGGGTACCGCAAGCGGCCATCGACGACGCCCTCGCCGCGCTTGACCCCCAGGTCAGGGACGCCCTGCAGGAAGCCGCCCGCCGGGCCGCGGTGGTCCACCGGGCGCAATTGCCCGAGCGCCGGGACACCGAGCCCGCGCCCGGCCTCAGCGTTTCCACCCGGTTCGTCCCGGTGCAGCGCGCGGGCGTCTACGTCCCCGGCGGCCTCGTCGCCTATCCGTCATCGGTGGTCATGAACGTCGTCCCGGCGCAGGCGGCCGGGGTCACGGAGATCGCCGTCGCCTCCCCGCCGCAGCGGGAGTTCGGCGGGCTGCCGCACCCGGCCGTCCTCGCCGCCTGCGCGCTGCTCGGCATCACCGAGGTGCACGCGGTCGGCGGAGCGCAGGCGCTGGCGATGTTCGCCTACGGCACCGACGAGTGCGCCCCCGCCGACGTGATCACCGGCCCGGGCAACGTCTACGTCGCCGCCGCCAAGCGCATCCTGGCGGGCGTCGTCGGCATTGACGGCGAGAACGGCCCGACCGAGATCGCCATCATCGCCGACCACACCGCCGACCCGGCCTTCGTCGCGGCCGACCTGATCGGCCAGGCCGAGCACGACGAGCTCGCCGCCTGCCTGCTCATCACCACCGACCCGGACCTGCCCGCCCGCGTCGACGACGAGCTCGCCCGCCAGCTCCCCCGCACCCGGCACCGGGAGCGCGTCATCGCCGCGCTCAACGGCCAGGCCGGCTACGTCCTGGTCGACGACATCGCGGCGGCGCGCGCCGTCTCCGACGCCTGGGCGCCCGAGCACCTCGAGGTCCAGACCGAGGACGCGGCCAAGGTGGCGGGCCAGATCCGCAACGCGGGCGCGATTTTCGTCGGCCCCTACAGCCCGGTCTCCCTGGGCGACTACCTGGCCGGCTCCAACCACGTGCTGCCCACCGGCGGCACCGCCAGGCACACCAGCGGCCTGTCGGTCTACCCGTACCTCAAGGTCGTCAACGTGATCGAGTGCGACCGCGACTCCCTCGCCGACGTCGCCCCCCGGGTCGACGCGCTGGGCGGCGCGGAGGACCTCG